>Ga0114921_10000029_pt1 | contig 58677 bp, 54 predicted proteins | sample BentaG_FD_87016 | JGI IMG/M metagenome (GOLD analysis project Ga0114921, IMG submission 87016) | Deep subsurface microbial communities from South Atlantic Ocean to uncover new lineages of life (NeLLi) - Benguela_00093 metaG | ecosystem: Environmental > Aquatic > Marine > Oceanic > Sediment ... | reverse complement strand
ATTGAGATGCCTTTGGTATCTCAATATGACGCTCGGCCCGCTCGCTAGATTGAGATGCCTTTGGTATCTCAATATGACGCTCGGCCCGCTCGCTAGATTGAGATGCCTTTGGTATCTCAATATCGATACCGCTATTGAATGTGTAGGTTTTAAACTGCGGGTGTCTTTCTTTCCCGAAGTACCTGGTAACCCTTCTATAATGAGTTGGCCAGGGAAGAAGGCCCTTTTTCTTTTGAAAGGCTATACTTGCAAGCCTGGCGGCCTCTTCTGTCTCACGCTTCTTTGCCTGAAGGGCCTCGATCAAGGCCCGAATCGCCCTTACCTCAGCTTGAAGCTGGCTGAGCTTCTGTTGATGGGCTTGGCGCTGGTTGCAAATCTTGGCCAAAAGTTCCTTTTTGCTCCGCCAATCTCTGGCTATCTTTACTTTCTTCTTGGAGGCAGAACGCCGATAGAGCAAGACCTTCCCTCGATATTGTTTTAATTCTTTTAGGTCTGCCCTTAGCTGGTTTGCTCTCTGCTGGGCGCGCTCAAAGGCTCTGGCATTTTGAGATGCGGCCAATGTAATCAGCTTATGCTCTTCGATGTCGGCGGGTGTGGGAACTACAATCAGGTCATTCAACATCCTGGCCTTATAAATATCTTTCAGTATCCCGCTGAGAGCCTGGCACTTCTCTCCCCTCACAGACGATGTCTCCTCCAAATCATCCAGCAACTGGGCCCGCCTCTTCTTGGCATGCTCCAAATTCCATTGGTATATCTCCAATTCTCTGGCTCGGGCGTCCAGATTCTTCTCGATATTTGCCAATTCCTGGTGGACTGCGCCCTCCTTTTGCTCTATCTTGCGAACCCTGTTCCTCTGAATACCGATCTCGGCCTCCAGGGCCTTTAACTCGCTGGCCTCTTTACATATGGCTGACTCGTAATCTCTGATTTTCTCATCATAGGAAGAAGCGAAGATTTGCGGGGCTACCAAGAAGTGTAACACCATTAACAAAGAGAAGCTAATAAGCCTCATTGCAAAATGAAAATTGGAAAGTTCAAAAGTCAAATTGATTTTACATTTTATATTTTGCATTTTCGATATTTACCCGTTAGAGACTACTGGAAGATAAAGGCCTTTTGAACCCCATTAGAGCTTTTGAGATACCCAGCCTCAAGGGATCTAACGGGGTAAAGCCTCTAACGGGATTTGCATTTTGCCTGTGCTCCGCCACGCTATTAAAGTGCCCAGACAACCCAGGATAGCGCCACTTATCAATAGCCCAAGGATGAATGGCCAGGAGATAAACAATATCTGGCCTGCCCCGTAGATATCATTATCAATGGCGCTTGCTTTAAGAGTCAACAAGCTATGCATCCCGAACAGAAGAATTGTCGCAAAGACCCCTCCGAGGAGGCCGGCAGATAAGCCCTGAGCGAGGAGATGATTTAACCTCAGAGGCTCTAGCTGACTCCTACGAGCCTGCCCGCCATTGGCCTGAGCCGCAGGCGATGGCAGGCGGGTCAAAAATAACAATCCAAAGCACTGAGATATGATTGAGAGCAAAACCAAAATTAACAGAATACCAACTGCCATAGCTATAAGTTCAGCCATGGTCTGTATCCCGATCAACCGGTCCAGTTTTTCCTTTCCGTAATCGACCTCCTCTACTCCAGGAAAGCTTGCAAGCAATTCAGCCACAGGCTCAATGGAGCTTAACCCCCCGCTTACTTTTACCTCAAACAAATGGGGTATCGGATCCCGGCCAAGGGCCTCAAGCTCGCTGCCAAGGTCTGGAGCTTCCGCAAACCTTGCCAATACGTCCTCTTTGGCCAGATACTCCAGGCTCCTCACCCCATCCTGGCTGGCAATCCTGTTGTGGAGCTGGGTTACCTCATCCTCGGTCAGGCCGTTCTTCAGGAAGAGGACAACTCCAGCCCTATCCCGGCAACTATCGAAGAAGGCTAAAAGATTTTCGAGCCCACAGAGAAAGATGCCCAGGATGATCAATGGAAGGGCAATAATGGAGATGCGTTTGATCATATATTTCCCCTTTACTGATAGCAATTCTATCACACTTCCTGAATAAATGCAATCCCTCCTAAAAAAAGCCCCCCTGCTTCGGGGAGCTTTTTCTTCTATCTTTCCATCACCATCGGCCTAGGCCGATGGTGATGGTAGACATTCCTACACAATCATTTAGAATTCGAATTTAGGGATAGAAGGCATCTTTTGAGGAGTCTCAGTAATTTCACTCTTTGCGCCAGTGCCATAAGCTTTAAGGACCATGACTGAGCCTTTCGAAGTTATCTTGACTACTCCTATTTTAGCGTTTACCCAGCCATCCATCGATTCTTTAGCCCAGGGATCGAATTCTCGATAATGGGTGCATTTGAAACTCCCAGCAGGCACCTTAACCGTCTCTTCCCCGACATCTTCAAGCTTTACTTCCTCTCCAGCTGCCCTCTGTTTCTGAATCATTTGTGGTGGCATTTCCATTGCAGGCTGACCGGGACTTTTCACAACGTGTCTCTTTACTTCTCCTTCAAGGGATACCAGCATCTTTATAATTGTCGGCCCCTCACCAGTAGAGGTTTTTATCTCCTGCCAGTAATAGGTCTTCCCTTCGATCACTTCCTCTCCCACGCAGGCCTGGCGCATTGCCGCCTTTTCACCATTGGTGGTCATCTCATACTCCCACCAACTCCCCACTCTTGGGGTATACCCGAAAAAAGACTGTTGAGCAGCCAGAGGAGTTGCTCCTAAAAGCAATAGAGCCCCTATCCCAAAAATTATGACGCTCGCTTTGCTCGCTAGATTTGAAATGTTTCGCATTCCAGATATGACGCTCGCTTTGCTCGCTAGATTTGAAATGTTTCGCATTCCAAATATGACGCTCGCTTTGCTCGCTAGATTTGAAATGTCTTGAATTTCCAACAGGACCTTTCTCATTTTCATATCCCTCCTCTGAGAGGTCGCTGAAAAACCCATCAATTGCTTTGATTAAAAAGGAAGAGCGCCGATATGGCAAACCACAAATTTCATTTCACACATCATTCAGTACTCGTATAAAATCAAAGGAAAAGGGCCCTACCGTGGGGGCTTTCCAAAATATGGGATATAGCACAGGCCCCTCCTCCGCAGAAGTTCTGTTTCGGAGGATGGATAACCTGGCATTTACTTCACTCAGACGGCAATCTGACGATGTCCTCTCTGGCAAAGCCAGAACCGCTGATCGCCTTACCGATGGAAAACTTTTCTTCGACTTTAACCACCTGAATGCTCCCTATCTTTTCTTCTTCAGACCCAAGTGAGAGGCCTGTCTCTGGGTCAATTAATTCTTCGCCTGGCCTATAGATATCGAAGGCCGTCCCAACTTTGACATTGCTATTCGAGCCTGCGTTGAGATAAATCTTGCCTTCTTTGGCAAGCACCACCCGACCCTGCCAGGGCATGGCCTCCATCTTTCCAACTATGAACTGGACTGCATCCTCGATGGCGGCACGAGTTGCCTTGCCAATAGGGGTCTTCTTGAAACCGGCCGTCCCAATGGTTATGTCACCTACTCTGCCTCCCAAGGCAAGTCCCCTCTCGGTAATCTCTTTATCTGCCCGATGGGATTCCAGAACTACCCCTGTTGTGGCATCATACATCCTTATGTCAAGCGTTACATGGCCTGTTGTGCCCGCTATACCAAATCCAAATCCTTCCTTACTAATACCACCGAGACCGCCTCCAGATTCCCTCTGGCTGTACTCAGTGATTGCGCCTCGAATTAACACCTGGGCACCAAGGATATCACCGATCTTAGCGGCTGTCTCTGGCCTCAGCCTGCCTGACGCTCCTAAGTCCTGCTCCTCGATGACATCCTGAATGGCCTTTCGCTCGAGCACAATGAACCTCCCGGTCTGGTGGAGTGCTGTGATGAGCATCTCTGCCATTCCACTGCCCACTTTCCAAGATGATCTTGGGGCTTTACACTCAAAGTCCACGACAGCAATCCGCTTCTTTGGACCGGTATAGCCTAGCTCCTGTGCGCTGACAGCGGAGCCGACTACGTATGCCACCACCATCGCAAGAAGGCTCACAACCAGAATGCTTCTCCTTCTCACCCCATTCTCACCTCCTTCCTCAACCCGCCTTTTGATTTTAATTTTATCACACCTCCTGACGAAAAGCAAACCTTTCAGTCGTCGTCAAAAAGAAACGGGGGGGTCTTCCGCCTCCCCCCGTTTCTACTCTTCTCAAACTCGGACTATGTCTTCAAAACTCCCTACCACACAAAGGTAAAACCAGCAGTTATAGCGCTGAACCTCAAGGTCTTTCCCCTTGTCTCCCAGTTCATACCACCTGGCGCTACGATATCCTCCTCCTGTATACTCCACGGTTCCCTCAGGGTAGGTGCCACTGGCATATCTCACCAGATAGAGAAAGATCCCTCCTACCTTCCCCTGCCCAAGGGTAAGGATCTGGATACAATCTTCTGCAAAAAGTACGAGCGGAGGGTGAAGGCCGACAACACCGTTCAGGTAATGGGCCAAACCGTTCAGATACCGCCCAATAATATCAGACTTTCCTTCACGAGGGTAAAGGTGGATGTCTGTGTCTTAGAGGATAGCAGAATCTTTGTAGTATACAAAAGCTCGACCATCGCTGAATATAGGCTCTCCAAGGACAACAATATTATTGAAAAAGAACGCAAGATAGAGGAGTTTTTAGATGCCAGAGAATATGCTCCGTGCCCTCTCTAAAATATATCATTTTCACCCCGTTAGATGTTTGCCATCTAACGGGGTGAACGTAGTAAAAAACTAACATCTTAACTCAGTAATAACAGCAAAATTGATATTTTTCTACGTGCCTAACTCCCAGGAACTCAGGTATTCTTCTTGTTGTTTGGTCAGGGTATCTATGGATATCCCCATGGTCTGAAGCTTCAGTTTGGCGATCTGACGGTCGATATCCTCTGGAACTTGATAAACCTTCTTCTTTAGGCCTTTGCCTTCCTTAGACAGAAACTCTACCGCAAGGGCCTGATTAGCGAAGCTCATGTCCATGACCTCGGACGGATGGCCTTCGGCTGCAGCCAGGTTCACCAACCTTCCCTGGGTCAACAGGTTTATCCTCCTGCCGCCTGGCAGGGTATACTCATCCACGAACTCCCTTATCCTTCTTTTTTTAACAGCCATCTGCTCAAGCACCTTGACGTCGATCTCCACATCAAAGTGCCCTGAATTGGCCAGTATGGCCCCATCCTTCATCAATCTGAACTCGGGCTTTCCAATGACATTTATATCCCCGGCCAGGGTGACGAAGATATCCCCTATCCGGGCAGCCTCCTTGATCGGCATCACCTGGTAGCCATCCATGCTCGCCTCAAGCGCCCTCAGCGGGTCTACCTCAGTAACTATCACCCTGGCTCCCATCCCACGCGCGCGCATGGCCAGACCCTTCCCACACCAGCCATAGCCACAGACAACGAAATTAGAGCCGGCGATAAGGCGGTTGGTAGCGCGCAGGATTCCATCCAGGGTAGACTGTCCCGTCCCGTATCGATTATCAAATAGATACTTGGTTTTGGCATCATTGATGGCTATGATGGGAAAGAGCAAGTTGCCCTCACGCTCCAGGTTCTTCAGCCTGATTACGCCAGTTGTGGTCTCTTCTGTGCTTCCAATGATATCCTTGAGGAGAGCCTCCGGCTTTTTATGAATGGCAGAGATCAGGTCTGCTCCGTCGTCCATAGTGATCTGGGGCCCAAAATTTAGGGCGCTCTCGATATGCTTATAATAAGTGTGATTGTCCTCGCCACGGCGAGCAAACACTGAAATTCCATCGTCCTCGACCAGGGATGCGGCGACATCATCCTGTGTAGAGAGTGGGTTTGATGCACATAACACCACTTCTGCTCCCCCAGCCCTCAGGGTCTGCATTAAATTGGCAGTCTGTGAGGTAACATGGAGGCAGGCAGACACCCTCAGTCCCTTAAGAGGCTTTTGTTTAGCAAATCTTTCCTTGATTAGGCCAAGGACAGCCATTCTCTGCCTGGCCCATTCAATGTTTCGCCTTCCCTGAGGGGCCAATTTTATATCTTTAACCTCATAATCCATGATCTATCCTCACATTCCGGCTGCCCTTCTCAGTGCCTTTGCCCTATCGCATACTTCCCAGGTGAAACTCTCCCTTCCAAAGTGGCCATAGCAGGCGGTCTTTTTGTAAATCGGGCGAAGTAGATCAAGCTCTTCAATAATCCCTTTTGGGGTCAAATTAAACTCCTTTTTTATCAGCAAAGATAACCTCTCATCGGGTACCTTTCCTGTACCATAGCTCTGGACCATAATCGAAACAGGTTCTGGTAGTCCAATGGCATAGGCTAAATGCACAGCACATCTATCAGCCAGGCCCGCCGCCACCAGGTTCTTTGCTATGTACCTGGCCATATAGGAGGCGCTCCGATCCACCTTTGTGGGGTCTTTCCCTGAAAATGCCCCACCGCCATGTGGCATTGCCCCTCCATAGGTATCCATAATTATCTTCCTCCCTGTCATCCCCGTATCAGACTGTGGACCACCGACCACAAACTTACCAGTAGCGTTGATGAGATACCTAACATTCTCATCCAGAAACTCCTCTGGAATCACAGGCCTTATTACCTGGTCAATTATCTCATTGACCGCCTCCCTTGTTATCCTTCTGCCAGTGGAATCGAGTATCTCTTCTGTATGCTGAGCAGCGATGACCACGGTATCTACTCGTACTGGCCTGCCATCTTGATATTCTATAGTGACCTGTGACTTTCCATCCGGACCCAAGTACTTTAGTATTTTGTCCTTCCTTACCTGCGCCAGCCTCCTTGTAAGGTTATGAGCAAGCATGATCGGCATGGGCATAAGCTCAGGGGTCTCCCTGCAGGCATATCCGACCATAGATCCTTGATCACCAGCCCCTCCTTGGTCGACTCCCTGGGCGATATCCTGGGATTGTTCGCCAATGGCGTTTAGCACCGCGCAGGTCGTGGCCTCAAATCCAAACTCGGGCTTGTTGTAACCAATATCCGCAAGCACCCCGCGCACCAGACCAGAGATATCTACATAGCAAGTGGTGGTGACCTCTCCGCCCACAATGACAAGTCCAACGGTGACAAAGGTCTCGCAGGCCACCCTTCCTTTTGGATCCTGTCGCAAGACCTCATCCAGGACGGCATCTGATATTTGATCGCATATCTTGTCAGGATGACCTTCTGTTACCGACTCCGAGGTGAAATATCTCCTCATCTCTTCAACCTTCCTTGACCCGTTAGAGGGACCGCCTGGGACAGCAATTTTCTCAAGCCTCTAACGGGGCTTGCCTGGTATAATCCTGGTTTGCCCGACGGTAAGAATCTAAGTTCCCAATATCATACCATCTGCCTTTGGATATGAAGCCAAATACCGGCTCTCGCCTTGCTAACCACTCTATATAAAGGCCAGGGTTATCAGGGTTGTTGCTGCCTTTGAGGTATCGGCCAATTAGATGCAACTTCTCTTTAGGGAAGAGGTAGATACATGTGGCAACGAGGCTGGATTTTGGCTCTGAGGGCTTCTCTTGAAAATCTATTATCCTTCCCCTATCATCGAGCTCGACTATCCCATACCTTCTGGCCAGAACCTTATCTCCAATATCGTAGAGAGCTACAGAGATTCCTCTGGCTTTGAAGAATTCAACGAAGTCTGATATATTAAACTGGAAGAAGTTGTCGCCGCCCACAACTAGGAAGTCATCATCGATTTGCTTTTTTGCGATGACGAAGGCCATATCTCCGATGGCTCCCAACTTATCTTCATCACAGAGACTTTCATCATTGAGAATCTCGATTTGCTTTCTTGAACTAAAGTTCTTCAGCCACCCATGGAACTTAGAAAAAAATCGTCTATTCGTTACTAAATAAATCCTATCTATCTCGTGAACTTGCTCTATATTGGCGATAAGATATTCGATGATCGGCCTTCGGGCGATTGGAAGAAGGGGCTTTGGCTTATTTAGGGTTATGGGACGAAGCCTGGTCGCATAACCCGCAGCCAGTATCAAAGCCTTCATGGGCTTACCTCACGTTTGGCTAATTCTGCCTTCAGGTAATCGATCGCCTTCACAGGCGTAGGGTCTATGCCGTTGAGGATGGCCAGATAGATGCTTGTCAGATCACCCATGTAAACGAGGGAGAATGTTCGAGCAAGAAGTCCCTCCCCCCTGCTCCAGACCTCGTTGACACCATCCGCATTCCTGGCTATCAGGGATTTAGTTATATTCATCCTCCTCGAAATCCTTTGGCCATCGGATTTATCCCTCAAAAGAACCACCGAGAAGCTTTTGGTTATCCCAGGCAAGCCCTCCCAGCCCACAACCTCATTGTGATCAAGCTCTGGAAAGGTATTGCAGAAGGCAAGTACCTTGCTATTCTCATTGAACTGACCCTTCCACCTCCAGACCACTCCCTTCATGTGCTGGCCGGAGCTATAGATGATGGGGATTCGATCATACAGCTTCAAGGCGAGTTGCTTTGCCTCATTTTCGGATACATCCATCTCTGGGCCCAACTTGACAGAAAGTACTCCCAGAAGTTCGATGGCCTCGGAGATATCATCCTTTGGGTCGGCGATCAACCCCAACCGGCCGAGAACTACTAACATTGGAAGGAAGAGATAGCCCAGAGTAGCCCTGGGCGGCATGCCCTCAGGAACAACAATTGTGGGGATTTCATCCTTCTGACAGAGCCCCTTCAACCTTCCTCCACTGGTAATTCCAATAATCTTAGCGTTCCTTGCCACAACCTGATTGTAAGCGCTCAGGGTCTCCTCAGTATTGCCCGAGTAACTTATCACAAAAACTAAACTGTGCTGATCCAAAAATTTTGGAATGCTGTAGCTGCGGTTGATTATAATGGGGATAGGAAGCCGGTCGATCAAGAGCGACCTCAACAGTTCCCCACCAATACCGGAACCTCCCATCCCGAGAATGATAATACAATCAACATTCTTGTAATCGGCAGGGACCTCGAAGCTATAGGCAATCTCAAGGGCTTCCTCGCACTGCGAGGGGAGATCCATTTCTAAGGCCATCATATCAGATTTATCAATTTCTCTAATGAGATCCAGGTTGTCCAAATCTCTCATGCTATCCTCTTTGGGAAGGGAGTATCCTGGCCACCCTCCTTCGAATAAATCTCTCCACCTCCTTGGCGGTGGATAAACTCAGGGCACCATCGGCCAGCCGCTTTGCGGCCTCGAACGTAACGGACCTGATAGTATTCTTAACTTGAGGAATGGAGATCGCACCTATGCTGAACTCATCCAGGCCTAAGCCCAATAAGACCAAAACCGCCAGGGGATCGCTGGCCATCTCCCCACAGAGACTCACCCAAATTCCAGCGCGATGGCCTGCATCGATGATAGACTTCACCAACCTGAGGACGGTCGGATTCAATGGTTCATACAGATAAGCCACGCGCTCATTTACCCGATCGACGGCTACAAAGTACTGGATCAGATCATTTGTTCCGATGCTGAAAAAATCCACCTCCTTTGCCAGCTCATCTGCAGCAAGAGCAGCAGATGGAATCTCAATCATCGCTCCAACGGGTATGTGCTCATCGAAGGAGACTCCTTTGTCCTTGAGCTCGGACTTTACCTCCCGAAGCACCTGATTTGCGGCACGAAGCTCTTCTATTCCTGAGATCATGGGATACATGATCTTCAAGTTCCTCTGTTTAGATGCGCGAAGGATGGCCCCGAGCTGGGTCTTGAACAGATCTACATTATGGAGGCAGAGCCTGATGGCTCGCAGGCCTAGGAATGGGTTCATCTCAGGAGCCAGATTGAGCTGAGAGAGGAACTTATCCCCGCCTATGTCCAAAGTTCTGATGACCACTGAATTGGGAACCATCTGGCTGGCCACAAGCTGGTACGCCAGATACTGCTCCTCTTCGGACGGCAGGGTTGAGCGGTTGAGGTACAAGAATTCCGTCCGATAGAGTCCGATTCCAATGGCCCCATGCTCCTTAACATAACTGACCTCAAGAGGCAATTCTATGTTGGCTGTCAACCTCACCCTATGTCCGTCTAATGTTTTAGGTGCTCGTTCCCTTAGCCCTTCCAGCTCTTTGGCTTGAGCCCGGCGTCTGGCCTGGGCTATCTGATACCTTCTCAGGGTCGCCTCCCCCGGGTTGACCCAGACCACACCCCTATCACCGTCTATAATGATCCTATCTTCATCTTGAACCCGCGCAGTTATATCCTTCAGACCGACTACTGCCGGAATCTCCAGGGATCTGGCCATAATCGCCGTATGGGAAGTCCTCCCCCCAATATCTGTTGCAATGCCAATTACCCTCTCCTTGTGCATCTGGACGGTGTCTGAAGGGGAGAGGTCATGTGCAATGACGATGACCTCCTCTTCCAACCTGTCTAAGGCATCCCTCTCCCTTCCCAATAAGTTGCGCAAGAGTCTCGTCCCAACGTCTTGGATGTCTTCGACTCTACTCTTAAGATATTCATCTCCTATAGATTTAAATTTATCTATAACATCTGCTCCCGTCTGCCTAAGAGCATACTCCAGATTAAACCTATCTTTTGTCACGCGATTAACAACCAACTCCCTCAGATATGGATCCTCTAAGATGAGAAGATGAGCATCGAAGATGCGAGTTTCCTTCGGAGAGATCTTTTGAGTCGCTTCTCTTTTGGTCTTCAATATCTCGCCCTTTGTTTTGGCTACAATCTCTTCGAGGCGTGAGAGCTCGCCAGGGATTTCCTTTTTGGTTATAAACTTCTTCTTTATACGAAAGTGCTCTCTACCAAGACAGAAGACCTTGCCAATTGCTACACCAGGTGAAGCGGCAATTCCCCTGAGCATTGTTACTCCTCTCCAAATTTATCCGATACCAAGTCGGCCAATTTTTTTATGGCCTGAGGAGCATCAGGCCCACTTGCGCTGATAGTAATCTCACAACCTTGAGAGGCAGCCAACATCATAATGCCCATGATGGATTTAGCATCCACCTCTTCCGAATCAGACCCGTTGGACCTGCTTACCCTAATCTCTGACTCAAACTGATTGGCAGCCTGGACGAACAGCGCTGCCGGGCGGGCATGAAGCCCGCTTTTGTTCTGAATGACCAATTTCCTCTGGATCATTTCCCGTTTCCTTGTCATCGTGATGTAAGACCTGCCCAACCTAAAATGAGGCCAAAGACTAGAATCAAGAAGAAAATGTTGCTCGCCGATATTTTCTTAAGGAGCCAAGCTAACAGTGCCATAAATGCGAGGAGGGTCAATTGGATTACCAAACCCTGCCACGGGCTGAAGCCACCAAAGAGGGGGTCGACTCTGATCAACAAAGCAGCCAGGGCTCCCAACAGCACTAATCCCACTTTGCGTAAGTTCAGCACAATTCCCTCAAAGTTTACACCTTTGATCTCATCTATTAGAGCCTCTTTCAACCTGTAACCCGTTATAACCCCCATATACCTCGTGTAGAGATGAGGTATATTATAAAGGATTAAGAAGGCAGCAGGCCCGAAGATCCCAACCCTCCAGCCTCCCCTGCTCAATAGGACGAATGCCACTCCGATCAGCGCACAGAATGGATGGATGGTCTCCCAGAAGAGCGAATCACCTAAGGCAGCTAAAGGGCCCATGGTGCTGCGCTTGAGCCTACGAATATCCTCCTCGCCTACTCCTTCCCTAAGAGCATACTCTTCTTCCTTGGCCACCACCATGCCGATGATCGACCCAGCCATATATGGATGGGTGTTAAAGAACTCCAGATGGCGGATCATTGCCCTCGCCCTCTGAGAAGGATCCCTGTAAAGCCTTCGGATGACTGGCAGCATGCTGTAGCAAAAGCCAAGGTTCAACATGCGCTCGAAGTTCCAGACAGATTGGATGAACAATGTCCGCCAGATGGTGCTCAGAAGATTGATTCTTGTTATATGTTTAGCTATCATTGCCCTATCCCTAAGAAAAGTACAACAAAAACTCCAGCTATGAATCCAGAAAGGAAGTACTTGAGAAGTTTCCTGGACACAAAAAGCCCCAGCAAAGCTCCTAAGCCAAGAAATGGCAGAAGTGTTCTGGCTAAATCCAGTCCCCTGATCGCCCGGATAGGCAGGACGCAGATGAACTTCTCCAACGGACTTGCCAGGAGGTTAATGGCTAAAAATATCAGTATGAAGGCCTTCAGGAAAATCAAGCCCAGGCCAGCCCAATTAACCAGCTCTATTCCCCGAGCGTTACCTCTTCGGGCAAATGAATCTGCGAGGCGAACAAGGCATATATTAAACCTTCTGATAGCGTAGTTGGCCTTCCCAGCCACCACTCCCATGGGAATGGCAACCGTCAAGGAGATCATCAACGCTCCCGAAGGGGAAACAGCAATTTCGTTCGAAAGCACCACGCTCAGGGCAGAGGCGAGAACTGCGGCCAGAGAAGCGTCTGGCGGAACCACTGCGCCCAGAGGCAGGAGGCAAACCCATATCAACTCTAACAGGGCCCCTGTCATCAGCCCAATGGATAATCCTCCAATAATATCTCCATAGAATAATCCAAGAAAGATTCCGGTTATTGGCCCAGCACATATGGGACGGGAGATCATGCTCTGGCCAATCGCAATGCTATCTAAGTTGATGATCCCCCCAAGGACGGCTGCGATGAGGGCTGGAATAACCACCTATTCACCTTTCATTCTGAACTTGGCAAGAATTGGGATGAGATCGACCTTTGGCTCTGTAGGAACGGCCCTCATCTCCAGTTCTATGCCGAGGTCTGAAAGCTTCTGGAGGGCTTGAACATCCTTATCATCTACATACACAGCCTTACCTATTGACCTCTTATGCTCCATAAATCGCATAGCACCTACATTGACACTATCCAATTTAATACCCCGGGTAATGAGCTTCAATAGATCCTGGGGTAGGCTGACCAATAGTATGGCCCGCTCCTGGGCAAACTCTCCATCACTAATCCTGTGGCAGGCTTCTGAAATGGTAAGGGTGGATACTCTCAACGTCCGAGGAACAGCCAATTTAAACAGCGTTCTCATCATCGAATTTCTTGCTGCCTCATCGTTGGCCACTATTACCCGGTTGGCCTTAAGGTGCCTCGCCCAACCCACGGTCACCTGACCATGGATGAGCCTATCATCGATGCGCGCCAAGACCAGCCCCATCTCTACACCGTTCAGAAAGCAATTAAGATAATTCGGATTTGAGAATTCAGAATTCGGAATTACTTCTCCTTTACTTCCGCATTCTGCATTCCGCATTCTGAATCACTATGGTCGTCCGCTATCCGTGACTTTAATGCCTGACCGACGTTGCGGATAGCTCTCTTTCCTAAATGCTCAATCCTTCGAGCCATCCGCCCCAAATCCTCAAGCTTCATGAGGGAAGGGAGTTCTAAGACCATGGGCAGATTGACGCCGGCCACCACCTCTACCCTGTAGTCAGTCCCAAGAGTACAACAGGCATTCCCCGGGGTCCCTCCAAAGGCGTCGATGAGGATTAAGGCCTTCCTCTCCGGACTCAATTTCTGGACGGCATTCCTGACCTTGGAGCGTATATCGTCTATCCCTTCTCCGGGCAGGAGAGCAATTGCCTCCACTCTCTCGGGCTTGCCACAAATGAGCTCGGCAGTCTCAACTAACCCCTGGGCCAGCCTGCCATGGGCTGCTATCACAACCCCAAGCATCTCATCCTCTCCTTTGAGCGCCGACCAACTTCATGATGGCCAGGGCCAGCTTTCTAGGATCATGCCTTAGGTAATCCTTCCTGCCCAAGAGCTCTTCCTTGATTACCTTGAGGTCAAGCTGATTTATCCTGGCCTCATCTACCCTGACTGGAAAGGCACCCTCCTTAGCATATCTGTGAGTCAAAGCGGGAATTGGAACCTCGGTATTCACCAACACATAATCGAAGAGTTTTCTCCCAATATGTTTGATAATGGCCACTATATGATCTGAGGCGCTGTAGTTATCAGTCTCTCCTGGCTGTGTCATAACATTACAGATATAGACCTTCATGGCTTTTGATTTTGTTATTTGATCGACTATCCCCTCTACAAGGAGATTGGGGATGATGCTTGTATAGAGACTCCCTGGGCCAATGAGGATTGCGTCAGCCAAGCTGATGGCCTCTAGGGCCTCAGGAGTTGGTCGACTATCTTTGGGCCTTAAGCACACCTCCTCAATAGGTTTTGGAGAATGAGCAATTTGATCCTGACCAACGATTACAATTCCATCGACCAACCTGGCCTCAAGATTTACGTTCTCTAAAGTAACAGGGATGACCTGACCCCTGATGGCCAAAACCTTGCTCGATTCCTTGATCGCCTGACCAAAATCCTTGGTCACCTCTGATAGCGCAGTGATGAATAGATTGCCAAAGCTATGGCCCCCAAGAGCACTCTGGGATCCGAACCTGTATTGAAAGAGATCCTGCATTAGAGACTCCCTGTCAGCCAGAGCAACAAGACAGTTTCTAATATCGCCAGGGGGGAGGATACCGAAGTCCTGGCGAAGCCTGCCAGAGCTCCCTCCAGTATCGGCCACCGTAACAATAGCACCGATGTTACTGGTGTACTCCTTAATCCCCCGCAAGAGGGTAGAAAGGCCTGTCCCTCCCCCAATAACCACTATCTTTGGCCCACGCCTCAATTGACGCTCTTGATAGGCAATATCAACCAGCTCCCTCTCCCTTCTGGGTACAACGAGGGCGAGGATAGACTTAATGAGGCGTTGAATGCCAAGACAGATGCATACTATCCCGAGGAGTATGAGGATAGCCTGGGCAATCCGATTTGACAACATCCTTCCAAAAGCCGAGACCCTCTCCAGCAGTATCTCCCTGACAAATTCGGTGAATGCAAAGATGCCCAAAAACCCGCTCACTCCCATGCCAACCAATAAAACACCTGTGGAGAGGAGGAACAACCAGCGCTTGATGTTCATCCCAGGATAGAACCACTTAAATATCTTCATCCTTCCCTTATCCGTGTTTCTTCTCTTGGTCCATTATGGTCTTCATAACCTGCCTGTTGGTCGAGGCCTCCTTCAGAGCATCACGAAAATCTTCATCCCTCAGAAAACGAGCAAGCCTCGCCAGGGCTCTCAAATGCTCGCTGGTGGAAGGGGCAACAAGCAGGAAGAAGGTATGTACTGGCTGGCCGTCCAGAGCATCAAATTCAATGCCCTTCACAGACCTTCCAAAAGCAGCCGCCAGCTCCCTAATTGCCTCGGGGTCACCCTCTCTGGGATGAGGAATGGCCACACCTTTCTCGAATCCGGTAGTACATATCTTCTCCCTGGCTATAACAGCCTGAAGGGTCTTTCGCCTGTCCTTGATCTCACCTGTTGCCACCAACATATCGACCAACTCCTCTAAGACTTCTGGCTTGGTCTTGGCTTTCAGGTCTACGTTGATGGCATCCTGATCCAAGAAATCCATAATCCTCATTCAATCGCCTCCTTTCAGCGATACCAAAATTATTAAATGATCACCGAGGAAGTCGATCGACCCTAAACCAGCCCCGTTGATAACTTTGTATCTACGGGGCCAGAGTGAACCTCTCGCCCAGGTATATCTTCCTGGCCTCCTCATTGGTCGCCAGCTCCTGTGATGTTCCTGAGATCAGTACCCTTCCCTCATAGATGATATAAGCCCTATCAGTTATGGCCAGTGTCTCGCGAACGCTGTGGTCTGTAATCAAGACACCGATGCCCTTGGCCTTGAGCTGGCGAACAATCTGCTGTATGTCGGCCAAGGTAATGGGATCCACACCAGTGAATGGCTCATCGAGCAAAATGAAGGAGGGATTAGTAACCAAAGCCCGGCTTATCTCTACCCGCCGACGCTCCCCGCCAGAAAGGGTATAGGCTTTACGCCTGGCCAGATGAGAAATGTTCAGCTCTTCCAACAGTGGATTCAGTCGTTTGCGGCGCAATCCAGGTGTGGGTTCAGTGATCTCCAGGATGGCTAGTATATTCTCCTCCACGGTGAGTTTTCGAAATATGGATGTTTCCTGGGGAAGATACCCAATGCCCTTTCTGGCTCGATGATACATAGGAAGGCTCGTTATATCCTCATCCCCTAGCCATACTCGGCCTACATCAGGCTTCACCAGACCGACAATCATATAGAAGGTAGTGGTCTTTCCGGCTCCATTTGGGCCCAGCAAACCAACGATCTGTCCTGTCTTCACCTCCAAGCTGAGGTCATCCACCACCCTCTTTTTCTGGTATGCTTTAACTAAGTTCCCAGTTCTCAAAGTCTTTATCATCATTTATCTAACTCTCGCCTTCACCTTTACATCCCTGTCAATTCTAACCTTCTCTAAATTGGGATCTGCTTCCATGCCAAATCCGGTAACAATGTGAGTGGCCCGCGTTATCCTGACGAAGTCAGGAGAGGTAAGCCTCTCGGCAGAGGCATTCCAGAGAATCCTCTCACTCTCTAACTGGCCGTGCCGGGATGTCACCACCACTTTTCCACGAGCCTCCAGGTCACCGCTGGACATGTACATGATGCCCTCTCTTGAGTTCAGGGTGGAAATGGCCTTGCCATCTTGATAAAATGTCACGTTAACCTTATGGAGGTCTGTTCTGACAGACTCTTCATAGACTAAAGCCAGATCAGCCTCCAGCTTCCATCTTGGTCTTCCTCCCACAGTCTCGACGAGACAAAAGTTCTCTGTGCGCTGCTGAGGAAGATTGGAGGGTTCACCAACTGTCGCCTCTGGCGAACCTCGCCCAAAAGGGCGGGAAACCTGGGCTACCCGGTGGCTGTTACAGGCTCCCAAAGTAACCAAAGAGATAACCAAAACACCTATAATTCCAATTCTCGTTAATATATGCTTCATTCCATTCGGCAAAAATCACGGCATATTGAAATTCCTATGCCTCAAATTAACCTTCTCCAGTTCTTCATCCTACCTTTACCTTTGAGAAACCAGTCTACAGAAACCAGGAGAAAAATCTTTCTTGTTACTGGTATCTGCTTACTCCAGCCGAAGGCTGGTTGCTAGTTACTTCCTTGATGCCAGGTATTTCCCTGTCGCCTTCTCCCATAAGCCCTGGGCCTTCAAGATCATATCAATGACTTCCCTGACCGCCCCATGACCGCCGGCTGCGCTGGTCACGTAGTCAGCCGCAAGCTTTGTCTCTTGGACGGCGTTGGCAGGTGCAATCCCAAGTCCAGCCTTTCTTAAAATTGGAATATCGTTCAAATCATCACCTACGTAAGCAACGGCCTCATCTGACAAATCATACTCCTTTAAAAGATACTGATAGACCTTAAGCTTATCGGAGACATTTTGGTAGACTTCCCGAATCTTTAGCTCCTCGGCTCGTCTCTTCACTACTGGGGATCCCCTTCCTGTAACGATGGCCATGATCAGTCCGGCCTCTTGAGCCAAGTCCGTTCCCTGACCATCCTGGACGGAGAAGAATTTAAATTCCTGGCCATTACTCCCCAGGATGATGCGACCATCCGTCAAGACGCCGTCGCAGTCTACGATAATCATCTTTATTCGCTTTGCCTTCTGGACCATATCATTTACTTCTATTCTTTCGTTCCTTGACAATTTTATCAATCTCCTTTACGTCCTTCAGAAGCTCTGGCAGATCCTGGAGTTTTAACATATTCGGCCCGTCACATAGAGCTCTATCTGGCCAAGGGTGCACCTCCATGAACAGCCCATCTATGCCCACAGCCGCGCCAGCCCGTGCCAAGTGAGGCATGAATTGGCGCTGGCCACCCGATGCCTTACCAGCACCTCCTGGCAACTGGAGGCTGTGGGTAACATCGAAGACGACAGGATAGCCAAACTCCGCCATCAATGGTAAGGAGCGCATATCGACTACCAGGTTATTGTAGCCAAAGCACGAACCTCTCTCGGTCAGGAGGATATTCTCATTCCCCGTGCTGGTAACCTTCTCTATGACGTTAGCGATATCCCAGGGAGCCAGGAACTGTCCCTTCTTGATGTTGACTACTCGCTTGCTTCTGCCTGCTGCTACGATGAGGTCAGTCTGGCGACATAGGAAGGCCGGTATCTGGATGACATCTATCACCTTTGCTGCTGGTTTTATCTGCTCTATTTCGTGAACATCACAGAGCACAGGCGCTTCTATCTCTTCCTTTATTCTCTTCAATATCTTTAAACCTTTAATCATGGAAGGGCCCCTGAAGGAGCTTATTGAAGTTCGATTTGCTTTATCATAAGAAGTCTTGAAGATCAAGGGAATGTCAAGTTCTTCGGCCATCTCCTTCAAGGTCCTTGCGATGGCCAGACAACCTTCTTCGCTCTCGATGACACATGGCCCAGCTATGAGAACCAGGGGATTGTTGCCTCCTATTTTAACTTCTCCTATTTTAATTTCCTTGGTCATTTTTTCTCGTCTTATGGTGCAGGACCTAACACTTCTGTTTAAGTTACTTGAGGTTACCCAATGTAACTTTAGTAACTTCTTGTAACCTCCTATAGTCTGCCCCTTGTTATTACTTCTTCCATCCATGCTCTATCGCAGCCTTTATAAAGCCTCTAAAGAGAGGATGGGGATCGGTAGGCTTTGATTTGAACTCTGGATGAAACTGGCAGGCCACAAACCATGGGTGGTCTGCAATCTCGACCATCTCTACCAGTCCTTTGTCCGTGAACTTGCCGCTCACGATCAGGCCCCCGGCAGTCATCCTGTCATAATATTTATTATTGAATTCATACCTATGCCTATGCCTTTCATGGATTATCTTCTGCCCATAAGCCTTAAAGGCCAAGGAACCTTTGGCCAGCTCACAGGGATAGCTGCCTAACCTCATGGTGCCTCCCAGATCTTTGACCTTGCGTTGTTCTGGCAATAGGTCTATCACAGGATGGGGGGTCTCGGGGTCGAATTCTGAACTATTAGCCCCCGTAAGACCACATACATTTCGAGCAAACTCTACCACTACACACTGCATACCTAAACAGATGCCAAGGAAGGGAATCTTCCCTTCCCTGGCATATCTAATCACCTGGATCTTCCCCTCTATACCCCTCTCTCCAAACCCTCCTGGAACCAGGATGCCCCTTGCTCCTTCCAAAAATTTAGCTGGGCCTTCTCGCTCGACATCCTCTGCCTCAATCCATCTCGCGCGCACCCGACAATCGTTGGCTATGCCTCCATGGGTCAGAGCCTCGCTGATGCTTTTATAGGCATCCTGCAACCTGATATACTTCCCCACTACAGCAATCGTGGTCTCCTCGGGGACCCTCTCTATCTTAGCGACCATTCCCTCCCAGTTGCTCAAATCCTTCTTCTCGCACCTTAAATCCAGAAGTTCGACTATTATGTTGGCTAAGCCATCCCGCTCGAACATCAAAGGAATCTTATACACCGAATCGACATCCTTCGCCTGTATAACTGACCTCTCCGGCACGTTGCAGAAAAGAGCAATCTTGGACCTGGACTCTCTTGACAGCGTTTTCTCGGTTCGACACAAGAGTATGTCCGGCTGAATGCCTATCTCTCTCAATCTGCCCACGCTATGTTGAGTGGGTTTGGTCTTTATCTCATCGGCTGCCTTAATGTATGGGATCAGGGTCAGATGGATATACAGGCAATTCCGGCGTCCCACATCCAATGCAAACTGTCTTATCGCCTCTAAAAATGGGAGCCCTTCTATATCTCCCGCCGTTCCCCCGATCTCTGTAATGACCACATCCAGAGCTTCGCCCTCAGCCACCGCCCTTATATATTTCTTAATCTCATCGGTAACATGTGGAACTACCTGAACCGTCCCCCCCAGGTAATCCCCGTGTCTCTCCTTAGAGATGACGGAATGATAGATCTGGCCTGCGGTAAAGTTATTCTTCTGAGATAAATTCAGGGTTGTGAACCGCTCATAGTGGCCTAAGTCCAGGTCCGTCTCTGCCCCATCATCGGTAACATAAACCTCACCATGTTGAAAGGGGCTCATCGTCCCGGGGTCAACATTCAGATAGGGATCGACCTTCTGTATGGTTATCTTCAGGCCCCTCGACTCCAGCAGACAACCAATACTTGCAGCTGCGATCCCCTTCCCCAATGAAGAGACAACGCCCCCTGTGATGAAGATATACTTGGTCATCTTAACCCCTTAGAATACAGATATCAGACGTCAAAGGTTGGCAGTCTACACCTTGCAGCCTATAGTTTTTCAACTGTTGAGTGGCATCTGCCCTCTGTCCTCTGACATATTCTACCATACATTCAAAGTTATTGCCAGCCTCGTTGGAGGTTCCATGTCGAAAGAATAACTCTTTGAGTTCCGTTGAAGTGTTCAAAATAATCCATCCCTGAGGGTCTCCAATCGAGTGAGGTCTCCAACGGGATTGGCAAAACCTTCAGTCGGCCTTCTTATATTCAAAAAGCGAAGCTTTTGAATCTAGCGAGCCCCGTTGATAACAATATCTACGGGGCGAGCAAAGCAAGCGTCACATTTGAAATGATGTCAGCTGCTACAGCATAGAAAGTCCATTTCAAATCTAGCGAGCGGGCCGAGCGTCCCATTTGAAATGCAAGACATTTCAAATCTAGCGAGCGAAGCAAGCGTCATATTCTATACTCTTTAAGGAACCGATGAGTCTGCCGGCACCGGTGGCAACCTCGATCCTTACGGGGATCTTTCGAGAGTCATCGCTAAACCATACCTGGATCTTTTTGGCCTCATCCTCGACCACGAGAACACTCCTTACTCCCCACCTGGATTTAACGACCCTCTTTTTCTTAACCACCGATCCACGACCCTCCTTCAGTCCTCGCCTCGAAATTATATTGATTGGGAAAGAATCTCCAACCTTCAGGTCGAGCGTCCGCAGATAGTAGATTAAGGAGACGTTGTCAACCACTTGCGAAGGGATATCGATCACCTTAATATCTGGCTCTTGATCCTCTCGAATAGTCGCTTTGTGATTTTCTAGGTCTAAATTCGTGATAGAGTTTGACTGGTCTTCCCCTTCCTGGATATTCTCTATCAGCCGGCGCGTGGACAATTGCTGAACGTCAAAGTAGCTCTCAAGAACATCATTCAATTTATATAAGAGACGTGCGGGGCCGATGCTCCTCGACTGCGAGAGGATACAGTAAACCGGATGACCCTCAATGGTATCCCGGCTGAGGACTTCGATGGTCTGGGTCCCTGCCCTGATCCCCCAGAAGCTCAGGTCATAGATGAACCTCTCGCCCACACGGAATATTTCCTCTCTTATAGTTGACTGGGAACTGATTCGACTTGTCACTAACAATGTCATGCTAACCATCAGAAGAATGGATAGGATCTTTTTGATCATAAAGCTGCTCTATTCCTATGCTAAACGGCTATGCCAAAGGCATCTATGCCTGTCTATAGCGCTCTCAAACAGACATCCACCTTCTCTAATACATCAGACACTTCTATCTTTTTCATACAATCCAATCTATCGCACTCTTTACGCCAACATCCTAAGCAATCAAGATCTTCGGCCTCTACGACAAAGTTTCCATGACCATAGGGACCATTTCTCCTGGAATCAACTGGTCCAAAGAGGCCTATTGACCTTGTTCCTAACGCTGCTGCAATATGAAGAGGTCCGGTATCGCCGCTCACCAAAACTTTGCATCTTTTAAGAAGTGGGATGAGTTGGCCAATGGTTGTCCTACAGGCCATAATTGGTCCTGACCTGGCCATACGATAAATTTCTTCCACAGAGTTATACTCACCCGGTCCCCAGGTAAGAATAACAGATACATCTCGGAAGTTCGAACTAATCTCGTCTGCTAACGTGGCGTATTTTCCCAACGACCACCTCTTCGTGGACCATCCAGCGCCTGGATTCAAGGCAACTAGCTGCTTGTCGTAAATGCCGTTGTTCCTTAAGAACTGATTTACGTAGTCTTCTGCATCCCTCCTTATCGGAATATCAAATTTGACCTCCCCAGGCTCTGCCCCTAACCTTCTGGCAAACTGGAGGTTCCTCTCCACAATATGAGCACAGTTCCCTTCCTTTACCTTTATGTCCGCAAAGATATGGCTAAATTTTTCTATCCTTGAGCTTCCCCGAGCAAATCCCAACCTTACGCTCGAACCGGACAGGAAACTTATCATCCCACTCTTTATGGTTCCCTGAAGGTCGAGCACAACATCATACCTCTCTTGCCTCAATCTCTTGATCAATCGAAAAAATGCCTTAACCGTCTTGGATACTGAACTTCTATCGCGCTCAAAAACTATAAGCTCAGAGAGCGCCCGATGGCCGAGGAGCAGGTCCTTTGAGTCCGGCTCAACAACCCAGGATATATGCGAGACCGGAAAGCTTCTGCCTAAAGCATTCAATGTGGGCAGGGCGTGAACTACATCTCCAATAGAGCCTAACTTCACGATAAGAATTCTTTCAAGATCCTCTCCATTTAGCATTTAAGAATTCAGCCTGCCTTTCTAAGGGCCTTTTCCAAAAACTCATCTATTTTGTCGATCAGGTCGTTTCGCTCCTGGTTAGCCTGGTCTATCTTCCTTTTTGTCTTAACAAGATAGGAATCCGGGACATCGGTCCTCCTGACCTCATCTTCCAAGTGCCATAGCTCCAAGTTCTTGCAAGCCAGCCTATCTATCAAGTCTCCCAATTTCCCTATCACTGGACCGGTTGGCTGTGGCTGATTATACAATTTTACCTTCTCGTCTCTCAACTTTACTTCGCCCCGAATCGCCCGGCCTAAAAAATCATCGATCTCATCGATTAAATCCTTGCGCTGTTGGTCGACCAGACCTATCTTTTCTGCTGTCTCAACATTTCTATCCTTGTCATTTTTAAGATGCCACAACCTAACGTTTTTAATCGAAAGTTTATCCATCAAACTACCCAGGGTTTCTGCCATCTTCGACCTCCTTCATGTTTCGAATGACCATACTAACGCCCACAAAGAAAAAGAACAACATCATCACTTCTGAAAGATAAAGATTGTATCGGAATAAAAAATTTCAAAATTCAACTTCTCAATTTGGGAGCTTCTTTCATCAAGTCGTAATATACCTCCTCTGTCCTTGCTGTTCTAATATGCTCCCTGAACTCTTCCTCTATCAGCCTTCTTCCTCTCCGGCCCATTTTCCTTGCTAACTTTTTATCCTTAAAGAGCCTAACAATTGCGCAAGCCAAAGCAGAAGTGTCCTCTGGATCAACTAAAAAACCCGTGAGCCCATCTTTAATAGTCTCTGGAAGCGGTCCAACTTTAGCAGCCACAACTGGCTTTTCCATGGCCATCGCCTCAAGCACTGCACGACAAGAGCCATCAAAGCCAGGCACAAGATAAACTTTTACGTCCAAAGCTGCAAGAACCTGAGGCAAATCTTCATCCCAATGACCAGCAAAGATAACATCATCGATAATGTTTAATTCCTTAACCAGCTTCTCGAGAGCTGGTCGATGACTTCCCCTGCCAACGATGAAGAATTTGGCATTTGAAGCTGCCTTCTTTACTTCTGGAATGGCTTTCAAAAAATATTCATGCTTCCCATGATCATGTAAATGAGCTATGACGCCGGCTACGGGAAGCTTCTCGTCGAGTCCAAACTTTTCCCTAATCTTATCCCCCTTAATCCGAGGATTAAACCGCTTTATATCAACAGCCCCATGGATAGTTTTCACCTTCGCTGAGTCTTCTTTAAGATCCTGGATGAGGCTTTCGCGCGCACTTTCACAGATAGTGATGATCCTATCGGTCATCTTCCGGTACACAAACCTCTCTAAAGGTGTCCTGTGTCGGGGGACAGCCTCGTGCACCGTGCGGACGAGAAAGACTTTTCTTCGACATAAACTGTTTCCCAAAATCCCGATAACGTGATCATGGGAAAGATGAGTGTGAAGGATGTCAATTCTATGCTTTTTCAGAACTTGAGGTAGTGTTATTACATCATAAAAGTTATCAAAGAGATTGAAGTAACGATTGAGCCTTAGGTCGGTTAGGACTGGCAACCCGGCTTTTCGAACTCGATCTTCTAACCTTGTTGTGGGTTTAGTAGCACAAGCAAACAAGACCCTATGGCCCCTCCTGATCAACTCTTTAGACAGACTCAAAACTGGTTCCGCGGGACCAGTCCATCGATGGTCGCTATAAAGCTGAAGTATGCGTAAGCTCTTCAAAAATTGCCCCGTTTATGCTTTAGCCTTTTAAGGAGGCGGTTTTCTATCCGCTTTAAATATCTTCCAGCATCCGCCTTTGTAAGTCCAGTTTCCTTGCAATAGACCCTGAAAAACCTTAGCTTATCTGTTCTGGTAATAAAGGAAGGGATGCGCTTGCTTAAAGTGGCCAGGTCCTTAACCTTTTGATAAGGAGAAACCCTCCTTTGCGCTTTAGCATAATCCAAATCGAGAAAGTAAAAACTCATATTTCCTTGAGGGGTCTTTCGGACTAAAACATTAGCAACACTTAAACTACCGTGGAAAAAACCTTGCTTATGAATTCTCCCAACCTCCTTCGCCAGCCGAGAGATAAAATCTCTCTTCTCCTCAATTTTCTCTTTAGATAGAGGTGGAGCAAACACAGCCAGATAGGGGCCTAATGTTTTTGAGCCCGTGACCTCTTCAGTGACCAAAAAGCTTTCCTGCAAAAACCTAAACCTCCGGCGCTCACCAACCGCCAAAGGAACTGGAGTCTTAATTCCAAGCCCTAAAAGCCTATCTCCCGCAATCCACTCTTTGGCCGCTTTTGAGGATCTGAATACATCTTTCAATCTTCTGGATAAGCCTGGACGTTTATAGTACTTCAACGCTATTCTTTGGCTAAGGACCTCATGGCTGAAGGCAAGAGATACAACCAGGGACCGAGAACCATTGCGTATTAGCTCAATTTTGTTGTCTCTTATCGCTCGACGGGGGTTCTCAATCCCATACCTTAGTAAACCGCTTTTATATTCATTTCTTATCTTTAACTTCATCCCCTCCCTTTTTATGCTCACAAAATCATTTTTCTTTTCATCCTGAATCTTATTTCTCTTCATTCGTGTGCCTCAAATTTTCACAATGCTAACACCTTTCGAACTTATACCTTTGGTGGCATTTCGAGTATCCACGATTAATCTCGAGTTTTGAGCGATCCATTCATAATCATAATAAGCATGATCAGTCAAGATCACCACACAATCCATCTCTTTTAGGAGAGATTTCGTCAGTTCAGATGATTCTAAGGCTTTGTCCTTGTTATTGATGGTTGGAATATAAGGGTCATTATACAAAATATCTGCCCCCCTATCTTGCAGTAGCTCGATAATCTTTAGAGAGGAAGAAAGTCGAAAATCATATATATCTGGCTTGTAAGCCACTCCTAAGGCTAAAATCTTAGCGTCTGAGATACTCTTGCCCATATCATTTATCGCAGAAGTGATTTTTGAGACAACGTAATAAGGCATATTCTCATTTGTCTCAGCAGCAAGTTCGATGAAGTTAGTATGGAAATCGTACTCTCTTGCCTTCCAGGATAGATAGTATGGATCGACCGGTATACAGTGTCCGCCCACCCCAGGCCCTGGCCTAAAGGGCATGAACCCGAATGGTTTTGTCGCCGCTGCTTCAACTACCTCCCAAACATCGATCCCCATTCTGTCGCACAACTGAGCTAACTCATTAACTAAAGCAATGTTTACGCTCCGAAATATGTTTTCAAGAAGCTTGGCCATCTCAGCAACCCTCGGAGAGGAAACAGGGTGCACTCTCTCTATTATTTGTTCCTGCAGCATTTTTGCAAGCTGAGTACACCTCTCGGTAACACCCCCTACTAACACAGGAGTGCTCTTGATGGTATATTTTTGATTGCCAGGGTCTACTCTCTCTGGGGAGAATGCAAGGAAGAAATCCTCTCCAACCTTCAGGCCAGAGCTCTCCAAAATAGGCAGCATCTCCTCTTGGGTGGTTCCTGGATAGGTTGTGCTCTTCAGAATTACAAGCTGCCCTGGTCGAAGATGCCCGGCAATTTCCCGAGTTGCAGAAATTATGTAAGAAATATCTGGCTTCTTGCTTTTGGTGAAAGGCGTGGGCACACAAACTAAAATAGCGTCAAGCTCTCTAGTTGCATCATACTGGGCCGTCACGGTCAAGCTCCCCTGGCTTATTACCAGCCTTAAATCCTCATCGGAAACATCGCCAACGTAGGAGCTTCCCTCTCTAACTTTGGCTACCCTCTCTTCATCCACATCAATACCTGTCACCAGGAATCCGGCCTTTGCAAATTCGACCGCCAAAGGGAGCCCCACATAGCCCAATCCAATAACCCCTACTCTCGCTGTTTTCTTTACAATCTTATCTTCGAGCTTCACTTTGCAATCCTCTCCTGCAACCCCGTTAGAAGCCATCGAAGATAGTTACCCTTTCAAGCCTCTAACTGGGTAAAATTCTTTCCACCAAGCAATCGTACGCTCCAAGCCTTCTTCCAAGGAAACCCTTGCCCTAAACCTTAAAATATCGGCTGACTTTCGAACATCTGGAGCCCTCCGCCTGACATCTTCAAAACCTTGCCCGTAGTAACTTCCATAAGGAACGTGGATAATTTCAGACTTTGAACCTGTAATACTCTTAATCAACCCCGCCAAACCCTCGATGCTTGTTTCAATATCACTGCCTATGTTGAAGATTTCACCCTCTGCCTCTTTTTTTTCTGCAGAAAGAATGATTCCTCTGACCGTATCTTCGATAAATGTAAAACACCTTGTCTGCCTTCCATCGCCATGAACAGTGATTGGCTCACCATTGATGGCCTGTCCGATAAAGCGAGCGATCACACTTCCATAGCCGGACTCGTCCAGCCTTGAGCCATAGGAGTTGAAAAGACGGAGGATAACGACCGGCAAACTCTGCTTATAATAGGCAAACCCTAAATGTTCATCGATCAATTTCGAGGCAGCATAAGCCCACCTAACAATCTTGGTTGGGCCCAAAACCAGGTTATCATCCTCGCTGAAGGGTATACTGCTCGCCTTCCCATACACCTCTGAACTTGACGTTAAGATAACCTTCTTCCTGTACTTATGGGCAAATCGAAGAATGACCTCGGTGCCTCTGACATTTGTGAGGATTCCCTCTAACGGGTCTTGAAGAATATGCCTCACTCCCACCTGTGCTGCCAGATGAAAAATTGTGTCACACTCCTTGATTAGTCCATCGATTCTACCTTCATTCAAAATGTTGTCGCGTATAAAATGAAAATTAGATTTAGATAAATTATGCTCGATATTCTCAATCCTTCCCCTAGAAAGACTGTCGACCACAAAGACTTCGTTCCCATTCTTTAGTAGAGCATCTACCGAATGCGAGCCAATATAACCTGCCCCGCCTGTGACCAGAACCTTCAAATAATTCTTCCTCCCTTAGTTTTGTCTAATCTTACTATGAACATGATATTTTGACTTTTTCAAAAGAAAAAATCTATGGTAGGGCCTTTCAAATACCCTATATGTCTTTTCAATTTTAAACCCTGCAAGCTTAATGTCGTTGACGATTTTTCTTAAAGGATAACCGGATTTTCCTATCTCCCAGTAATGTTGCCCATCAAAATTGTAGATATGTTTCCTCAATCTTAGAAATGGAATGAGCTTTTTAATATGCATAATCTTTGGAATTTCCAAATAAAAGCGGCAGACCCTGTTTACGTCTGGAAGTGATAAAATCGCATATGATTTGCAAACTCGGAGTATTTCCGAAAGTGCTTTATTAAAATCTTCATAAGGTATATGTTCTAATAATTCATAACAAGCCAATACGCTAAAAGATTCGTCAGCAAAAGGAAGCTCTAAGACAGATCCCACTATATCTGGGTTTAATCTCCTATCAATGTCTAAAGTTATGAGTTTTATTCCTCTTTTTTTAAGGTACTCGGATACAAACCCATTTCCAATCCCAATTTCAAGTACCTCTTTCGGTCTTAATAAAAGGATTTCCTGAATTTGATGCCAGTAACTGCAAAAGCGGCTCTTCTTATCATACCTGATGTTATAGTATCGCTCCGGCTCTACCTGTAGTTTCATTTTTTCGCCACTACCCAAGTGACTATTGGATATCTCTTTTCATTCTGGGCAGCAATTAGATGCCTTATACTATACCTATTATCTGGAATGTTCGTACGTCGGAATCCAACAAAGCAGCAAACTAAGGCAATCCTGTTTCCCCACCCTCACACTGCAGTATTTCAGAGAAGTTTCGGCAAAGATACTTCGAGGCTGATATAGAAAAGCGCCAATAATCCTCAGGGCAAGGATGGACCCGATTCATAAAACAAGTAGTGTGTAGAGCAACACCTCCCTCTTTCAGGACCCTATAAGATTCATCAATTGCCCTTTGAGGATTTTCAAGATGTTCGATAACCTGATCACTTATCACAAAGTCAAACGTATCTTCCTCGAACGGAAGAGCTTGCATATCCACGTCTCGATACTGCACTTCTGTGATGTCAGCGCACTCCTTATCGATTAAAGGATAAAGATTCTTAATCCCACTTATGCCCAAAATCTTCCCCCTCATCGGTCCCTTAAGGCATTGCCTTATTCTTTTGTACATATAATATCTGGTTAAGTGCATTTTCCTCAATTTCTTGATTTTGGGACCTTCACTTCAAACCAGTAATAAATTCCGAAATCCTCTCCGCCCTTTTGTCCCAGGTGTATTGCTTTACATTCTCATAAGCATTCTCTGCTATCCTTCTTGAAAGCTTGTCATCTTCTAAGACCTTCTTTATCCCTTTTGCCAATGCCTTTGGGTCGTCTGGTTTAACTAAGATTGCATTTTCTCCTTCTTTCAAAATCTCCCTAAGAGGAGGCAGGTCGGAGGCAACGATTGGCGCTGCAGCAGCCATATACTCAAAGAGCTTTATGTTAGAAGTAAAACATCTGTTATAAAGATAATCTCGATTTGGAAGCACCAAAACCCCTGCCTTCTTTAAATATTCTTTTGTCTCTTTAGGTAACATAAAACCCTTGAAGGTTATCCTATCTTCGAGCTTATTTTCAATCGCTAATTTCTTCAACCTCTCCGTATCTTTAGAATTTCCTCCAACTATGATCAGCTTTTCCCCGTTTATATATTCCATGGAAAGGACCAATATGTCTACGCCCTTTAAAGGAGCCAGACTTCCAACGTACCATATACCTTTTCTCCTATCAGGCTGCACAGAGAAGCCGTCTCCATCAAGCCTGACCCCGTTATGAATAACGGCGACCCTTGTCCTCGTCTGAAATTCCTCCTGTATTAGCCTCTTTAGACTTCTCGTCGATGTTATAAGCCCATCAACTTTAGAATACACGAATTCCTCAAGTCTTCGGATCTTATCTATCTTTCTCCTCGATGTCATCTCCTTCGATGTCCATCTCTGAAGATCCGCTAAATCCATAGAAACTATCTCGTGGGCCTCATAAACAATTGGCGCCTTTAAAAGCCACTTCAATTTTATTAACATCTTTGCTAAACCCAGACCTCGTCTCAGAAAGATTACATCAGCCTTCTCTCGCCTGACGAGGGAAAAGACCTTAAAGAGGGCAAATATGTAAAAAACCTCTTTCAGAGAAATCTTTATTTTGCTGGGTCTATCGCGTGATTTATCGGCATCGAGACAGGGAAGCTGACATACTTTAAAATTTTGGTGCTCCCTTAGTCCATAAAGCTCCAAGGTTTCTTTAACGCTCGTGTCCTTTGTCCTTTCGACCAACAGCCAAACTTTGCAGCCCTTCTCTGCCAGAGCATAACAGGTATTTATAATCTGGGTGAAGTAGGCCCTTCCCTTAGCTGGAAAGAACATCTTTGCCACATAAATTATCCTTAAATTCCGCATTTTCTAACTAACCCATTGCCAACAATGTGATGCCTTTTAACCAGTCGCCTTTCAATTCTTTTCAAATATTTCCTACAATCTATTGACTCGTTTCCTTTGCTATATTCCTTGAAAAACCTCAATCTATCGGTTTTTGTAACAAGGTTAAGAATAGGCACATTTAGATTAGTCAAATCTTTGATCCTTGGATAATGAGAAAGCTTCCTTTTCAAAGCATAACCATCTAAATCGACAAGGTTTGTCAAATCTTTGATCCTTTGGTAATGTGAAAGCTTCCTTCGCAAAGCGCAGCCATCTAAATCGACAAAATAAAAGGCTATTTCTCCGTTTCTGTCCTTTTGAACTAAGATGTTATCATCCGCTTTTAGATCACTATGGGCCAGGCCTTTATCGTGCATCTCTCTTATATTCTTCGCTAAGCTTTCAATAAAAGCCTTCTTCCGTTCGATCTTTTCTGTGGATAAGGGCATATTACAGATAGGGAGGTAATGATCCAGAGCGGTAAATCTCGGAACCTCCCGGGTAATTAAGAAGCTCTTGCGCAACCACCGAAGTGTCCTTTGCTCACCAATCGCTAAAGGAACCGGGTTATTAATTCCCAGCTCTAACAGCCTATTTCCCATCCTCCAGGCTCTCAGCGCCTTTGAGGCCCTGAACATATCCACTAATCCTTTGAGAAAGCCTCGGTACTTGTAGTACTTTAAGACCGCCCTCTTGTTGTTCTTGCTCTTGCTCAAAGGGAAAGAAGCTATTAAAGACCTGCTTCCGTTCCTGATTATCTCAAGGTCATTTCTATCCATCAAACTTTGTGGTCCTTCCATCCCTAACTTTAATAGTTCCCCTTGGTAACCATCTCTCACTATCATTCTCGTCTTATTCTTTTTAATGGTAACAAAGCTACTCTGGGCCATCTCTGCACTCAAGCTAAAAGAGAACTCTCTTATGCTTTAAAACTTCCTCATAAACCTCCAAGGTCTGTTTCGCATTTTCGTCGAGAGTATACCTCTTAGCGGTCTGGTTTGCCTTACTTCCAAGGCTATCCCGAACTTGCCTGTTGAGAAGAATCCTGAGCTTACCAGCGATCTCCTCAGGGTCTCTTGGGTCGTTTAACAAAAGTCCATTAACTCCATCAGCGATGAGCTCTGCCGCTCCACTTGCCTTACTGATAATCACTGGTAAACCGCTGGCCATTGCCTCTAAGCAAACCTTCCCGAATGGCTCATACAAAGAGGGAAGGATAAACACATCTGAAGCGGCATAATATTTGTCGACGTCATAACGTGGCCCAGCGAAGATCACTCGGCCGGCAACCCTATAGTCCTTAGCAAACGTGCGATAGCTTGAAATGTTCTGGTCATCTCCCACTACCAAAAGCCTTAATTCCCGAGAAGGGTTTCCAACCGAAGAAAAAGCCTCCATCAGAAACCTGAGCCCTTTCCTCGCAAAGCCAGTTCCCACGAAGAGTATTACTAAATCATTAAGGCCTAAACCGTGTCTTCGTCTTACCTGCTCCTTATAGAGCTTTCGATTCCTGGGATTGAACCTCTCTGAATCGACGCTGTTATAAATCACTACAATATCTTGCGGCGGAACTTTATAATTTCGAACGATCTCATCTCTGACCTTCGCAGAAACCGCTACAATCTTTTTATAGTTTTCACGGCTGAATTGTTTCTTCTCGACGTAAAGCTTGCTCCACTCGCCAGGGTTGTAAATCTTAAAAAAACGCATCAGCGAGCTCTTTTGAGACTTCAGGACCTTCTGGCGATAAACTTTGTGGCATCCTCCGTCTGCCTTAAAGACGTCTTGTCTTATCGTACGCCCGAAACCCTGGATAATGTCAAAATCATATTTTCTTAATTTCCGTGAAGAGAAATAAAGGAAGCTCCATATCTTTAAGAAATCACCCAGTGGAACAATTGGCACCTTGTGAAAGACAATTCGGTCATCCTGGACGTTCTCCCAGCGGTTGCAGAAGATATGGACCTCGTGGCCTGTCTCAATCAATTTCTGGGAAAGCTCCGTGATGTACCCTTCTGTTCCTCCCTGCGTGGTATATCTCTTGTGAACTAAAGCAATCTTCATCGGCTTCGCGAAAACCTGACCGTACGCTCCTTATTCTCATCAAATATATACCCTATGATGGAAATTCGATTATATATCGTTTTTGTTCCAAAAAAGAGCCTTGAAAAACCACAATAGATCTTACGATTAGCTATTATCGGCAAACAGGATTATATTGCCTTGGGAGAAATTTATTTCCGGTTTGTCCACCGGCTCAATATGATAACCAAAATCTGACAAAAATTCGATTACATCGGACGGCAAAAAGCCGAAGGTATTTAACTGTTCAGGATGTACTTCAATAAGAATTTTTGGACATTGTTCTCGCAAAGTGCTTCTCATTCCTCGCAGGACGTTCAATTCTGCGCCTTCAACATCAAGTTTTATTAAATCGACTGCATCAATTCTCTCCTTTGGTGCCCACTCGTCAAATACTTTGACTTTTACTTCTATATCATTGCTGCATAATTTTCTTCTTGAAGGATTTATTTTAGACTTGGTGAAAGGGGCTTCCAAACACATCTTGCCTGATTCATCAAACAGCGCAAAGTCAAAAGTCTTCACATTGTGAAATCCATTCATCTCTATATTTCTATCTAAGTACTGCTTAGCCTTTGGTATGGGTTCAAAGGCAAACACCCGTCCTTTTGGCCCAACACGTTTTGCGAAAAGCAGAGTATAATATCCAATGTCAGCCCCAACATCCAAGGCAGTAACGCCAGCTTCAATCTTTGAGGAAATAAAATGGGTCGCCGCTGGCTCCCATATTCCTCTCAAATAAATCGACCTTCCAATTCTTGATACGCGTGGATTTCTAATCAAAATCCTTTGGCCATCGAAAGGCAAAACTACATCATTGGTGGGTAACATAAATCTGGGATACTTGATATGACAGACATCGAGAAATTTAATTATAGACTTCTTGATATTCACGTCTCTTTTGCTCTTTGATAGTATCAAGCGGATAAGGTCAAGTCTGAGCTCGGATAGGCACTAAAAAATGGTGCGCCACCAGGGTTTAGCTCTGCCTGAACTTATTCTCTCAAGTGTCGCTGGACAAAAATTGTGCAGTTTTATCAAAATAGTCTACTCTGACCATTCCTTAGGTTAAGTATCCAGTCTAAAGGTGTATCATATCCTCGGATCAACACCCGACGAAGCTCAAAGAGGTCCTCGCCGAGCCTATTCTTGCCCGGCTGCCCCGAGAAGGCCGTCAAATAGCCTGCTTTCTTAACCGCCTCTTTTACCCTCTCGTTGAGCTTTCCATAGGGATAGCAAAAGAAGTTAACAGGTCTATTTAACTTGGACTCTAATATAGCCTTTGATTGTTTAAGTTCCCTGTGCAACTCTTCATCGGATAATGAGGTCAGCCACGCATGGGTATGGCTGTGGGAGCCAAAGGTAATGCCATACTGGCTCATCTCTTCAATCTCTTCCCATGATAGAAGCTTTTCCCGCGGCTTACTGGTTTCCACAGCGAATTGACTGACAAGAAAAATCGTGGCCGTAAAACCATATCGGCGAAGAATAGGATAGGCATTGAGATAGATATCTTTATACCCATCATCAAAACATAGTATGATAACCCTCCTGGGCAAGCCCTTTTCGCCTTTAAGAAAGGCAAATAAGTCATCGGGCGAGATCGTCTGGTAGTGGTGTCGAGAAAGATAATCCATCTGTCTTGCGAATTTGGCCGGCGTAAGCTTTAACTTTTCAGGCTTGCCATCGTTGTCGGCTATCCTATGATATATTAATACTGCTACTCCACCGGTGGGCAACCGCCAAAATGTGAAGCGACAGGAAAAACCTACCAGAATGACAATTCCTAAGATAATTAGGCCGATATACATCTCATTTTTTTTGCTTGTCCTCGCTCATTTGCTGCAGTTCCCATAATTTTATATACTTAACGAAGGCATAGAACGAAGACAGAATGCTAAACAAGAGGCCATAGAAGCCATCTCTGTAGCCTCTTTTAATGATAAAAGCGCCAATAAATTCGAAGGGAAGCCTAACGAAAGGATACCACTTCGCTTTCCTCCCTGATGCCAACTTCTCCTCTGCCGATACAGTCGTATAGTAGTTAAACTTTTCGAAATAATCGGTCAAATTGCGGTAACTATGATGGATTAAAGCTCCCTTCATGCGACCCACTCGTCCATCCACATCAACCCCCCCGTGGGCCCTTAAATTCTCGTTGAACCTTCCTTTTGATTTTCTAAATAGTCTCAAATGATAATCAGGATAGTATCCTCCATACCTTATCCAACGACCATGAAAATAGATCTTCATTGGCAAAAGATAACCAGCATAGTCATCGTCTCTGGCTATCGCCATTTTTATTTCGATTTGAAGCTCAGGAGAGACTCGCTCATCTGCATCCAAATTTAACACCCATTCGTTTGACACTTTATTCAGAGCTATATTCTTTTGATGGGGAAAGTTGGTCCATTCATTTTGGAAGACCTTAGCGGTATATTCTTTACAAATTTTGACTGTCCGATCGGTGCTGAAGGAATCGACAACCACAACTTCATTTGCCCACCTTATGCTCTCCAGACATTCTCTGATATGGTCCTCTTCGTTGTAAGTAATGATAATTACCGAAAGCTTAGCCATTGGCTTCTCCAAGGAGCCCTAAAAAATCAAAAATTACGGGAATCGATGGACCCTCTATTTGTCTTCCATCTCACTCTGTGCCTTTTGTCGTGCTTTCTTCAATTGAGCCATAGCAGCCCCTGAAACATCCTCTACCGTTATTAGCTTCATACAATCGTGGCTTTTGCACCTATGTTGACCACACGGGTTACAGGGCAAATCCTTCCGCACCACCAGATGACCTTTGCCATATGGAGCATACTTCCTTGGGTCAGATGGCCCAAAAATAGCAACAGTGGGGGTATGTATGGCAGCAGCTACATGGACCGGGCCAGAATCGTTCGAAATAAAAAGGTTGCACCTTTGGGCAAGGGCAGCTAACTGCCTGAGGTTAGTCTTGGCAACGATGGGAGTCTCTCTCATAAAAGTTTTCAGTCGCTGGAGCAAACTTATATCCTGGGGCCCTCCAAAGACTATCACCTTTGCATTATAGTCCTTTATCAACCTATCCCCTAAACGAGCAAACTTCTCTTCTGGCCAGCGTTTGGTCGGCCAGCTTCCGCCAGCATTGAGCCCAATGATTAAATCGCCGTTCCTAATTTTATGTCTGCTCAAAAACTGCGAGGCAAACCTTCTGTCTTGCTTGGTAATCCATATCTGGGGATCTTTGTTGCTAACCTCACTCGCGCCGATGATCCTTACCAAATCTAAGTGTGAATCAACCTCGTGCTTGGGTTGACCTTTAACATAGGCCGGGGTCAGCTTAGCATCCAGGAAAACTCCCTGTCCTCTGAGATTATAACCTACCTTAAATTTGGCTCTGCTGAAAACGGTAAATAAAATACATCGCCATGAGTCATGAAAGTTAATCACTAAGTCGAATTCTTCTTTGCGTATCCGCCTGAGAATCTTTACAAAACCAGGCCAGCCAGTTTCTTTAACATATAAAATTAACCTGTCTACGTAGGGATTCTCTATCATTATATCTCGGTAGGCTCTTTGCATCAGTAAACTTAAGTGGGCATTAGGAAAGTTCTCTTTAATGGCGCGAAGGGCTGGTGTGATAAAGAGCATATCGCCGATGTAGCGTAGCTCTATAGCCAAGATCTTCTTCGCTCTATTCGAATTTAGATGCAACCCTTTTTGTGCATCCATCTTACTTAAATTGAACATCGTAGAGTTTCTTGTAGAGGCCGCCCTGAGCTAATAATTCATCATGGGTCCCGCTCTGGACAATCCTTCCTTGATCCAGAACGACGATTTTGTCTGCACCTTTCACAGTGGATAGTCTATGGGCAATGACGAAGGTGGTGCGATTTTGCATCAACTTGTTCAACGCCTCCTGAACCAGAATCTCCGATTGGGTATCCAGGGCTGAGGTAGCTTCATCCAGGATCAGTATAGGGGGGTTCTTCAGAATGGCTCTTGCTATGGCAATGCGCTGACGCTCGCCACCGGAGAGCTTCACTCCGCGTTCCCCGATGATTGTATCATAGCCGTGCTCTGTGGCCATGATGAACTCGTGAGCATTGGCAGCCTTTGCAGCCTTTACAATATCCTCATCCGAGGCATCGGGCCTTCCATAAGCAGTGTTGTTACGCAAGGTATCATTGAAGAGAAAGGTCTCTTGAGTCACCATCCCAATCTGGTCTCGCAAGCTACGTATCTTAACTTTCCCGATGTCATACCCATCTATAGTAATACATCCTTCGGTCGGGTCGTAGAAGCGAGGGATCAGATTAACCAAGGTCGTCTTCCCAACTCCACTTGAACCGACCAGGGCAACAATCTGGCCTGCCCTAATATCCAAATCGATATCCTTTAGTATCTCTTCCTGGCCATAGGCAAAACTTACCTTATGAAATACAACCTTTTCCTTTGTCGGTGGGAGTGCCACAGCTCCATCTGCCTCTTTAACCGTCAGTTGGGTATCCATCAATCTAAAGATCCTCTTGGCCCCGGCCAAGCCCTGTTGAATTTCAGCATTGACCTCAGCCAGCCGTTTGGTTGGACTGACTAAGGATGCTAAAACCCCACAGAAAAGCAAGAAAACGGGAAGGGAGAGAACCCCGTGGATGACCTCTTTACACCCATACCACATTACGAATACAAGCCCTACGGTCGCGAAGACCTCAGTCAAAGGAGAAATACCAGCCCTTCGCTTGAAAGATTTTACAAACGTGCGAAATAGACTTTCATTCTCACGCTCAAATTTGTCGATCTCATGGTTCTCCATGCCAAAGGCCTTGACGATCCGAATCCCCGAGATTGTCTCCTGAATTGTGGAGTAGACATCGGCTGCCTTCTCCTGAGCACGAGTACTTAAGCTACGAAGTCTTCTGCCGATGCGGGTCACCGGAAGAACCACAAAGGGAGCCACTATCAGAGAAAGGAGGGCCAGCTTCCAGTGAATAAAGAAAATCATCGCCAAGTAGATACCAAGATAACACGATTGGAAAAGCAGGTTTTTAAGTCCGCTTGCGATGGACTTTTGAACCAAGTTGAGATCGTTAGTGAGACGCGACATCACCTCACCTACCCGTTCAGAGCTAAAATAGTCCACCGAAAGGAACGAGAGATGGCGGTACAGGGCATTGCGCAAATCTATGATGGCCCTCTCTCCAATGAAAGACATCAAATAGCCCTGTCCAAATTCGCCTATCCCCTTCAGGAGGGTAAAGACCAGAAGGGCCAAAAGGATAAAGACCAATAGTTCTCCGCGGGAATAATTAGCGGAAACATACTCCTTCCATGCAAGCATCTTCGCTCTTGCCTCTGCGGGCAACCGAGAGAGATGCAATCCCTTAGAAGATGGCCTTTCTACGTTCGTGCTCACCTGTGGACTGACTTTCGGGCCAGAGTCTGAAACTATTTCCATGCTGGGGCTGAGCACCTTGCCCACCAGTGGAACGATCATTGTCAAGGACAGTCCGCTGAAGACCGCTACCATTAGCATACAGAGGAGAGCCAGCAAGAATCGACCCTTGTATGGATTAAGGTACTTTAAAAGTCGTCTGTAGAGTCCCATTTTGATAACGCGCCTTCCTAGAGATCAAATCGTAAAAGTTCCTTTAGATGCTCATCATCGATTATCTTCAGGTCTGTAACTAAAACGAAAATGGGCATTTCACTGTTTAAGCCTTCGGGGATATGTGTTTGGTCCTTTGTAGTAGTGACTATGAGCTCGGCCCCATGGGCGCTGGCATGAATATTAACCCTTTCCAAATCCGCCTCCGAATAGAAATGGTGATCCGGAAAGCAACAACTGGAAACCATCGATGGCCCTAAATTTTTTAGGGTATGCTCAAAGGATCTGGGTGAGGCGATGCTTGAGAGGGCCAAAACTTTTTTGCCTCTCAAAAATTCCAAATCATATCTCCTGCCGCTTTTGACATCCTGCAGGTACAGCGGTTGGTAGATAGCCTCCAAAATGGGAACCTTGGGGTTGATTTGGCCCAGCCTCTCCTTCAGTCCGGCAATACCATCTGCCTGATCAACTTTAGTCAGCACCAAAAGATCCGCCCTGGATAAGCTTCTGGGATGTTCGCGCAGGATCCCTCTGGGCAAAATATGTCCATTGCCGAAGGGAAAGCTCGCATCAATAAGCACGATGTTCAGGTCCCTATGTAGCGGCCAATATTGATACCCATCGTCTAAGATAACAGTATCGGCCCCAAATTTATCAATGGCATAATTTCCACAGGTTACCCGATCCTTTCCACAGATGACTGGGACGCCCGGCAGATCATTAGCCAAGAGGTATGGCTCATCCCCAGCCTCTCGCGGAGACAACAAAAGACTCTTCCCATCCGAAACTACGGATACCTTCTGTCTCTTCCTGAACTCTGAACTTTTGTATCCCCTGCTCAACACCCCCACCTTCTTGCCACGTTCCTTCAACATCCTTGTCAAGAGTATCACAGCAGGGGTCTTCCCTGTGCCGCCGCAGGTGATGTTTCCCACGCTGATCACTCGACAGTTTAATTTTTTAGACCGCAGGATTTTACACCTGTATAAAAATAATTTTGTCTGGATTACGAAACCGTATATCCAGGATAATGCTTCAAGGATAGATCGAAACGCCGATGGGACTGGCCCCTTCTTTGTATCCATGAATTCCAAGAAAGACTCTAACCTCATGTTCATCTTGCCTCAAAATATGTCTCACTTCGTTGGGCCAAAGAATTACATAGATGTATTCTAAGCGGTTTTAACCTGTGTAATCTGTTTTTAATCGTTGCAACCATGGTATTTTGAAATTCTAGCCCTCTTCAAGGAGTTCTCCGGCAAGCTGAGCGTTTCTCTGGGCAGAACCCCTGTTTGCAAGCACGAGCTTCCGAGCAGCCTCTCCCCGGCGCCTGAGTTCCTCGGGATTCTCTAACAATTCTATACCGGTCTTAACAAGTTGCGAAGCGTCTCTAACCTCTATGCCTGCACTCACCCCTTCCAGAAACTCCTTTGCGTCCAGGAAATCTTCCATGCTCGGGCCATAGAAGACAACCTTTCCCCAGACAGCAGGCTCCAGAATATTCTGTCCCCCCTTCGGAACCAGGCTACCTCCGCAGAATATGACGGTACCGAGGCTATATATCCTCGCAAGGTCGCCTATGGTATCTACGATTATTATTGGTGCCCCGCTGCGTCTGCCGCCTCTATCTAAGATAGTCTTGCGAACAAAATCTCTGAATCCCATCTTCTCGAGGATCTCTTCAACCTTCGAGGTCCTCTCCGGATGGCGGGGCGCTATGATGAGCAGCATCTTGGGAAATTTATCCAAGAGCTTTCTGTATGCTCGAAGGACTATCTCCTCCTCGCCCTCGTGTGTGCTCCCTGCAACGAAGACGAGATCATCCTTTGCTATACCAAACATTTCCCTCATCTGGGTTTCATGATCGGGGTTTGTCTCGTCGGAAAGGCTATCGTACTTCGTGTTGCCCGAAACCGTTACCTTCTCCGGATGAGCCCCTATAGATATAATTCTATCCGCATCTACCTGTGAAATCATGCTCATTACATCTAGGTCCTCCAAGATCCTCTTAAAGAAGAACCTCGCCTTTTTGTACTTCCCGATAGACCTTTGCGAGATCCGCCCATTGGCCAGCATGGTCTTTACGCCGAGCTTCTTTGCTGTGTGGAGGAGGTTGGGCCAAATTTCGGCCTCAGTAGTAATGAATAGCTCTGGATTTATCAACTTCAAGAACCGACGAACTGCCCAGAGAAAATCCAACGGAAAATAAATGAGAGCATTTACATCTTTCACAATCTTCTCAGCCAGAACTCGCCCGGACTCTGTTCCCGTTGAGAGCACGATGGGAGCCGAGGGAAACTTACGCTTAAGCGCTCTTACTATGGGACTGACGGCAACGATCTCGCCAACCGAGACCGCATTTATCCAGATGCGAGGCTGGCCAGCCAATCTTTTGACAGTATCCCTCGATAGAAACCCCAGCTTCTGGGCGATGCTTCTTCTGTATTTGCCGGTAATCCCTATGAACACTAAAAGAAACGGCAGAGCGACAAGGAAGAGGACAATTGAAAAAATATTATACAATAAGTACATTTTCCACCTAAAATGTTCAACGTTCAATTGCAACCGCGAAAATCGCTAAATATTCGCAAAGAACGCTAAGATTATTCAGTCTTTGCGTCCTCCGCGAGTCCTTTGCGCCTTCTGCGGCTGCGTCTTCCATCTTCTGTGTAGCCAGAGATACTGGTCTGGGTAGCGACGAACCTGAGATTCAAGAATTTTGTTAAACTTAGTTAGATTTGTGACAATGTCCTCTCTCTTATCGCCTGTAACTTTCAATTTTAGAGGTTTCCCTATAGTAAGTTCATACCTACCATTCCCTTGGAGAACCATAAAACTGGGCAGAATGGCCGCTCCGGTTGCCAGAGCAAAGACTATCGGCCCTTGAGGGCTAGAGGCCAGGCGGCCAAAGAACTCAAGAAATATCCCACGGGTTCCAGCATCCTGATCTGCCAATATGGCCACGACCTCATTCCGCCTTAAAGCCCTTAATATATTCCTTACAGCCACACCCTTAGGTATTGCTTTAGCTCCTATACTCGCTCTATATCGCATCACCAGGCCGTTGATTCTTCTGTTTTTTATCTCTTGAAACAAGAAATTCAAGTGATACCTATTGAGAGCTAATGTGGGGGCGACGAGTTCCCAATTCCCCAAATGTCCGGTAAGGAAGATGACCCCCTTTCCTTCGCTCAGGGCCCGATCTAATCTCGCTTGTCCCTTAATGCTCACCATTCGATCGATGTTATCCTTGTTTAGCTTGGGGAAACGGAGGAACACAACTGCAATCCTGACCAAATTTTGAAAGGCTCCCCGGGCAATACGACTAATCTCTCTCGTTGGCTTCTCACTACCAAAGGATGCCCTTAGATTGCCCAAGGCCACCAGACGGTGTTTTCTATCGAATAGATATCCGAGATTTCCCAGACAAACAACCAAATAATGACAGAACCTCAACGGAAGGATATTTACTGCACCGCTCAATCCTTTAACAAATATATACTCTAAAAGTTCTCTCATCCTTTTTCCTAATGAAAAATGACAGGAGTGACTCTAAAAAGATGACCCGCCTGCTATCCCTTCGGCTCAGGCCGATGGCACGCAGTGATATATCACCATAATCTTTTTTATCGTTGTAATCGTTGTTGCATCCGGCGTTTAGAGAAGTACTCATCCGCCTTGCTGGTAATTCTATTTAGACTCTCCTCTAATTCCTGGGTCCTATCCTCTATCACACTGTCAGTGGCATCGGAAGGAACCTTAATGGGCGGGCCGTAGATGAATATCCCACGGCTCCAGGGATATGGAATGATAAACCTATCCCAGCTTTGCAGGGTCTTCCTTCGGGAACTATTGAAGGTCACGGGTGCAATAGCTAAACCTGTCTTCTGGGCAAGCCGTATAACACCGGGTTGAACCTTGTATCTTGGGCCCTGGGGGCCATCAGGGGTGAAGGCTCCGTCGAATCCCTCGCTCAACCTCTTGACCATCTCCACCAGGGCTCTGGAGCCACCCCTGGTGGTGGAACCCCTGATGGTTTGGTTGCCGAGCCCATGGATGGTTCTGGCGATGTATTCCCCATCGGGGCCCTGACTGACAAGGACATGAATATTCTGCCCTCGATAATAGTAGGCCATAAAGAAGATTCTATTGTGCCAGAATGTGTAGATTACCCTCTCGCCCCTATCGTGGAGCTCGTCTATAGCGTGCTTGCCCAAGACCTTCAGCCTGATGCTCTTCCCAACGAGCCAGATCAATGCCCTGCCCAGAAATGGAATTAGGATCAGGAAAACCTTCTCTTTCAATCGCATACCACACCTTGCTTAGCATTTTTGTGATCAGCCCTAACTTCTATAGCGTCCCGAATTCCTCCAGAGCGACCTTCTTGGCGGTGTCGTATATCTCTTTTAAGGGAATGCCCTTATCGCGGGCAGTCCTCTTGCAGTCCTCATACTCAGGAGCGATATTCTTTATCCTGTTGCCTATCCTCCCGATCTTCACCCTCACCTTTCCAAACTTGGTCTCAACCTCACGAACCTCGCGAGGCAATTTCTTTCGCTCGACCCGGTAGGTTCGCAACCCAAAGGTTGTGGTCTGGTCGAATATGACCTCTGAAAGCTTGCTCACCTTGGGGATGGGCGCCAAAATTGTGAGCTTAACTCCCGGGCGGCCCTTCTTTGCCACGATACTGGTCGAAAATACATCAAGAGCACCAGCTTTGAATAATTCCTCTGAGATATGAGCATAAAATTGGGGGTTCAGATCATCAATATTGGTCTCTATAATAACAACAGTATCGCTTTGTAGGCCAAGTTCTTTCTCTGGTTGGTCTTCAAGGCTCTGACCGATGGAGACCCTCAAAAGATTAGGAATGGGCAGGTCCCTTGCCCCGCCCCCGTAGCCGATCTTCCCTATCTCCATCCGGGGCATCCGGCCAAAACTTGATGCTATGGTGGTGATAATGGCTGCTCCTGTGGGCGTCACCAGCTCAGCATCAATACCTTCAGAATAAACCGGAATTCCCTTCAACAATTCCAGGGTAGCAGGAGCGGGAAGCGGTAAGGTTCCGTGTGAGCTCTCAACAAACCCTCTCCCTACGTGGATGGAAGAAACAAAGATTCTCTCGATCGACAACTTTTTAATACCTATGACTGAACCAACGACATCGACAATTGCATCGAGGTCTCCCATCTCATGAAGCAAGACATCCCTGGCAGTGGTGCCATGGACCGAAGCTTCGGCTTCGGCCAATTTACGGAAGATGCGGCAACTCAGCTCCTTGGTCTCACCATCCAGAGAACCTCTCTCGATTAGACCTGTGATCTCCTCCAGCTTGTGAAAGCCATCCCCTTCCCGGAAGAGAACGTCAACCTTTGTTCCAGCGATACCGCATTTCTTTGTCCTCCTGGCCTCAATCCTGTAATCGCCAAGCTTTAGCTTCTCCAATTCCTCTTTCATGTCTTCAAGGTTCAGTCCTGCATCGATAAAAGCTCCAAGGATCATGTCCCCGCTGACCCCCGAAAAGCAGTCAAAGTAGATAATCCTCATCTCAGACCTCACCCATCTGGTTGATCAGGCCCGCTACATAGCCAGCACCAAATCCATTATCAATGTTCACTACTGCCACCCCTGGAGCGCACGAGTTGAGCATACTGAGCAAAGCGCTCAATCCCTTGAAGCTCGCCCCATAGCCGCATGAGGTTGGAACAGCAATGACTGGTTTGGACACCAGGCCGCCGATCACTGAGGGCAGGGCCCCCTCCATCCCGGCCACACAAATGATGACGTTGGCCCCGAGGAGCTTGGCCTTATCACCAAAGAGTCTGTGTATACCAGCCACCCCAACATCGTAGAGCTTCTCCACTCGGTTTCCCATGCTTTGGGCTGTCACCGCTGCCTCCTCAGCCACAGGGATGTCGCTCGTTCCTCCCGTAACTATCAAGATCGTCCCCCTGCTGAGCCTTTTGGGCTTCATGGCTATCGCTATAATCCTGGCCTCTTCGTAGTACACTGCCTCTGGATGATCCTCCTTAATCGCCTGGTATACCTCTTTGCTAGCTCTGGTGGTCAAAAGATCACCACCCTTAGCTACCATCGCATCTACTATCTTCCTTATCTGGCCGAGAGTCTTTCCCTGACAGAGCACGACCTCAGGGAATCCCTTCCTCAGGGTGCGATGGGTATCTATCCTGGCGAACCCGAGATCCTCATATGGAAGAATACGCAGCCGGTTCAAGGCCTCATCTATCTCAAGCTTGCCCTCCTTCACTTCCTCCAATAATTTCTCAACATCCCTGGCGTCCATTGCTTTCTCCCCAAGATAGGCTATGACAATTCAATGTTATTCTTCAATGTTTCATCCATGCTTCCAGGCCGATACCCATCTAAATCGAGGGTGATATATGTATAGCCAAGTTCCTTAAATTTATCGACAATCTTCTTCCTCAAATCTCCATTTATGAGAATACCTACCTTGGTAGGATCGACTTCGATCCTCGCAGTGTCCCCATGGTAGCGTAATCGCACCTGGGTCAAACCCAGAGCCTTCAAGAATTCCTCACCTTCTGCCACTTGCGCCAACCTCTCCCTTGTGATCCTTGTTCCATACGGAAACCTTGTGGCTAAGCAGCTCGATGATGGCTTATCCCACGTTGGCAAATTCATCTCCCTCAGAAGCTTTCGGACATCTGACTTCGTCAATTTAACCTCATACAATGGACTCCTTATCCCCAGTTCCTCAGCAGCACGCATCCCAGGTCTGTGCTCGCGCGCATCACCAAAATTCGTCCCATCTGCCACACAGTTTAAGTCGTGCTGGCTGGCTATCCTCATCAACCTGCCAAAGAGTCCTCGCTTACAAATGTAACATCTGTTAGGTGGATTTTCGCTGAAATCTTCATCGTTCAAAATATCAGAAAAATTGAGAACTATTTGTTTAATCCCCAGGCGAGATGCATATCCCTTTGATCCCTCAAATTCTGCAGATGACCAGAGGGGGGAGAAGGCGGTAGCTGCCGTTGCCTTTGGGCCCAGAATATCATGGGCCACTCTGAGTATGAGTGTGCTATCTGCCCCTCCGGAGAAGGCAACAAGAGTGCTCCCCATATCAACTAAGATCTCCCCAAGCTTCCCCAGCTTCCCTCTGAGCTCACTCATGTCACCTAACGTGTGGAGCGTGAAGGTCTGACCCATTTTTATCCTTCAAATCATCATATACTGGCTTTGTTGCTAACAATAGAAAAGTTTCAGCACAACTTGCACATTTGCAAAATTTTTCTCTTCGAAAATTACCTATTGCACACAAATTACCAATAATTTTTGGAAGGCCTACCAGGGTTTACCGCTGAGAAATCATGTTCAAAATGATCTCGGCTGCCCTCTTGGATGCTCCCATGGAGCCGAGATCATTCTTAACTGCCCTTAGCCCTTCCTTCATCCGCTCTCTCCTGGCAGAATTCTGGAGCAGTTCCAGGGCTACAGGAGCAATCCTTTCAGCTCTGACTCGATACTGGATGAACTCAGGCACAACCTCCCTGCCAGCCACCAGATTAACCAAGCCAATGTGAGGCACCCTGACCAACATCCTCGCTATCAACCATGTGAGGAAGTTGAGCTTATAGAGGATGACCATTGGAAGGCCAAGGATGGCATTCTCCAGAGTGGCGGAACCAGAAGCTACCAGGGCCAAGTCCATTATACCCCTGACGTCATAGGCCTCATCCCTCACTATTTTAACGAATGAGCAATCTTTTGCCAAGATCTTGACCACCTCTGCTTCTGAGACCGTTGGGGCCAGGGACAGGACAAACTGAATCTCCGGGATGTTATCTTTCATTATCCGGAGCGTCTCCACCATGAGAGACAAGAGCCTCCTCACCTCGTCTTTTCGGCTACCGGGCAAGAGACCCACCACTGGCTTCTTGGCATCAAGGCAAAATTTGAGACAGACTTTTCCTCTCGGTAGAGCAGGGTTAACTAAATCCAAGATGGGGTGGCCAACAAAGGAGACATCGCACCCCGCCCCTCGGTATATATCCTCTTCAAAGGGCAGGATGACTATCATCTTGTCTATCATTTTGATGATCATCCCTAAGCGCCAGGCCCCCCAGGCCCAAACCTGAGGACTGATATAGTAGATGATCGGAATGCGTCTTCTGTAAGCTACTCGGGCGACTCGAAGATTAAAACCGGGGTTATCAATCAAGACCAAAGCATCCGGCCTTGAACTATCCATGACGGCTAACAGACCCCTCAGGATATTTCTAAGGGTGCTGATATTCTTGAGAACTTCTACGACTCCCACGACAGATAAATCTGAAATATCATAGTATAATTTGACCCCGGCGGTTTCCATTTGCTTGCCACCAAGACCCCAGATCGCAAGCTTTGGATTAAGCTTGAGAAGTGCCCTGACCAAATTGGCTCCGTGGATGTCGCCAGAAGCCTCGCCGGCACAAATCATTATCTTTTGTGGACGCATTATTGTCCCCTTTGTCCCCTCTTGATTTGTTTTGAAATTTCTAAGGCGATGGCCAGAGCGTCCCTTCCCTGTATACCGGCGACCAGTGGCTGGGTATGCGTCCGCACAGAGTTAATGAATGCATCCAGCTCCAGCTTTAGAGGCTCGCCTCCAGTTATGGGAGGTCTCCACCGAACAATTCTCCCTCTCTCCTCTTTATATATTGAGAGTTCTTGACTCAGGTAATCTAAAGTAATATCGGCACCCGATTGGAACACTCTGATCTTCCGCCTTTTCTTCTTGGCTGCCCGACTGGCGGTGAGGTCGGCTATGCAGCCATTGGCAAAGGTGAGCCTGGCATTACTAATATCTTCATGGTCGGACAAAACCGAGGCCCCGACTGCCTCTATGTGCTTGACCCTTGATTTCACCAAATCTAAGATGATGTCGATATCATGGATCATTAAATCTAACACTACACCCACATCTGCGGTTCGGGAATCGAAGGGTCCGAACCTATGGCATTCAATGAACTTAGGCTGCTCGATTATCTTCCCAAGTTCTTGGATGGCCCCATTGAATCTCTCGACATAACCAACCTGCAAGATTGTATCCTTTGTCCTGGCCATCTGGAGCAGATGATCTGCCTCTTCGACAGTCTGGGTCATTGGCTTCTCGATTAATATGCTGCATTCTGCATTCAAAAAGTCTCTCGCAATTTCATAGTGGGTATCGGTAGGGGTACAGATGCTGGCCGCATCTACACGATCGAGAAGTGGGCCATGATCGCTGTATCCAGAAGTATGGCACTTCTGAGAAATCCTACGCGTTCGTCCTCGATCGACGTCGGCCACCCCCACCAGCTCAACGCCCTCCATGGCAGAATAGATTCGGGCATGATGCTGGCCAAAATGTCCTACCCCTACTACGGCCACTTTAACAGTCTTCATAAAACCCTCCAAAACTCTTGACCACCTCTACTATCTTGGCCAGATCAGCCTTGCTTAAGGCAGGATGAACGGGCAGCGAGGCCACTTCCAGGCTTGCCCGCCTGGCTTCAGGATACGAACCCCCTCCATACCCTAAATCAGGATAGAAGGGCTGCTGGGGTATTGGCAGAGGATAGAAGATTGCCGACTCCACCCCACCAGCAGCCAGACGTTCGACAAATTTATCGCGCGATCTCACCCTAACAGTATATTGATGGAATACATGTTTACATCCTAAGGGAATGACAGGAGTATCTATCCAATCAAGTTCTCTGAGGTTTTCAGTCAGGTAATGGGCATTATCGATCCTCTTGGCATTGAACTCATCGAGCTTTTCCAATTGGCACAAACCGAGGGCTGCGGCTATATCTGTCATTCTGTAATTATATCCTAAGACATTATGGCTAGACCGAGCTGTGCGGCCATGATTAATCAAAGATCTACACCTTCTGGCAAGGTCATCATCATCGGTTAAAACCATCCCACCCTCACCGGTGGTCATATTCTTGGTAGCATAAAAACTGAAACACCCTACATCTCCAAAGCTCCCTACCTTCTTATCCTGAAACTCCGCCCCAGCAGCCTGGGCACAATCCTCGATCAGCTTCAAGCCAAACTCCTTTGCGATCTCTACAATCTCTTCCAGACTGCAGGGCAGGCCATAAAGATGGACTACCAGAAGAGCTTTGATATCCTTATCCTTTTTTAAGGCCTTCCTGATCTGGGCAGGATCGATATTGAAGGTCTGAGGGTCAATGTCGCAGAAGACCGGTCGAGCTCCACAGTAAAGGATGGCATTGCTGGAGGCGATAAAGCTAAAGGGGGTGGTAAGCACCTTATCTCCGGGGCCAATTCCCAACGCCAGCAGCGCTACGTGGAGGGCAGTAGTGCCTGAAGAGGTAGCCACGCCATAGAGCCTCCCACAATACCTTGAAAATTTCTTCTCAAACTGGCTGGTATAGGTTCCGTTGGCGAGCATACCAGAATCCAGAATATCCCGAACCTTTGCCTTTGCCTCCTCAGAAATTATCAATTTTGATAGGTGTATCATCTTTTGTGTCCCAACTTTGCATTTACCCCGTTAGAGACATCGTTCGGGAATAGCGCCCTTTTGACCTCGCGCCTTTCGGTATAACTCTCGAACTCACCACAGAAGGTACAGGATTGAATCCTCTTACGTTAGCAAAAGAGGCAGCGACGCTGCCTCCTGATGGTATCCCAATTGACGAGCTTTTTATCTTATCTACATATCCCTCTGGTAGAAGTCTTTAGGAACTGAAGAAGATGAACTATCTCCTTGCTTCTGGCCACCTCTCTTTCTATCCGTTCTATCGCTTGGGAGACATTCAGGCCCGACCTAAATAGTATTCTATAGGCCTCCTTCAGGATACTTATGGCCTCTGAGGAGAAATTACACTTTCTCAATCCCACAGTATTTAGACCGTGTATCTTGAGAGGGTATCCGGCTGCACTGACATAGGGCACAACGTCCATGGTCACCCTGAAGCCTCCCCCCACCATGGCATAGGCTCCAAGCCGGTTAAACTGATGGACACCTGTGTGCCCCCCAATGTTGACGTAATCCTCTAAGACCACGTGGCCTCCCAAAGAGACCCCATTGGCCATAATGACGTTACTACCCACTGTGCAATCGTGACCAACGTAGGAATAGGCCATCAAATAATTGTTATTTCCTATCCTCGTGGCGCCCTTGTTGGTGCCTCGATTGATGGTGCTATACTCTCGAATGATGTTATCGTTGCCTATTATCAGGCGTGCCCCTTCACCTTTGTCCTCTAAGTATTGGGGCGCTGTACCGATGATAGCACCTGTGTAGATCTGGCACCTCTGGCCTATCTCTGTCCACCCATCCAGCACACAATGTGCTCCCACCTTTGTCCCTGTACCTATGACACAGCCCTCTCCCACAATGACATATGGCCCTATCTCGACATCCTGGCCAATCTGTGCCCCGGGATGGACGATGGCAGTCTTATGAATTTTCATTCAACTATCGCACCTGCAGAAACCAAATAAAACAATTCAGAATTCAGGATTATCTTTCCTTTACTTCCGTATTCTGCATTCCCGCCTTCGGCGAGGCTCGCCTCCCGCCAATGGCGAGGTTCGCCTCTGGCGACTGGCGGCCGCATTCTGCATTATACCAAAGTTTTCGAGCCAGCTCGATATTTGAGGCATGTCCGCTCTTGATGGCAATGATGTGGGCCTTGATGGGCCTGGCCAACAGGGATAAATCTCCAATTAAATCTAAGATCTTGTGCCTCACAAATTCATTATCAAACCTCAGACCCTCATTTAGGATTCCATCTGGGCCAATGACCAGGGCGTTGGCTAAACTGCCCCCCCTGATCAGTCCCTCTCTCCTCAACCGGTCCACTTCATTGAAAAAACCGAAGGTTCTGGCTGGAGCTATCTCGTCAGCAAATGTATCAACATTTATCACAAAGGAAGCAAACTGGGCCTTAAGGAATGGATGATTGTAATCGATCGTGCAGCTTATACTGAACTCATCAGCGGGCAGGGCCACCAGATGGACATCATCCTTAGAAAACCAGATGGGCTTGCCTATCTCCAAAAACTCTCTGGGTTCTGACTGCGCCCTAATGCCTGCTCTGGTAAGTCTCTGGACAAACGGCAAGGAGCTGCCATCGCCTGCCGGGGGTTCGCTGTCATCTATTTCAATGATCATATTATCCAGGCCCAGGCCAGCCAGCGCGGCCAATACATGCTCTACAGTGTGGACCGAAACCTTTACATCTCTTATAGTAGTCCCTCGCCTCGTACAACTCACCCGAGGCACATCTGCCTTCACTTCTGGCTTGCCTGGTAGGTCGACCCTGCGGAATCTTATTCCACTGCCCGGAGCCGCTGGTCTGAATTTGACCGTCACCCTATGACCGGTGTGCAGGCCAACGCCCGTATATGAGACCGGCTTAGCGATTGTCTTCTGGGGCTGTACGCTATCTTCACTCATTCCCCTGCCTTTTCTCTAGCCTTTCGATCCTCCTTTCCAACTCACGAACTAGCTTGTATAACTGTGGCAGCCTGCGGATGCCTGCCTTGGCCCTCTGCTCCTTCGTATGCTCCTGCGCAGGGACGCCGCTGACATAGATGTTTGGTGGTATGTCCTTCGCCACCCCTCCCTTGGCGCCCACAATTGAATCATGCCCAATCTTAACATGATCGGTTACACCCACCTGGCCTGCTAAGGTAACCCGATCCCCTATCTGGGCGCTACCCCCAATAGCGGTTTGGGCTACGATAAGACAATCCTGGCCAATTATTACATTATGGGCGATCTCGCAGAGACTATCTATCTTTGTCCCGTGCCTTATAATGGTACTCTCTAAGGTGGCTCGATCGATATTCACATTGGCCCCTATCTCAACATTATCCTCAATGATCACTCTGCCGAGCTGGGGGATTCGACGGTGTCTTCCCTCTACCTGGACGAAGCCGAACCCCTCGCCCCCGATGACGGTGCCACTGTGAATGATGACGTTATCCCCGATGGTCACCTGCTCGCCTATCGATACCAGAGGATAAATAAGCGAATTATTGCCTATCTTTGTATGGCTGCCAAGATATACCCCTGGATAAATGGCAGACCCATCACCGATGCTCACCCCATCCTGGATTACCACATAGGCGCCTATGGATATGGCCTTGCCCAACTTCACATCCTGACCGAGCATGGCAGTAGGATGAACGCCCTCAGATAATTCACTGGATACCTTAAAGACCTCCATCACCTTAGTAAAGGCTAAATAGGGATCCTGGACATGGATGAGGGACAATCCAGGAGGACCCTTCGTCCCTTCAGGGACAATGGCCGCCGTTGCGGATGTGTTTTTAAGCTCCGGTAAATGTTTTGGATTTGCAACAAATGTTATCTCGCCCTCGGCAGCCCCCTTCAAGGAGCCAACACCAGATATCTCAATGCTGCCATCCCCGATGACTTCACCCCTAACCAGCCCCGCTAATTCTCGCAAGGTCTTCATCTTCTCCTCGTTCAGCGCCTCTTCTCATCGAGCATCTTGGTTATCTTATCGGTCAAATCAAACTCGTCAGCTCCATACAAGATATCACTCTTTGCCAGGATTATGCTGAATCCCTTTTCTTCCCCAAGTCTCTCGATGGCATCCTTAATATCCCTCAGAATGGGTTCTGTTAGCTCGGCCTCGCGCTTATATAACTCCTGACTGACCTCCTTGACGCTCTTACGGTACTCCTCGGTTTTAAGTTTAATCTCTGCATCTCGCTTGGCCTTGACCTCATCGCTTAGCATCAACTGCTTGGCCAATTCGTCCTGAAGTTTCTTTATCTCGTCTTCCTTGGCCTGAAGCTCGCGCTTTCGCACCTTCATTAAATCATCCAGGATGCCCTTTGCTTCCTTCCCGGCTCGACACTCATTCAAGACGCGCTGGGCATCCACACATCCAATCTTAAGCTGCTCGCCTGCGTGGGCATTCGGAAGGCCCACAACAACCATGGTTGCCGTTAAGATACCAACCAGCGCTGTTCTCTTCAACATACACAAATCCCTCCTCTTAAAACATCTGGCCCATCGAGAAGTAAAATCGGCTGTCAGGTTGGTCAGGCTCCGGGTTCAGGGCATAACCCCAGTCTAACCTTATGGGGCCAATGGGAGTAGAAAACCTCAGGCCTATCCCAGCGCCAACTTTTAGATCAAAGTCATCCTCTTTAGCTTCCTCGACTCCAGAGTCCCATGCATCTCCTCCATCGATAAAGAGAACTCCCTTTAGATGTTCGGCTATCGGAAGCCTCAATTCCATGTTGGCCACCAACAAGGCTTTCCCCCCAATAGGCGTGTCATCCACCTTGGACCCAATTTCCCTGTATTCATAGCCCCTGACGGTCTCTGCTCCCCCGCAGTAAAACCTCTCCCAGATGGGGACCTCGGGGGAATCTCCAGACTCTTGCGCCAAGCCAGCCTTCAGCCTGAGGGCCAAGAGGAACCTCCAGAAGGCCTTAGGGTACCACCTCAAATCCAAACTACACTTCGCAAAGCTATAGTCTCCCCCAAGGAAGCCACCGGCATATCCCACAGACAAACCGCAATAAGACCCCCTGGAGGCATCAAGGATATTATCCCGAGTGTCCCTGACTATACTAGGGGCCAGACTCCTGGTAGCCGCCTCCTCCTCTTCAATCCACTCGACCTCTACATCGGAAATCTCCACGTCCTCGTAGCTGTATCTGAGGTATACCTTTGTAAAATCGGATATTGGTCGGCCGAACCTTACGCCTCCTCCCTGGCGACCCTCATCGTAATCGTCCCGGTCTCTTATGATATCATATACGTCGAACCTAAATGACGTTGGGGTATTGAAGAGCCATGGCTCTGTGAAGTTAAACTCGTAGTTCTCTCGCTCTGAGCCCAACTCAAACTTCAGAGCAGCCTTCCTCCCGGTGCCAAAGAGGTTGTTCTCAGCCACATCAATGTACCCCACAATTTTTTCAGCAGAGCTATAGCCAGCCCCAAAGGTGAGTGTGCCCGTCCTCTGCTCCTCAACCTTGAACGTCAGGTCTACGCTATCCTCGTGAATGCCCGGTCGAGTATCTATGTTTACCTCCTTGAAGTATCCTAAGTTATAGACCGTCTCCTTAGATCGCAAGATCCTACTGCTGTCAAAGACATCACCCGGCTTGACCGTCAACTCCCTCCTGATCACCTTCTCCTTGGTCTTTGTGTTGCCCTCTATCCCAATCTCGCTCAGATGGACGAGAGGTCCCTCTTGAATGTTGAGAGTAATACCGGCCAAGTCCCTTTTCTCGTCGAATGATATGTCGGGTATTACCCTGGCAAAGGGGTGACCATGCTGGGCATAGAGGGCATGCACATTGGTCAGATCCTGCGAAAACTCCTCCTCGTTAAAGATATCGCCAGGCTTGGTAGCCAGGACCTCCTTAATTTCCTCGGCGCTAAAGAGTGGGGGGCTGGGTATCTCGATCTTTCCCACCCTCGCCTGAGGACCCTCCTGGATCACTATTTTGATGAACATCCTTCGTTTTGGCTCGTCATACCGGATATCTGTTCTTACGATCTTGGCATCAGTACGGCCATGCTTACGGTAAAAAGCAATGATCCTTCTAAGGTCCTCCTGAAATGTCTCTTCAGAAAATATCTTCCTTCTTCTGGTCTCCATAACCTTTCGAATCCTTCGGTCTTTAAATGCCTCATTGCCCTCAATATCAACTCTGGCTATCTTGATCTTATGGCCCTCCTCGATCTCAAAGAAGATATCCACCCTCCCTGTTTTTTCACAGACCTCTGCCCTGGAGCTCACCTCAGCCAAAGTATAGCCCTTCTCCTTGTAGAGCGCAAGAATCTTCGCCTCACCCTTATTTACATCAGTCTTAGCAAAGACCTGACCCGGAACAAGGTCAAGGACCTTGACAATTTCCTTATCCTTCAGGGCCCTGTTCCCTTTGAAATCGACCTTTCCAATCTTCAGCCTCTCTGTCACCAGAAACTTTATCTTGACCCCATCCTGAAAGGGAGTGGCATCGATTTGGACATCGCTGAAGAGCCCCAAATTATATACTTCCTTTAAATCTTGGCGCAAATCCTTCGCGCAGAACCTATCCCCCAGCTTGCTCTTAATTGCCGAAAGGATCACTAATTCATCCACACTCTTGTTCCCCTCTACCTCGATTGCCCTGATGATCAGACCTTCATATTTCGCAATTTCGCCTCTCGGAGGAGCCTGCGCCCTACCCATTGGAGATAAGGCCAAAAGTAGTATCGAGATTGCTATTATAACCGCCCTTTTCTTACCTCTCATGATTTTCCTTCCATTTCTAAAATCGAATCAGGTGCTCGAGGCCGATGAACTCTTCCTCTCTGGTCTTTCGGAGCTTGAGCAGCTCATCCTGGTCGATCCTGTACTCCAACTTCCATTCCTCTTCAGGAGCCAGCTGATCTTGGGAAGTAAGGGGTATCCTCCTTGTATAAGCGATGTACCAATCTCGGTCGCTGTCGATATATTCACCCACGTTGATGAAAAATTGGCCCCAGATATCAGGCCTAACCTCTAAAACATCCAGGCCAAGAACCTCCTTGCCTTTGGTCTCAAGCAATCCGTCGAGAACAAGAAGTCCCCTAATACTATTCCGAATCTTCTCATTCGTCAGGCCAAATCCTTGGGTCAGCACGATCGCAGGACTATCCTGAATGAGCAGGGCCATAATCTCCTCTCTTGTCATGATGGGGTTCGAATACAACTGGATATCCCCCTTCGCCGTGCCGCCAGGATATGTCTCTGCGAAGCCGCGGTATACCAAAAAAATGGTTGTCCCGTTTACAGTAGTCCTGGCTCGACTGTAGATCGTAAGCTTCCTTTCGGCCTCCGGCGATGAAAGGATTGTCTCCACTACATCGAAGTCTGTACCAAGACATGTAACCTGGCCCCTAAAAGAATCTAACCGACCGACAATGTCGATATCCTTCCCCCGGCCTTTGAACCTGAGCTTCCCTCTAACCTCCAGATACTTGATCTCCATATAAGGTATCTTATCCCAACAGAACCCCACATTCCTTCCGGCATTTACCTCCAGGTCCCATGCAACCTTCTGGCCAAAAAATCCAGGACTCCCTTTCTTACCCTCAAATAGTAAGGTGAAAGTGGTGTCAATCAGATCGACATTCCCCCTTACCAAGGGAGAATTCAAGGGACCGACAATATAGAGGGTGAGATCGAGCTCTGCCCGATCATCAGGCCTCATCAAGTCCGGGATATGAAGCTTTACTCCATGGCCCGTAAGTTTCAGGTTGAGTGCCTCCTCGGCCTCAAGGTCCAGCTTCACCCTCCCTCTGATACCCAGATCTCCACCACCCATGTTGGCCTCTAATCCCTGGATGATTAGAACGTTGTTATCGACTCTGGCCTGCATTCGAATTCCAGAAATTTCCTGGACCAGCGCAGGGTGCTTAACCTTGCCATCGATTACCGTTATATCACCTTTGAGCTCTGGGGAGCCTATTGGTCCGCCAAGGTGCAAGACCATCTTCAGAGGGCCTGAAGCATACTCAACTGCGCTTGGAGATAAACCCATATATGCAAGATCAGACTCCACCTCGATACCTATATCCATGGATCTGGCCCACAGGTTTATATTTCCTCTCACGAGGGCAACCTCACCTTCTCCCCTTTGAAGCCTCAACTCCTCGAAGCTGATGATGCCATTCTTGGTAAAGTCAATGTGGCCCAATAGTTGATATCCGACCTCTAAGGTAATTGGTAAAAATTCGAGCCTTCTATCACTATATTTAATCTCCATGGCCAAGCCCCGTAGCCGGGGCAAGCCTTCAAATCCACACTGGGCTAAAGAGAGATCATCAGCAATTAACCGAGCCGAAACCTCAGGGGCTCTGCGTGTCCCCTTCCAATGAAGGTCTAGGTTCAATTTGCCTCCAAGGTAGGGATAATTTTCTTTAAGAAGTGGCAAGGCCTGGATGGATAGATCATTTCCTTCGATGAATAAGTTCATATTTCCTTCCTGGCCTAAACCGATTTTACCCCTGGCAGTGAAATACCCTCCCCCCTCTTGAGACATCCAGAACTCATCCAGCCAGAGTACATCCTTAACTATAACAAGGGATCCATCCGCATGGAAGCCGCCATCTACTGCGTCGGCACTCAGCCTTATTCGGTGATCACGAAGTTGCGCTTCCCCCGAGATTGGGGTCAACCTCTTGCCAAAAATTTTTGGGTTGGCAACTGTAAATTGGCACTTTATCGAGGGCTGCAAGAAGCTACCATGGATGTGGCTCATCAGGGAGAACGAACCAGACAAGCCACTATGGGGCAAGGCCTCATCAAGGCAAGCTCCATCCAGCGCCAGATCGAGGTTAATTTGTTCCCCTCCTGCCCAAACGGGTGGAACGGTAAATTTCACTCTCCCCCGGCCTTGAATCTCCCCACCCCAAAGCTTTGCCCGGAGGTCAGTGAGTTCGAGCAAGCCTCCAGAGTATTTGAATGAGGCTTCAAACGCGCTAATCCAGCTCTGGGCTATTTCTCCGCGGGCCAAACTTACCTTCCCGGTAACCTCCGGGGCATCTAATGGCCCCCTGATAGCGACTTTTAGTCTGGCCAGACCCTTCATCCGTGCCCCGTCAAATCGGGGTACGACCTCTACTATATCCTCCAAGCTTAAATTATCACTTACCAGCTCGAGCTCTACCATAGGCTTCTTCCCGGTGCCAACCTTACCCTCAGCCTTCAAGAGAATATTGCCCATGAAACCCCTCAGGTCCTCGAGCATGATGACGTCCTCGCCTACCTTGATGTTACCTTCAATCTGATTGAATATCAATCTCCTATGTAGGCCCCTCAAAGATAAACTCAACTGGCCCTGCCGGATACCTATATGCTTGATGCTCTTGATGGCCTGGGCACGATTCCATATGACCTCCCAGAGATTATATGAGATGGACACCTCTTTAGCAACAAAGGCCTTCATCCCTTTCACGTCAGATATCTTGAGGTCATCGAGCACAATGGTCGTAGGGGCTCTAATGGCAACCCGACCAATTATCACATCCTCCAAAAGAGGGGTCTCCATCAGCCTCTCGGTCAGTTTACTTACAACTATCCCTTTCAATTTGTTGGTGACCAGAGTGCTGCGTATGACGAGATAGCCAAACACAAGGAGCATAGCTATCAGCGGAATTACTATCCTTAGTCTCTTGGTCATACGATCTGCCTCACTTTGTTCGACCTCTTCAAAATGTAAAACATTTTGAATCTAGGCACAAGCCCCGTTGATAACACAATATCTACGGGGCAAGCAAAAAACGCGCCGTCCGAATGCAAAAAATCAAATTGTCATCTTAAGTAACCAGAACCTTTGTACTCACGCCTGCCATCGCCTTCGGCTCAGGCAGATGGCAGGCAGGTTGCATTTTTCATTCGGCGCTTCCTATATTGGAAGTCTACCGGCAAATAAAGATACGGCTGACTTACTCCTTGGTCTTTCCCTCCTTGGTAAATGCCAACATTTCGTTGGACACTTTGACAAGAATCGTATCCCCCTCCTTGAATTTGCCCATCAGCACCTTTGAAGAGAGGGGGTCCTCAATGTATCTCCGGATGGTGCGCTGGAGGGGTCTGGCACCGAAGGTTGGATCATAACCCTTCTCGATAAGAAAGTCCTTTGAAGAACTTGTCAACTTCAGTTTCATATCCCTCTCCCCGAGCCTTACCTTGACTTCCTCCAACATTATATTGACAATCTTAAGCAGATCTTCTCTCTCTAGGGGATGGAAGACGATAATCTCGTCAAGCCTGTTTAAGAATTCTGGCCTGAAGGTCTTCTTCATGGCATTCATCACCTTCTCCTTCACCTCTTCATAGGAAAGCTCCTCCCCCTTGGCCAGGAAACCCAAAGTTCCTCCCTTCCTAATATCAGAGGTACCAACGTTGGATGTCATGATGACCACAGTATTCTTAAAGTCTACCGTGTGGCCAAGATTATCCGTCAACCTGCCATCATCCAGGACCTGGAGCAAGATATTGAAGACATCCGGATGGGCCTTCTCTATCTCATCCAACAGGACCACTGAATATGGCTTCCTGCGTACTTGCTCGGAAAGCTGGCCGCCCTCCTCATACCCAACATATCCCGGAGGGGCCCCGATGAGCCGGCTTACAGCAAACCTCTCCATGAGCTCCGACATATCGATGCGCACCATTGCGTTTTCATCACCAAATAAGAAATCAGCCAAGGTTCGAGCCAGCTCGGTCTTGCCCACTCCGGTGGGGCCGCAAAAGACGAAGGAGCCGATGGGTCTCTCGGGAGCCTTCAGGCCTGCGCGGGCCCTTCTGACAGCTTGAGATACGACTTTGATGGCATCTTCCTGGCCAACAACTCGCTTGGCCAGTTCCCCCTCCATTCGCAGAAGCCTATCCGTCTCCTTCTCTGTCAACCTGACGACAGGAATGCCGGTCCATTTCGAGACGATATAGGCAATATCCTCTTCTGTCACAACTGGCTCTTTTTGCTTCCTCGACCTCTCCCGCTCCTGTTTTGCCTGATCCAACTTGGCCTTTAACTCCCTCTCCTTATCCCTGAACTTAGCTGCTAACTCAAACTTTTGGACCTTAATAGCTTCCATCTTCTCCTTGTCGACCTCTTCTATCGCCCTCTCGATACTCTTCAGGTCTGGTGGCAGGGTAGTGGCTGCCAGCCTGGCCCTGGATCCGGCTTCATCGATTAAGTCGATGGCCTTGTCTGGGAGATACCTATCTGAGATATATCTATCTGATAGCCTGGCAGCTGCCACCAAGGCCTCTTCGGTAAACTTAGCCCGATGATGGGCCTCGTATTTATCCCTGAGGCCCTTCAAGATTTCTATAGTCTCCGGTACGGTTGGTGGCTCGACCATGATCGTCTGGAACCTTCTCTCAAGGGCACCATCCTTCTCAATATACTTTCGATAGTCGTACAGGGTGGTGGCTCCGATGCATTGTAATTCGCCTCGGGAGAGGGCGGGCTTGAGCATACTAGAGGCAACAACGGCTCCCTCAGCCGCTCCGGCACCAACCAACGTGTGCAACTCATCGATAAAGATTATGATGTTCCTGTTCCTACGAATTTCTTCTATGACCCTCTTCATCCTCTCTTCAAACTCACCCCTATACTTCGTCCCGGCCACCATCCCTGCCAGATCTAAGATAATCACTCGCTT
>Ga0114921_10000027_pt1 | contig 59672 bp, 32 predicted proteins | sample BentaG_FD_87016 | JGI IMG/M metagenome (GOLD analysis project Ga0114921, IMG submission 87016) | Deep subsurface microbial communities from South Atlantic Ocean to uncover new lineages of life (NeLLi) - Benguela_00093 metaG | ecosystem: Environmental > Aquatic > Marine > Oceanic > Sediment ... | reverse complement strand
CGGGCCGAAGACATCCTGCGTCAGGAGCTGGTAACGGCAATGGAACCCGAACAGTTCGACAAATTGATGTCCTCGCTCGATGTTGCTGACGACGCACCGCGGCTGGCGGCAGCCGCACGCAAAGCAGCGGTCTTCACTAGGCGTTAAACAATGTTCGAGTCCACGCGACTCACCGACGACCACACGTTGGAAGGATTCGACTGCGGTAAGCAGACGCTGAATGCCTGGCTCATCGCCCATGCGCGTCGCGCGGATAGCAGCGGAGTCGCACATGTCTACGTGTGGACCCCGCTCGGCGAACAGAAAGTCAGCGCCTATTTCGCCATCTGCCCCACCGAAGTAGTACGCAACGACGACGGCGTCTCGGGATCCATGGCCGGCGGCTACTCCCGCATTCCCGGATACTTGATCGCCCGCCTGGCCATCGACAGGTCGCTGCGGGGTCAGGGATATGGCGAGCAGCTGCTCCTCGACGCGCTAGGCAAAGCCGTCGCCGCATCGGAAATCGGCGGCGGTCGGCTCATCGTCGTTGATGCCAAAGACGATGAGGCGCGATCCTTCTACGAGCACTACCACTTCGTCCCCGTCCGTAACCGCGAGCGCCGTTTGGTCATGAAGGTGTCCACAGCAGCGAAAGCGCTCGGCGAGCGCTGGCAGGAGTGAGGTCGCTCAGAGCCCCTTCGCTTGGAGCGCCTTCATCAGCGAGGGGCGCCTGCCGTAGTCTTGCCGGACCTTGGCGACGTATAATTCGGAATCAGCACTGCGACCGCCTCTTTCATAACGCTCGGCCGTTGTTGCCAGCGTCGCGGCAATGCCCGGGTAGAGCCTAGTGTTGGGACGCCGCAGGTCGTTCTCTAGCTGCGGCCGGTACAGATCTGCAGCGGCTACCGGCCGAGTCTCCGCCCCCTGGGTAGCGAGTTCCTGCCATGCCCATCCGGGACCGTAGCGGTCGGCAGCTTCCCAGGCGACGTCCACGTCTCCCTCGCTCAAGGCGAGCTGGATCAGAACCGCCCCCGAGCCGGCGCCACGAGCGAGTTCTCGCGCGTGGTCGAGCGCCCAGGTGCGTTCGTTATCGGTGCGATCGATTGTGACGGCAAAGTCCAGCAATGACCGATAGGCGTCGACCGTAGGCCGCCCGACGAAATCGGTACGCAGAACGCCAATCGCGTCCTCGATGCGGCCGAGGCCCCGGTACGTCGCGGCTACGGCAGATGGGCTCAGCCAGTAGTCATTACCGCCGCCTTGACCGCTGATTCGGCCTTCGGCAACCGCCCGATCGATCCAGTTCAGAACTTCGTCGTCACGTCCGGCTTCCCGCAAGCGGGCGATGATCGCCCCGTATTGCGGGTGTTCTTGTTCGTTCAGCAGGTGGATGGCCCAATCGACGTCGCCGTCGTGGTCGGCGAGCTCTAGCAACATGGCGTCGACTTCAAACCGGCTCCAGCGATCGCGACCAGCGTGCTGACAGTCCAAGTCCTCGACCGCCGCGCGGTAAATCGCGAACGCATGGTCGTCGAACGCGTCGACGAAATCCGCGAGCCGCAGCGTCGGCCATCCCGGCGAGGTCGCACGGAAAGTCGCCAGCCACCCTGCGAGCTCGGCTGGGTCTGGCTCACCGAGTCGACATGCCTGCACGTACAGGTCGGCAGCCCGCTCGCATTCACCGCCGATCGTCCCCGACGAGTCGTCAGCATGCTCGGTGATCGTGCGCAACAGGGTCAAGGCGCATAGGAGGGCCGGCCGCACGATTTCGGCGGACCCTGCGTTCAGATGGTTCTCAAGCTCGTCGAGTACCCGGCTGGCACCTTCCGCGACCGCGTAGGACTCGCGATAGTCAACAAATCCGCGGACTTCCATGGCATTTTGCACATAGGCTTCGAACTCGGCTTTCGCGGTCGTGTCGTCACCGGATGCGGCCGTGGCGCAAACCTCCAGCATACGGCGCACTTCACCGTAGCGGTGGGCGAGGGTCATGACGAGTTCGCGAAGCTCGTCGACGTCCATCGCTTGCACGGTCGCTCCCAGCGCCGATACCACCTGAGTGGAGTCGTCGACGGCGCCTCTGTCGATCACGGCGAGTCCGACCGCGACCAGGTGCTTGCAGAAGTGACCCTCGGCGGCGTGCGGGCACGTACAGAAACCGGCAGGTTGCGGACCGGACCAGTCAAGCTCCACGGTGTAGACCTGCTTAGCTTGGACCGAGGCATGGGCCTTCTCAGCGGAGATCCGCAGGCCTCGGAAAAGCGGACGTAGTCCTCACCCCGGCCGTAGACGCGACCACCGGCCGCAGTGAGCAGCGCGGTCTCAGACAGCGACATATCGACATGGTGCCGGACCGACCGACCTGGGACCCACATGACATGGCTCCCATCTAATGTAATCGCCGTGAAATCCGCCGATTTTCGGGATCCTATGAACGAGCGCCCGCACCTGCAGCTTGTGCCGCCTCCGGCGTCGCGGCCCGATCTGCGTCACCCCCGGCGGCGTGACATCGCCATCTACCGGATCAGGGTCGTCCTCGATGACAGCGATCCAACGATCTGGCGACGGCTGGACCTACGCTCCAATCTGAAGCTGGACCTTCTGCACCAGGTACTGCAGGTGGCGTTCGGCTGGACCGACTCGCACCTGCATCGCTTTTCACTCGGCGGCCGAGCTTTCGACCGCCACAGCCAGCTGTTCCTGTGTCCGTACGACGTGGACAACAAGGAGTGGCCCGAAGACGACGACGGCCTGCCCGCCGCCGAGACTCGACTCGACGAAACCCTCAGCAAGCCCGGCGATGTCCTGCACTACCTCTACGATTACGGCGACAACTGGGAGCTGACGCTGCGTCTCGATGCAGTTATTCCCGCCGAGAGTGACTGTCCCGCAGCGGTTGTCGTCGACGGTGAGCGCGCGGCCCCTCCGGAGGACTGCGGGCACCTGGTCGACGCCAACAGCCTCGCCGAGGTGCTTGCCAACCCCGCGCTCTTCGAGCCGCAGCGGGTCAACCAGGGCTTCGCGGGCGCGTACTTCGTGCTGCATGACGCCGGCATCGACACGCGCCTAGTCGACCTGGTCCACCGTCTCACCTATACCCCACACGGGGACGATCTGACCGAGGTGGCGCTCACACTGGCCGGTTCGAAAACGCTGGAGACGGTCACTGTGACCGACAACCTGCGGACGTATCAGTGGTTCCTGGACCGGGCGATCAACGGCGGCATTCCGCTGACAACGGCCGGATATCTCAAACCGGCCGACGTGGAGGAAGCCTCCAAAATCGTTCCCGCAATCGGTGATTGGATCGGAAAGTGCAATCGCGAGATCCAGTGCTACCCAGTGCTGCGGTTCCGCGAAGGCGTGCAGTCATTGGGGCTGCTGCGCAAGCACAAGGGCACCTTATTGCTGACAAAGACTGGCCTAGCGGCCCAGCGTGACCCAGACAGACTATGGGAGCATCTGGCCGCTCGGCTGATTCCCAAGTCCGGCGATAAGTTTGAGGCGCAGGCCACCCTCCTGATGCTGGCCTTTGCGGTGGCTTCAGCCGGCTCCAAACTGCCGTTCGACAAGATGACCGCGTTGCTGTCCGAACTCGGTTGGCGCTACTCCGACGGTCGGTCCATCTCCGAATCGTCCCTGCGCCACCTACCCGTCTACGACGTCCTGATCAACGTGACCGACAAGCCCGTCACCCGGGCGCGGCGGAATATTATGAGTCCTGCCGCAGCCGCATTGGCCCGTCTGGCGCTCGGCGGGAACTAACAGCGTCAGCCACACTAACTACCCGAGGATGGGCTTCCCGACCCGCGCAAGATAATCCGGTAGAAGCTGCGTGCCGCCACCCCACTTGACCAGCAGTCAACTTCGAGAGAATGGACAGCGGCCCCGTCGAGCCGCATAACGTGTGTGAGCGCGTATAGCGTGCCTGACGTGCAGTTGAACTGGCCGAAACTCCCCTGAATGAGTCCGTCGAGCGCACCGCCGGCGCCCGTGTGGTCCCAGGGCGGTTGACAGGTCACTCGACAGTTGGGTTGAGAATCTGCGTTATCGCACGTCAAAGCTTACTTCTCCGTGTCGGGCTGACAGGATTTGAACCTGCGACCACTTGACCCCCAGGGAACTCACGGGCGTGAACCACTGTTCGGCTACGTCGCGTTAGCACTGCTCAGGGCCTTTTCGAGGTCTCAGCTGTATCACCTTGTCCGGCTCGATTGAACCCGTCTTGGGACACTGTTGGGACACTGGGCATGGGCCCGGCGGCGGTCAACTACGGGTTGATCGGATAAACCGTGAACCCAGCCTCGACCAAAGCCATGCCGAGCAAGTTCTTGTCGGTCTCGATCACCACCGGTGTGTCCTCGGGCTGCCCCCATAGATTCGCGGAGCTTACGTCGAGGCGGCTGTCCGACTGGCCCACCCAATGGGTCCCGTTAACATCACCGAATGCTCAGGTTGCTGATCTTGCCAACGCTTGTGGTGGGCGCTGCGATCACCGCCGCCATCCCAACGGCCACAGCCGAGCCCGCCGACGTGATTCCCGGGGACGGTGTCTACCAGGTCGGCATCGAGGACCTCCAGCCCGGCAATTACCACAGCCCAGGTCCATCGAATCCCGATGGCGTATGCACATGGACCACTCAAAGCAGGCTAGACAACGGCGTCTCGATACCTCCGCTGGCGCCGCTGTTAACCCGCTACGTCGCGATTCCGTTGTTGCCGGTGAGGCGTACCGGCCACACCGCCATGCCGCTGGCGGGTGCTGGTACCTGCGCTGCGCGCGAAAGGTAGCCGATGACACCGCTGTCGGTATACGCGCAGATGCCCCCGGCTGTGAGATATCTGCGGTCGGCGGTCTGCCATCCGCCGCGGACCATGACCCGGGACTTGTGGCGACCGGGAACGGCATTTCGAGTTCGCCCGCGCGCATATCGTCGTGGTTCGTGGGGGTGATCCCGGCGGATTTCTCGGGCTTCCGTCCACTCCGCGCGACTCGGAAACAATCCGCGTGGATGTCGCCCTTCGTGCTAGACGGTGCAGCTGACCCCGGCAACGTCGTTCGCGATCACACATGCCGATGGGTTGGACAGCTTCCAAGCGCCGTCCTGGTCGACCCAGTAGATGTTGTGGCTCTTGGTCCCAAAGATCGGGATTGTCACGGCCAGTTGTGCATCGAGTTGGTCACCGTTGAGCACCGGGTTCTGCACTTGCCAGGAAACCACTCCCCCGTACGAGTTCAGCCGGTTGGCGATGTTGTCGGCGGTAGGTACTGCAGCGGCGCCACCGGCCAGTTTGGCGGCGCGCTCGCTGGTGGGCGCACCCGTATTGAGTACCTGCCGCAGCTCCGCAGTCAACTCCTCAGCACTGAGGGCAGCCGGCTGCGCTACCGCCACCCCTGCCCCGCCGATTACCCCGACCACCGCGGCTAGCGCCGCTACCGCTGCACGAATCAATACATCGTCCTCCTAATCTGCCGGACCCCGATACAGGCCGGCGGTTGCATTCTGCTGCGGCGGCTGCTTCCGTCGCGCGACCGCCGTCGTGCACCTACTTCTGACATATCCCACCGCTGAGGCCGGGCAAACTCCGCTGGTCTCCCGACAATCGGTCCCGTCGCGCCAACGATGAAAAACGCAGGGCCACAATGTTGTTGGTGCCACCACTCTAGGCAAACGCCGGAAGGTGGATTCATCCAACGTGATGTAGTTAAGGCACACCAACAAGTCTTCATTGCGCTCCCGGTACGAGACCAAGCCGTTGCAAATCAGTGGCGTATTTGATGATGATCGGCGCCGAAATGTGCGGGATGTCATTGTCACGGCCGATTTTGGCTTCCTGCACCGCATCACGGAATCGGTCAGTCGGCGCCAGGGATCCGCACACCGGCTTTGGAGGCTGAAAGTAGTTGGAATCGCGCAGCAGCAACAATTGCAGCACCGAGTGTTCGCGCAGGCGATCTGGAAGCGCACGCAGGCCGGCCTCAAACCTTCGCAACCACTCCCCAAAGTCACCGATGCGCTCGATTGGGTAACCGGCCTCGATCAGCCAATCGACATACTCGTCGAGTCCGATGCCGTCGTCGTGAGGGTTCATCACGTGATAGTTCTGAAATCCGTCGACCAGTTGGGCTCCTAGCGTCGCTACCGCCTCGGCGACAAAATCAACGGGAAGTCCATCGAAATGGGCACGCTGGCGAGTGCCGTCACCAGCCAGTTCGTAGAACGACGCTGGGGCTACACCGGTAGCGAGCACGCTCAGCACCATCCGGGTGAACATGTCCGATACGTTGAGCTGGCCGGCGTATGCGGCATCGGCCAGGATCATGTCGCAGCGAAAAACTGTAACCGGAAGCCCGCACAAGTCGTTGGCTTCTCTGAGCAGTACCTCACCGGCCCACTTGCTGGTGCCGTAACCATTGCCCAGGCTAGCGTCGATTGTTCTCGTTGAACTTATGGCCCGAACATCGGCATCCTCGGTGAACGCCGACGGCTCGATCTGGCGACCTACGTCAGCGGTCGACACATAAGCGTAGGGTTTCAGTTTCGTGGTAAGCGCGAGACGGATCAGCTCGGCGGTGCCAACCACATTCGGCTCGAACAACTCGCTGTACGGCAGGACGCCGTTGACCAACGCTGCGGAATCGACTACCAGGTCTACTGTTTCGGCCAGCCGCCGCCAGCTCTGCGAGTCCAGACCCAAGTCGGGCGCGCTCTTGTCGCCAGCGACTACCTCGAGATGATCGGAGGCTAATTCCTGATACTGCCTGAGCAATTCGGAGTCACCGCTGTCAAAGATGGCATCCAAGCGTTGCCGCGCTTCCGTGTCGGACCGGGCCCGCACAAGGCAGATCAGCCGGCCGCCAACCGATTCCATCTGCTCAAGCAACTCCAGGGCCAGATAGCGCCCGAGGAACCCAGTTGCCCCGGTCAGCAAGACCGCCCTGGTCTCGGGATTCGGACCCGGCAGCATCGAAACGGCGCTGAGCGTAGCAGCGTCGATGAACTTCTCTAGCTTGAGGTCCCCGGCGTGCACCTCACTCGTATCGCGGCCATGCACAGCCACGTAGCGTCGATCGTTCCCTGGGCGCGCAGCCGAGATCGCGGCACCCGCGGTGGCATCGGCTCTCAACTGCTGACTCAACCCCCGAACGGTCGGATAATCGAACAGGGTCCGCGCTGTCAGGCCAACGTCGAGAGCCTGGTTGACCGCGGCAATCAGGCGCATGGCGGAAATTGAATCCCCGCCCACATCGAAAAATGAGTCGTCGGTCCCGACCCTTTCAAGCCCGAGGACCTCAGCGTAGACACTGGCCAGGACCTCTTCAACGGCACTCGCCGGCGCCCGGTAGCGACTGACGTCCTGGTACTGGGGTTCTGGGAGCGCGCGTGTGTCAAGTTTGCCATTGACCGTTAAAGGCAACGCCGTCACTACCACTAGCGCGGCCGGCACCATGTAAGGCGGCAAGAGCTCGGCCAGTCTAGAGCGGGCGTCCACCAGGTCGACCGACCCTTCCGCCGACTCGATCACATACCCGACCAGCCGCTTGTCTCCGGGGCGGTCCTCGCGGATTATCACCGCGGCCTGCTGCACTCCGTCGAGCCCAACTAGTGCAGCGCGTACTTCACCGCACTCGATGCGGTACCCCCGGATTTTGACCTGCTCATCAGCGCGTCCCAGGTAGTGCAGCTGACCATCGGCATCCCAACGCACCAGATCCCCGGTGCGATACATCCGCGAGCCGTGCCCGCCGAACGGGCAGGCGACAAATCGGGATGCGGTTAATGCGGTCTGGCCGACATATCCGCACCCGACGCCGCGGCCTGCCGCATACAGTTCACCGACAACACCGACTGGCACTGGCTTCAAGTAGGCATCCAGCACGAACAGCGCCGCTCCGGCCATCGGCGACCCGATCGGCACGCCAGCCGATCCGGCAGCCAAGGGTGCGCTGTTCGACACGCATATCGTGGCTTCGGTTGGGCCGTAGGCATTGATCATCAGGCGCCCTGGCGCCCACTGGTCTACCAACTCGGCCGGGCAGGGTTCGGCGGCCACAAGCAGGGACGCCGACCCCAAACCCTCGGGGGAGAGCACCGCCAAGGCCGAAGGGGTCTGATGAAACACGTTGACCTTTTCGTTCACCAGAAGGGCCTGGAAGTCTTTCGGCGATGCCGCCACCGACTCGGGCACCACCACCAGCCGTCCGCCATGCAGGAGCGTGCCCCAGATCTCCTCGACAGAGGCGTCGAAAGCATACGAATACCACTGCGCCCGAACCTGTCCCGGCACGAGTAGACGGGCATCCAATGACTGGATCAGCTGACTGACGTTGTGCTGGGTAACCGCGACACCCTTCGGAGTACCAGTTGTACCCGGGGTGTAGATGATGTGTGCGATGTTGTCAGGCGCCGGCATCGGAGGGCTGGCGACCGGAAAGCTCTCGATCCGCGGGTCTTCCATATCGATAACCTGCAGTCCATATCCGCCCAGCCGTTCGGCCAGCGCCGCGGTGGTGACCGCAGCGATCGGCTTGGCGTCGGCAATCATGAATTCGATGCGCGCCGCGGACAACGCCGGGTCGATCGGCAGGTAAGCCGCCCCGGTTTTGAGCACGGCCATGATAGCGACCACCGCTTGCGCGCGCCGGTGTGACAGTAACACCACGCATTCTCCAGAGCCTGCCCCATAGCTGATGAGCTTGTGCGCCAGGCGATTAGCGGCTTCATCGACCTCGCGGTAGGTCCATGAGCGCCCTCCGTCTGTGATTGCCACCGCGTGCGGGGACCGGGTCACGCTCGCAGTGAACAACTCCGGAACCGATACTGCTGTCTCCGCGGGGCGAGTCAGAACTCCCTGATTGCCGAACTCATCCAGGCGGGCGCGTTCGCGGACGTCGAGTATGTCGATGTCAGACATCCGCTGGGTGGAGTCAGCGGTCATGGCGACCAATACCCGCTCCAAACGTTGGATGAGTGTCTGGATGCTTTCCGCGTCGAATACGTCGGTTCGAAACTCCACGGTGCCGCTGATGCCGGCTGGTGCGCCGGCATCGGTAAAGCGTTCGGCCAGTGTGAATGTCAGGTCCATGCGAGCGGTGTGGGTATCCACGGGTAGCCGGGTGATGTTCAGATCGCCCAGCGTGAGGTGCGCGGCGGGGACGGTGTTGTCGTTCCGTGGAAGGTTTTGCCATGCCAGAGCCACCTGGATCAGGGGGTGGCGGGCCAGGGATCGGAGGGGATTGAGCTTCTCGACGAGTACCTCGAAGGGCACGTCCTGGTGCTCGTATGCGGACAAGCTGCGCTGCCGAACCTGGGCGAGCAGCTCGGCGACGCTGGGATCATCTGCCAGGTCGAACCGCAGCACGAGCGTGTTGACGAAGAAGCCGACCAACTCGTCGAGGGCGGGGGTTCCGCGGCCGGTGATCGGAAACCCGACCGCGATATCGTCGCTGGCGCTGACCTTCGACAGAAGTACCGCCAGGGCGGCCTGGACCACCATGAACGTGGTCGCGTCGTGTTTCCGGGCCAGCTGCGAGATCTGTTGTTGCAGACTCCCTGGCAACTCGACGGAGACGATTGCGCCGTGCTGGTCGGCGAGAAGTGGGTATGGGCGATCGGTTGGCAAGGCGACCGTCTCCGGCAGCTCAGCCAGCGCCTGCCGCCAGTACTGGAGCTGGCCGACGATCACGCTGTTGGGATCTGACTCCGCTCCCAACCACTCCCGTTGCCACAATGTGTAGTCGACGTACTGGACCTCCAACGGTTCCCACGCCGGGGCCCGGCCCTGCGACCGCTCTTGGTACGCGGTCCTCACATCGCTGAACATGGGAATTAGGGACCACCCATCGAATGCGATGTGGTGCAACACGATGCCCACGACGTAGTGTTCTGGACCCAACGAATAGATCTGCGCGTGAATCGGGATCTCTGCCGACAGGTCAAAACGGTGTCCGGCCAATGCTTCCAACGCGGGGGCCACATCCTGCTCGGGCAGCGTCACCACCGCCTCCGTTCCGCGCAGCCACATGCCCGGCCGGGCCGGCAACACCTCTTGGAATGGCACGCCGTCGGTGTCGGGGAATCTGGTGCGCAGCGTTTCATGGCGGGCTATCACGTCGTCGAGGGCCGCACTCAGCGCCGCAACATCCAGCGCTCCGTTGACCTGAAACGCCGTTGGCATGTTGTAGGTTGCGCTCCCTCCCTCGAACTGATTGAGGAACCACAGCCGCTGCTGCCCATAGGACAGCGGAATCCTCTCGGGGCGCGGCATCAATCGCAGCGGCGCCCGTGCGGGCCCGTCTCGATGTAGGTCCAAGTAGGCAGCGAGACCCCCTACCGTGGGCGTGTCAAACAGACACCGCACCGGCACTTCCCGACCCAGCTTCAACTGCAGCCGCGCGCTAACCTGCGTGGCGATCAAAGAATCTCCGCCGAGGCCGAAGAAGTCGTCATCGCGACCGGCGCGACGCAGGCCTAACACCTCGGCGAAGATTCCGGCGACGATCTCTTCGGTCTCCGTTTGTGGCGAACGAAAGGGCGTGGCAGCAAAAACTGGCGCCGGCAACGCTTTTCGGTCGACTTTGCCGGAGGGTGTCAGCGGGAACTCATCGAGTACGACGACCTGTGCCGGCATCATATACTCGGGCAACCGCGCACCCAACCACTGACGTACCGCCCCGATTTTGGTGTTGGTCTGGGGATCATTGGCGTCGGTGCTCGGTTGACGCGCGCCGACAGGGGGCAGGTAGAGGTCGGTGAGCGGTGGGAGGCGCTGCTGGTGGTCGTCAGCTTGGGCAACGAACACGGCATCGTAGGTGCCGGCTTGAGCACCCCAGGTTACGGCGACGTGGTAGCCGGTCTCTTGGCCGAGGCGATGCAATTCCTCGGCAGTGGTTTGCTCAGGAGGCTCGACCTCGCCGGCTTGAGCAAGCGCATCAGCTTGGGAAAGCTCGGCTGCGAGTGCGTGTTCGATAAGGACGTCTTTGACAAGTCCCGTCCGGGGAATATCAGTGATGCGCACCTCGGCTAGGTGGCGGGATTGCAACTGGCTGCGCAGTCCAGACAGGCCCGCACATTCGTTCCACCCACGGGTGGGCGCGGTGGCCAGCGAGCGCACCGAGGTTGGAGTCTTGTGAATGACCACGTCGTAGCGGTACCGGTTGAGCTCGTTGTCGGCCAGCCCGCGTTTGACCTGGATATCGAGGCCGGTTATTGACTGATGCTGGGCGGCTTGAGTCACGAAGAACTCTGGGGCCAAGAGTAATTCGGCTTCCCCGAGTATAGAACGCCGAACCCGCTCACGGATCTCGGCGGCGTCGATATCCGTTGTCGTAGCAGCCAGCGCCAAAGCGGTGTGAAACGCACCCTGCAGGCTGTGATTGCGGACATCTCCTATGAACAGCGCACCGCCGGGAGCCAGCAGGTCCATCGCCTTGTCGATGAGGGCAGCGAGGTATTCCTTGTTGGGGAAGTACTGAACTACCGAGTTAAGAATGATGGTGTCGAAGTAGCCCTGCGGCAGCATCGCAGTAACGTCGGCTGGTTGGGTCAGCAGCTGGACCCGATCACGCCAGGGGATCTGCAGCCCCTCCAATGAGCGAGCGAGGTTGTCAATGGCCATCGCCGACATGTCGGTGGCGACATAGTGCTGGCACCGCGGGGCTAGCTGCGACAGCACCAGGCCGGAGCCCGCGCCGATCTCCAACACTCGCTGCGGCTGCAGCGCCGTGATCCGATCGACGGTGGCCGACCGCCATTCGGCCATCTCGTCGAGCGGAATCGGATCGCCGGTATAGCTATTGTTCCAGCCCTGGAAGTTCATGCCGAAATCTGCCACGCTGACTTCGGCGCCGTACAGCTCGTCATAGACTTGTTGCCACCGGTGGACGTGTTGCGAGTCATTACCGGCGGTGGTGGTGTGATCGACCGTGACGTAGCCAACCAGGTGAGTACCGGTCTTACCGTGATGCGCGGCGGCAGCGGCCTGATTTACTTGCGGGCAGCTCAGCAGGGCGTTCTCGATCTCGCCCAGTTCGACGCGCTGGCCGCGCAGTTTGATCTGGGTGTCGACGCGACCGGCGTAGTCCAGCTCGCCCTCGGGGGTCCAGCGCACCAAGTCACCGGTGCGATACATGCGCGTTCCGTTGTCCTCGTAAGGGTTGGCGACGAAGCGTTCTGCGGTCAACTCCGCGCGGCCCACGTAGCCGCGTGCCAGCGCAGGCCCGCACAGGTACAGCTCACCGATCACCCCGATGGGGGTCGGGTTCAGCCGCGCATCAAGCACCAGTGCACGGACTCCGGGAATAGGGGTGCCCACGGTGATTGGCCGCTTCTCCGACAGCGGTGCGCTGCAGGTGGCCCAGATGGTGGTCTCGGTCGGGCCATAAGCGTTGTAGATCCGCCGGCCCGGAGTCCAGGGTCGCGCAAGCCCCGGCTGAAACGCTTCCCCGGCTGTAACCAGGGTGTGCACTGCGCTCAGCCGGTCCGGATCTAGCGATGACAGCACCGTCGGGGTCATCACCGCCGCGCTGACGCACTGCTCACACATCAGTCCGGTCAACGCCTGCCCGCCGTAAATCTGGGGCGGGGCGACCACCAATGCCGCCCCCGAACCCGCCGCCCACAACAACTCGAACACCGATGCATCGACGGTCGGCGATGCCAAAAGCAGCACCCGCGTGTCCGCACCAACCCCGAACACAGCCCGCTGCGCTGCCACCAGCCCCAACAGGCCGGCGTGGCTCAGCGCCACCCCCTTGGGGGCGCCGGTGGACCCCGAGGTGAAGATCACGTAGGCGGCGTTGTCCACCCGCAGCTCCGCCAGCCGATCGGCATCAGTGATCGGCTGGCAGAGTTCAGATAGGTTGCCAGGTCCATCGACACGCACGACCGGTCTCGTCCCGGAGCCGGCCCAGGTGCCATCGCCACGGGTCAGCACACAGACCGCTGCCACCGCGTCCAATACCGCAGCGACCCGCTCGACCGGATGTGCGGGATCGACGGGCACATAGACCCCGCCGGCCTTGGCGATCGCCCACCATGCCACCACCAACTCCACGGAGCGATCGACCGCAACTCCCACCGCGCGCTCAGGACCTACCCCCGCCGCGATCAGCACTCGCGCCAGCCGCGTCGACCACTCATCGAGTTCGCGGTAGGACACCTGTCGATCGCCGTCAATGACGGCCGGTGCATCGGCTTTGGCCACCGCAGTCGCAGCCAACAACTCCGGCGCCAGGCCGACCGGAGCTCCGGCGTCGCCACGTGACCAACGTGCCAGCAACAGATCTCGCTCACCTCGATTCAGCAGCGACACCTCCCCCACCACTACTGACGCTTCCGCGTCGGACAGCCGGTCGAACAGCAGTTCCAGACGGGTTATGTGCCTGGCGATTTCATTGGCGTTATAGCGCTCGGGGTTCCACGCAAACTGAACTCTTGGCGCGCCGACTCCCGTCTGCGGATAGATATTGACTGCGATGTCTTGTATTGGAAACGTGGTCAGCACATGGGTGGTCGTTTCGGACGGTCCGAACCGAAACGGAGCGGCGAAGTCCAGCACGTTGATCACCTGGCCGAACTCGACGTTCATTTCGGGAGGGCGGTCATCGGTGACGAGGTCGGGCCAGCGCCGGAACTGTTGATGCCGTAGGGCACCGATCAACGCCTTGCCGACGCGATCGGTCAGCTCACCAATGGTGTCGTCGTCATGGACGTCAATGAGCAGCGGCACCAGGTTCGACACCATGCCTGTGCATCTCTTCAGTGCCGCCGTGGTGCGCGCCGAGACCGGCAGGGACATCGATACAGATCGGCGTCCAGTCGTCTTCGCGATGAATACTGCCATCGTTGCAACGATCCTTGGGACATCGAACTGATCCTGTCGCCCTTTGGACAGCCGCTGCGTGCTCGCCAGCTCACGCACCAGCGGGTGTTGCGGCGCCACCGATCTCTGTGTCCCTCCGAGATCGGTGACCTCCAGGGTGCCCCGCGCCACGCTCTTCCAATACTCGACGTCTACACGGCTGCGCGAGGACTGTTGATACTTCTGATCCGCCTGCCGTATCAGTTCGAATTCGGAGAAGTCGACATCACCGAGTTCCGGGGTCGATCCCGAGTAAACAGCGGCAATGTGGCGAATCAGATTATGGGCGCCGTACCCGTCGATCAGAACGTGGTGCGTGCGCAAGTAGAAGTAGCACAGATCGTCGGTGATTCGTAGCAGTGCGAAGTCAGTGAGCCGGTCTTGGATCAGATCAACTGGTTGGCGGTAGTCGTTGTTCATCCAGCTTCCAGCGGCAGCAAACGGATCACGTTCGGCGCGAAGGTCGATACAATGGAGGGTCTGCGGAAAAGAGCGGTCTACTACGAAGGTCGGTTCGCCATCGTCGAGGACGGCTAGCCGTGCGCAAGGCGTACCGAAACGAGTTGCCGCAGATTCGCAGGCAGTCATTAACTTAGCGGCATCGACATCATGATCGATCGATAGATAGCCGGCAAAGTTGTAGGGGATCTCGGGGCGGAGCTGTTGGGCAGCCCAAATCGACCGCTGGGCAGCGGTTAACGGCCCCAGCAGGTCTGGTTGTTTTCCGTAATCGAGCATGCTGCTGAGAACCCCCTATCTAGGCCGGTAGTCCGGCGTCCCGAACCTTCGGATGATCCGTTCTCACACCTCGGTGAGATAGCCACCGCGCGTGAAGAACTCGTTTCCGTCACGCTCGACTGAGTCCACGTCGCGAACCTTGGTGATCACGAGCGCGTAGTTTCCGCCGCGATACGCATCGGGGCCCGAGACGACTGCCCCGCCCCCCTCCTGCGCAACCACTCTGCCCGGGGTTCCCCCGTAGCGGGATTCGGATACTCGCGCCTCGAGGACCTCGATGCGCTCTCCTTCGTAGAATGTGAACGCAGACGGATAGGGTTCGGACAACGCTCGTACGAACCGCTCGAGATCCTCCGCAGGCCAACTCCAGTCGATCATGCTGTCGCGGTCTGAACGTTTGTGGAAGTAGACGCGCTCCGCCTTGTTCTGCGGTTGCCAAACTGCCGTTCCGGATTCCAATGCCGTCAATGCATCGCGCAACGCACCGGGTATCAACTCAATGCCGCGGCGGACCAAGTCGGTGCCAGTATCGGCCGGACCGATCGGCAGCCTACGTTGGATCAGAATGTCGCCAGTGTCCAAGCCCTGGTCCATGCAGTGCACCGTTAGCCCGAATTCGGGCTCTCCACTGATCAGCGCCCACAGTGCGGGCGAGAATCCGGCGAACTTGGGCAGCAGCGAGTCATGCAGGTTCAGCGTGCCGTGGGGCGGCAAAGCATAGAGCTCCGGGGGCATCCAGCTGTACCAACTGTTGACGACAATGACATCGGGTCGGGTGCGCTTGACCACCTCAATGGTCTCAGCATCGACCCGCTCGGTCAGATGCACCGGTATTCCCTGTTCCCGCGCGAGCCCCTCGACCGACGATGACCAAATAGCCTTGTAGGAGTGTTCGCTGGCCGGATGGGTCACAGCGAGCGGGACCTCGTGGCCGAGATCGATCAGAGCTTGCAGGGTCTCACGCCCCCAGGTCTGAAAACCGAACGACACAATACGCAACGTGACCCGTCCCTTCTCATCATTGCCAAACGGTGAAGCCACCAACTGAGCGCACGAAATGCCCGAAGGGCACTGCCGATCGCCAGGCCAGGTCCTCCCCAACGCGAGCCAGACGATACACCTGATAGCGTAGGCTAGCCTAAATTTAGCGCAGGTCCATGACATCGAAGGAGTTCGGGTGCGCCCAACGATGGTGATCTCAGGCCAGGCGAGATTGTCGATACCAGTGCCGGCCCTGACGTGCCATTGGTCCCGGTGAAACGGTCATGGGTCTGTTGGGGAGGGTATGGCTGCCGCTGGTGATCGTGGTGGTAGTGGCCATCGCAGGATTCACCGTGAATCGAGTCCGTGGATTCTTCGGCTCTGAACCAGTGATGATCGCGCCCGACACCATCGCCACCGAATCCACTTCGTTCGAACCGAAAACAATCACCTACGAGGTCTTCGGTCCGCCGGGGGCCGTGGCCGACATCAACTACCTCGACCCCGACATCGAGGCGCAAGGCGTGGACGACGCGGCGCTGCCGTGGGAATTGACATTGAGCACCACAGCGCCGTCGGCAGTTGCCAACGTCGTCGCGCAAGGTAACAGCACCTCCATTGGGTGTCGGATCATCATCGACGGGGAACTCAAAGATGAGAAGGTCTCCAACGGCGTAAACAGCCAGACGTTTTGCTTGGTGAAGTCTGCGTGACGGAGCCGAAGAACCCAACGTCCACCGACGCCCCAGCAGCGCCGAAGCACGCGGACCGGACAGGTATCGCGCTGCTCATCCGCCGCCTGGCGGTGCCCATCATCCTCGCCTGGGCCGTCCTCATCGCCGTGCTCAACATCAGCGTTCCGCAGCTAGAGATTGTCGGCCAGATGCGCGCGGTGGCGATGAGCCCAGAGAAAGCGCCGTCGGTCATCGCAATGAAGCGAATCGGTGACGTATTCAACGAGTTTCAATCTGACAGCGCGATCATGATCGTACTGGAAGGCGAGCGGGAACTAGGGGCAGAAGCGCGCCATTTTTATGATCGGCTGGTTGCCGCCCTCGAAGCCGACCCCCAGCATGTCGAAGCCGTGCAGGACTTCTGGGGTGAACCCCTCACCGAGGCGAGCGCACAGAGCCCAGACGGCAAGGCCGTCAACCTACAGGTCTATCTGGCCGGCAAACAGGGCCAGATGCTGGCCAACGAATCTGTTGCCGCCGTGCAGGAGATCGTGGCGGGAATTCCGCCGCCGGAAGGGATGCAAGCCTATGTAACCGGCCCGGCCGCGCTCGTCGCTGATCAGCAGCTCGCCGGTGACCGAAGCCTAAGAGTGGTCGAAATAGTCACCTTCGTGGTGATCACCGCAATGCTGTTGTACTTCTTCCGATCGCTTGTCACGGCCGCGCTGATCCTGGGCATGGTCGTGTTATCGCTCGCGGCTGCTCGCGGTGCCGTCGCCTTCTTGGGGTATCACGAGTTCATCGGACTCTCTACGCTTGCCACCACTCTTGTGGTGACGGCAGGTGTCGCGGCTACAACCGATTACGCCATCTTCTTGATCGGTCGCTATCAGGAAGCACGCTCCAGTGGCCAAGATCCCGAATCTGCCTACTACACCATGTTCCGCGGAACAGCTCATGTGGTGCTCGCCTCGGGGCTCACTATCGCGGGGGCAATTTTCTGCTTGCAGTTCACCCGCTTGCCTTACTTACGCTCGCTAGCGATCCCGTTGGCGGTCGCCATGGTCGTGGTGGTGCTGGTCGCGCTGACGTTGGGGTCTGCGATGGTGACCGTGGCCAGCCGGTTCGGTCTGCTTGAACCGAAACGGCAGTTACGGGTGCGGGGTTGGCGCAAGGTCGGGGCCGCGGTGGCACGATGGCCCGGCCCGATCCTGATTGTGGCAACCGGACTCTCTCTGATCGGCTTACTTGCGTTGCCGGGCTATGAAGCCAGTTACAACGACCGGAACTACCTGCCCGCGGATCTGCCCGCCAACCAGGGTTACGCGGCCGCCGAACGACACTTCTCCCCCGCCCGAATGAATCCCGAACTCCTCATGGTCGAAAGCGACCACGATTTGCGAAACCCTGCCGATTTCCTGGTCATCGAGAAAATCGCCAAGTCAGTCTTCAATCTGGACGGAATTTCCCAGGTGCAATCGGTCACCAGGCCCCAGGGGACCCCGATAGGTCAGGCGTCTATCCCCTTCCAGCTCAGCATGGCGGGCGTGCCGATGGCCATGAACATGCCGTATATGCGCGATCGCGTTGCCGACATGCGCGACATGGGTGACCAGATGCTGACCGTGATCAACAGCATGGAGGCGATGCTCGAGCTGATGAGACAGATGGCCAGTTCCACTGATTCCATGACCGGCAAGATGCAGACAATGGCCGACAATATCGCCGACATCAGAGATCAGGTCGCAAACTTCGACGACTTCTTCCGGCCTATCCGAAACTACTTCTACTGGGAACCGCACTGCTACAACATCCCCATTTGCTGGGCACTGCGTTCGCTGTACGACTCCATCGACGGCATCAACACGATGACCGATGACTTACAGAAAATGCTGCCCGACATGCAACGCCTGAATGCGCTGATGCCGCAGATGCTGACCCTGGTGCCGCCGATGATCACCACCATGAAGAGCATGCGGGTGATGATGCTGACCATGCAGGCCACCATGGGTGGGCTGCAGGACCAGATCGACGCGATGATGGACAACTCGTCCGCGATGGGCAAAGCCTTCGACACCGCCAACAACGACGACTCGTTCTACCTGCCTCCCGAAGCCTTCGAAAACGAGGAATTCCAGCGCGGAATGGAGATGTTCCTGTCACCCAACGGGCACGCGGTGCAGTTCATTGTCTTCCACGAAGGCAATCCGATGTCACCCGATGCCATGGCCAGGGTCGACGCGATCAAGAACGCCGCCAAACAGGCTGTCAAGGGATCGCCGCTGGAGGGCTCAAGAATATACCTGGCCGGCACTGCCTCGATCCTCAAGGACATGTCTGATGGGAACCGATATGATCTGCTGATCGCCGGAATCGCCTCGCTGAGTTTGATATTCATCATCATGCTCATCATCACGCGAAGTCTGGTGGCCGCCGCCGTCATCGTGGGCACAGTGGCTTTGTCGCTGGGCACGTCGTTCGGTATCTCAGTGCTCATCTGGCAGCACATCCTGGGAATCGAACTACATTGGTTGGTGCTCCCGATGTCGGTGATTATCCTGCTGGCCGTCGGGGCCGACTACAACCTGCTACTGGTGTCGCGTCTCAAAGAGGAGATCCACGCCGGCTTGAAGACCGGAATCGTCCGCGCCATGGGAGGAAGTGGTTCGGTGGTTACCGCCGCCGGACTGGTCTTCTCCTTCACGATGATGTCGATGGCGGTCAGCGAACTCGTCGTGATCGGGCAAGTAGGCACCACGATCGGATTGGGCTTATTGTTCGATACGTTGGTGGTCCGGGCCTTCATGACGCCTTCCATCGCAGCGCTGCTCGGCCGCTGGTTCTGGTGGCCACAGAACGTGCGAACTCGCCCATTGCGGCGCCAGCTAGCGCCAACGTGACCCACCCCTCGAGACGTCGGGAACTGAATGCACTGGCCGAGTTGGCCATTGAGGACCTGTACGAAGCCGACCCACAGATCGCGGGCCTCCTGCTGGAGGAGCACCGATACCAAAATCACACACTGAATCTGCTGGCTGCCTCAAGCCCGTCGGATGCTTCCACCGCGATCGCAGGCGGCATCAGCTTCCCGGCGGTGACGGCTGAAGGGTATCCCGGACGGCGCTTCCATTCCGGCGCTGAGAATGCCGACGCCCTGGAGGAGGTGGCCATCGAAAGGGCCAAGCGGATTTTTTCTGCACGCCATGCCAACGTACAGCCACACTCGGGTTCCTCGGCAAATTTGGCGGTCATGTTCTCCGTGTTGAATCCAGGTGACACGATTCTGGGCCTACATCTGGATTCGGGGGGGCACCTCACTCACGGCTCGAGCGCATCGATCACCGGAAAGTATTTCCGGACAGCACATTACGGCCTCGACGCCTCGGGGCGAATCGACCTGGAGCAAGTCCGCACCAAAGCGCTGCAACATCGTCCGTGGCTGATCATCTGCGGTGCGAGCGCCTATCCTAGAAGAATCGATTTCGCCGCCTTCCGCGAGATTGCCGACGAAACTGGCGCGCTGCTACTTGCCGACATCAGCCACATCGCTGGGCTCGTCGTCGCCGGCGAGCATCCGAGCCCAATCGACATTGCGGACTTCACCACCACCAGCACGTACAAGCAGCTGCGCGGCCCGCGCGGCGGGCTCATACTGTTGGGCGAACGGGGTCCCCACACCACCGTCGACCGCGCCCTCGGAGATGCTCGTCTGACTTGGTCGCCGAGCATCGACAAATCGGTTTTTCCAGGCACCCAGGGGACACCAAGCTTCTCCAACATCGCGGCCAAGTGCGTCGCATTCGAGAAAGCGAGGAGACCCAGCTTCAGCTCGTGGGTACGCAAGGTGGTACACGATGCGAATCTTCTCGCCAGTCATTTCTGTTCAGCCGGATTAGGTCTCCTCACTTCTGGCACCGACACTCATCTTCTGGTCGTGGACCTACGAGACAACCTGAGTATCAGCGGATACATCGCCGAAAAAGCGTTGGAGCAATGCGGATGCCTGGCAAACCGAAACCGAGTACCCAATGACCACCGCGCAGCCGCTGTCGCCAGCGGCCTGCGGATCGGAACCAATCATCTAGCCGCACGTGAACTGAGCGACGACGACCTATTGACCTGTGCTGAAACCATTGTCCGAATCTTGTTGAACACCAGAGCGACATCCGAAACAACCTACGAACTCGACCCCGCGATCAGTGGCGAGGCGGCAGCGGTAACCTCAAGCGTTTGTGCGCGGAATCCATTGCAAACACTATGACTTGCCCCCGAAAACTTCCTCAGCGCCGGCATCCAGGCTAAGCGTTATGCTACCCAGTACGCCTGCGCCTTGATTGCGCGGCGCGAAATCCGGTACTCATCGCGCAGCACCTTGGCCACCGCGCGGGTGGTGCGGTTGTCACACGCGACCCAACCGAAATAATCCGGAGCGTCAAAGCTACCCGCGCTGACCGCCTGCACCAGCGCTTCACCTGAGTTCACCCGGTCGATCCACACCACATCCGCGCCGCCGACCACCGGCAGATCCCGGTCGCTATCACGGCCGGCCTCGAGCAACACTTTCGCCGGGACCTCGCCGATCGCTTCCAACAACGAATTGACGGCTGGCAGCGACGCGGTGTCACCGACAATCACATAACCGGCCGGTCGGGGCTCTGGGAGGCTGAAGTTACTGCCCAATGCCGTCGCCGCGATGGTATCGCCAGCTTGCGCCTCCTGGGCCCATCGGGATGCAATGCCGTCGTGCAGGGCGAACTCCACGTCGAAGCAATCCGTCGCCGGGTTTGGGTTGACAATCGTGTAACCGCGTTGGTGCACCCGCTCGCCATCGGGGAACCACATCCTGATCCACATCGTCGGATGGGGTTCACGATCGGCCAGAAATCCACCGCCAGCAAAACTCAGTTGTAGGTAGTTGTCACTGATACGCCGTGTACCTGTGACGGTCAGCTCATAGTCGCCAGCGCGCATCAACTTGAGCACCGCACCCTGCCACCCCCTCGACGGATTGGCCATTGCCATTCGCACCCCCCTCGTATCGTCAAAATTAGGGCAGCATAACCTGTCCTTTGACTCGATTATTAGGTTATCCAATGCTAATTTAGGGCAGATGACGAGGGCAGGGAGGAAGCGTGGCGGCTGCGCCGACAACGCGGGTAGACCCCGACACCGCAAGCCGCTTCGCGACGTGCTGCCTGGCCCTGGGCCTGTCTGTCAAAGGTCGTCGCCGGCCTGCCGACTTGAATGCAGCCCGGTCCGGCTTCGCCGCTCTCACCAGCGTTGCACATGACCAGTGCGATGGCTGGGTGGGGCTGGCCGTGGCTGGGGACATCAACGAGCACGTGCTCAGCGCCATCTGCAGTACCGCCCACACCGCCGGCGCTCTGCGCGAGGAAGTAGGCCTTAGTCCCGATGCGCTCGGTTTTGGCTACGACAGCGGGTTGTACCTTCAGTTCCGGGCATGTGAGCCGGACGGTTTCGCTTTGGCACTGGCAGCAAATGCGGTTCGGCGCGGGAAGCTCGCCCACGCACATGGTCTGATCGTCGACGTTGCCTCGCGTAGTACTTTCTCGATCGAAGCACGTTGGATGCATGCCGCAGTCCATTACCGGGCCCAGCGGTGGTCGGATGTGGTCGCGTTGCTGACGCCGTTGGTGGGTGAGGCAAAGCCCGCTCTGGATACGCTGGTCGCACATGCCGTTCGGATAACGCTGGGAATCTCGCTGGCGCGCCTGGGCATGTTCGCACCCGCGTTGTCATACCTCGAAGATCCGTCGGGCCCGATCGAGCTAGCCGCTATCGACGGAAAGCTCGCCAAGGCTTTGGCCCTGCGCAGCCACGGCGCGGACGAGGAAGCAGCCGACGTGCTGCACGAGCTGTATGCCAGTCACCCAGACCACGCCATGATCGAAGAAGCACTGGCAGATCCCACCTTCGGCTTAGTCACGACCACCGCAGCGCGAATCGCGGCCCGCAGTGATGCCTGGGACCCCGCCACCGAGCCCAGCGAAGCCGATTTTATCGACCCTGGGGCAAAGGAACGCAAGGCTGAGCTGCTGTCACTTGCCGAACAGCAACTCGCCGAGTTCATCGGCCTCGACGAAGTGAAAACACAAGTTGCCCGGCTGAAGAGCTCGGTCGCGATGTCACTGCTCCGCCAGCAACGAGGGCTCACGGTAGCCCAGCGAACCCACCATCTTGTGTTCGCCGGACCGCCGGGCACCGGAAAGACCACCATTGCCCGGGTGGTCGCCAAGATCTACTGCGGCCTGGGACTGCTGAAGCGCGAGAACGTCCGCGAGGTGCACCGGGCGGACCTGGTGGGACAGCACATCGGCGAAACCGAAGCCAAGACGAACGCCGTGATCGACAGTGCACTCGACGGGGTTCTTTTCCTCGACGAGGCGTATGCGTTGGTGTCAACCGGAGCGAAGAACGACTTCGGGCTGGTGGCCATCGACACAATGCTGGCGCGGATGGAAAACGACCGCGACCGCCTGGTCGTCATCGTTGCGGGCTATCGCAGCGAATTGGATCACTTCCTCGACACCAATGAGGGCCTCCGCTCCCGATTCACCCGGTCCATCGACTTCCCTTCCTACAGTCCTTCCGAGCTGGTGGCGATTGCCACCGCGATGGCCAAAGCAAGAGACAGTGTTTTCGACGACGCCGCCTGTGCGGAAATGCTCGCCGTATTCGACGCGCTGTGTGCATCGGAAAGCCCGGACACCCGCGGAATTGAGCGGCGCCGCATCGATATCGCTGGCAACGGACGTTTCGTCCGCAACATCGTGGAACGCTCCGAAGAAGAACGCGAGCACCGATTGGACACACGTCCGCCCGCCGAGTCCATCGCCGGCGGGGAGGACCTCACCGATCAGGAACTGATGACGATCACTATCGATGACGTGCGGACATCGATCGCGGCTCTGCTGAGTGGACTCGGGCTACAGGTACCTTCGTGAATGACCAAGACTCCCAGCGACGGTCCTTCACGTCTCGAACCCCGGCCAGTTCAGAACCCGAGCACGTGCGCTATCGCCGTGGATTCGTCACTCGCCATCAGGTGTCGGGTTGGCGGTTCGTCATGCGCCGCATCGCTTCTGGCGTAGCGCTGCACGATGCGCGGATGCTCGTCGACCCATTACGCACCCAGTCGCGTGCGGTCGCGGTCGGCGCTCTTTTGGCGATCACAGGCCTCGTCGGAAGCTTCGTATTTTCGTTGATCCGCCCAAATAGCGACCCCGGCAACGACATCGTCTTGGCAGACAGGTCCACCTCAGCGCTCTATGTTCACCTCGGCGATCGCCTACACCCGTTGCTCAACCTCACATCAGGCCGCCTCATCGCTGGATCCGCGGTCAACCCCACCATGGTTCGCAGCACCGAACTCGATCAGTTCGTGCGTGGAAACCTTGTGGGCATCCCGGGGGCACCCAACCGGGTGGTCCAAAACTCGACACGGGACTCCGACTGGACCGTATGCGACGGCCGCGAGGGCACTACAGTAATCGCCGGCCCGCCCGAGATGAGCAACGGCCGGGCAACCGATCTACCCCCCGGGGGCGGCATCCTCGCCGTCGCCGCCCCCGACAACACATGGCTGCTCTGGGACGGTCGGCGCAGCCCAATCAATCTGAACGACCGGGCGGTGACGACCGCATTGGGGCTGGACATGGTGGCACCGCCAATCGCGATCGACATCGGACTGTTCAACCTGATTCCGGAGGCCCCCGCGCTCACAACTCCGGTCATCCCGGAGGCCGGCAGTCAGCCACGATTTGAGCTTCCGGTTCCGGCACCGGTCGGTGCGGTGGTGACGGCCTACGCTCCCGACAGCACGTCGCTGTACTACGCAGTGCTTCCGGAGGGACTTCAACCTGTCAGCCGGGTACTGGCGACGATGCTTCGCAACGTCGACTCCTACGGTCTGACTCAGCCACCACGGCTCAGTGCAGACGAAGTAGCGCGGATGCCGGTCTCGGAGGCAATCGATACAAGTGCCTACCCTGCCCAGCAGGTAAACCTCACCAACCCCGAAAACGCACCGGTGACGTGCGCGCGATGGACCTGGCAACAGGAGGCCAGCATCCCCACTCTCACGCTTCTCTCGGGCTCCTCACTGCCGCTGACTGATTCGTCGCAGACGGTGGAACTCGTCAGCGGAGGACCTACCGGGGTAGCACATCAGGTGGCGATGCCACCCGGCAGCGGGTACTTCGTGGCCACTACCGCCGGCCAGTTCTGGTTGTCCGACACCGGTGTTCGATACGGGATCGCCGCTGACGATCCCACCTTGGACCCCGCCGCAGCCCTGGGACTGGAGGCACCGCCGCTTCCGATAGCGCCGGCGATACTGTCATTGTTCGCCCCCGGACCCACCCTGTCGCGCGCCGACGCCCTAGTGGCGCACGATGGCCTGGCGCCCGGCCCACAGCCTGCTCGCCGAGTTCAGGGGCACCCATGAGCAGACTGATCTTCGACGCGCATCCGCGACAGCAACCTCCCCCCGCCCCCAAGGGTGCCATCGCCATCGAACCGCCGCCAGAGTTGCCTCGTTTGGTCCCTCCGTCGCTGCTCCGGCGCGCGCTGCCCTATATGATCGTGATTCTCATCGTGGGGATGATCATCGCCCTCTTCGCGACAGGCATGCGGCTCATCTCACCCCAGATGCTGTTCTTTCCGTTCGTACTGTTACTGGCAGCGACGGCGCTCTACCGCGGGACCGACAATAAGCTCCGTACTGAGGAGATTGATGCCGAACGTGCCGACTACCTGCGCTACCTAGCGGTGATCCGCGAGAACATTCGAGTCCGCGCAACGCAACAGCGGGCGGCCCTTGAGTGGTCACATCCCGATCCGCGGTCCCTGAGCGTCATCCCCGGCACACCGCGGCAATGGGAACGTGATCCACACGACCCGGACGTCTTGGTGATCAGGGCGGGCCGACACGACGTTGCACTCGACACGGCCCTGCGGGTAAAAGACGCAGCCGATGAGATCGACCTCGAGCCAGTTTCGCATGCTGCCCTGCGCAGCCTCCTCGACACACAACGGACCGTGCGGGACGCACCTCGAGGCATAGACTTCGCAAAACTGTCAGAGATCACCGTCACCGGTGACCGAGACGAAGTTCGGGCCTCCTTGCGGGCCTGGATTGCACAGGCAGTGACCTGGCACGACCCCAGCGTGCTGACAGTAGCGATGGCGTCGCCCGACCTCGATACCGCTTCCTGGTCCTGGCTGAAATGGTTGCCCCACACAGATATTCCCGGCGAGCTGGACGGCGCTGGGCCGGCCCGCTACCTGAGCGAAAGCTACGAGGACCTCGACACCGTCCTCGCCGGCTTGTTGGGCGACCGCGCGCCGTTCTCGGCTGCAACCACCGACCACCCCCGCAAGCATGTGCTGATGATCGTCGATGATCAGCAGCACAATCCCGAGTGCTCGGCCGTGACGGTTCCCGCCGCCGGACTCGCGGGGGTGACTGTCGTTCACCTCACCGATACGGCGCCCGACGGAGACCAGTACCACGACCCGGAGCGCCCGATCCTCAGGATTGCAGACGGCCGGATTGACCTGTGGCAGTCGGGCCACTGGCAGCGCTATGTGGATACCAGCGACACGCTCAGCGTCGACGAGGCACGACATGTGGCCCGCCGGCTGTCACGTTGGGACTCCAACCCTGCGCATGCCGGTTTACGCTCTGCGGCCAACCGCGGGGCTACCTTTTCGGCACTGATGGGAATCGAGGATGCCTCGCGCCTCGACGTTCCGGCGTTATGGTCGCCCCGAAGCCGCGATGACGAGCTAAGGGTGCCCATCGGAATCGATCCGAGCGGCCGGCCGCTGTTCTTCGATCTCAAGGACGAGGCCGAGGGCGGCATGGGGCCCCACGGCTTGATGATCGGCATGACCGGCTCGGGAAAGTCCCAGATGTTGATGGCAATCCTGTTGTCTTTACTGGCAACGCATTCCGCCGATAGGCTCATCGTCATATACGCCGATTTCAAAGGTGAAGCCGGCGCGGACATCTTTCGCAATTTTCCCCAAGTCGTGGCCATCATCTCGAACATGGCTGAGAAGCATTCGCTCGCAGATAGGTTCGCCGATACCTTGCGCGGCGAGGTGGCCAGGCGTGAGCGGTTGCTCATGGAAGCCGGCCGGCAGGTACAGGGCAGCGCTTTCAATTCGGTGGCCGAGTACGAGGCTGCGATAGAAGGCGGACAAGCCTCTGGCTTCGACTTACCGCCGATCCCCACACTATTCGTGGTGGCCGACGAGTTCAGCCTGATGCTGGCTGATCATCCGGAGTACGCCGACCTGTTCGACTTCGTGGCCCGCAAAGGACGATCATTTCGCATCCACATCTTGTTCGCTTCACAGACACTGGACGTGGGACGAATAAAGGACATAGACAAGAACACCTCGTATCGCATCGGTCTCAAAGTAGCCAGCCCCGCAGTGTCGCGCCAGGTCATCGGGGTCGATGACGCGTACCACATAGAATCGGGACGAGAACACAAAGGTGTCGGTTTCCTCGTGCCCTCACCTGGTGCAATGCCGATCAAGTTCCGCAGCGTCTACGTCGACGGCGTGTACACACCTCCGCGCGGTAAGCGAACCATTGTATTGCGCTCGACCCCCACCCCCCAGATCTTCACCGCCGCCCCGGTTGAGCGGGAGCCAGATACCGTCATCATCAAGGATCCCGATACTTCGAGCTCGCACTCCCCTTCCCCTATTCCCAAGAAACTCATCGCAACCATCGGTGATCAACTGGCCCAATACGGCCCTCGAGCACCGCGACTGTGGCTGCCCCCTCTGGATGAGCCGGTCGCACTCGGCGCCCTGCTCGCCCGACACCCGGTACCAGCCGCAACGTTGTGTTGGCCGCTAGGCGAGATCGACCGGCCGTTCCACATGCGCCGCGATCCGCTGGTATTCGATGCTAGGTCCGCTTCGGGCAATGCCGTTATCCACGGAGGGCCCAAGTCCGGAAAATCCACTGCATTAAAGACATTCATCATGTCGGCGGCCGCCTTGCACACTCCGCGCGAGGTCACGTTCTACTGCCTGGACTACGGCGGCGGGCAACTGCGGGCGCTGGCCGATCTGGCACACGTAGGCAGCATTGCGTCACCGTTGGAGGATGAACGGATCCGACGGACGTTCGGGGAACTCGAACTGCTCTTAGCCTCTCGACAGCGCCTGTTCCGCGAGCAGAATGTGGTCTCGGTCGATCAATTCCGTGAGCGTCGCACCGTCGAACCCGATCTCGACGATGGGTTCGGTGAGGTGTTCTTGGTGATCGACAACCTCTACGCATTCAGTCACGACAACACCGATCCATTCAACACCCGAAATCCGCTGCTGTCCAAGGTTACCGAACTCGTCAATGCGGGACTGAGCTATGGAATCCACGTGGTGATAACGACCCCGAACTGGATCGAGATTCCGCTGGCGATGCGCGACGGATTGGGACTCCGACTCGAGCTGCGACTGCATGACCCGCAGGACAGCAACGTACGTACCATCGGCGACGTACGCCGCCCAGCCGCGAGTGTCCCCGACGATCAGCCTGGGCGCGGCTTGACGATGGCAGCCGAGCAAATGCTGATCGCCGCGCCCAGACTTGACGATGTGGATTCTGCTGAGCAATTGCCAGAAGCGCTGGGTACGGCGGTCGATACGATCAATGCCCGCCATCCCAGCGTAACGGCGCCCCGGGTTCGACTGCTTCCCGCCAGCCTGGATCCTGCCCAGCTGGGCCCACTGTATCCCGCACCGGAGACCGTGGTCATCGGGCAACGAGAAGACGACCTCTCGGCATTGGCGGTGGATTTCAACGCGAGCCCGTTGCTGATGGTGCTGGGCGACAACAAGTCCGGGAAGTCCACACTGCTGCGGCATCTGATACGCACTTTGCGCGAGAACAGCACGGCCGAACAGGTCGCGTTCACCGTGATCGACCGCCGCCTACACCTCCTCGACGAGCCGCTGTTCCCGGACAACGAGTACACACCAAACCTTGACCGGATAACGCCGACGATGCTCGGTCTGTCAGCCCTGGTGGCAGCGCGCCGTCCACCGGCCGGACTCTCCACACGTGAACTGGCAGACTGGTCGGCACGGTCACGGGCCATGCAGCGGCACTACCTGATCATCGATGACATTGACCAGATTCCCGACGGCCCGGCCATCGCCGGCCCCTATGTCGGCCAGCGACCGTGGACACCATTGATCGACTTGCTCGCCGAGGCTGGTGATCTCGGATTGCGGGTTGTGGTGACAGGTCGAGCCGCGGGCTCGGGGCACTCGTTGATGACGAATCCGCTGCTGCGTCGACTCAACGAACTGCAGTCAGGGATATTGATGCTCTCCGGTAGCCCCACCGACGGCGGCAAGACTCGCGGACACCGCTTCATGCGGCTGCCGCCGGGGCGGGCAATGCTCCTGACAGACAACGATGTTCCAACCTTTCTGCAGCTCATCAATCCGCTGCAAGTCGGCCGCACTGTGCACGGAAAGGAGTACCCCCAATGACCTTGCGTGTGGTTCCCGAAGGATTGGCATCCGCGGCGGCCGCCGTGGAAGCGCTCACCGCCCGACTGGTCGCGGCACACACCAGTGCTACCGCCCTGACAACAACGGTCGTCGCACCAGCAGCTGACCCGGTGTCACTGCAGAATGCTCTGGCTTTGAGTGCCCACGGCGCACAACACAATACGGTGGCCACCGCGGGTGTCGCCAACTTGGGTCGCGCGGGGCTGGGCATTGGCCAGTCCGGTCTCAGCTACGCCAGCGGCGACGCAGATGCCGCCACGGTCTATCTTCTGGCTCGCGGCCGATGACGCCTCTATGGATGGCCTCGCCACCTGAGGTGCATTCGGCGCTGCTGAGTGCCGGCCCCGGGCCCGGACCGCTACTGGCCGCCGCCGGCGCTTGGCGCCAGCTGAGCGCCGAATACACCGCGGCTGCTAGTGAACTCACCGGTACCCTCGCCGCCGTTCAATCCGGTGCCTGGCAAGGACCCAGCGCCGAGCGATATCTGGCCAGCCATGCCCCCTACATAGCCTGGCTCGCTCAGCAGAGCATCGACAGCTCGCTCGCGGCCACGCGGCACGAGACCGCGGCCGCGGCCTACAATACGGCCTTGGCCACGATGCCGACTTTGGCGCAGTTGGCAGCCAACCACGCCACACATGCGGCATTGTTGGCCACGAACTTCCTCGGGATCAACACCATTCCCATCGCGTTGACCGAAGCCGACTACGTCCGAATGTGGATCCAAGCCGCCACGGCGATGTCGGTCTACCAGGCTGTGTCCACCTCAGCACTGGCCGGCATTCACATCGGGGCACCGGCACCGATGTTGTTGGCGCCCGGCGTCGGCGAAGCCGGCACCGCAGCCGCGGAGGCCAGCCAGGCCGGTGCATATGCAAAGGCCGCCGCTGCCGGTACCCACCTTGATCGTGCCGATCAAGGCAGCAACTTCTGGCGGCGGTTGATCGATGAACTCATCAAGTTCTTCAAAGATCCGATCGGCACGCTCGAGCAGATCATCAAAGACTTCCTCGAGGATCCCCTCGGCGCGCTGGTGACCTGGTTTCCCCTGCTGTCCTTCTTCGGCTATCAAGCGCTGACCAACCTGCTCGGCTGGCCCACATGGGGGATCATCCTCAGCACACCTGCGTGGCTGCCGGTAGTACTGGGGCTGGGAATCAACGGAATCAACGACGTCGCCGAGCGGGCACGGCCTCCAGCCGAGCCGGCGCCAGGTGGCGCTGCACCGGTCAATGCGCGTCCCGCACCTTGGCCCGCCGCCGGGCTCGCGCCACCCGCACCTGCTCCCGCCGGCGCGCCGGCGCCCCCCGCACCCACGACGCCGGCTGCAAGCGGAACCGCACCGCCGGCAGCCGGTGCCGCCGAGGGGTTTGGATACGCGGTGGGTGGTGGCCACCCAGATGAGGGGGTTCCCCCGACGATCACCGACCGTTCTGGCGCCAAAGCACCATCCTCTGATATCCCAGCGGCAGCAGCGGCAGCTGCGGTGGGCACGACTGCCCAGCAGCGGCGCCGTGCCCGGCGCAAACGCGGTGCCGCCGAACAGGACCGCGGTGACCAATTCATGGATCTCGACTCAGGGCCACCGGCCGATGACGAGGAGACGCCCTCGAATGTGTCGGCGTCGCAGCACGGTGCTGGCCCGATGGGCTTCGCCGGGACCGCGTCGAGATTGGACAAGGCTACGCCCGGTGGCCTCACCACCCTGAGCGGCAACGCTTTCGACGACAGCCCCCAAGTGCCGATGATGCCGAGTACGTGGCAGCCGACCGACGATGAGTCCGGCCGGGAAGGAGGAGCAAACAGCTGATCGCGACCGCACCAGAACCGTACTCAAACGAAAGGCAGAACGACAATGAGCATGCTCGACGCCCACATTCCCCAACTTGTCTCCTCAGAAGCAGCCTTCGGCGCCAAAGCCGCTCTGATGCGCAGCACAATCGCCCAGGCAGAGCAGGCTGCGATGTCGGCACAGGCATTCCATGTCGGCGAGTCGTCGGCCGCCTTCCAGGCCGCTCACGCCCGTTTCCTCGAAGTGGCGGCCAAAGTCAACACGCTGCTCGACATCGGGCAGTCCAACATCGGGGAGGCCGGCGCCGCCTACGTCGCCGAGGATGCCGCAGCCGCCAGTCGCTACACCGGATTCTGACAACCAGCTCAGCGGAAAGGACTCGACATGGGCCAGATCATGTACAACTATCCGGCGATGGTGGCGCACGCCGGCGAGATGAACGCGTGTGCGGGTGCGTTGGCAACCGTTGGAGCGGACATCGCCAGTGAGCAGGCGGCGCTTGCGGGGACATGGCAAGGTGACACCGGCATGACCTACCAAGCGTGGCAAGCGCAGTGGAACCAGGCTATGGATGACCTCGTCCGCGCCTACCGCGCGATGGCGGGAACCCACGAGATGAACACGACGTCCATGCAAGCCCGTGATGCCGCCGAAGGCGCGAAGTGGGGCTAGCAGACGCGGTCGAATTGACCGTGAAGCAAACCTGGTTCATCACTGACTCCGTGGGGGCCGGAACCTTCCCCTGGGTCCTGGCCATCACCCCGCCCTACAGCGACGCCGCCCATCGAGCGGAATTTGAGACCACTCAGTTCGATAGTTTGACCCGGTCGGGTGTGATTGACCCCAACGGACGCATCGATCCCTCGGTAGCCGACTGGATACAGATTGTCTGTTACTGCAACCGATGGCTCGAGCTGCGTTTCATCGGTTCGACGCCATCGCAGCTGATGCGGGGAATCGTCGCTCGCCGCCAAGACCATGAAGGAGATCGCACCGTCGTCGCACTGCGTGACGGCGATCTTGTGACTGTCACCTCCATGACGGTGGATCACCCGGGTGCGCTGGTGCCGATCGTCCAGTGCGGGCTCCCATGCCGGCACCCGGCTGACTTCCCGGAGTTTGCAATTCCGGCTCGGGCCGGCGCCCGCGCCGACGACCGGCTGCGTGCAGGCGCGGACCTCGCAGGCACACTCGATTTCCTCGGAGTCCCACCGGATGCGCGTTCGGCGGTGGAAGCAGTCTTCACCGGACCTCGCCGCTACGTGGAGATCGTAGCCGGGCAGCGGCACGACGGAGTCCACACCGCCAGCGAGGTCGGCGTGAGCGTTGTCGATACCACTGCTGGGCGGATCCTGGTCAGCCCGGCCGAGGCCTCCGACGGTCAATGGATCTCTACCTTTGCCCCTGCCGAGACGTGGGCGATCGCGGTGGCGGTCGACCGACTCACTGCCGCACTGCCCAGCGGCCCGTGGTTCCCGGGCGCCAGACTCACCCGCGACTTCGCCGAATCATTGTAGAGCCAAATCACGGGACACAGAGAGAAGAAGAAAGCCATGACCGAGCAGACGATCGCGATGCCCTCCGCCCGGGTCGCCGTGCTGGCCAACGCCAAGTTGGTGGAAGTCGTCCTGCCGACCGAACTGCCTCTGCGGGAAATCATTCCGGCCTTGCTCCGGTTGGTCGGTGCCGAACAACAATCCCCGTCGGACCCGCTGAGCCTGGCACCGGTCGGCGGTAGCCCGTTCAGTCTGGATGCGACGCTCGACACCGTAGGCGTGGTCGACGGCGATCTACTTGCGTTGCGACCGGTCCCCTTGGGCCCGGCGGCGCCGGGAATCGTCGAGGATGTCGCCGACGCCGCAGTGATCTTCTCCGAGTCGCGACGGCGTCCATGGAACACGGCACACCTCGGCATCGCTGCGCGTGTCGTTGCCATCGGTTTGGTCCTGGTGTCGACGGCATTGTCTGTGCTCTACCACGTGGCGGTGGGAGGCCTCGGTGGGCTGTTCGTAGCCGCGGGGCTTTGCGCAATCGCGATGCTGGGGGGGCTGCTGGCCGCAACGCGGTCACTGCGCATTTCTGCCGAGCTGTCCGCGGCTGCACTCGCTCCGATCGCCGCCGCGTTCGCGATGGCCGTTCAGGGAGACCCGAGCACTCAGGTTCTGCTGGCCGCGGCCGGCGTTGCGGCGTGGTCGCTGATCTGCCTCTTTTTGGGCACCACCGCGATCGCAGGGTTCAGCGCAGCCGCAGCGGTCGGACTGGGTGTGATGGTCGCGGCTGGAATCGCAGCGGTCTGGGAGGTTTCGCTACGCAGTATCGGCTGCGGGCTGATCGTGTTGGCGCTGATCGTCACGGTGCGAACCCCGCAATTGGCTGCCATGTGCGCACGGTTCCCGCTGCCGACGATTCCTGCTCCCGGTGATCCGGTGCCGCAGCCTCCCGCGCTGCCCGTTCTGACCGACCTTCCTCGCCGAGTCCGAAGCTGCGACGCCTATCAGAGCGGCTTCATCTCTGCTGCAGTCGTGTTGGCCGTGCTCGGATCACTGGCCATTGCCCTCGACGCACCCGGGCCATGGGGCTGGTATGTCATCGTGGCCACCGCGCTGGCCGCGGTCCTGCGCGCGCGCATATGGGATTCGGCGCCGTGCAAAGCCTGGCTGTTAGCGCACCCGCTACTGCTTGGCATCGCACTGTTGACGGTCTTCGCCATCGACAGTCGATACGACGCCGCGTGGTGGACGCTGGTTGCTTTGGCGGCCCAGGCGGTGGTCTGGGTGGTTGTCGCCATGAATCCACGGATTGCCGCGGCTGAGACCTATTCGCTGCCGGCACGCCGTGCTGTGGGGTTCCTGGCCGCCGGCGTCGACGCGTCCCTCATCCCTGTCATCGTCTACCTGCTGGGGTTGTTCTCATGGGTGCTCAACCGGTGAGCTCTCGGGCACTAAGAGTCGCCCGGTGGGGTGCGGCAGCACTCGCCGCCATGCTGTTCCCGTGCGCAAGCGCCGCTGCCGTGGCCCCGCCGGTGGCCGACCCCGCGGCGCTGCCATCCGATTCTGCGCCTAGCCCTTCGGCGATGGTCCAGCGCTCAGATTGCGTGACTGCGGGTGTGGTTGCCGGCACGACGCCGCTTCTCGCCAGCCCCAGCCAGGCGATGCTCGATTTGCCCGCCGCCTGGAGGTTCAGCCGCGGCGAGGGTGAAACAGTCGCGGTGATCGACACCGGCGTGCAACCAGGTTCGCGGTTGCCGAACGTCGACGCGGGGGGTGACTATGTCGGTTCCACGGACGGACTCCTCGACTGCGACGGCCATGGCACGTTAGTCGCCGGGATCATCGCCGGCCAGCCGGGCGAGCACGACGAATTCGCCGGTGTCGCTCCCGATGCCCGGATATTGTCCCTCCGGCAGACCTCTGCGATGTATGACCTTCGTACCGTCGGCGGTTTGGATCCGTCCGAGGAGCGCACAACGCATGCGGTGGAGACGTTATCGCGCGCAATCGTGCACGCAGCGAACCTCGGGGCGCGGGTGATCAGCGTTCCTGTATTTTTCTGTGTTCCCGCAGACAGGCACATCGACCAAGCGACGCTGGGGGCGGCGATCCGCTACGCCGTGATCGACAAAGATGTGGTTCTCGTCGCCGCTGCCGGAAACACCGGCGCATCGGGATTGGCGTTCGCGTGCGAATCCAACCCGTTGACCGATCTCAGCCGGCCCGAGGACCCCCGCAATTGGGCCGGAGCGTCCTCGCTGTCTACGCCGGCATGGTGGCAGCCCTACGTGCTGTCAGTCGGTTCGGTGGACCCTGATGGGCGGCCGTCGGCTTTCAGCGTGGCGGGTCCGTGGGTGGGCGCCGCGGCCCCGGGTGAGGCGATCGTGTCGGTGAGCAACAGCGACGGCACTGCGCTGGCCAACGGATTACCGAACCACGACGGGCAGCTGATGCCGATCAGCGGCACCAGCTACGCAGCGGCGTATGTGTCGGGTGTCGCCGCATTGGTGCGCAGCCGCTACCCCCAGCTCACGGCATCGCAAGTGGTCGAACGGATCAGCCTCACCGCCCGCAATCCGGCGCGTTCGCCCTCGAACCTGCTCGGCGCCGGAATCGTCGACCCAGTCGCGGCACTGACTTGGGACCTCCCCGCCACAACTCGGAGAATCGCTGCAGTGCAACGGATTTCTCTACCTCCTACCCCACCAGTCGACAATCCCATACCGATGCGCATCGCGTTCGCCGCCACCGGGGTCCTCGCCGCCGGAGTCCTACTCACCGCGGTAGTTGCGGCCCGACGTCGAACAGATGACCAGACATGACATTTCACCTTCCGAGGAGACCCGGCGCCTTGCGCTTCTACACGGCCGCTGTCGTGGTGATAGCGGTGGCGGCAGCGGCGGTGCGCATCGATGATGTTTCAAACCGCTGGTGGCTGGCCGGCGCCGCGATCCCCCTTATCGCTCTGTTCGCCTGGTGGCGCGGGCTGTATTTGACGACAATGGGGGCACGGCTATTGGCGCTTATCGGGCGCAATCGGGGCTGGCGGCGCCGCGGCGCCCAGCGAGATGACCTCCGCACAACGGTGATGCTGCGGATCGACTCCGGAATTGATCACAGTCTGCCGCTGCCGGTCATCAGGAGTTATCTGGACCGCTACGGAATCCGCTGCAGGTCGATTCGGGTAACCAGTCGCGACCCGGACCGTGTCACGTGGATAAGCCTGACAGTCGGGGCTGCCGATAATCTCACAGCACTCCAGGGTCGCTCCTCGAGTCTGCCCCTGTATGAGACCGCCTCGGTGCTGCGGCGCAGGTTGGCCGATCATCTGCGCGAAATCGGGTGGACGGTGGACTGCGTACAAGACGCAGAGTCACCCGTGCCCGAAGGAACCATCCGTGAGCGGTGGCGGGCGGTACAGTCGGGATCCGGGTATGTCGCCGCCTATCGAATAACCGTCACCCTGGCTCTTCCCGAGGTTCTTGAGCAGATACACCAGTTGCCCGCCGAACAAACCTGGACAGCAATCGAATTCACTGATGGACGAGACGGACCCCAGGTCAGCGTTGCCTGCGCACTGGTAACCGCAGATCGACCCACCAGCAGGTTGCCGATCGACGGGATCACACCGGAGTCTGGTCGGCACCGCCCGGCGCTGGAGGTGATGAAACCGTCATCCGCCGAACAGCTGGAGCCCCGACCGGTACCGGTCGGGGACGCACTCGCAGTGCTGCCCTGGCCGGTTGCGAGCGCTCATGCTTCGGTGGCTGCAGGTAGACACAGCGCACCTGCCGAACTGCGGAATCACTGAGCGACTGGCGTCACGCGGAGCCACTGAGCGACTGGCGTCACTCGGCTTGCATCGCTTCTCGGAGGCTGCGCGGCCTTATGTCCGTCCAATTCTTCTCGACGTACTCGAGGCAGGCGGCCCGAGTGTCTTCACCGAACGCCACCCGCCAACCTGACGGGATATCGGCAAAAGTCGGCCAAAGGCTGTGCTGGTCCTCTTCATTGACGAGAACGTAGAACACGCCATTGTCGTCATCGAACGGGTTGGTACTCACCGATTGTTCTCCTTGGATTGTCGGATTGGTGGATATAGGCGCCTAGCACGCGGTCCGACAGCAACCCCAGAGAGCTCAAATTGGGGAATCCTGGACCCTGGGTGAGGCCGGAAAGCGTAGGCAGGAATAGTTTCGGGTTCAGGCCCTCGACGGCTAGGTCATGACCTATCGACTTCTCTAGCCGTTCGGCGGTCAATGGTCCGCCCAGAGCTAACTCGATGAGATCACGGGCATCCTGGCTGAGCAATGAGAGGAACCACAGTGGGTCCGCGCCGGATCCGTCGATGACGAGATCGAAACCGTGCACGATTTCCAACTGCTCACCACCGCGGGTGTTGCTGAGCGTCAGCCTGATTCGGCCGTCTACGCCCACGGCGTGGGCAACCCGGCCGCGCAGGTGCCTGATCCGGTCATCGGCCAGTAGAGCGTGCTGCACCTCGCCAGAGAAGACCCCCCGGTCAGTTCGGGCCAGTGCGTCCTGACGCTCCGCGAGCGGCAGGGTGTCCCAATCTGTGGGGTCGGAGAACAACCGATTCTCGAAGAAACTCTCACCGCGGGTGAACAGCGTCACTTGTGGTGAGATTACCGTGATGGCCGATACTCGGTGACCAAAGAGTTCGTGAAGCATCGCCGCCGCTGTCTCCCCACCGCCGATCACCGCGATGCGCTCCGCCGTGATTCGGTCGTGCGCCGCTGCGTGGCGCCAGAAATCCGCGATCGACCACACTTGAGGATGGCCTGTCAGAATCGATTGCTGGGGCTGTCCAGGCCCGGTCACCATCACTGCTTCCGCAAGCACTTCGGCCCCCGCCGCCCCCAGCGCCCACTGGCGGCCGTCGACGGCGATGCGGTCTACATCGCCCCGAATCACCTGCAGACCTGCAGCATCTGCGACCCATTGCAGGTACCGCGCCCAGCTTCGATGCGTCGGTGCCGGCCGCCCGCGGTCGATCCAGTCGGCGAACCGATTGGCCGCGACCAGATGGGCCTGCCAGCTGAGTCGCTGCATCGCATGGTCGAGTTCGGCATTGCGTCCGCGGGCCAGCGTCGACCGGTAAGGGAAGCCGACGTCCTTCTCCGGGCTGGTACCGAGCCGGTGTAGTCCATCGGTCCACCCGCCTTCGGCCTGCCAGTTGGCTGCCACTCCGGTGCGTTCGATGGCGACGATGTCCGGTGCCGGAAGACCCATTTCCCGCAGAGCTGCCGCCTTGGCAGCAACCGCAACTGCCTTGGCGCCGGCCCCGATGACAGCAAGACGGGGCGTCATCGTGCCATCTCGTTCGCCAATGTCTGCAGAGACTCGCTCCAGATAGCCTGCAGGCGTTCAACATCCCGGCGGCAGAAGATATCGGGCATGGTGCGCCACTGTACGGCGAGCCTCAGCCCACCGTCGACCCGCATGATGCCTGCGACGAGCCATAGCTCGTGACGGACCGCCGCATTCGGCTCTGGGATCGCGGGAGCCCCTGCCGACAGCTGGTGACTGATTCGCAAAGGGCCGTGGTTGTCGATGTCGGTGCGCCCCAGATAGTTCAGAAGTATCTGCGGTTCGCCGAGCCTGCGGAGGTGTTCTCCCCCGGTGGGGCTGAGGTAGCGCAGCAGGCCGTAGTCGAGTACCTCGCCTGGTACAGCAGCAAGCCGTTCGGCTACATCGCCGAGCGTGCCGTGGGGTCCGAAGCGCAGCGGGTAGATCGACGTCAGCAATCCGACTGTGTCGGATGTATCGCAATCAGCCACGATGCTGTCGGCGCGCCCATGCGTTTCCAACGCCAGCAACGGTTCGGCAAGCGATTGGCCGCGCTCCAGCCGCCATTTCGACACGGTCCGCAGGGTAGCGGCGATGAGAACGTGTTGCAGGGGTGAACGTGCCTGCAACAGCGCAGCGGTGAGAACGTCATCCGCGATCGTCATGGACAGCAACAGATCTCCGGCGCGGTCGGTAGTCGGGTCCACTCGCCGGGCGCCCAGGAGCGGATCGTCGCCGTCGAGCTGCTCGGTCCAGAAGCCCAGCGTGTCAATTTGGCCCGACCGCGCCAAGAGATGGTTCGCCCAGGCTCGGTATGTGGTGTGCTCACCGGGCAGACTAGGAAGGTCACCTGACTCGATCGAACGCCACCCGGCGTCGAGTTCGGCAATAACCACCCGCCAGGAGGCAGGATCCATGGCAAGCACATGGGTTGTCAGAATGAGGATTCCCGGTCGCTGAGGCGCGCGGAGCCAGACGGCAGCCAGCAGGGAACCGTCTTCCGGGTCAATCGTTTCCAGTGCCTCGGCCGCATGGCGGCTGATCGCCGAGAACTCCTCGCCGATCAGCGCCGCCTCGTTGAGCGGCCAGGCTGGGCCACCTGCCGGTGTCATTGTCATGGTCGCGCGATCCAGCTGACAGCGCAGGATCGGGTGGGCTGCAACGACCGCGTTCAGCATCGCCTGTATCTGGACGGCGGTGACGCCGGCGGGTAGCCGAAGCACAGTCGTCTGCGCAAGGCGACGTGGGTCGCCGTAGTCGTAGAGCCAGCGCGCGGCCGGCAATAACGGTATGGCTTGATCTAATGGCGCGCCGCCTGCATCGCCGCGACAGGCTTGCGGTCCGGCATCGACCGCGGCTGCCAACTCGCGCAGCGAGGCGCACCCTGCGATCATGCGCGCTCGCAAGGGAACTCCGCGCTGGCGGACGGCCTGCACGACAGAAAGCGCGCTGATGCTATCCAAACCCAGCTGCAGTAGGTCGGCGTCCGCGTCGTCCACCGGTTGACCGAGGAGCTCGAGAAGAACTTGCGCCAAGAGTTTTTCGGTTTCCGTCTCCGGTTCGGCAAGGAGTGTCGGCCCGCTGTGTCGTGCCCGCAGCACGGCGTCGTCAGGCTTGCCGTTGCTGGTGAGCGGGATGTCGTCGACTATCACGATGCGGTGCGGCATCATGTATCGCGGCAATCGCTCCCGCAGCATTGCCCTGAGTTCTGGCACCGCCACTGCCCCGGTGACGAACGCAACGAGCTTCGGACCGGTAGGTCCCTCATCGGCAAGCACGCAGGCGCTGCCCACCGCGGCCTGGGACACCAGCGCCGCCTCGATCTCGGCGGGTTCTACCCGGTAACCGCGAACCTTCACCTGTGAGTCGGCCCGGCCGAGAAACTGCAGTGCCCGGCCTGGGTGGCAACGGACGAGGTCACCGGTGCGGTACATGCGGCGGCCGTCGGATATTGCCACGTACCGCAGTGCCGTCTCGGCCGGTCGGCCCAAGTAGCCGCGGGTGAGCTGATCCCCGGCCAGATAGAGCTCACCGACCGCACCCTCGGGTACCGGGCGGAGCCTGGAGTCGAGCACCATCACTGACATCCCGCGGGTCGGATGGCCGATCATCGGGATCTCTTGGTCGCTGACGGCCGCCACGACGGCCTCAACAGTGGTCTCGGTGGGGCCGTAGCAGTTGAACGCGTCCATGCCGAAGTTCGAACATGCATATCCGATGTCTGTCCACGCTTTCGGCCGCAGTGCTTCGCCACCGAGGGCCAACACCGCCAGGGGCACCTCGTCGAGCAGACCGCACGTGCGCAACTGCCCGAACATTGAGGGAGTGGTGTCGAGCATGTCGATCCGGTGCGCCTTGAAGATCTCCACCAGCGCCTCGGCGTCGCGGCGATCCTGCTCATCGACGATGTGCACGGTGTGCCCTTCCAGCAGCGCGGCCAGCGGTTGCCAGGCGGCGTCGAATGCGAACGACCACGCGTGTGCGACGCGCAGCCGCCGGCCGAGGCGGTTCACCGCGGGCCGCAGCACCCGCTCGACGTGATCTTGTGCGTAGGCCATAAGTGCGCGGTTCGTGCCGATCACGCCCTTGGGTTCACCGGTTGTGCCCGAGGTGAACACGATGTAGGCGGCCTGGTCCAAATGGGCTTGTGATCGTTGCAATCTCGACTCGCCTGCCATCGGCTGTATCGGCTTGTCGATGAGCACAGCGGCACCGGTCTGCCGCAGGATTGTGCAGACCCTGTCCTCGGGTGTATCAATTTCCAGCGGAACGCACACGCCGCCGGCCCGCAGGACGGCCAGCATCGCCACGACGTAGTCCAGTCCGCGCCTGAGCCGCACGGCAGCCGGCACCTCCGGACCCACCCCGAGTGCGGCCAGTCTGGCGGCCGCGCTCTCGACAGCCGCGTCGAGCTCGCAATAGCTCAGCTGTCCATCAGACCAACTCAGCGCTACCACATCGGGATTCGCCGCGGCGACCTCCGCCAACCGGTCAGTGAATCCGCCGCTTGATGCGACACGGACCGCATCGCGTAGCTCAAGGGTCTCCCCCGGCATCAGGACGTCGATGTCGCCGACCCGCCGGTCCCACTGGGCCAGCAGCCTGGTCACCGTGGCCACGAGGCGACGGCCCAGTACCCGAGGATCGGTGACTCCCAACGCATGCTCGACCGCTTCCACCATGAGGAGCAGCCGCCCATCCATGAGGTTGCCCGCGATCGTGATCGGGAAGTGCGCCAGGCTCTCCAGTGCCGCCGGTCGGAAGGTCACCGCACCGGCACGGAATTCGTCCCGCCCCACGACCGTGCCCGGTGGAAAGTTCTCGTACACCAGCAGGGTGTCGAACATTTCACCAACCCCACCCAGCGAACGTAATTCGGCATGGGTGAGATGACTGTGGTCGCGTAGGCGGGCCGCGTCACGCTGGACCGATTCGCACAACCGCGACACCGGAATGTCGGGATCCACTCGTACCCTTAGTGGGATGGTGTTAATGAACAGGCCCACCATGGTTTCCACCGCAGACAACTCCGGGGGTCTGCCCGAGACCGTGACGCCGAAGACGACATCGTTTCTGTCGGTGAACCGGGCCAGCACGACTGCCCAGGCCAGCTGCAGGACGGTGCTCAATGTGATGCCACGTACGCGCGCCGCAGCGACGATGCTTTCCGTTTCGGTCCGGCCCAGCACGATCTCGGACCGGGTGGCCAGGCCACGGGGCTCCTCGAGGGCCAACGCCGAGGACAGCAGCGTCGGGCCGGGCAGGTCTGCCAGGTACCCGCGCCAGAGCTGGGCGCTAGAGTTCCCGTCTCGGCGGGCGAGCCAGCCGATATAGTCACGATAAGGTCGTGGCGCGGGCCCTAAGCAATACGTGTCTCCACCTGCCTGATAGAGCGTGAGCACTTCAGCGACAAGCAACGGCAGCGACCATCCGTCGATGACGATGTGGTGGGCGGTGATCACGAAACGCCAGCTTTGCGAACTCATCTCGACCAGCAGAAACCGTATCAACGGTCCGTTTTCGAGTTCGAATGGTCGCTGACGCTCGTCGGCCTCCACCGCTGCCAGCCGTTCGGGGGTCGTCCTGACATGTCGCCACGGCGGCTCGGCGTGCGACGGGACGATCTGCACCGGATGCGGAAGGTCGTGGTAGGCAAAGCTGACCCTCAGGTTCGGGTGGCGCACCAGCATCACACCGACACACTGACGGAGCAGGGCAACGTCGAGCGGTCCGCTCACATCGGCTGCCATCGTGATCACGTACGGATCCGCCCCGTCGGCATCCCTCAACACACCGCGCGAGAACAACCCCTTTTGAAGGGGACTGAGACTCATCACGTCTTCGATCGCTGTGTCGGTCATCTGCATGACCCGTTCCAGGACGTCGTCAATGCGGCAAGCTGGTGATCGGACAACCCCGATGTGCTCATCGGCTCGTGGTTTACGTCGTCCTTGTCGGACATGGTTTCTGCGGCATCGACCGCCGCCGCCAACTGTTCCAGCGTCGGGTACTCGAATATCATTCGTGTACGCAGCGCCAGCCCTTCGTCGCGAGCGCGTGCCGCGAGTTGCACCGCAAGAATGCTGTCGCCACCCAGCATGAAGAAGTCGTCATTGCAACCGACATCAGCGACACCGAGGAGATGTTCGAAGGCGTCGGCCAACCACCGCTCGGTGTGGCTTTGTGGTGGCACGGCCGCACTTTCGATGCCGGCCCGGGCGCCATCTCCCTTTGTGGCGTCTTGTCGGGGGGTCCGCTCGATGAGTTCGAGGCGCCCGTCGTCGGTCCAACGGGCTCGCTCGCCGCTGGAGTACAACCGCGCTCCGGGTGTGTCGGCGTAAGGGTTGGCGACGAAGCGGGCCGCGGTGGCCGCCGCATGCTGGCAATTCCCTCTCCGAGCCTGCTCGCCGCCACGGTACACCTCGCCAACTACTCCGACAGGGACCGGATTCAGCGCGTCGTCGAGGACGAATACCTCTCCGCAACCCCACTTCTCAAGGATGCGCTGTCGTGCGGTGTCGTCACTCAGACTTGCGTCGCGCAGCCTGATATCAGGAGAATCAGCGAACATCGACAGCACGCGGAGCAACCAGCGAACCAGGCGCTCGATAGTTTCGTGCCGATACAGCTCGGGCCGATACATCACGCTGCCGGTGTAAGCATCGTCGGTGGCGAAGAAGTTGAAGCTGAGGTCGGCGTGCGCCATGTCGAACGTCGGCTCCAACGCAGTGAACGTGGTGGCGCGTTCTTCGCCGATGTCGACCACGTGGGATGTCGGCCACTGCTCGCGGACGTGTACTACAACCGAGAACAGCGGGTTGCGCGACAATGACCGCGTTGGCCGAACGGCGGAGACCACCCGGTCGAACGGCAGGTCCTGGTGCGAGTACGCGCCCAGCGCAGTTTCTCTCGCGCGGGTCAGCACTTCGCGCAGCGTCGGATTACCCGCAAGATCATTACGCAGGACCAGGATGTTGATAAAGAAACCGACGAGCTGATCGAGCGCGACATCGGTGCGTCCGGCAACCGGGGTGCCGACCGGGATGTCCGCCCCGGCGCCCGCCCGGTGCAGCAACACCGCCACCGCCGCTTGCAACAGCATGAACGGGGTGGCACCGACATCGCGACCTAGCGCGGCCAGCCTGGCGCGGGTGGTCGCGTCGATCGCGAAGGAAATCGTGTTCGCCAAGCCACTCAGTACCGCAGGCCGGGGGTAGTCGGCCGCCAGGCCGGAGGCCTCCGGCAGACCGGCAAGTTGTTTCCTCCAGTAGGCAGACTGCTTGGTGACGATGGCGCCATCCCGCTCGAGCAGTTCGGTCTGCCAGGCGGCGTAATCGCCGTACTGGACAGCCAAAGGTGGCCAGCCAGGCGCTTTTCCGTTCATGCGGGCCCGGTAGGCCGTCAGCAGGTCGCCGAACAACAATCCGGCCGACCAATGGTCGGCTGCGATGTGGTGCACCACCAACGACAGCACATGCCGGTCAACGGCAGATGAAGCGTCGTCCGGTATCGATTGCGTCGACACGAGCGCAGCGTGCACCGGCACTTCGGTCTCGAGGTCGAAGCTGTGACGCCGTTCAGCGCGGAGTCGCGAAGCTACTTCTGCGGGATCGTCGGTTCTGATGTGGCGCAACGCCGCCTCAGCGCCGTTGTTGAACTCGTTGTTGACGATCTGGAATGGGACACCGTCAATCTCGCGGTAGGTGGTGCGCAAGATCTCATGGCGCATGATCACATCGGTGAGAGCCATCGTCAATGCGTCGACATCACACGGGCCGCTCAGCTCTGCGGCGAACGGGATATTGCTGATCGGGCTGGGTCCCTCCACCCGGTAGGCGAACCAGCTTCTCAGTTGCGAGGCGGACAACGGCTTGGGAAAATCCCCCGGCAGTGCCACCAAAGCAGTTCGCGGAGGGATTTTTTCGCCGGCCTGCCGGCGCTCAATGAGGCTGGCAAGCTCGGCAACCGAACCATGGTCGAAAATCTCGCGCACGTCCACGTCCACTCCGAACTCCGATCGGATGGTCGCGATCATCCGCACGGCCAACAACGAATGGCCCCCTAAACCGAAGAAAGAGTCGTCGGCACCGATCCGGCCGCGTTCAAGGAACCGTTCGAACAAGGCGGCAACCGAGCGCTCGGTGCCCTCTGCCGGTTCTCGGTAGACGGTGTCAAACTCAACGCTCATCTCAACCTGCGGTTCGGGCAGTGCGTCGCGGTCGATTTTGCCGTTGGGGGTGATCGGAATCTCGCCAACCGTGATGTAGCAGGCGGGCGTCATGTAGTCCGGCAACGCCTCGGCGACCCGCGTCTTGATCCGCGCTATGTCAACCTGTTCGCCCGTCGCCGGTGTCACGTAGGCGACCAGGCTCATGCCCAACGAAGGCAGATCACTGGCGACGACCGCGGCCTGGCCGACGCTGGGATCCACGGCGACCGCTGCGGCAACTTCACCCAGTTCGATTCGAAATCCCCGGATCTTGACCTGATCGTCAGCGCGGCCGATGAATTCCAGATCCCCGTCGCTATTGCGTCTGGCCAGATCCCCTGTGCGGTACAGCCGGCCCCCCGCGGAGAACGGGTCGGCTACGAAGCGCTCCGCTGTCAGTGCTTTCCGTCGGTGGTAGCCGTGCGCAAGATGAGATCCTCCAATATAGATTTCACCGATCACGCCGACCGGCACGGGCTGTAAAGAGTCATCGAGCAGATACACCGCGGTATTGATCTTCGGCCTGCCGATCGGCACCGTGCGTTGCCCCTGGCGACCTTCGACCGGATATCGAGTGGCGTTGACCACCGTCTCGGTGGGTCCGTAGAAGTTGTGCAGCAGCGCGTCGAACATGGCGTGAAAGCGGTCGGCCAGCTCACCCGGCAACGCCTCGCCGCCGATGGGCATACGCCGCAGGGTCCGCCACTGTTGTACACCGGGCAGCGACAGGAACAACCCGAGCAGCGACGGGACAAAATGCATCGACGTGATGCGCTCACGCTGCAGCAAGTCGGTGAGGTACCCGATGTCGCGCAATCCATCTGGCCGCGGTATCACCAGCCGCGCACCGCATGTTAACGTGCCGAAGATCTCCCCGATGGACACGTCGAAGCTGGGTGAAGCCACCTGGAGCAGTCGGTCGCCGTTGCCCACAGCGTACTCTTCGCCGAACCATCGGAAGTACTCGGCCACCGGCGCGTGCGGCACCGCCACGCCCTTGGGCAGACCGGTCGATCCAGAGGTATAGATCAGGTAGGACGTGTTGTCGGCACGTGCTCGGCGGGCTGGAGGATCCGCCGAGTGGTTGTCGAGATCACCGACCGGCTCGCGCACGATCAGGGCTGCGTTGCAGTCCGACAGGATGTAGTCGATTCGGTCGGGCGGATACGTGGGGTCGACCGGGGTGTACACCGCTCCCGCCTTGAGGATTCCAAGGGCAGTGATCACCAGCTCCGGCGACTTGTCCAGCACGACCGCAACCCTGTCCTCGGTGGACACGCCCTGTGCAATAAGCCAGTTGGCGACGCGGTTGGCGGCCAGGTCGACGTCGCGGTAGGTGTATCGGCGTTCCTCGTAGACGACGGCGATCTCATCTGGCGTGCGGGCCGCCTGCGCACTGACCAGCTCACCAATCGTGGCAGCTGGAACGTCGAAAACCTCCCCATGCGAGATCTGGCGCAGCCATTCGTCCTCCTCGGGTGCGAGTACCGTCAGCTGGGCCAGCCGCTGGCCCGGTTCGGCGAGTGCACTGTGCAACAGCGCGCAAAAACTGTCAAGGATTCTGGCGGCCAGTGCCGAATCGAGAACCTCTACCAGGTACTCGAACTCCACCTCAGCCCCGGCGGCCGGGTTCCGTCCATCGAACTCGATCATCGCCGTCAGCGGAAGCTGTGCGACAGGGCTGCGAAGGTCGATGCGCTCACTACGTACGCCTGGTGGGCAGAAGCCCGGACCGTCGGGCTCGCGGAAGCCGAAACTCACCCGGGCCATCCGTTCCACCCCGTAACGACGGTCTGGGTTGAGCTCGGCAACGACGCGGTCCAACGTAATCCGCTGGTGGGCGAAGGCTCCCAGCGTGACGTCGCGGATGGCCCGGACTAGGTCCCCGAAGCTCTGATCGGAGCGCGGCTCCATCCGTAGTGCCACGGTGTTGCCGAAGTAGCCTATCTGGCCGTCGGCGGCCGCCCCCCGATCCAGCACGGGCACGGCGACCAAGAAGTCGTCGGCATGGGTATAGCGGTGCAGCAGAGCCGAAAACACGGCCAACAAAACCCCGTAGGGGGTGCCGCCTGTCTCGCTCGCCAGCGCCATGACGCGTTCCACCGTGCCCGCGTCCAAGTGTGTTCGGCACCGCTGCGCTCGCCAGGTCGACGGAACGGCCGAACCGCACGGGCCGGGTAGCTCAAGCGGATCCGGTAGGTCCGACATCAACTCTCGCCAGTAGTTCAGGTCAGCCTCGAGGTCGGCGGGTGGATCGCTTACGGTTTGGGCCTTCTTGCCGACTGAGGCCGACCCCGCGTCGCCATTGCGGAGGTCGCGGTGGGCATTGCGCTGGACATTGCGGTGGGCATCGCGGAGGGCGCGGTGGGCATCGCGGAGGTCGCGATGGACATTGCGGTGGGCATTGACATAGGCGGTGGTCAACTCGGCGAAGAACACCTCCCAGGACGCGTCATCCCATGCGATGTGGTGGGCGACGAGCACGAGCACGTGTTCCTCGGGACCGGTCTGGACTAGCGTGATTCGCAGCGGCGAGTCGGTGCTCAGGTCGAACGGCTCGCTGAACTCGCGCCGTGCGATCACCTCGAGGCGTAACTGGCGAGCCTGTGCGCCGATCCCTGACAGGTTGTGGACTGACCATGCTGGAACAATCTCAGACTGCTCGACCGGATGCGGCGCACCGTCCGCTGCCGGTGGGTAGGTCGTGCGGAGACTCGGATGTCGGCTGGCGACGGCATTGACCGCGGTGTGCAAATGCTCGGCGTCGATCGCGCCGGTCAACCGATAGGCCACACATACGTTGAGCAAAATGCCGGTCGGATCTGCCGAGTGCACGAACCACATCCGGCGCTGCGCGTCGCTCATCGATTCGCCCGCATCAGTGGATTCCTCATGCCGATCCAGCAGGCCGCGCTCTGCCAACTTGGTTCGTAGCACGGAAAGCCGTTGCGCGCCCATGCCGGGGCCAGCACTCAGATCGGAGAAATGGGTCATGACCGAATTCCAACTCCTTCTGCGTCATCTAGGTTCTGAGCCAGCTCGGCGCCTGAGATGCCTCCGAGCAGCGGGGCTAACGAGACCGGCCGCCCCGTCGAGAGTCGCAGGCGCCGGCGCAGGTCGAGCGCCAGCAACGAATCCACGCCGATGTCGGTCAGTGCCGCCTCGAGGTCGACTCTGTTGGGGGCCAGACCGAGAACCGCCGCCACCTCGACACGGACGGTCTCACGCACGTTTCGGAAAGGCTGATCATCGCCTCCCGCAGCAGGGACGGCGTGCTTGCCGAAATGAGCGCTGATCGAGTTGCTGTCGAGCACCAGCTGCAGGCGGTCCAGGTCCGCGGAGAACACCAAGGGGTCAGTTCCGTTGGCCGCCAGAAGGATATCAGCGGCGGCAGCGGGCGACATCGCAGTCAGACCGGAGCGCTCGATGCGTACAATTTCTTCGCTGCCTATGATGCCGGTCGTTTCCCACAGCCCCGATCGGACAGACACCGCATGGCGCCCGTCGGCCCGAAGCCGCGCTGCGATAATGTCGAGCATTCTGTTGGCCGCCGAGTAAGCGACGTGCCCGTGGCCACCCCACACCGCCGAGGCCGAGGAGCACAGCACGATACGGCAGTCGGTGCGTAGCGGCCAGCGTTCCAGCATTGTTGCCAGCCCACCGACCTTGGCGGCCAGAGTGTTTTGCATGTCATCAACAGCGATCTTTCGATGTGGGCGCAGGACGGCCACCCCGGCCGCGTGGATCAGCAGCGACGCATCAGCTCCGGTTTGGCGAGCGGCTGCGGTAACTGCGGCCGGATCGGTCACATCGCAACGGACGGCGACTACTTCGACCCCTGGCCGGTGCACCTCGATTGCTGCAGGGTCGGCGCCGCCGCGGCTGAGCAACGTTATCCGGCGCGCACCAAGCTCTACGCATTTTCGGGCCAATTCCATTCCCACAGCGCCACTTCCACCGGTGACGACGACGTTCTCCAAAGCGGCGACCGGCAGGGGCTGCGTCGGTGCAGTATCAAAAAGCAGCCTCCGTTCGTACCGGATACCGGAGTCTCGCAGCGCCACCTCCCCCGGGGCGCCGAGTAACGCTTCCGCCACACGCCCAGCCATGTCGTCATCGATGTCCCAGTCTGGAAGATCCAGATGCGCGAAGGCCGTGTCGGCATGCTCGAAACCCATGCTGCGGTGCATGGCGGCGAGTGCCGATTGAAGTGGGCACAGCTGCGTGTCCTTGGGCCGGCTCCGCTCTCCGGCAGCGGTGATGAGCCACATCGCCTGGCAGCAAGCAGCTTCGGCGTAGTCGAGCACTCCCCGACCGACCAGGCGGGTCAACTCTTCCGCGGCTTGAGGGGGATTTAGCCTCCCGGACACGGGTCCGACGACAGCGACGACGTCGGCAGCGGATACCGCGCTCGGCTGGGCGTAGCGATTTCGGACTACCGCAGCGCCGAGCTTCTCCACTACCGCCGCGTCGGCACCGGCTGTGCCGACCACGGCGATGCGGCAGGTACTTGGCCGCTGGGAAGCCACCGTTGGCTCCCAGGTCTCTACTGCCACCAGCGGATCGACCGCTACGCCGCGGCGCGGTCGATCGGGACATGCCCATAACCGCGTAGCCTTCATCGGAGCGTTGGGGAACCGCGGCAGTGGCGGGTCCGTCGGAGTAGGGACCAGATCAGCCCACCGGTAATCCGGATCGGCCACGGCGGCCGCGGTGATCGACGCCGACAGATGGTCCAGCAGCGGGCGATCACGGCGCGACGAGTCCAGCAGGATCGGTTGGCCGGTATCGTGTGCGGCGTTGTCCAATAGCTCCGACAGCGGCAGCATCAATGCAGGGTGTGCGGACAACTCGACGAATCTGACCGCGCCGAGGTCCCGCGCAGCGGCAACTGCTCGGTCGAACCGAGCTGTGTTGCGCAGGTTCTCGAACCAGTACTCGCGAAAGTCGCTGCCCGCGGGCACCACCGACCCGCGGGCAGTACCGACAAACTCGATGGCCGCGTCGCTGAATGAGCTGTCAGGTAGGCGTCGTAGGAAGGAGTCGCGGAGCGGGCCCAACGCGCTGGTGTGTGCCGGGTAGTTGACAGGGATCTCGCGTGCGAACACGCCGCGGTCGGTCAATCGTCGTACTACTCCGGCGATACTTTCGATTTCCCCCGAGATCACCGTCGAGGACGGCGAGTTGACCACCGCGACCTCTAGCCAGCCCGGCGTCGTTGCGGCCAGCGCTGCCGCCGCGCCCGCACTCACACCGACAACCGCCATTCCGTAGCATCCCCCGATGCCCTCTACCACCGCCGCACGGGCGGTGACAACGCCGATCGCATCGCTGAGTCGAACTGCGCCCGCGACGTAGGCTGCGGCGATCTCCCCCAAGCTGTGCCCGATTGTCAGCTGCGGGTGCACGCCAAGCGACTGCCACACTCGCGCCAATGCCACCGCGTGTGTGAATTGAGCGGCCTGAGTTTGGACTTGCGTCCAGCACTCGCCCTCGCCGGTCAAGTACGCCACCGGTGACGGCGATCCCGCGGCACTGAATATCTCTTCGCAGGCGTCCGCCTCCGCACGGTAGACGTCGAGGCGGTGATATGCGTCGCTACCCATTCCCGGCCAATGGTTGCCCTGCCCCGGGAAGACGAAAGCGGTTCGCGGTGCCGAGTTACGCGCCGAACGAGCCACCAGCGGGTGTTCGGTGGCGGCCTCGAGGGCACGTAGTCCGGTAATGAGTTCGTCTCGATCTGCGGCTCGAACCGCAGCACGGCAACCGCGGATTCGTCTCGTGCGCAGCAATGTTGCCGAAACCATAGACACCGACGGCCGTTGCTCCATATATCTCAGGATCGCTGTGGCGTCCTGGGAGATGAGTGACTCTTCGTGCGCCGACAGCAACACGGGAGTGCGGTCATCGGGCAACAATCTGGGGCCGGTCATGCCACCAGCTCCGGGCACGCGAGGACCGCATGAGTGTTGGTGCCACTCAACCCGAACGCTGATACGGCGGCTACCCTGCGGCCTTCGGCTGCCGGCCACGGAGTGAGTTCTCCTGCCAGGCGCAGACCCTGTTGTTCCCAGTGGATCTCGCGACTCGCCTGCGCGCAGTGCAGTGTGGGTGGCACGGCACCGTGCTCAGCTGCGACCAGCACCTTGGCCAGACCGAGCGCACCGGCGGCCGCCTGCGCATGCCCCAGGTTTGATTTAACCGACCCGAGTAGCGGACCAGCCCCCGGTGGAGCTGCACCGTAGGTTTTGGCCAACGATTGCAGCTCGGTTCGATCGCCCACTCGCGTGCCGGTGCCATGGCCCTCGATCATGCCCACCTGTTCTGCACCTACCCCCGCGGTGGTCATGGCGCGATGAAACAACCGCGTTTGAGCATCACCGTTCGGTGCGGCCAATCCGGCACTGCGGCCGTCCTGATTCACGCAACTTGCCAGCACTTCCGCATACACCCGGTGCCCGGCTCGCAGCGCCGCAGACCTGCTTTGCAGAACGAATATCGCCGCACCTTCGGCCCAAACGGTGCCGCTGGCGTCGGAACTGTAGGGGCGGCAGTGTCCGTCGTCGGAGAGGGCGTGCTGTTTGGAGAACTCGACAAAGTAGCCAGGGGATCCCATCACGCACACACCGCCGGCCAAGGCCAGATCGCAGTCGCCTGCCCGGATCGCCTGAACGGCAAGGTGCAGCGCAGTCATCGCCGACGTACACGAAGCGTCGATGGTCAGTGCCGGACCGGCCAGGCCGAGCGTGTAGGCGATCCGTCCGGAGACAACGCCCATGGCGGTCCCGGCCATCAAATGGCCGGTGCTAGCTGAGAACTCGGCCAGGTCTGGTCCGTAGCCGGTAGCCGATGCCCCGATGTAGCAGCCCACATCGTGACCGGCGAGGCTGTCGGGGTTCATACCGGCGTTCTCCAGCGCACGCCACGAAACCCGCAAGGCAACCCGCTGTTGTGGGTCCATCGCCACCGCTTCCCGCGGCGAGATACCGAAGAACTCAGGATCGAACTCTGCTGCGCTGCTGAGGAACCCGCCGCTGTTGCGGATCGGCTTGTTTCCCTCGCGCCGCGACTCTGACATCAGTTCAGCGATGCGCCAGCCACGATCATCGGGAAAGGGCGAAAGCAGTTCTTGTCCGCGGGACAGCGACTCCCAGTACTTGTCAGGCGTGTCCGTGCCACCTGGTGCTTCCAATGCCATTCCAGTGATCACCACCGGATCGGGATCGTGAGTCGGACGATCAGACATGGGTATGAACGAGCCGACGTACCGCGTCGACATGATCGAATAGGAAGAAGTGCCCTCCGTCCAGAGAGTGCAAGGTGTATCGCCCACTCGTGTGCAAAGCCCACTGGCGCAGCGAATCGATTCCGATGCGTTCGTCGCTGCAGCCGCTAATCGCGGTGATGTCGGCCGTGATCACATCGTTTCGCGCGGCTGAATACTGGTTCAACGCGACGTAATCGGCTCGTACCGCTGGAATGAGAAGGTCAAGGAACTCGGGGTCCTCCAGTAGGCGGGAATCGGTTCCCCCGAGCTCGGTGATATCGGCCAGTACCGCATCATCGCTGGCCGGCAGAGGCGGAAGGTCGGCCAGCGCCGATGGGGCCGCGCCCCCCGACACCCACAACGTGGAGATCACCACACCATGGCGTTCGGCGATCTTGGCGAACTCAAATGCCACCACCGAGCCCATGCAGTGACCGAACAACTGGATTGGGCCGAGGTTCTCCCAGGGGCCAGCGTCGAAGAGTCCTTCTGCGAGTTCTGCTATCGTCTGCGCCGCCGGCTCCGAGAACCGTCCTGGGTGCTGCGGATACTGCATCACGAACACCTCGCTCCCGGCCGCTGCGAAGGCCGTGGCGAGTCGGCGATAGGTCGCCGCGTCGCCCCCGGCATGCGGAAAGACCACGATGGTGCCGATTCCGTCTCCTGTTTGAGGCCGCGGCTCGTGCCCGGCGTCAGAGGGCATGGCGGGCGAGATACTTGTAGAAGCCGTGAACCGCCTAATCCAGGGTGAGAAACTGAGCGGCGATATCCGCTGTGGGATCTGAGCTGCCCCGCTGTCTATGACTGCGGCACCCAACCCGGCGATATCCATTGCGCTAACCTCAAGTGCGACCTCGGCGACCTGTTCGAGGAGTGGGTCCCGATCGCGCAACAAGTCGGCGAGCGCGGAGATCGTGCGAGTGGCAAAGATGTCGGCGACCATGAGTGGCGGATCGTCAAGCCAAGTCCTGATCCGCGAGACCGCGGTGGTCGCCGAGACAGAATCTCCTCCGGAGGTGAAGAAATCGTCGTCGATACCCAGATCTGGCTTGTGTAGCAGCTCGATAACGATGTCTGTCAGTACGCGCTCCAGCGGCGTCGCCGGCGAACGGGCGAGGCCCGTCGGAGTGATCTGCTCCTCGAGAAGCCTTGCCACGGAGTCTCGGTCGATCTTTCCGCCCGCGGTATAGGGAATCTTCTCCACGAGGGTGATACGTCGTGGCACCATGTGCTCGGGAACCAACTGGGCGACAGCCGAACGAAGATTATCGGGACTCGTCAGCCCACTGCCGGTAACAACTGCCGCGCCGAGCTGCTCACCGTTACCTGCGGCCACACATGCCGCCACCGCGGCCACGACGCCCGGGACGCGGCGTAACGCCACCTCCACGTCACCGAGTTCGACCCGGTAACCGCTGATCTTGACGCGGTTGTCGACGCGGCCGACGAACTCCAGTGTGCCGTCCGATTGGTACCGCGCAAGGTCACCGGTTCGATACCAGGTCATACCGTTGTACTGAACGAATCGCTGGGCGGAGAGATCGCTTTGGCCGCGGTAACCGCGAGCGACACCTCGACCACCTATCCACAACTCCCCGGGCACCCAATCAGGGCAGTCAGCACCCTGGGAATTGACGACCCGGCATGCGTTGTTGGGCAACGGCACTCCGTAGGGCACCGCAGTCCAGTGTTCGGGAAGCTCGGCGACCTCGCAGACGGTGCCGTGCACAGCGGTCTCGGTGGCGCCGCCCAGACCGGCAATACGCAATCGGGGCGACGCGGCACGGAGGCGACGCACCAGCGCTGGCAATATCCAGTCGCCGCCTGTCGGAACTACCCGCAGCGAGGACAGCTCTCCAGACCTGGCAACATCGACAAGCATCTCAAGCCATCCGGGCAAGAAGTTGAGCACCGTGACACCGTGGGTTTCAACCAACCGCACCCACTGATCGGGATTGCGGCGGTCTACTTCTTCGACAACAACGATGGCTCCCCCGGCGGCAAGCGTTCCGAAGATGTCGAGAACTGACATATCGCATTCCAACGCCGAAAGCGCCAGGCACCGGTCGTTCGGTCCGATGCCAAACTGGTCATTGAGAGATTCGACGGTGTTCATCGCCGCTGCGTGCGAAACTTCGACGCCCTTGGGCTCTCCCGTCGAACCAGAGGTGAACAAAACATAGGCCAACGCCTCTGGATCAGTTGCCACATCGGCGAACTCGAGTTCACCACCACTGACCATCGCATCCGATAGGGCCAAGGTGGGCACCGCTAGGTCATAACGCTGGGAACCGCACATCAACGCGTGACGCACCTGGCCACTCTGCAGAATCTGCCGGGCTCGGTCAGCTGGCTGGTCTACACCGATCGGCAAGTACACCCCGCCGGCCATCAAGGTACCCAGGAGCGCCGGGATCTGTTCAGCACATTTGGGACCGACCACCCCCACCGTGTCGCCAGGTTGCATCCCGCGAGCCTGTAGGGCCGCCGCCACCGAACGGGCGCGAATCAGCAGTTGGGCGTAGGTCCACTCTCCGGCTGAACTCAGCACGGCAGGTGCGTCGGGCTGATGCGCGGCGTTGGCAACAAAGCCGCTGTAGAGCGTTTCCGGATTACGTTGTGCTAAAACGGAATTAGCCTTGTCGCGCACGCTCTGCTGGGCAGCCGGCACTAGCGGCGTATTCGGCTGGTCCCAGCGGGCGTCGCCGGCGGCCAACTGCCTCACTTCATCAATGTGGTGAGCGAACATCGCGTCGATTACCCCTGGGGCAAACATGTGCTCGCGGACGTCCCAGTTGATCAGGACCCCACCGTCGAACTCTGTTACCTGCGCGTCGAGCAGCACCTGAGGGCCCTGCGAGATCATCCAGACCGGGTGGCCGAATTGAGAGGTTACGTCGGTTGAGAACAGTTCGCCCAGGCCGAGCGCGCTGGTGAAGACCACCGGCACCAACACCTGGACGTCACGTCGGCGGCTCAGGTCGCGCAACACCGACAGCCCCGGGTATGCGGCATGGCCGGCTGCGGTGTGCATTTGCTTCTGCAGCACAGATGCACGTTGGGCAGCGGTGTCTGCGTTGGCAAGATTCACGTCGAGCAGCAGCGACGTCGTAAAATCCCCGACCAGCTTGGGGACATCGCGGTGCAGAGATTCCCTGCCGAACAACGGCACGTTGAGCAGAAAATGTGGGTCGGCCGACCACCCCGCTACCGCATTGGCAAATGACGCGGCCAGCACCATCGCCGGGGTGAGGCCTCTGCGGTGAGCACTGTCGTACAGCCTGTCGCGGGCGGCGGGGTCGAGCCAGTGCCAGCGCCTCGTTGATCGACGCATGTCGGCCCTATCGGTGCCGCGCCCATTCCCGGAGGTTTTCCCTGTGGCACCAAGGAGCGCGGACAGTGGAAGCGAGGGCGGTTGGGGCAGCTCGGAAATACGTTCGGACCACCAGTGCCGGTCGCGCTCATGCGCTGACCGCCTAACCTGCTCGATGTTCGCCAAATAGTCACGGTAGGTATATCGGAGCTCGGGAAGTGCCCGCCCGCCGTAGAGCGCCGCGAGGTCGTCGAGGAGGGTCCGGTAGCTCATAGCGTCGGCAGCCTGCATGTCCAGGTCTACGTGCAGGCGGCTGCGGTCACCGGGAAGCAGGGTCAGGCTGAGCTCCAGAACCCCATCGTCGAGTTGCTGATGCGATTTCGCGTCCCGGATCGCGGCCAAGCGCGACTCGGCGACGGCGCCATCGTTCTCGGAAAGATCCTCCACATTGACCGGAAAGGCGGCAGGTTCCCGGATGCACTGGGTGCCGTCGGGCAGGAACTGGACCCGTAGCATCGGGTGACGCTCGGCAAGCCTGGTCGCTGCCCACCTCAGCCTCGTGGGATCGACGCGGCCGCCGTCGAATTCCACGTAGAGATGCGCCGACACACCGCCCAACAACTGATTGTCCTGCCGCCCGATCCACAACGCATGCTGCATCGGTGCCAGCGGGAAAGGCTGCACCTCGCGCGTCGCCGAATTTCCGGCGGGCGGCGGGTTCGCCAGTTCAACGTCCGCTGATCCGAGCATATTGGCCCACGCCCGTATCGACGGCGCCGCTGCCAGCCCAGCGAAATCGACTTCGATTCCTTGACGACGCCAGGCGCCCGCCAACGCCATCATCCGAATCGAATCGAGACCCTGCTCAATGAGATTTGCGTCTTGATCCACGCTGACGGCGGGCACGCCCAGCATATCGGCGACTAGCTCGGCGACCTCTGCACACAAAAGTGCATCGCTCGTAGAACCCACAACGCCCCTTCGATGTAGACACAAGAAAGGCTATCCTAACTTGGCGAAGGCTACCCTACATCGCGTGGGGTGGATGCACACCACCCTCAGGAGCGAGATGAGCGGGACTACGGCGGGGTTCGTACCTTTTCCAGCCCAGCGTGCGCGGGCTTACCGAGCGGCTGGTTACTGGGAAGGTTTGGCGCTCGACGCCGCGATCCTGCGCTCCGCGGCAGTGCGCTGGCCGGACCGCACGGCGGTCTTAGACCAAGACACCTCGCTGACATACCGCGAGCTTGATGAAATCGTCGACAGGGCCGCGGCAGGACTTATCGCACTCGGCATCTCACAGGGTGATCGGATGTTGTTGCAGCTGCCCAACCGGTGCTCGTTCGCGGTCGCGCTGTTCGGCCTGCTGCGCCTAGGCGCCATTCCGATCATGTGTCTGCCCGGTCACCGCATCGCTGAGCTCTCGCACTTCGTGGAAGTAGCCGACGCCGTCGGTGTCATCGTGGCTGACAACGCGGCTGGTTTCGACTATCGAACGATGGCCGCCGAGCTCGGACAGCGCCATCGCAGGCTGCACCACCTGCTCATCGACGGCGATCCGGGCCCCTATACCCCATGGAGCCAGATTTGCGCGGCCGCCGGCCGTGTACCCGAGCAGGCCTGCGACACCGGCGAGCCAGCGCTACTATTGGTCTCCGGCGGCACGACGGGCGCACCGAAACTCATCCCGCGCACCCACGACGACTACGTCTACAACATCACCGCCAGCGCTCGCCTGTGCCGACTCACCCCCGACGACGTTTACCTGGTCTCGCTGCCGGCCGGTCACAACTTCCCGCTGGCTTGTCCCGGACTGCTCGGCGCAATGTCCGTGGGCGCGACCGTCGTTTTCGGCTCCGATCCCAGCCCCGAGGCTGCCTTCGGCGCCATCACCGAGCGCCGGGTCACCGTGACCGCCCTGGTGCCCGCGTTAGCACGGCTGTGGGCGCAGGCATGTGAATGGGAGCCGCAACGTCCAACGACCTTGCGCCTTCTCCAGGTTGGCGGCGCCAAGCTCAGCCCCGAGGACGCCCAGCACATCCGGGCCACCCTCACACCGGGTTTGCAACAGGTCTTCGGCATGGCCGAGGGTCTGCTGTGCTACACCCGGCTGGACGACCCGCCGGACCTGGTCTGCAACACACAGGGCCGACCGCTGTCGGAGGCCGACGAGGTCCGCGTCGTCAATGACTCCGAGCACGACGTCACCCCCGGCGAAGAGGGGGAACTTCTGGTGCGCGGGCCGTACACACTCAACGGCTACTTCAGGGCCGAGCGCGACAATGCGCGCGCGTTCTCGCCGCAAGGCTTCTACCGCACCGGTGACCGTGTGCGCCAACTCGCTGGCGGCTACGTCGAGGTGACCGGACGGGTCAAGGACGTCATCCACCGCGCGGGCGAGACCGTCTCAGCCCCTGAATTGGAGGCGCATCTGCTGACCCATCCTTCGGCGTGGGCCGCGGCTGTCGTTCCCATCCCCGACGACTACCTGGGGGAAAAAATATGTGCCGCAGTTGTTTTCAAGAACAATCCCGTGGACCTGTCGGAGGTGAATGCGCACTTGGACAGCCGCGGAGTGGCGGCGCACTCGCGACCCGACCTGGTGGTGCCGATGCCGAGGCTCCCGACAACCGCAGTCGGCAAGATCGACAAGCAAGCGATCGTCGCAAAGATCATCGACCAGAATCAGCGGGCCACCAAGTAGGGCGCCAGGCTGGCGAGCTTCTCACAGGTCTCCTCGAACTCTCTTTCGGCCGTCGAACTCGCTATCACTCCGGCGCCGGCCCGCAGCCATGTCCTGCCGTCGCTCTCGTAGGCGGCGCGCAGCACCAGCGCGGCGTCGAGACCCCCATCCGCCGAAAACGTCGCCACAGCTCCCGAATACAGACCCCGCGGTGTTTGGTCGAGCCGCAAGATCGCGTCGACGCCGGCTTCTTTTGGTATGCCGGAGGCTGTCACGGCCGGAAACAGTGCGTCGAGGGCGTCCATTCGATCGCACGAGGACCGCAATCTCCCACCGACCGTGGATCCCAAGTGCTGGACGCTGCCTCGCTCGCGCACGGTCATGAAATCAGTCACCGCTGCGGTGCCCGGGTCGCAGACCTCCCCCACTTCACGCAAGGAGGTGCGAACCGAGATCGCGTGCTCGACGATCTCTTTGGCATTCGACTCCAGATCCTCGCGGGCCCGCCGGTCACGCGCGCGTCCATGGCCCAGCGCCCGGGTGCCGGCCAGCGGCTCGGTGATTACCGCTCCACCACCGTGTACGGCGGCAACCAACTCTGGGCTGAACCCGAGCGCACGCAGGCCACCGAGTCGCAGCAAGAAGGACCGTGCAGGCGTGTTGTACGGCCGCCCGAGCCGGTAGGTGGCTGGAAAGTCCACGGCAAAGGGAACATCCACCCTTCGCGAGAGAATCACCTTGTCATAGCAGCCGGACTGAATCTCGGCTACCGCCTTGTCAACGCCCTCTCGAAAGCCTGAACTGTCCTCGACCGGGTCGATGCCCTTTGCCGCAGGAATGGTTGGGAGACCGTCGACGATGATCCTATGTATCGCTGTTTCATGCCGGGTGTCTGTGCCGGTCAACCGGACACCGTCGTTGCCTACGGCGACTAATGCGCGGGGTCGGAGCACCCGCGCCAACGGGGTGCCAGGTGGCAGTCGGTCCTGTAGGCCAAGGCGATAAAGCCCAAATTCGAAGGCGATCCAGCCGAACACCTGCTCAGCGTCGACCAGCAATCGATCGATCGCATCGCCGAGTGCATCCGCCGGTCGTCCCGACCAGCTGTGTCGCTTCGTAACTGACCCCCGTGTGACACGTAGTTCATCGCTATCGAGTTCGACAAGCTCCGCCGTTCCCAGGGCGAGGATCACTTCATCAGCCCGTTCGTACAGCAGATACTCGCTGCCCTCACGTTCACCGAAGTGGTGGGCAAGTACGGCGGCAATCTGAGCCGGAACGATCGGAGATGATCCGCGGACAGTCTCCAGGCTACCCAGCCCTACAGTCTGCTCCCACATAAAAGATAATGTAGCCTACCCTAATTTCATGGAGGGGCGCTCATATAGATACAGCGCCATACGCCGTCGGGGCATCTCATATTCACCCAAATACCGGCAGCCGAAGTACTCGCAGGCCCGCCGTGCAGCAACGTTGCGGTGGTCCGGGTCAAAGACAATTCGGTGACACTGCGCGTCGCCTTCGAACACGCCACCAATCAAGTGAGGGAACACCTTCGCCGCTAGTCCACGATGAACGTCGCCCGGGTCGCCGACTGCCACATGCAGACCAACATCATGTGGATCGTATTGGTAGTACTCAGCGACGGAATCTCGCGCGGCGCGGTATAGCTCGAAGTAGGTATGAGCCACGCCATCAATGCTGCCGACAAGTGGTAGCGAGTACGTGCCGTCGAGTTGCGCACTCAGGTGGCGCTGCCAGCGCGACACCGGCCAGTCGTACTCCCATGTCGCCGCGAGATGTGGGCGCCGCATCCAATCGGCTACCAACCCTGCGTCGGAGACCGTCGCAACGCGCACCGAGAACGGATCAGGCAGGACCGGCAACGGCGGAGGGCCGACGGCGCGTATTTCGTCAGAGACATTTGTGCGCTCGCGGGCAAGTCCCGGCGGTGATTCTTGGGGCACAGCAAGGAATCGTAGTTCAGGCAATGTTAGGTATGCCATACCTTGCCTGCACGTTGGTCTCCCTCCGCATAGCGTCGACATTTTGGCGTCGTCTTTCTCGGCCTGACGCTGGTCAGAGCGGGTTTTTTCGGTCGGGCTGACAGGATTTGAACCTGCGACCACTTGACCCCCAGTCAAGCGCAACAGGTTCGCCGACGGCCGTGGCTGTTCGGTTATGGCAGGTGGCAGGCCGTTTCCGAACATCAGCGAACACCCACATACCCCCCCGGTTTCCGGGTGGGTTGCTGTACCGGTTGCTGTACGCCGGCATGGGCGACCGATTATCGGTGTGGCCGT
>Ga0114921_10000025_pt1 | contig 62929 bp, 79 predicted proteins | sample BentaG_FD_87016 | JGI IMG/M metagenome (GOLD analysis project Ga0114921, IMG submission 87016) | Deep subsurface microbial communities from South Atlantic Ocean to uncover new lineages of life (NeLLi) - Benguela_00093 metaG | ecosystem: Environmental > Aquatic > Marine > Oceanic > Sediment ... | reverse complement strand
TGCGACCAAAAAGGAATAGAACTCACTACAAGGCAATAATACATCCTAGTCTAAACTCTGTGTCGAAAATCTCACAGAGTTCACTACTTACTCACGAATTAACCTCGACAAGCAAACCAATCTTTTAGTTGCCCGATGGCTTGCATTGTAAATTATATTCATATATTTATAAATATGAAATAATAAAGAAATAAAGGAGGTATAGAAGAATATGAAAATAGAGATAGGTATACAACCAAACTGTTCCGAACTAGAAGTACACTTAGATGCTAAACCAAATGAACTTAGTAAGATTAAAAGAATATTGAAAGATATACTTGATATTACTAATTGGAGATTAGCTGGTAGATCTGACTTTTATAGCCCACTTCCTGCTTGGTTTAGTAAAGAAGATCTAGATAACCATTTAGCTATAGTCCGTTCAGATGATGATTGCTATGACTTCAAGCAGATATACGGGTATAACAAAAAGAAGACAGTACTTAAACAAAAGTATCCTTGGAAGAACTGTGGTCTATTTCTTGTGAATCCAGATGCTACTGATTATCTACATTTTGGCTTCGGTAATGGATATGATAGAGAAGATGAACTAGCTCTTAATGCGCAACAACACGGTTGTTCTGGAGAGTTTGAGCCACTAGCTAAAGTTATTAGAGCTATGAATCTAACTTGGCATTGTCATGATGGTGGTGATTCTTGGAACTTTGGACATTGGTGTGTAACCCATGGATATGAAGATGTAGCTAAGATGTATGAAGATGGTGATCAGGAGGAATTTCATCAATGTGATGATACTTCCTGTTATAGCTCAAAGGATGGTAGAGTAGTGGTCTTAAAGTGTTTCGTATGTGGAGAGGAAGTAACCGATGGTGAAGGTAAGAACCCTAGGAGAAGTACATTCTGGTCTAAACAAACAGACTATAGTAAAATAACAATTGATAAAAAAGAACAGTGGTTGAAAGAGATGAAGAATAGTTGATTGAATATGTAAAATGTAGTAACTGTGATACCCCGGTACAGAGTTATGAGACATATGATGCTGGTTATCATGAGGGATATAGATCTAGAAACTATATTACTTTAGTACCATTTGAAAAGAGAGAGATTCTATTACCAGAGTATTCTCCATATGGTGTTGTAGTATGTCAAAAGTGTATAGAAGAAGATCCTAGTCTTAAAGAGTTGAAACATAAGTTAAGATTAGAATGGTATGAGGAAAAGATAGCAACAGGAAAGAAGAGATTGGAGTCTTTAGGAAGAAAGAGGGTAGACTTTATTAAGAAAGAAGAAGCAATGAAAGCCTGGATTGTAAGGTTGTTAATGTTAGAAAGGAAGATCAAGAAATGGAAGTCTATTACAGGAAAAGATGTCCCTAAATGTCCTGTGGAATTTGATTTAAGTTGGTATAGAAAGGAGGGATAGATTTGAAAATAGAGAAAGGTATTAATCCTAATTGTTCTGAAGCCACAATGAGAATAAGAACTGATAACTTGAGTAAAGAAGAAGTAGCAGAAATAATACTATGTTTAGAAAGATTAACTCATACAGACAATTGGTATGATACTAATTATTATGAGGACACTATCTTTAATATTCCAGTTATAACAATTACGGGTGATGTTCCTTATAATGGAGCTAAATGGTTAGAGGATCATTTATCTGCTTTATCATGTGGTAAGAAACTAAAGTGGGAATATGAAAGTGAGTAATCTAGTAGCTTTGAACTGTATTGTAGGCCCTTATGAAAGTAGAAATAGTGTAGATCACTTTATGAAACATATTCAGGATATGAATGTCTGTAATGAGATCGTAGCTATAGTCGATTCTAAGTGTAATAAAGATATTGAACTTGGGATACCTAAAGGATCTAAAGTATTTAGAGAACAATTTATTGATTTCTCTATAGCTAGGAATCAAGCATTAGATCATACTTCATCTTCTTGGATCTTAATGATGGATATAGATGAGAGAATGAGTCTATCTTTTAAAGAAGGGATGTTCTTTATGACAGAGAATAAGAAGTATTGGGCTTATGGTTTCCATAGAATTAATGTATATAGAAGGGATAAACACTGGAAGGATTATCAAGTTAAGTTGTTCCTAAAAGATAAGCTTAAATGGTTTGGCGCAATACATGAAGGATTAGAACCAATTAGATTAAAGAAGTTTAGACTAATGAATATACCCTTTTACCATTTTGAAAGATGGAGAAATACTAATCCAGAAATAGAGATTGATAGAATACCCTTAGAATCTAAAATATTATCTCCTACTTCTCAATTAGAGTGGAAGACATCTAAGAATGTATCTGAATATATCCCTGGGAGGTTTGTAGAATAGAAAGAGATATTCATCGGGTATTTAGGGGATATTTCCTTGCAGACATTAAGCATTTCCCCCTGTATCTCCTAGATATCTACAGACCCAGGAATAGACAGAGGTGATATATATGTCTAAAAATAAGATATGGATAATATATGATGAGTGGAATGGTGAGATATTCTTTAAAGGTACTAAAGATGAATGTAAGGAAGAATGGTGGTCATATCTACTTAAACAAATAGAACTATGTGGTTATTGTCTTAAGGAAGTTAATGAAGCTCAATTGTGTAGTGGGTGTGATACATTATTATCAGCAGATGAAGATAAGATCTGTTCTAATTGTCTAGTCAAAGCAGCAGAACGTGAAGTAGTCGAGATAGAAGAACAGAAGAAAGAAGTTGTGGATGTAAAAGATGAAGTCAGTAAACTCAGTAAAGAAGAAACAGAAGAAGAATAAACTATTCTATATGAGCAGGGGCAATCACAAATTAAGTAAAGAACAATTGATATGGAATCTCCCTAGAGGTAAGACATGTCCGGGAGCAGGTGATTGTCTCAAGTGGTGTTATGAGATAAAGACAGAGAGGATATATCGTAATGCTAGACTAAGTAGAGAAAGGAATCTATTATTCTCTAAGTCGGATATGTTTATGTCTACTCTAATAGAATATCTTAGGAAGAGTAAAAAGAAGATAGTTAGAATACATTCATCTGGTGATTTCTACTCTCAAGTATATCTGGATAAGTGGAAAGCTATTGCTAGGACATTAAAAGATACTACCTTCTATGCATTTACTAAATCATTTCACTTAGACTTGTATTCTAATCTATCTAGTAACTTTATTATATTACAATCTACAGCATCAAAGTGGGATAAGAAGATAGATTGGTCTAAGAATACTGCAATTACTTATGATTTGGAAAGACATGCTGAGTTGTTAAAAAGAATATCAAGTCTAGGTAAAGTACAACATCTGTGTCCTTACCATGATCCTAGTTTCGAGAACTGTGGAACTACATGTAATTATTGTTTTAGTAGATTACCTAAGGAGAAACATGTTATCTTCATACTTCATTAAGGGGATAAGAATGGAAGGTTTAAATAAGCTAGAGACTATAAGGTGAGAAGTGATAGAATATGCCTTATAGAGTTATCATCCAAGAACAGAAAGATAAGAACTCTCCTCTTAAAGAAGAGTTTAATAAGCTAGAAGAAACTATCGATGATGCTCTAGATGTTTTAACTATTTGGATCCCCAATGTGATCAGAAGAAAGAATATTATTAATATTCAGATAGTTAGAGAAGATTAGTATGAACAATTTAGATGGTATTATATTTGATCTAGAGGGAACTCTAGTTACTTTACCTATTGATTATAGTAAGTTGTATGCAGATATTAAGGCAGACTTAGAGAAAGCAGGATATGATTGTATAATAGATAACTTCCTTAATGTCATAGACTTAGCTGAACATCCTGATATTCAGATAAGGAATATAGCATTATGGAATTGGCATAAAGCAGAACTAGAAGCCTTACCTATTATGGAACCTAATAATATGGGACTTATGTTATTTAGGCGATATGAGCCTTCTATTGACATAGCTATAGTAACACTACAAAGTTATCATATAGCCTATAAGATGTTAAGTCAGTATGCTATTAGACCTAGGTATTTGTATACTCGTAATGTATCTCTACATCGCAAAGAACAGCTAGATCTAATCTTAAAGGATACTGGTTGGGATAAACAACAAGTAATGTTTTATGGTGATCTAATAAAAGATCAGAAGGCAGCTATAGATGTAGGGATTAGATTTAAATTAATAAAGAGTAAGTGGACTAAATATGAAACAACAAAGAAAGAAAAGAATAAAACAACAGTTAGTTCTAAAGCAAGAAAAGAAGATTAAGAAGAAACAGAAGAAGTTAAGAGAGGTCTTAAAGGAAATGCATTGTTATAGATCAGTTAAGAGTGGATTAGTAATGACAGTTGTTAATGGTATCATGGTGAAAGATCTTGATACCCCGGTATCAGAGACTGATAGTATAGCAGTATTACCTGTTGTTAAAGGTGGTATAGAAGAGATAAGTGCTACTTTTGGAAAGATATGTTCTATCTGTGGTTCATTTAAAGAGAAAGGTAAGTATGTAGAACTCAAAGTAGGAAAGACTACCCTTGTATTCTGTAGTAATAAATGTCTAATTGCTTTCAAAGAGAAAGTAAGGGCATTAAAGAGACATCTAGAGATAAAAGACATATAGATACCCGTGGGCACTTTAGATGGTTTTGAATAACCCTTTTATAGCACTTCCAAGAAGAAGGTAAGATATGAACAACTCAATAGGAGGTGCAAAGTAGATATGTTTGATGTTATTGTCAATGGACTCTTACTTCCATTATTGAATTTCCTAATAGAATTCTTCAAATGGATAATCGTGATGGGTACTCTTATATTGGTGCCTATTTTCTTCTTCAGAGGTCTTGGATGGGTTTTTGGTGAAGCCAATGCCTTCATTAAGAAGATCATGAAGAGAGACTCGAAGACAGAGTAAGTTGATTTAGAAAAGCATGTCTATAGGTTTACTCCTGACCTCCTAACAGGAATTATCCCTACTTTGTTTGGGACTTTTTAGTAACAGTCTAGTAAGTAGCCAGAATGTCATAGAGATATGGTAGGAAACTATTACTTACTAGACCAATATCGATGAACTTAAATGAGAGATACCCTATTTATCTTAGGATCAATATGGGAGTATTTTTGACAGTAGGAAATAGATTATCTGCTAACTTGGGTAGTAAGAATTGGTATGAGTACTTCTTAACAAATGTTAATACTGATCTAACTAACTTACTTAGAGAAGATATTCTACCACAAGACACTATTAAGTTATCTTCAGTGTTAGAATCTAATATAGTATCTCTAAAAGAGAAGAGTATACCAACTATAGTAAATGAAGAAGGTGTAGTATACTTTGGTCATCGTAATGAAGTAGTATCTAAGATAAATGGTCTATCGTTATGTGTGAATAAAGATGGTATTTACTTTATAATAGAAGATAGTTGTAGATTAGTAGGGGATAGAATTAAGAATCTCTTAAGAAAGAGAATATACTTCAAGGAATTAAGATATTATCCATACCGAGCAAGTATAGTTGGGTTATATAACAATAAGACAATATTCTTCTCTTCTAAAGGATTCTACTTCTTCTATCGTTCTAGTGTATATTTACATAGTATGAAGAATAGTTATGAAATATTCTATCCAATTATTAAGTTAATAGAAGAAGCATTGAGATTAAGTTCAGAAAAGAATATACCAATAAACTTGGATATTAAAGAAGATTAGATAAATAATAGGAGATAGTTAAATGGAAATTGAGAAAGTAGACTTAAAGAAATATATAGATGAGATGATAAGAGCTGGTGTACTAGAGAAAGTAGAGAAACAATATATGATAAGAAATGATATGATACATGAAGTATCTGATGAAATGGTTAAATTGGCTATGAATATACCTAGAGATGATATCTTAGAACATAAATTATTCTCTGCAGCAGTACTGATAGTTCTATCAAGGAAACTAGGGTTATCTAAATCTACAGCAAGTAACTTATATAGGAAAGGAGGTAACTTGCTTCAAGAACTTGATACTAAGAAAATAATATGTTATGAAGACTTAATTAATTATGTTCTTATCTTTGAAACCTTTGGTAGGATGTCTATGGATGAGATAAATAATGAGATCTATAAAGGTCTAATAGGTGATAGAAAGTAATGTTATGTAGATTATGTAGTCAAGAAGCAAGAACTAGTAGGTTATCTAGAGGAACTAGAAATATAGTTAGTTTAGAGTTTATAACAAAGAAAGGTAATGTGGCTTTATGGGTATGCCCTAACTGTGGATCTTTCTTCTGTAAGCATTATAAACAAGTAGGTCAAGGGAGACCACCAATCTTAGGGAATGCTATGTATTTTAAGGGAAGGAAGCAATATGAACAAAGAAGAAGTAAGGAATAAGTTAGAAGAGATAGTAAAATACTGTGAAGATAAAGGGTTTAGAGTTGAAGGAATTAATGCCTATCCAGAAATACTATATGAAACCTATATTAGTGGTATATTGCCTGTTATTACTGAAGAGAATTGGGTAATAGAACTGACTATTAAAACAGATAGAGAAGGGAAGACTTAGTGATATTATCTGATAGAGATATCAGGAAGTATATTAAAGCTAATAAACTAGTTATTGACCCTATATCTGAAGATACTATACAACAGAATGGAGTAGATCTTACTTTACTTAGTTCCTACAAGTCTATCCGGAGTAGTTGGAGAGACCCTAATAATGATGTTATCTTTAAGAGTATAGGAGAATGTCAAGATCTATCAAGTATGTTCTACTATAATCATAGAAGAGTAAAGAAGATCAAGATTAAACCTTTAGAAAGAGTACTACTTGGGACTAGAGAAGTTATAGAACTACCAAGTAATATAGTTGGGTTCTGTCAACTAAGAAGTTCATTAGCAAGAGTAGGATTGAGTATACCTCCTACTGTAGTTGATGCTGGTTTTAGAGGTAATCTAACAATAGAAGTAATAGGTAGTAGTATTGGTATATCTTTGGTACCCGGGTCTAGGTTCTTACATCTTGTCTTTATGAAGACAAATAGTCCAGTAGAGAAACCTTACAATGGTAAGTATCAAAACCAGGAAGAAATAACTGGTATTCTATAAGTGAGTATTAATGACTAGAAAACAATCAGTATGTGTAGGATTTACAGGAACTATCTATCTTACTAAAAAGAATATAACTGAGGTAAGAAACTTAATCGAACAGTGGAATAGAACAGGAGCTAATGAATTAATAGGAATGGATATAGCAGTACCTGATACAATAAACATACAATATGATCTAGCTTTAGGGACAGTAATTGGAATAAAAGATAGATTGAAGATCTTATTACAATTATTTAAATATGCTGAAGATATTAATGTGGGTAAGAAGAGTTTGGAAGAAGTAGCAGAATATATGTTAGAAGGACATAGATTACTAAAGGGCATCTTAAGATTATCTGAGAAATGAGAAGGAGTAAGTAGAGATGGCATTATTAACACCTCCCTACCATCTTTTCTACTTTTCTCACTCAAAGGTTAAAAGGATATGAAAGAGATCCAAGATATAATTAAGACAGGATATGAGAAGCTATTAGAAGCTGAAGAACTATTTATTATGAATAAAATAAAATATGATCCTTGCTTCTTATTATGGATAAAGTCTCATTACATACTTTACAAGAAAGTTGAGACTGGATCTATTGTCTCGATAGGTGCAACTAGTTCAATAACTATGGGATATAAGAATATAATAAGAAGGAAATCTCTAAGTCTACTAGAAAAGATAAGGTATTATATAGAGGATATCCTATTATCATTTAGGATAAAGAGAATAAGAAGAGGTGAATAATATATGATGAAATATACTTGGAAAGGACATTCACTTGGCTTTTGGGGTACTATATTAATTATACTTGGCGTTATTACAATAGTGGCTGCAATATTAATTACTGCTGTTCTTATTGGTGGTGGAGGTATAGTTAGACAAGTAGGAGTAAAGGTATATTCTGATGCTGGTTTAACTCAACTAGTAACTTATCAAGATTGGGGATATATAGATCCAGGTGAACAGAAAGTCGTAACATGGTGGATTGTGAATACAGGTAATGCACCAGGCAACTTAAGTATGTGGACAGATAACTGGGTACCTGCTGAAGCTGAACTATACTTTACAGTATCTTGGAACTATACAGGAGTAACAATAGATCCAGCTCAATATGTTGTGGTAGAATATAGGATATATTGTGACCCAAATGTGACAGGAATTACTAACTTCAACTATGATACTACAATACAAATAGAAGGTTAATATGAGGCCAATATGCATTGGAAACGGTGATTGATAAGTGGCTAGTCAAACTCCACTATTCTTTTAGAATCGTATCTCAACTAATTGGAGTTTGTTTGAGAGTTTGTTCTCCGATACACCCTAAAGGTGTGCTCCTTATTGATCCCTTCACTAGGTTTTTTATATGAATATTTTATATCTAGATGATGCTGGCCATAATAGTTGGCGAATGTGGAAAGGGATAAACAAGTATACTAAACATCATGCTAGATGGCTTCTAGCTAAACATCCTAATTTTAAACCATATGAAGTAGATCTAAAGTTATCTCCATTGTTAGATCGTTCTATTACAAAAGAAGAAGTAAAAGAGATTAAGAGAGTAATATCAGAATCAGATATTATCCATTTCTCTTATGAAGACCAGTTTTTAACCAAGAAAGCACTTAAGTTGTTTGACCCTCTTGATAAACCTCAAGTAGCTCATGTAGAATGGGCTGGTTTCCATAATATGAGTAAGTTAAATCCGGATATAAGATATACAGCTAGTACAGCTGGTCAATTAAAAGTAAACCCTTCTCTTATCTGGATACCTTCTATGATCTTTCCTAAAGAGAAGCTATTTAGACCTTTAATAGATAAACCTAGATATCCTATTAGATTTCTAATAGGTACAATGTACCCGGGTATAAAAGGAGAATATCTTCTTAAGAGATATTATAATATTATAAAGAATAACAATACTCAATTAGTTATTCAACATAAATTACCTTATTTTGAACACTTAGTAAAGATGAGAAGAAGTCATATCCTTTTAGCTAAATCCTTCGGCTTCCCTGTAAATCCAGATTATGGTAATCTAATAGTTGAAGCTGCATCTCAAGGATTAGTGATTGTAACTATTCCTGTGTGGAATATGAAAATACGTAATTACCCACCCTTCATACTTATTACTAAAGATATAATTAGTAAGTTAAAAGAACTAAGAGATAATGTAGACTTGATAGATAATATAGGAAAGAAAACAAGAGAATGGGTTATATCCACTCATGGTGAGAAAGTAGTGTTAAAGAAACTAATATTAGTATACAAGTTAACATTAGAAGGATTAAGTCAAGAAGAAATAAAGAGTATAGTAGATGAAGATAGTAGTGAAAGTTAAGAATAAGAATAAAGAATTCTTAGATAGTTTATTCCCATCTAAAGAATATATTAAAGAAAGAGGGATAGTATCCAAAAGAGTAATAGTCTATGGATCTCAGAGAAGTGGTAAATCAGTCATGGTTAATAATTGGGCTAAGCATGCTAGAGAGAAATATGGGTATTCAAATGTTCATGCATTAACAACTGAGGCTAATATAAGTCCACTAATGAACTTTGGTATACAAGATAAATATGTTAATATTCTATTTGCTGATGACTTAACTATGGTAAAAGTCAAGAGAGAAGATCTAACTCAATTCTATAGATTAGCTCATAAGTTAGAAGATCTAGGAAGAACAGAAGGTCTAGTAATTACTATAATAGCTATTCATGATTTCTATGCCATCCCTAAACATCTTAGAACTTACTATGATTATCTAGTAGTTAGGAATTTACCTGTTAATGAATTTGATGAAGGAGTAATCCGTAGGAAGATAGGTATACCTGCTTTCAATAGATTAAGTAAGATAGTAAAACTAAGAGAGAAGGATATCAGTTATTATAACTATTCAATATATTGGAATAAGTTTAAAGAGACTGGAGTATTAGACTTTCCTCTTCAATCCCAGAACTATTTCTGGAAATTCTCTGAAGTATTAACAAAAGAAAGAGGAAATAAACCAAGTAGGTGGATTGGATGGGGTGTTCAATATGCGATCTTCTTTATGAGATTATCTATTGGTATCTTTGCGGGATATCTTCTAATCTTTACCTTAATACCAATTCTTGCCTGGCTTTCTTCTCTTCTCTAGAAAGGATTATATCTCTAAACATCTTTAAATGAGTAGGAGGTCACAACAATATGTTAAGTGAAATGATAGATACTAGAACTTGTTCGATGTGTGGAAGACCTATTAAATTGATCTGGAAAGTAAAGAATAAAGGTGCATTTGGAAGTGTGATAAGAGTAGAATGTGATTGTGGTTATAAACCTATATCTAAACCCAAACCAGTTCCAATTGTAACTAGTTCAGTAAAAGAAGTAGAGATTACAGCTTTACCCAAAGACAAGCGAAAGGGCATAACACCAGGTCCAACAGGTTCTCCTAGAATAAAAGTAAAGAAGAAAGAAGATTAGAAGTATACCTTCTTTTCTTACTTAGGAGGCTATCAATCTTGGAAGACTTAGAGAGAAATCTAATTAGAAAACTAAAAGAGAGACAAGATAAGATATTAATCCTGTTAGAAAAGTATCTTGAGATAGAAGGACTTAGAATAAAATATAAATTAAATACTACATGGAAAGAAGATGAATATCTCAAAGAGTTTGCATAAGCAGGTAGTCAACATGAAGATACTAGAGACACGACTTAAAGAAGTCTACCCGGGATATTTTAAAGATGGAGATACAATGATATTTGCACAGGAGTTCGATGAATCCTTTACTGCTTCTATTCTAGAGATAGGGGCTAATGAAGAACCCATTGCACAAGCATTATTCGATATAGGCTATTTGGATGTAACAGGAATAGATCTATTTCATTACAAGTATAAAGCTAACTTTACTTTTATCCAGGCTAATCTATTCCAATATGACTTCAAGGGGAAACTATTTGATGTTATTATTTGCCTATCGACAGTAGAACATATGGGTCTAAATGTATATTCTCAAAAGGAGAAGGAAGATAAAGACATAGAAACAATGCATAAGATAGCTTCATTACTTAAACCCAATGGAGTTGTATACCTAACAATTCCTTTTGGTATCCACTTTAAGGTGGTAAGTAGCCCTGCTAGGATTTATACTACCGAAACAATTCAATCTAGAATTACTCCTTTATTCAGAGTCGAGAAGAGATTATATTTTATGATGTATAATTTGGGTATCATTAAAGCTGGGACGATAATTTCATTGGAACAAGTTCAAAGTATAAAAGGTCTTAACTCTGGTATATTTCTTAAATTAAGAAAGAGGACTACTTGGAAAGAAGATACTTATCTCCTAGGTTGAACAGGTACCGGGGTGTATGAGGAAAGTCTATGAGTGGAAGTATGAGAGGCGAGGCACGGGAGAGAAAGCCCAAGCCTCTAACAAAGAAGGAAAGGAAAGTAAAGCGAAAGAAAAGAAAACTCGCAAGACTGCAAAAACGGGGTTCAAGACAGTAATGATTATTAGAAGATTAGATAGTTGGTTAGAATGGAAGCAAAAGATGATAAAAGAATGGTTTATAAAAATAAGAAAGTAAAGACAGAGTTCATAAAGTATCCTTGCCCGACTTGTGGTAAATACTTTCTACCTTATATGGATTCTAGTAAAGGATATGCCTTTATGATATGTCCTGAACATGGACAGTTTAAGACATCAATATCTGTATCTGCTAACTTTAGGAAGTTCTGTAGTAAAGTAGCTCGTAAGCCAAATAGATCACCTGTCTATTATACCAGTACAGAGAAGAAGTTTAAGAAGTACTTAGAAGATCTAGGTTTTAAAGAAGGGATAGACTTCTGGCATAATGTAAGAGTAAGATACCATAATGGATCTAGGTATGTTTACTATTGGATTGATTTCTTAATGAGGATGTTGGATATAGGATTTGAGATAGATCCTAAAGTATGGCATTCACTTTGGAATAGAGATAAGAGTGATAGGATTAAGGTAAAGAGAATATTGGGAGATGGAATTAGACTATTATCATTAAGTGATAAAGATCTAAAGAATAAGGATACTATTACTTCTAAGCTCAAAGAGTTAAAGGTATATGAGGACTTAGAGGATTTATGTGATTAGGTGGCTATCTTATGAAGAAAAGGAATAAAGATATGTTGGTATATTATATTGTTAAAATGATATCTAAATATCAAGCAGGAGTATATATGGTACACCAACTTTGGTTACAATACGATCTCTTTATACTATTAAATTATATCTTAAATAACCCAGTTGAAGAACTGGAAAATGAAGAGAAAGAATAGAGGAAATTAAATGAAGATAGGATTCATAGGATCTCATAGTTCAGGTAAGACTACTTTAGTATGGCAATTAGCTGCATGGTTGAAGTTACAAGGTTATCAAGATGTAGCTATAGTTAGTGAAATAGCTAGGGAATGTGACCTAGTAAAGAATAAGGATACTACTTTCGATAGTCAATTCTGGATACTAATGAACCAAATAGATAGAGAGAGAAGACTTAGAGATCATGAGATATTATTAACTGATAGAACTGTAATAGACAATCTAGCATATTCAGCTTGGGCACTGTTAAAGACAGAGAAGATTACTCGTTGGGAATATACTTTTATGGAGAAAGTAGCTAGAGCCTGGTCTATGTTGTATCCTTATAAAATAGTATTCTTCTTAGAACCTCTTAAACTACAGAAGGATTCTCAGAGAGATCTAGATCCTAAGTATCAGAGGTTTATCTATCGTAAGATTAAAGATCTATCTACATTGTTTGAACCTAATGTAGTTTACTTTAAGGGAACTAAAGAAGATAGATTTGAAGACATGAAAGAAGAGATGTTAAGATTACTTAAAGATAAGGTTTAAATGAGTGGCAGAGTATTTAGAATAAGAAATGAGGATTTTAAATGATTAGAGAACTAAGTACTGGAGTTAAATCAATAGATGACTTCTTAGAGGGTGGGGTTCCAATTGGGTCTCCATCTCTGGTGTTTGGAATACAAGATGTTGGTAAATCTATATTCTCATTGCAATTGGCTTTCTCATGTAATGCTATTCTACATAAACCAGTATTATATATAGATACTGAGAATATGTGGTTTAGTAAGAGATATCCAAATAAAGGTTATACCTTATGGAGCAAGAGACTGAAGGATAGATTTGATCTCAAGAAGATAGAGATTGACTTTGTGAATAAGACAGACATATTCAAGTTAGGTAAATATTTTGGAATGGAGTATCAGATAAGGACATCCGAGAACCGGGTATCAGTAATGGTCAAGTTCCCTAGAAGGAATCCTATGGCAGGGTCCCACACTAAAGAGACATTACAGATCAATGATTGGTTAGAAAGATCTACTTGTTGGAAAGCTTTAGAAGAGAAGGATTATGGCTTATTGATATTGGATTCAATTACTAGACCTATTAAGGACTTTATTGGTAAGTCTACTCAGAACTTGCCCGGTAGGGGTTCTGCATTAGACCCATTGTTATCAGCTATGGTAAACATAGCAGTAGAAAAGAACATGGTAGTACTTGTCACAGATCACTGTACTAAATCACCTATGGATAGACATCCCTATGGTATTCCTTGGGGTGGAGCAGATATTAAATACTACATTAAGAATATCTTTGCTATCTATATGCCTCTAAAGTCTATGAAGGAGAAGTATGGTAAGTTGATTGAAACAGGTCTTGAGGCTAGGATATTTGAGAGACATAGATTCCCGGGTCTAGTATCAGATATGATTACTATAGTCTTAAAGAAGGACTATGGTTATATTGATCCTCCAGTAGTTGATTATACTAAAGGTGGTAAAATTGAAAAGAAGAAAAGGAAGTGATATAGATGGATAGTAGTGTAATGGAATGTGTATATTGTTCTAAACCAATTGCTGTTGTCTTTGATGTAACTAAAGATAAGATAGAAATATTTAAAGGATGTAACTGTCCTTTGCCATTTACTAGCATTGTGTTAGATGACTTTCATAGAGTATTAACAGAGAGTAAAGAGCCAGAGATACACGCAGTCACAGTAGAAGATAAAGTAATAGAGATGGTGATTCCATCTGAACTTAACTCTCAAGATGAAGAACACTTAAGGAAAGCATTAGAAACAGTATACAAGTCAGAGATAGACTTCTTCTTTATGAAGAAACAAAGGAATCAATAAGATGACCTGTATAGAACCAGAGAAGATATGTCCTAAATGTAAAGCACATACTACTGAAAGTGATCTTGAATTCTGGTATAGATATCCACTAGACCATCCTCTATTTAGACTAAAAGCTAGAGACATATATTGTGTATTATGCGGAACTGAACTAGTAAGACAGACTAGACCTAGACAAGAGCACTTTGCTTGGGACATTGATATCATTGAATATAAGTGTGTAAATTGTGGATATATAGAAGATGCTTATGGTACATTACCTAACTTTGAAATAGGTATGTATTGTCCAGCTTGTGGTAAACAGTTTAATTACAATACTTTAAAGATAAGGAAGAAGAAAGCTAAAGTGATAAAATAAATGATACTCATCGATGTTCATGAACCTGAAGAAATAAAACAGTTAGTATCTAAGTTAAATATAGAAACTAAGATACAATCATTACAAGCAGGGGATTATGTTTTTGGTACCCCAACTGTAGGTATTGAAAGAAAGAGAATAGATGATCTTTGGAGTTCTATAACACCTCCTGATCCAAGTAGATTATGGAGAGAACTAGAGAAGATAAAGAAGGTATATGATATTCCTATCCTTTGTGTTGTTGGTTTAATGCCTTACAAGAATACTAAGATAAAGTATGCTAAGATAATAGGAGCTATAGCTTCTACAGTATTTGCCTGGAAGATACCAGTAATGATGTTCTTAAATGATCATCAGTTTGTTGAAGGCATGAGAGTAATGTACAATCAATGTACTAATAAGAGACCTAGTTTCAAGCCATTACCACCTAAACATTATAGTATAAGAGAAATAAGAGAAGAGATGCTATGTTGTTTACCTGGTGTAGGAAGGATAACTGCTAAGAGGATACTTAAAGATAATCCTTCTCCTATGGATTGGGTTAAGTTAGATAAGAAGAAGTTACAGAAGTACAGACTTAGGAAGAAATCTGGGAAGATACTAACTTGTTTAGGAGTTAAAGTAAAGGAAGATAGAGGTAAATGAAAGTAGAATTGTTAAGTTGGACTCAGAGTCCTGAATTGGTATGTGCTAAAGCTATGAGAGGTTGTAGAAGTAAATCACCAGCATATGATATACCGATGAGAAGTAATGATATAGAAAGAATGATTAAGTCAGCAATTCGATTAAGGCATCTATCAGTATTAGAACATGCATCATTTACATTCAGTGTTAAAAGAATATCAAGGGCATGTACTCATCAATTAGTAAGACATAGAATAGCTTCATATTCTCAACAGAGTGGTAGAATAATAAGACCTGAATATATTATCATGCCTCTATCAGTTTACAATTCTAAATACAGGAATAGATTCCTAGAATATAGTAATAATATTATTGGCTTTTTCAATGAGATGTGTGATAGCAGTATTCCTATGGATGATGCTAGATATATTCTACCATTTGGTCATGAAAGTAATATAGTTCTAACTATGAATGCTAGAGAACTAAGACACTTCTTTAAGTTAAGAATAGCTAAGGATGCGCATTGGGAGATTAAGCAACTAGCAAATATGATGTTAACAATAGTATACAGTATAAGTCCTTTAATATTTGAAGATATATATCATAAGAATAAAGAGGTGAAAGAGAGTGAGTAAGAATAAAGAATTAGAATATCTACTAGATAAAAGCACTATTATCTATGATGCAATAGAGGCTTTAGATGATAAGAAAGCTTTGAAAGAACTAAGTAAAGATATTCCAGAGAAGACTTTACTACTTATTAGAGCATTACTAAAGAAGATGGTACATCAATTAGATGAATGGCATGATTCTGATGATGAAGACTGTCATTCAGATATCCGACAGAAGATATTTGAATTAGAAGATGACTTTAAGAGACATCGCCATGATGTGTCACAAGTATATAGTGGTAAAGCAGAATGTTAAATATTAAATTAATAAGAGGTGAATATTATGAATGAAGCTAAAGAAATAGAATTGGAAGGTACAAAGTATATTATTAAGAAGTGGACATGGGGACAAGTATCTAAGATAATGACTAATGCTGGTACTGCCCCAGAAAGCTTCTTTATAGATGCTTTGTTCTTTGGTCTTAAATCTCCTAGTTTATCAAGAGAAGCAGTAAGTAAGTTACCTGCTGATGTAGGATCAGAATTATTTGAGAAGATCTTAGATCTCAATAACATTGAGAAGTTAATGAAAGGGATAACTAAGTTAGGTAAACAATTAAGTGATAAGATTAAACCTCCTAAAAACCTAGGATATGTGACCTAAGATGAGAATGACACCAGAAGATTATAAGAAAGAAATAACTACTAAGATGAAGAAGACCTTTGGGAAGAAGAGTGTAAGAGTTGGAACCCATACTGATATGGATGGTCTAACTTCTTTATTCTTATTCTCCTGTAAGTATACAATAGAAGATTACTTCTTTGCTACTGCATTTGGTAATGTAACTAGTTCAGATAAATCAATAATAGCAGATGTAATATTAGACATGGTGCCTAATGATAAAACATGGGAAGGGTTAGTGATAGATCATCATCCGACTCATCCAGAGGTACCCCGGTACCAATTAATATTAGGAGAAGTACCTGCAGCTCTAATGGTATATTATGCTGTTAAAGATGACTTATTAGATGAAGATAAGTGGAAAGTAATCATTGGTGTAGCAGGTGACGGTAGACCCGAACTTGTACCTACTGAAATCTGGGATCAATATCCTAGTCTAATGAGAGAACATACAGTGACAATAAGAGATTATGGGCAGAAGACTTATGTCAATACATTCCCATTATGGATGCAACTATCTTCTTCATTAAATGCTGCTACTAGGGTTGGTAAACCTACTGTTGCTTTTGATATCCTTATGAAAGCTCAGAACCCTTATGAGATTGTAAACAATCCTCATCTGAGAGATATGAAACAGTCTGTTAACAATGAAGTAAAGAGAGTTAAAGATCAATATAGAGGTTTAAAGATGGGCCCAATAGTGTACTTTGAATATGAATCTAGCTATATAATTGGTTCTCTATTAGCATATGCTATAGAATCTAAACAAAGATGTCCAGTAGTAGTCTTAAATAGAACACATAATAATGCATCTATAAGAGGGGCACAGACACAGTGGTTAGTAGATAAACTAGCAGCTAGAGGCTTTACAGTGGGTGGACATCCTGGATATGCTGGTCTTACTTTGAAGACTAAAACAACAAGTGAATTGAAGAAGGCTTTAAGAGAAATAGGTTACAATCTATGACAAATAGAAATAGAATAAGAAGTATTAATTTCAGTGTTACTCCCGATGAACCTATAACTGCGGAAGTAGACTTACAGAGTCTTCCTAACCTCTTTGATGGGGAGACTATACATGCATATGCTCTTGTCACTAGTTATTCTTCTATGTCAACAATAAGTGCTACAACAGTGATTTCAGATGCTTCTTTATGGGCAAGTGATTATATGCGACTACAGCTACAGGACAATGAAAAAGTACATTATACTATAGATCTTGAACAAAGTAAAGATCTAATTTATATCTTCTTCAAGAACAATCCTAAGATAAGATATAGAGATGAAATGATAATAGTAGAAGGTAGTTTAGCAGATTACTTTATAGATAAATATCTAGCTGTTTTCGTACCTCATAAGCTATACTATGCAGGTAAGAAATACCGTGAGATAGAACTTAGTAATCAAGGATTACATCAATTGTGTATTGAGAAGTTAGTTAGAGTATCAGATGGATCAGAGTATAAATTTAAATTACCTCAATCTTTCCAAAGTATAAATAAAGATAAGAAGTATCTAATAAGTGAAGAAGAAGCTTACTTACTATCTGTCATTACCTTCCTTCTAAATGATCATAATGAAGTAGGAGCTAGAAATCAATATTCTCTATTCCGACAATTACAGACTACAGGAAGACTTAGATGATAATGATTAACTTTATAGCCTAATGAGTAATAATAGTATTCTATCAACAGGTGATTAATTTGTCGGAGATCAGCCTTAAACTAAGTGAGAATGCACTATATATTCTTCAACAAAGATATCTTTTGAAGGATGAAAATAGAGAAGTAATAGAAACACCGGAGCAGATGTTTAGAAGAGTAGCTAAGTCAATAGCTAATGTAGAATCTAATTATTCTAAAGCAATAGAGGAAGTACAAGATCTAGAGAATAAGTTTTATGATATGATGGTAAGATTAGACTTTATACCTAATAGCCCTACCTTGATGAATGCGGGTACTAAATTACAACAACTAAGTGCTTGCTTCGTACTCCCTATAGATGATAGTATTGATTCCATCTTTAGAACAGTAATGTATACTGCAAAGATACACAAAAGTGGTGGTGGGACTGGGTTCGCCTTTAGCAGACTTAGGCCCAAATATGATGTAGTATCTTCTACAGGAGGAATTGCATCGGGACCTATGTCTTTTATGAATGTATTCAACTCTACTACTGAAGTTATTAAACAAGGAGGTAAGAGAAGAGGAGCTAATATGGGTGTTCTAAGAATAGATCATCCTGACATCTTAGACTTTATAGTTATGAAAGAAAGTGAAGGTTCAATGCATAACTTCAATATATCAGTTGGTATAACAGATAAGTTTATGAAAGCAGTAAAGAAGGATGAAGAGTTTGACCTCATTAATCCTAGAACAAATAAAAGTGTTAAGACAGTTAAGGCTAGAGCATTATGGAACTTACTTGTAATGATGGCTTGGAAGAATGGAGAACCGGGTATTATCTTCTTGGATTCTATAAACAAGAAGAATCCTACATTAGAAGTAGGAGAGATAGAATCAACTAACCCATGTGGTGAAGTTCCTCTTCTACCATGGGAGAGTTGTAACTTAGGTAGTATTAATCTCAGTAACTTCTCTAAGGGTAATAGAATAGATTGGGTTAGACTTAAAGAAATAATTAGATTAGCAATAAGATTCCTAGATAATGTTATCGATGCTAATAACTTCCCACTTAAAGAAATAGAGAAGGCTACTAAAGCTAATAGGAAGATAGGTCTAGGTGTTATGGGCTTTGCTGATCTCTTACTTACTTTAGGTATTAAATATGACACAGATAAAGCTAGACAGTTAGCTAAGAAGATTATGAAGTACATAAATGATCAGGCTAGACAAATGTCTAAAGAACTAGCTCAAGAAAAGGGTAACTTCCCTAATATCACTAGATCAATTTACAAGAAAGAAGCATATATGAGGAATGCAACAGTTACGTGCATTGCACCTACTGGTACTATCAGTCTTATAGCTGATTGTAGTTCAGGTATTGAACCTATATTCTCTGTAGTAACTACTCGGAATGTACAGGAATCAATGGGTAAGGAATTAATAGAGATAAACCCAGCTGTTAAGAAATCCCTAAGTCTGAAAGGGTTATGGACTCCTGAATTAGAGATAGCTTTAAAGCAATCAGCATGTATTGAATGTACTACTATTCCTAAGGAGATGAAAGATGCCTTTGTTACAGCTATTGATATATCACCAGAAGATCATGTGTTAATGCAAGCTGCATTCCAGGCATATACTGATAATGCTGTATCAAAGACAGTAAACTGTCCTAATGGTACTAACTTCTATGAAATAGAAAAGATATTCTTATTAGCTTATGGTAAAGGGTGTAAAGGTATAACTGTCTATAGAGATGGAAGTAGGAAACATCAGTTGTTAACTAAATATACTCCTCAAACATTAGGATGTCAAACTTGTGACTAAAGAAGATATTTTAAATACTATCAATAAACAGATAGATATTATTGAGAAGAGTAAGATATATGATAAAAGGATAGTATCTAATCTTAGAAGGTTAGCCTTAAGAAAGATACAACTAAGATCAGGACTTATAGAGATGCCTAAGAAATATATCTATTTATTATTTGGTAGAAAGATAAACCCTAATATAGGCGGTATCCCTGTATTAGAGGGAAAAGAAATAAAAGTATACTATATTATGGAGGAAATAAACTATGAAAATAGTAGAGATAAAAGTAGATACTGGAGATAAATCAGTAGATACAAAGATAGCTTCTTATCTAGAGAAGAGTTTCCTCAAATGGATGCAGGATTATTTAGGTACATATCTAAATATCCGAACAGTTGAGGGTAAAACAGAATGAAAGTAATAGTCTTTATCTATAATCTTGATCCTAAAGAACAGAGAGAAAGAGATAAGGCAAGGAGACAGATGTTAGCAATATCTAATCTCCTAGATGTAGGTTTAGTTGGTCTTGACTATAGTGAGTTAGATACTAAACAAAAAGGGATAGTAGATAAGCTATTAGAAGATTATAAAAAATATTAAAGAGGTGAATGATATGAAACAAGCAACAATAAATAGAAGAATATTAATGTTGGCTAAGTCAGCCAAAGTACCGGCTGAAGAACTTAAGAAGATGTATAGAGATATCTTAGAAGAAGTTAAAGAGATAGAACCAGATCTTAAACCAGATCAACAGTTCCAAATGACTTGGAACAAGTGGAAAGTAGAGTTTAAGAGAAAGTATCCTAGTGAAGATATTAAGACTAAAGGATCATGGACAGAAGGATTCTGGATAGGAGATACTTATGTTAAAGATAGGACAGCTTGGATTAGAGGTATAGCTAAGAAAGCTTTAAAGCAGAATAAAATAGAAGCTAAGTTACAAGGACTTATTAATGAAGCAGAAGAACCATTAGATACTAGAGATAAAGTATGGCAGTTTGGCAAGCAAGTACCTAATCCTAACAGAGGCCATGTTTTGGCTAAGGAATTATATAGGATTATCTATGGAATGTTCAAGGTACAAGACTCTTGGAGACTAGGATGTATGAACTTAAATGGCATATGGGTTAAGAATGCAGTTCTCAAATACTATCTACCTATGCAGTTTTATGCTATTCCAAAGGGGAATAAAGATGGTAAAGAAGTATTCAATATCTCTAAGTCTACTAAGTTCAAAGAGATTAAATCAGATTGGGATGTTAGAGAGATATTCTTAAACAATATAGAACTAAATAAATGGGAACTATTAGATACACTAGCTACTGAAGCAAGGTCTATGAAGAATCCCTTATTCTTCTTCAGAGGGATAGTCAATGGTGAACCTAGAGATTATGAAGGTAGAGGTACTTCCTTTAGACTGATAGAGAATGGAGATGACCCTACAGATCCTACTGCTTCCTTAGGTTGTTGGTTACCAACTGACTTAAAGCTTAACTGGGGTAGTGGATCAGAATTGATAGTCAATGGTAGGATATACAAAGGTCGTGGAGATTTCCCGAGGATGAATGTATATGGATACTACAAACTATTGGGGTTTCCTAGAGGAATGACACAATCCATTGAAGAAGAGAAAGATGAGGTTAAAAAGTCGTGGATAGAACTATAACACCAAGGATAGAACTAATACCAATAGAAGATATAGACATATCTCCTGCTAATGTCAGAAAGCATAACACTGAGGAAAGAGTACCTGAACTAATGCATTCTATCGCTGAACTAGGATTAAGACAACCAATTCACATCTGTGACAATGAAGTCTATGAAGGTCAAAGAAGATATAGAGCATTTAAGTTAGCACAACAAGAAGGATGTCCAGGGAAGTTCAAAGCATATGTATTCGATGATAAACTATGTATTCCATGTATAGTTGATAATAAGGCTACAGAACTACAACAGATGCTAAGGTCTTTAGCAGAAGGGGCAACACAAGAACCCTTTGCTCATGAATCCATAAGAGATGCTATACTTAAATTGAAAGATACAACATGGGAAGAATTGGGAGATAGGAAGATGACTATAGATGAGATGGTTAAAGCTGTAGGGTTATCTAAACCTAGTATCAACTCAATAATATCTTTCCATGAGAGAGAAGATATACCAAAGAAGACTAAAGAGAGGTTTAAGGAGGCATCAGCTAAGAAGGTTAGAACACTCAACAGAATGTTGGGTTGTAAGTACATTAAGAAACACCCTGAGAAAAGGGATATGCTAGAAGATGCCTGTGAGGCACTATCTCAAGATGTCTTAGACCAGTATGCTAGAGAGTTGAATGGTGGAATACCAGTTGTAGAAGAGATGGTTGTCGTAGCAGACTCACCTAAGAACTATTATACTCTAACAACAAGAATACCTCAGGATCTTGCTACTAGAATATGGAATCTCAGAATGAAGACAGGCTTCCCTCTGATGTTATTTTGGGCTGAGGCAGGAGAAGCAAAGTATAAGCAAGAAATGGCTAAGTTGAAGAAGACATGAGCACATACTCTTTAACCAACATAGATTGGGTGATAGGGCCAGGCCAACGGCCTATCATCTACCTTTTTCTAAGAGATGAGAATAAGAAGAAGAGAATATTACAAATAAAGAACTTCTTACCATATGGTTATATTCCTTTAATTAATTTCCAGAAGCTAGGATTAGGTATAAAGTTAACTACTCATAGAAGAAATAGAATGGATAATTATAAGAAGTTAGTAGATTACGAACAATTAAGACTAAAGTTTATAGATAGAGATCTAAGTAAGACTAGAGGAGCATATAAGATATTTTTCAATAACCCATACTCTATTAGAGATTTTAGGAAGTCTGTTGAAAAGGCATATGATTGTGATCTATACGAAGCAGATGTATCTTATCCCTCTAGATTTCCAATTAGATACTTAGTTGACTCTAATATCAAAACAGGAGTAGATGAGAACGGCAACCCCATTGACGTAGAGTCTAGATTTAGAATATTATATCTTGATTTAGAAGCTAGAGCTGATACTGCTGACCCTGAATTAAAAGAAGAAGAGATAGTTATCATAGGCACCTATGACAATTATACTCAGAAGTATATTATATTCTGTCAAGATCATCCAAAGCTGTACCCCGGTACGGCCTTTGATTATGAAGTAAGAAGATACCCAGGAGAGAAAGAACTACTACTAGCTTTTGTTAAGTATATTAGGAAAATAGATCCTGATGTCTATATAGCCTATAACCTCATAAGATATGACTTCCCTAAGTTAGTATATAGTTTACAAAAGTATGGTTCAGAGTTACCAGATAAGTTTGCTGATAAGTTCTATTATACTCTTCGTTGGAGACCCAGGACTTTAGTAAAGAAGAGAAGAGAGTGGACAGCAAGAGGGAAGACATTATTCGATCTGTTGATATATTATAGAGTCTATACAAACAGGGAATTTGCTTCTTACTCATTAGAATATATCTGTAATGAAGTAGAGAAACTAAAGATACCATTTATAGAGTTAAAACAATCATATAAGAAACAATGGGATGAAGATCCTAATGTTCTGATTAAGTTAAACTATTGGCACACTGTAGCTATTAAGAGATTAAATGAGGAAAGGGAGATATTTAGTTACTATGATGAACTAAGAAGAAGTGCAGGATGTAAGATGGAAGATACCTTATCTAGAAAGAGGATAATAGATACTCATCTCTTGAGACATGCACATAATAAGATTATACTTAGAAGAGAAACAATAGATATTAGGATTAAATATCAAGATGAGGGTAAGTTAAAAGGTGGAACAGTTATTAACCCTATAGAAGGATTACATACTAATGTAATTCAAGTGGACTTGTCCTCAGCTTATCCTCGTATCATCATTGCTTTTAATATATCTTTTGAGACACTGATGAAAACAGGTAAGATTAAGGTATTTGATCCTAGTGGAACAGATTTAGGGAATTATTCTTTTACTGATGAGAAGAAAGGTATTATCCCTATTCTAATAAAGTCCTTCCTAGAGAAAAGAGGGGAGAAGAAAGAGTTAATGAGTAAAGAGAAAGATATCATGTTAAAGAAGATGTATAACTTACAACAGAAGGAACTTAAGTTTACTTCTAATGCTATGTTCGGTGTTATGGATCTCTCCTCTTTTAGAGGTTATAATAAGGCAGCTTCTAATGCAATTACCCTAATCTGTAGAGCTACTATTTATTATCTTAGAGATCAACTAAAGAAAATGGGTATAACAGTTATTTATGGAGATACTGATTCGGTCTTCTTCATCTTACCAGATAGTACAGATATCATTAAGGATGCTACTGCTATAGTGAATAAATTAAATAAGTTACTAGCTGCAGACTTCGAGAAGAACTTTAATATCAAGGAGAGAGCATTCTTCTTAGAACTAGCTAAGATATATTCTATTTATAGATTAACTGAGAGAAAGAAGAAGTATTCAGGTGAGATAATCTACAAAGATGGTCAGATGTTATCTAAACCTGAATTAGAGATTAAAGGGTGGGAGATTATACGTAGTGATACTTCTGACTTCGAGAGAGATACTCTTGGTAAAATGATGAGATATCATTTACATGGAAAGGATACTGAAATAGTAGAACTATGGAGAAAGATACTTAAAGAGTGGAAGACATATGGCCCAATGTATGTAGCTTATCCTTCTGGATATTCCAAGAAGATCAATCAATACTTCTTGAGGTGGAAAGACAATAGATGGAATTTCAAGTCAGCACCTACTCATGTTACTGCTTTATTGTTTACAGAACTATCTAGAGAAAATGGTGGACTAGGGGTTAAGATAGATAGATTTGCTAAACCAAGAAGATTACCTATTGACTATAAGAAGTTAGAGAGTTTAGAAAGACATACTAAAGAATATTACAAGACTAGGAATATTTCAATCTATAGAGCTGAACTATCTCGCTTTGGTAAACCAGAAACTAAGATAATAGAACTAAAGAAACTAAAGAATATAATTATACAGAAACAAATGGTTATACCAGATCTATTCATTAAGAGTATAGATTGGGATAGAATATTGGATAGACTTAAGAAGAAGATAGTAAGATTTATAGATCCATCTCTAATAGAGATAGAAGAAGAAAGTACAATACAACAGAAGTTGATATAATGCCTTCATTGTTTAGAAATAAGATATTCTATAATCCTCAAAGACTATTAGAAAAGATAAATATGTTGAATGGTAAAGTAGCTTGTACTACTTCTCTTTATTCTTTTAATAGTGTAATGGACAGAAGACCAGTCTGGGAAAGTGCTGTATTCAATAAGATACTATTTGTTACAGACTTAGATAATTTACGTAAACTAGCTTATCACTATAAAGGTAAAGATTATGAGATGATGTATGTAGGGGATGGTGAGTTCTATTTCTTATTGTTCACTGAAGTATTCCAATCTTTAAACAAGACAGCTAGAGTATTTGAGTCTATAATTAAAGATCATGATATACATGCTCAAGTTAATTACTTAGTGAATAAACAGATATACTTTCAGAATACTTATAATCCTAACTCTAAATCTTGGGTTATCCCTTTAATGGAAGATGACTTAACGACATTAGAAGATATAGAGGAATTGGCTATTAAGCCAAGACAAGTTGATAGAATAACAGGTAGAATAGAAAAGAAGTGATAGTATGAAAACTATATTATATTATGGACAACATCCTAGAGAAGCAAGTGGCTTTGGTGTAGTAGTTAGATATTTTCTTTACTATCTAAAGAAATATAATATCAAGTATATTGTAAATTATAGTCCTGGATATATACAAGAACCAACTAAATATGGTAAGAATGTAGAGATAATAGGTATTTACTCACCTGAAGGTTTCAGTAGAATGTTACAGATTACTGATCCAGACCTGGTTGTTTGTCATGGAGCATATCCTCATACATCTTACTTCCTTCAATCTTGGGCTAAGTTTAAAGAAGGATATACTAAACAATCAGGCTTACCACCAGTTCTTCTTTATACAGTAACAGACTTACCACCATATCCTCTGAGTCTAAAGAAAGATCTAGAACAGATTGAGGATCTTACTATAGTAACTCCCTCATATAGCTCAAAGCAGGTAGTAGAAGCAAGTGGTTTGAAGGTAGCAAGTGTAGTCCCACATGGTGTAAGTACTTTCTTTAGACCTATGAATGTTACTGCCCCTAAAGGTTTCATATGGGGTAATATTTCTTTTAATAATATTAGAAAGTGTTTAGATAGATTCTTACAAGCATATGTCAATATGGGTATGCTAGGTAGAGTATTCTTTGTTACACAACCTTATGGTCTTATGAAAGCCTTATCATATAAACTACCTCAAGTTATGATGAAACAAGGTATTCCTAAAGAGAAGGTTATCTGGGAACAGACTCAAGCTGCTGGGTTAGTCTTAAGGTATATAGAATTACCAAAGATAATTAATCAATTTGATGCCATGGTATCTAGTTCAGGTGGAGAATCATTTGGATTACCAGCATTAGAAGCATGTGCTTGTGGTGTTCCTAATATTGTAACTGATTTACCAGTATATAGAGAAATACTAGAAGATGCAGCATTATATGCTAAGATAAAAGACTACTTCTATTTCTCTTGGGGTAATCTAGCATTAGTTGATATAGAAGATCTAGCTCAGAAGATGAAGTTGTTATATGAAGATGATGAACTTAAACTAAAGTTAGCTGAGAAGGGTCTACAAATAGCTAAGAAATATACTTGGGCAAATGCTGGTAAGAAATTAAATAAAGTTGTTAAAGGGATATTGGAATAAGGATATCAATAAGATATATTTATGTTCAAGCATAAATAGTATTTGTCCAAGAAATATTCATCTAGGTGATACAATTGGTTGACTTGAAATCATTACAAAAGTTAACAAAAGAACTAGCTATGGAGATAGAGGAACCAGATGGTGAAACTATCTTATGTCTACTAAAGTTAATCTTTGAACAACTAAATACTTTTATAATCATTCTGAATAAACAGAAAGAAGTAATCTGGATGAATAAAGCTGCTACGACTAAAGCTTATACTTTCTCCGAAGAGAATCAAGGGGAGAAGTTCCTTGAAGAAGGGACTAAAGCTTTCTGGAATCAAGAATTAGATCTATCTCGTAAAGGTCCAATAGATAAGGCAATGATTGAAAGAAAGATAATACATTCAATAGTTATATCTCCTTTTAGTAATCAACCATATACCTTAACTTGTATTCCTTTACTAGCTAATGGAGTTACTGGAACTATCCTTTTAGGGGCTGAATTAAATGAATGAGAATAAGAATAATAAGTGGTGGAAACTAGCTGAGTGGAGAGGTTATGTACTTAGGGCATTAGAAGACATAGGCAAAGATCTAACAGAGATTAAAGATAATGCCTCTAAAAGAGAGATAAAGATGGACGATAAATTAACTAAAGTTGAAATGAAGGTAGATGAGGTTAATAAGAGATTGAATATGTTTGAGATAAAGTTAGCTGGATTAGCAGCTTCAGTAGCCTTTATAACCTACCTTGTAATTCATTATTTAGTACCTAGTTTACTTAGTATAGGTGTTTAAGATGGATGCTATAATTAAACAATTTAGAGATAAGCACTGGGATAAGATTAAAAAGAAGAAGAATGTAAACTCATATTCTGGTCAACTTAAACCTAGAATATCTGATGGTAAAGAAGTACCGGGGTCTCGAGTAATTAGAGTATATGTATCTAAGAAAGAACCACTTAGTTCTCTAAGTCTTAAAGATGCTCTTCCTGATACAATATCCCTAAGTCAGAAAGATATTGAGATAGATGTGGTTGAGATCGGACCAATAAATGCCTGGGATGAATGTGGTAGACCTAGAAATAGCCTAGACAGTCTAAGCACAATCCCAGAACAAGAAAGGCATAGACCTCTTTTAGCAGGTATCTCTTGGATGAATGAGAATGTACTAGGTGCTTGTACACTAGGTTGGTTTGCTAAGAATAAGAAAGAAGGAGAAGAGGAGTTCATAGGAATAGTAGTAAACAATCATTGTGGTGCCCGGGAGAATAAGGGTGTAAAAGGTGAGAAGGGATTACAACCATCACCTATGGATCAGGGTTCTAAGAATACTGATAGAGTATCTAGCCATTGGAGACATATTGAATTGAAATATACTGGGTTTGTATGTCCTCTTCGTGACTTCTTACATAGTATATTTAGAGGTACGGTGGCGTTAAATACATTGACTAACTATACTGATTCTTCTTTTGAAAGGCTATTAGACGATATAAGTTATGTACCTGAATTCTATGGAATAGGTGGAGTAACTGGTAAAGAAGACTTTAAGGTAAACGAATTAGTAGAGAAGGTAGGTAGAACTACAGGTCATACTAAAGATGGTAAAGTAATAGACTTAAGTTGGAATGGGGATGTACGATATAGTAGAGGGACATGTTATTTTGAAGATATGGTATTAATAGTAGGGAATAAGTTTTCCCAAGGTGGAGATAGTTCTTCTTTTATAAGATCTATGGAAACAAGGAAGTTAAAGGGGAAACTATTTGCCGGCAGTAATACTCATACAATAGCTATTCCTCAAAGTAGGATAGAGAACTTACTTAAGGTAGAATTAATTGTCTAAGCATATATTTATTAGCCGTCAATGTTTAATAAAATAGGAGGTAGTATAAATGGTAGATAAACAAGGAGTTATTGAAAAGGGTATACTCTTAACTGTTGCCTTTGGTCTAATTGCTTTTGGATGGGATACTCTCATGAACTGGAATGGAGACTATATGCAAGTTATAATGGGTGTAGTCTGCATTGTTCTAGCTATAGGTCTATTTGCTTTCTGGCAATTCTGGACTGAGAGACAGACAGTAGAAGAAGTAATAGAAATATATAGTAGCTCAATACCTAAGTCTGAAGAAGAGGCATAATACTTGAGTGATGTTGGCTATAAGAAGGCATATGTTTGCCTAATATGTGGCAGATACTATGATATAGAGAGGGAAGTCAAAGATTGTGTTGACTCCCATCTTACCTATGATTTTGTTCCTAAATGGGTAATAGGATCTGATATGCCTTCAGCAGTTAAAGTAGTTATGAAGAAAGGTGAAGAAGTATTGAAAGAGTATTGGTATAAGTTGGTGAAGGATTAATGAAATGGACTAAAGAAGAAACAGAGAGACTAAAAGAGCTACTTAAAGAACCTACTAGGACTATTAAGGATATAGCCTTAGAATTAGGTCGTACTTATAATTCAGTAGAGAAGAAGTCAAGAGCATTTGATAGACCTTTTAAGGTAATCAAAGTAAGTAATAATCCTGTAAAGCAGGTAAATAAACTAACTAAAGAACAACCTAAAGTACTATTGAAATTATTAACAAGAACTAAGATACCTATGAGGAGTGATGAACTACTTGGTAAGATGGTTGATCTAGGATTTGAAGATTATAACCAATCTGAATTAGCAGATGATATATCTAGATTATTTAAGATAGGTTATGATATAAAGACAATGCATGAAGGTCTAGACAAATATTATTCTCTTGTTAGATATTCTATCCCTGTAGGTGAAGAGTTCTATAGGAAACTAGGTAAGATAGAGACACCTTTTCTAGCTACAGGTGACTTTCATCTAGGATCTCAAACCTATTGTCAATCAGCATTTAATGAATTGGTTAAAGATATCAAGAAGTATAAAATAAAGCATGTAAGTATAGCAGGAGATCTTCTTCAAGGTAGAGGTGTATATACTACTGAGTTTCAAGATCTACTAATGCCTAACATTGGAGAGCAGATAGAAGCTTGTGTTACTATACTAAAACAAATCCCTAAGTCTGTCAAACTTCATGTAGTTATAGGTAACCATGAAGAAAAGATTAAAGGTAATGTAGATGTTGGTCTTGATCCGGTGAAGATTATTTGTAATATGTTGCCTAATGCTAGATACTATGGACATGTAGCTAATCTACAATTGGATAAAGACTATGCCTTTCTAATGATGCATGGATCAGGATATATGACAAGAGCAATCAGTTATAGGGCTGATGTTATTTGGGATAACCTGGTAGAGAAACCTAATGTATTCCAGATGGGTCATCTACATCAATTAGGATGTTGGTGTAAACCACCTCAGAATAACAACATAATAATGAGTGGAACTCTACAGAGAGAGAGTGCATGGTTAATGTCTAAAGGAATAACTGCTCAATTAGGTTGGATAATAGTACATGATATTAATAACAGTGGAGCAACTTTCAGTGTCAGAAGGCCCTTACATTACTAGACCCCGGTCTAGAGCTAGACATAGATGCCAAGATTGTGGATGTCTACTTAGAATGGATAGTGTTAAATTCCTTAACCATCAACCCTTTTGTAAAGGTTGTTATAATAAGAGAAAGAGAATGAATAGAGAGGGAGGTAAATTTGGATATCCAGAAGATCCAAAGCATAAATAGCTATTTCATTAAGATAACCAATTTTGTATGTAGAGAGATATGTGGAAAGAACACTCTATCTCCCAAATGTAGAACATGCCCTTATGCTATATGGACAAATGAAATAGTTAAAATATGTATTAAAGATATAAAGTAACTAGACTAGGTGAGTATTATGTCTGAAAGGTTAAGCCCATTTCTTAGGGATCTCAGGGAACAACCTAAAGTAGAGAGTGAGGCTAAAGGAAAAGAAGTTAAAATAGTAAGGTCTTCTACTATTGAACAATTGGAAAATAGAAATAAAAGATTAGGAGGTTTTGGTAAGGCAGAGGATTCTAAGGAAAGACTAAAGTTAACTTTAGATATGAGAAGAGTTAAGTTATTTTATCAGAAAGAAGAGACTATCTTTAGTATTATAAACAGATATCTAGTAGATGTAGTTGGACCTGGCTTTACTATTATACCTGATCCAGATGCAACTGATGATCTAAAAGCAGTAGCAGAAAGAGAAGCTATGGAAATATTGAAATGGAGTAAGAGTAAGCATATCAGACTTAGACAAAATATTAGAATAGCTTTTCAGGATCAATTGTTATATGGTAGAGGTTTCTTGGAATTATGCTATAATGGTCTTCATGATGATATTCTATTGTTACATAGCATTAATCCAGAAGATACAGACTTTGAGAGAGATCACCTTAATAATGTTAAAGTAAATAAGTGGATGGAACCACTTGGTTATATATGGAAAAGATATACAGCTAAAGAAGTTAAACTAGAGCCTACTCAAGTAGCTCACTTTAAACTATTTGGTCTAGGTAGTTTATCTCTAGGTATATCTCCTATAGAATCATTATATGCTGTGTTAAAAGCTAAGATGAATATAGAAGAGTCTTTAGCTGAAGCTGCATTTAGAAGGGCACATCCTTGGATTATAACTTATGTAGGAGATACTGAACATGATCCCCTTCCAGCTATAATAGATCAGATACATGGAGAAATAGAGAACATGGGTCAAAAGACAGAGATTACATTGCCCTATTATGTTAAACTAGAACCATTAATACCTAAAGGATTAGGGGAGCTAGAATCGTACCAGGATCTCTATAGGAAGCTAACTTATGAAGGGTATCTAATGCCTCCGGGAATACAAGATAAAGAAGCAGGTGGTCAAGCTGATAAGAAATCAGCTATATGGGAAGGAGTAGTTCTTAACTTCCAAGAATGTCTAGCTGATATTGTCGAATGTCAAATCATCCAAAGAGTATGTGATGTAAGAAGATATAGAACATTACCTAGAATAAAGTGGAATACTTTAACACCAACTAGGAAACTATCTAGGTCAAGGAATATAGCTATTATGTTAAGACATGGTGGTATAAGTTGGAATCTAGATCTAGAGAATGCTTTACGTAAGGAGAATCAATTACCTCCCTTATCTGAGAAGGATGTTAAAATTGATAGAAAGCTAGAAGTTGAAGTAAAAACATTAAAGGGGAGAATTAAAGATCTTGAAGATAAGGAAAGCAAAGATAATCCAGAAGTTGAAGAAGCTGAACCAACTACTGTGTAATAGTTGTGATATTAAGATAGTAGACTGTAATTGTGAGAAACAACAATTAATACAAGAGATAGTGGTGTTGTTAGAATGATATATCCTTGTGTCTTTAAGATCCCTAGTTCTATTCTAGATTCTTGTCCTGTACGTAATCATTTTAAGATAACACCTGAGGTATTGATAGAAGGATGTAAGTGTTGTCCTTATCTTTTAAAGTGGAGAGAGGAGATAAAGTGGGAATACTTTATCAAGAGAAATAAGTGTACCCCGGTACCCAATAAAAGTACAATTTAAATAGTTTTATCATCTACGTACTTATTCAGTATTGGATGGAGGGAGGTGTTGAATAATGTCGTTGTTAAAAGAAAAGGGTATTACTTTAAAGGGTAGATTCAAGGTAATGGTTTTCGATGGGGAAGGAGACCTAGTAAATGTTCTGGAGAAAGATAATCTTATAGTTGATATGGGTTTAGAAGCACTATCAAGAATCATTGGGGAACCAACCCCATCAATAGTAGCTGCTAACTGGATAGCTATAGGAACTGGAACTGCCGCTGCAGATGTGGCTGATACTGAATTAGGTGGAGCTGTTTCAGCTAACTCAGGGTTATTCGAACAACTACAAGCTGGCGCAGGATCATGGCAATGTGTTTACACTTGGGGTGCAGGAACACCTAACGTAAATGTTAACCTCTTTGAATCAGGAGTATTCTTTGGTTCAACTGATAGAGGAGAAGCAGGTACAATGCTTTGTAGACAAACCTTTGGGGTAGTTACTAAGAACACTACAGATACACTAACAGTAACATGGGGTTTCACAGTAGCTTAAGCTTAATCTTTATATCCTACCTTTCTTTCCTATTTTTTAAGGGATAAAATAGATGAACTGTCGTTTATGTGAAAAGAAGAGATTAACTAAGTGGTATTATTCTGATGACTATATCTGGATAGCTGATTGTAAGACTTGTCATATACCTATGCTTGTTTTAAATAGACATGCCACCAATCCAACTCTTAAAGAAGGAAACTATATAAGATCAGTACTTAATTCTCTATATGGATTTGGTAAATGGACACTAAGAGGGAATATGAGATCTATTAAAGATCATTATCATGAACATATTATATTGAAGTGAATAAAGTGAGAGAACTATTAATAATAGTATTAGATTGTTTAGATCCTCTTTTAACTAAGGAATGCAAGATGGAGACCTTAAGAGGAATTGGAGAAATACAAACAATAAATACTTATGATGAAACAGGCCCAGCAGTAAACAGTTTATTTAGTATGGATAGTAAGGAAGGAAGACTCTGGGAAAGGATAGATTGTAAATGGGGATTATGTAATATTCCTTATGTGGTGCCTTTCAGTATAAATGGTTGGGTAATTGGTGGATATTTTGTAACTAAAGTTGATACCCTTGTTTACCCTAAAACCTATCTTCCTTTATTACAGAAGATGAAATATGAAATAGATCTAGAAGTATGCCAAGGTGAATGGAATACTGCTGACATCCAGTATCCTAGGATAACTCCTAAGAGGACTTTGGTATTTAATAAATTATTAGAAATAGAACCAGTAAATATAGCAATAATATGGTATAGATCTGGAGATGGGATTAGTCATTATCATGCTCACTATACCTTGAGAAAAGATAAGATATTACAATGGTATGAGTTCTTAGATACCCAGGTATCCAAATTACCTCTTGATCAGTTTAAAGATATACTAATATTCTCTGATCATGGAGTACCAGTTTATGGAGGTATGCTTCTGTTTAAGTCTCAAAGAATAGCTAATGAATCTCATAGAGAACAGGGGATATTTGTAAACAATATAGGAGAAACTATCAATCACTTTAAAGAACTTAATCCACTCATAATCTCTTTAGCTAAAGAGTATAACTTAAAAGTAGATAAGGGATATAAACAATATATTTATGATAAAGTAGAAGAAGAAGTAATTAAAGAAAGGTTAAGAATATTGGGGTATATTGATTGAAGATATTATTAATATCTACTGCAGCACTTGATACACCTCCCAAATTCTATGGTGGTCAAGAGCAGGTAGTTGCAGACTTAGCAGAAATATTAATCAAGAAAGGACATAAGGTAAGTATAGCTTGTACATCTGGTTCAATAGTACCTAAAGGAGTAGAGCATATACCTACTGTTAATAAAGATATAGATGGTTTCTTTGAGAACTTAGCTCTAATAGAGTATTGGGAAAGACTAGATGAATTTGATATAATACATGATAATAGTCATGCTAAACAAGCCTATTCTATATTCTATCAGAAGCCAGAGATATTTAGATTCTTAAGTACACTTCATTGTCCTACTTCTATTATTTATCCTTTGACTAGACCTAATTTAGTATGTATATCTAGATCTCATTCTAATAATATATGGGAACTATATGGATATGAATCCAAGATAGTCTATAATGGTATTAACTTAGGGAAGTATGAATATCAAGAAGAGAAGGGAGATAGATTTGTATTCTTAGGTAGACCTAATCCACAGAAAGGACTACTTGAAGCTATAGAGTATTGTAAGAAGTTAGATGTAGGTTTAGATGTCATAGGAGGTATGCTAGAGAGTATGTCAGAATATGCTATTAGTGTAGCTAGAGCTTGTCCAATAGATTCCAAGTGGAAGTACTGGGGAGCAGTAAGTCATCAGACTAAAGTAAATATATTAAAGAATGCTAAAGCATTGATATCCCCTCTAAATTGGAATGTAGAACCATTTGGATTAATAGTACCAGAGGCATTGGCTTGTGGTACTCCTATTATAACATATAATAAAGGATCTATGCCTGAACTTGTAAAGAATAGAGAAACAGGATATGTAGTTAATAGTCCTGCTGGTTTTAAGAGAGCAATGTTATCTGTTAATGAAATAGATCCTAAAGTCTGTAGAAAAGATGCAGAAGAAAGATGGTCTAGGGAGAGGATGACTGTAGATTATCTACGAGTATATACCCGGGTATTGGAGGGTGAAAGATGGTAATATTTGAGGGAGAAATAAATATGGGTAATATGTCTTTAATTTTAAAGAAAATAGGAGAAGAGAATAATGGATAAGAAGTTATTTAGTATTGCAATACCTGTTTACAATCATGCTAGATATCTTGACTATGCTCTTAAGAGTATTGAAATACAGAAATACCCTAAAGAGAAGTATGAGATATTACTATTAGATAGTTCTAAAGACAAAACACAAGTAGAGAGTTTAGTGGTTAAATATGATGATCTACCAATTAGATACTTTCACTGGAAGAAATTAGTACCTAATGATATTGCTTTTAAACATAACAAGGCATTGTCTCAAGCAGTTGGAGAATATTATGTTATAACTGGTGCAGATCTATTGCATATTACACCTACATTATTCCGATTAGAAAGGGAGTTTAATCTCAACCCTTTGGCTTTCATTGGAGGTGTAGCTTTTGACTTAGAGAAAGATTGGGAAAAGACATATCCTAATTGGCAAGATAATCCTAAGATACTATTATCTAATCGATCTTTAGAAATGCCTAATGAACTACCGAATGGATCCTTTATGGCTGTTCAAACTAATGTGATTAGATTAATTGGTGGTTACGATGAGAAGTTTACTCAATATGGGCATGAGGATACAGACTTAGCTTTAAGACTTACTCTATTTAAATTTATTACTTTCAAACCATGCTATAGAGTTAATGCTATTTTAGGTCATCTTAATCCACTTCCTAGAAAATTGAATATTGATAGTGGTATTTACTTTACTGCTCAAGCTTTAAATTACATTATAAGAAACTACTCATTTAGACTATCTGTTAATAAAGAGACTTCAATGTTGTGGATAGGACTCTTAAAAGGACATGATAGAGGGGAATGGATACGAAATAAATGTAAAAATAGTAAGAAGATATTACATGTAGGTTCTGCAGGTAATGAGATATTTAGGGGATCAGACTTAGAGAAATATGTAACTCCACTGGATATAGATCTATATGATCTTCCTAGGTTTATTCAGTTAGATGCTGCTGATTTGATAACCTATAAGAAGAGTGGAATAAAGGATAATGAATATGATACTGTAGTACTAGCTGAAATATTAGAACATGTTAAAGATCCTATTACAGTATTGAAAGGTGCTAAGAGAGTAGGTAGAAGATTGGTCATCACTGTACCAGATCCAGCTAATTGGGATCTTAAATACAAACCTTACCAGACAATAGAAGAAGAAATTAAAGTCACTGGACTTACACAAATAGAATCAGCTAGAAGGAGTAATCCTATGGCTAAAGAACTATATACTAAAGATAATTGTGATCATATGTTTCATCATAGATGGTATACAGAGAAGATGTTAAGAGATCACCTCTCTAAAGCAGGTATCTTCAAATACAAATTAGATACTTTAGCTTATGATGGTTGGTCTTTCTTTGTAGTTGAAGCATTTATTGAGGAGGTTAAATAATTGGATAAGAATAGAAAGAAGATAAAGAAAGTAACTAAGTCTACCAAGACTACTAAATCAGATATCTTTGATCCAAAGAAGATTAAGGAGTTCTCTAAACTAGATATTACTTTTGCTATGCCTGTAAGTTCAGATGTAGTACCAATTCAATTGATGGCATCTTATATGAACATGTTTAAATCTAATCATGTATTTATTACTGATAATACTATTCCATTAGACACTTGTCGTAATGCTCTAGTAGCTACCTTTCTAGTTAAGAGACCACAATCCAAGTATCTTCTATTCTGGGATTCGGATATGATTCCCCCTAGAGATGCATTGTATAAATTATGGTTAGATAATGAAGATATAGTATCTTGTCTATATTTCCAGAAGGCACCACCATTCTATCCTCTGATGACTGTTAGAGGGATAACACCTAGTGGAGTTTCAGGATTTGTACATATGCTAGATTGGGAACCAGGCAAGAAGTATCATGTTCATGGTATAGGATTAGGATTTGTTCTAATTAAAAGGAAGGTATTTGAGAGACTAGACTTCCCATGGTTTAAGTTTGGTAGGTTTAGTGAAGACTATCTCTTCTGTGAACAGGCTAGGAAAGCAGGGTTTAAGATAACAGTTGATACCGGGGTAGTTGTAAAACACATGACTTATAGATTAGGTGTTGATGATAAGTTTTATAACTTGTATAAACAACATGAGAAGTTAAAGGCAACTGACTTCTCACCTGGTGATATAAGTGACAAGTGAACAAGAGAAGACTAAGATTAGAGCTAAAGTAAAGTTAGTAGTTACAGGACCAGATGGTAAAGTCAAGATTAAGGAAGAAGGTAAGAGATTAACTTATAAAGAATATATCCAAAATCTGTTGAAGAAGAAAGAAAGCAAGTAATCCTTTTAAAGTGTCAGCCTCTTAATTGCTTGGGACTTTATATAAATAGAGCAATAGGAGGGCGGGCTAGATAGTATCTATAGAAGCTGTTGCTACACCTGTAGAAAATATGGGTTATGATGTAGCATGTACAATTGAAGTAACAGATGGTAATTGCCTACTTGTGCAACTCGTTGTTAGAGGAGGTGGGGTACCAGAAAGTATTATAAGTGATCAAGATGGATCTTTTGGAACACCAGTAGAAAGTACTTTCAATATGGGAGCTTGCGCAATCTATACTTATATTATATGGAATCCAACAGCTGCTACTCATATTATTACAGCAACATGGAGTCTTGAAGGTAAAGAATCCATAATCTGTGCTATGTCATTGGTTGATACTGATACTTCTGGTATTGGGGCTACAGGTGAAAATCAAGGAGATGGCTCAGCTACAGTTACTTGTACTATAACAACAGAAACTGACGATAGTTGGATGATTTCATTTGTTGCTACAGAAGATAATCCTACCACTGCTCCAGATACAGGACAGTCAGAAGAATGGGAACTCGTTGTAGGAGGAACACCTAGTGGTAGAAAGACTGGTGCTGGTTATACAGAAGAACTAGCTTCTGCAGGTGTAAGTAATGAACAATGGACTCTTTCTAAATCTGCTGATTGGGTTGTCCATATTATAGAGATAAAGACAGCAGAAGCACCAAGTATTGATGCAGAAGAAAGTATGTCTATAACAGATAACTTATCCTATATTAGTACCTTCTTAAGAGAACAATTACAGTCAATAGATATTACTTCTTACTTCTTGTCTGAAGCTAATAGACTTAGAGAATATATAGAATCTTTCAATATATTAGACATAACAGTTGATATGAACCTTGTTCCAGGTGGAGCAGATTATACTAGAGATATATATGAGAATCTTGCTATTACCTCTCAACTTAATACTATGTTGTTAAGTCTAAGAACTTCTTTAGAAGCATTAAATATTCTAGATCAGACAATAGAATACCAACTATCCTCATTTAGAGATTATATTGAGAATATAGATATAACTGATATTTCTATTCTATCTAACACACTTATTAAAACATTCCAAGAAAGCCTAAATATCTTAACTACCTTTCAAACTAGTTTAATAGGAATAAAGGAACTATCAGAAGACCTTTCTCTAACTACAACTATCTTAAATAAACTAACAATCATTAGAAGTTATCTAGAGTCTTTGAACATAACTGATTTAACTGTTGATACGGGTATGGCTCAAAGCTATTCTAGAGAACAAGAAGAATCACTATCTTTAGTTACTTTGTTTAGTACTTCTCTTGTTGAAATACGTAATTACGTAGAGAGTTTAGATATTGCAGATATTGTTATATCATCTAGTTGGTTTAGAGCAGAGCTATTAGAAGAATTGGATATTGTTGATACAACGATACCGATTTTAAGACTATTAAGGAATTTCACTGAAGCTTTCAATATAGTTGATGATCTTAATACCCAAATAGGTGCTCCTCCAGCAGCGATACATGCTTTTGTAAGGATACTTAGAAGAGTAATAGAAGATGGTGTAGTCTATGGTTAAGAGGATACCAAGACGAATATTAGATCTATTCCCCATGTTCGAATACCAATGTCCAACCTGTTTCATAATGGTTGATCCTTCCATAAGAAATTGCCCAAGATGTAATACTCCTTTTGATGAAGGGAAATGGAGGATACCACCTAAGTTCCTCAAGAGTAAAAAGACAATGAGTCAATATGCTCATACTGTCTTAGCTCCAAAGCTATCTTCTAAACTTAGGTCATTACTATTCGAGTACTTTACAGAGTATTTTAATGATGGATTTGAAGATGGAGTTCCAGGCAACTGGGGTAATGTCTACGAAAACAACGGCACGATAGTACAATCCAGTGACATAGCTAAAGAAGGGGACTATTCTGCTCTTGCAACAGTCACAGCACAAGGTGGATATGGGGTTGTAGCAGCGGATTTCGGTACTTTACTTACTACAGCCTTTATGCGTTGTTATGTTTACTTTACCGCTCTTTTAGAGACCAATGATAGAGTTATAGGATTTATTCGTAATGGTGGTGATAGTGGACTTACTCCGGCATTCGCTCTAACTGGTGGAATGGTTTATCGAAATGGTTCTGGTGAACACCGTTGGCGGATGTTTTATGAAGACCTTGGAGATCAGACAGTAGACCATCCAACTGATGGTCCTGTAATTGATGAATGGTACTGTGTTGAAATCGAGACTGTTTACAGTACTGTTAGTGCTGGAATCTCTCGAATGTACGTTAATGGAACTCAGATTCTAGAGCAGACAGGTCTAGACAACGATGCTAACGGTCAAGTTGAATACATTGTAGTTGGAGCAGGGGCCATTACAGGCGGTGGAGTTACTGATCAAATTACTCTGTATGTTGATAGCTGTATTGTAGCTGATGAAGAAATAGGTTGTATAGTCGAAGGTATAGAACTTAGTGAAACATTGAGTATCACAGATACGGTATCCACAGAAGTACTTTATCTTAAAGAGATCTCAGAATCTTTATCTTTACTTGAAGCATTTGGGAAGGTCTTATTCTCTCAGAGAGAATACTTTGAGAATCTAGGTATAGCAGACTTAGCAGAAATAACTCCAGGAATCCTATCTATAGTTAGATCTGAAAGTCTATCTCTTGTAATACAGACCTTGACTTTGGATGCTCTACAACTTATTGATATTATGAGTCTTACTATCCAAGACATCTGTACTTTACCTGTACCAGGAATAGAACTAAATGAAAGTCTATCTCTACTTGGAGTGTTTGTTAAGACTCTATCTTATCAGAGAAACTATCTAGAAGATATATCAATAGATGATATTATCTCAATCACTAGCCAATTGTTAAGAGAGTATTATGAAAGTCTAGATCTAGTAGATATAATAAGTATTGCTAGAGCATTAGGTATAAGTGGATTTGAAAGTCTAGAGATACTAGATCAGATATCCCTATCTACTCTATTTCTAAGAGAGTACCAAGAATCATTTAATATAACTGACATAATCACCTTGGAGTTCTTTAAGGAATTAGATCTAACTATAGAAACCATGACTATCACTGATATCTTCAGCCCTATTCACGATATGCTAAGAGAACTGATAGAAGACTTCACTATCGTTGATTATGTCTCTATACCAGGCATGGTGTATCAAGAATGTTACGAGACACTGAACATTGCTAGTTTCTTAGTAACTCAAATAATACTGTTTAGAGATATGACAGTAGAAACATTAAGTATAGTTCCTCTCTATATGAAATACTTCAGTAAAGAGATGGGTATAGAGAGTATAAGTATAGTTGATATCTTTGGGAAAGAAACACTGTACCTAAGATCTTTCCTAGAAGTATTAGATATTTGGGCAGAATTCATCCCACCTGCTCTTAAACAATTATGGGAATCATTGAATATCATAGATTATATCAGTATTGGAATAGGAATAGTTAGACAAGAGACATTAGATATTATAGACTTGTTCAGTAGACAATCTGAGTATATTCTAGAATTACTATCAAGTTTAGATATAGTAGACTTCTTCTCTAAAGAATTAGTTGGACTAGGAGAGATATCACGTTCTGAATCAATAGGGATAGTAGATATCTACTTAGGTAGACTAGATAGTATTAGAGATTACATTGAATCCTTAAGTCTTATTGAAGTCTTCAGTCTCAGTAAGATAATTACTAAGATAGTTACAGAATCCTTAGACATTGTAAGTTATTATTCTAGGATACTTATCTCAAATAGATATCAGATAGAAACTATGAGTATAGAAGATATCTTTGGAAGCACTATATTTCTACTTAGAACATTACTTGAAGACTTGAGTATTATAGATATCATATTATTTGATCAGTTCAAGAGATGGTCTGAGGAACTTGAGATAACAGATATCCTGACTTACAATATCTTCTATCTTCGATACTCCTTTGAAGAGATCAATATCATTGATATCTGGAGTTATTCCATCAGTGGTCTACAAGTTCTAATTGAGCAATTAGGTATCCAAGATATCTTAACTACTACTAGTGCCTACTTGAGAAGATTACAGTTAGATCTATTATTAGTAGATACAGTGGATATATTCATACCATTGGTTGGAATCGATGTAACAGAGGACTTAGTGATTTCTGGTGCCTTTTCAAGAGTACTTAGATTAAGATATTTATTAATAGAACAATTACATCTTGATGAGTATTTTCAATTACCTATATTCAAATTCCTAACTAAGATAGAAAGTCTAACTATTAGAGTATACTTCTCCTTTAGGATACCTATAGAATTATCAGTGATAGTTAAACATGCACTTAAAACCCAAACACTAAGAACCTTAGTAGTTCCTACTACGGTAAAACATTTAGTTGAGGCATTAAAAGTATATAGGCGGAGATAGTATTAATAATGATGTCTTTAATAGAACAGACAGGAGTGATTTAATATGCCTATTATCGAATGGGTTCAAGGAGATATACTATTCCCTCAGGAGTTTAAACTAAGAGATCCCAATAATAGAGTAGTAGATTTAACTGGTTTCTCTGAAGTACGTTTCTATGCTAGAATATATGGTACTGTAACTGCTGTTATTACTGGTACTTGTAATGTGTCAAATGAACCCCAAGGAGAAATATATTATACTATTAAGGCCGGAGAAACTGATACTGCTGGTAAATATGAAGCAGAGATAGAAGTAACCTGGGGTTCTGGTAAAATACTTACATTTCCAAATATAGTTATAATTATTAAAAGTCAGATAGGATCTTAAGAAGATGATTAAGATGGAAGATAATACTAATGTAGATGATGTAAAGGTATTAGAACCAAAGATCATGCCTCAAGAACCTCAAGCTGGTCTAATTATTATTCCATCTCATGCTCATAAGATATGGCTTGGTACAAAGTCTTTAATTGTTAAGCCTATTAAACTTGAATATATACAGGTACCTCTTTGGCTTTTAGGTGGTAAACTATGTTATGGTAAGATACAGTTAGATAATCCTATAGAGATATCAAGTAAGGAAGACTTTAACAAATTATACAATGAACATAGGATTAGTGAAGACGAAAAGAAGAAGTGGGGTAAAAGACAGAAAGAGTGGAAGTCATATCCTCTTTATGGTTATAAGATGAATATCTTAGAGAAGTTCTCTTCACCTAGACCAGTTAAATATCCTAGAGGAGTAAAGGTATTTGTTAAGAAAGAGAATATACAGTTTTTAGATATAGGTAAAATGAGTGGAGTACAGTTAGAGACATGGCATGCAATAGCTCACAAGAAAGGACTAGCTGGATTACAGTATCAATTTATGAGGGAGTTCGGACTTAGAGGAATATTCCATCCTTACAAAGATCATTTAGATAGGATACCTGAGTTTGAAGCACTAATACGTGATTGGAAAACCTATAACCCATTAGAATTAATTAAGACTGAGAGAGGAAAAAGGATACTATTAGACGATCATCGGTTAATACATATCTATTGGAAAAGGCTTAAGAGAGGTAAACCTTTAAAGTCATTACAGTTTAAGAAACATTCTTTACCTGAACAGAAGAAGATCATAATAGCACTACATGCCAAGATTGTTGAAGCCATTAAGGAATTAGGTTGGCAACATAAAAGCCCAATGTTATCTGAAGATAGTTCTTTGCCCGAAGGAATGGTAATAGAAGATATAGATGTAGGTTATGTTAAAGGATTATCTAATAAACAACTATTAGACTTAGATAAATATCTACATGATAAGGTAAAGGAAGATGATAAAGTTACTGAAGGTGTACATGATGCACACGTATTTATTGGGATAGAAATGAAGAAGAGAGGATTACTTGATAAGCATGAGAAGAAAGATGTATTATGGGAAGCTACTAAACTAGAAATAGCTGAATATCCTACTCCCCAAGGATTAACAGGGAAAGATTGGGATACTATTAAGAAGACTGGTAAGATAACTATGGAGGATGTCTGGAATGCTTTACCAGATGAAGTTACTGTTCCTAAACCTTATTTCTATACAATAGGAAAAGTAGTGAACGAAAAGAGTATACCTTTAGATCATGATATAGATTTACTATTAAAAGATACTAAGATAGATCCAGAGGTGATAAATGCCTTTGGAGAGAAGTTACCTACGTGGTTATTTAAAAGAATACACTGGGTACCAGATATAAAAGGGCCTGACATAGGTCACTCTTTACCCAGTTATAGAAGAGTATATCGTAAGATAGCTAAATTGGAAGTATTAAGTAAAGATATAGTTCCGGGTAAAGCTTATGTGAGCATGAAACCTAGATCTGGATTTAAGTCTAATGAGTTCTGGGATGTTAATCTTTTATGGACTAAATGGGCAGCTAGTAGAATAGATGAAGGTCTAATTATACAAAAGAAGTATGATGGTAGGAGATTCAGCATACACTATGATAAGTCTAAAGGGATCTTCAAGATGGTAACTGAAGATAGGCAGAGAGATAGAAAGATAGCTTTGCCGTATTTAGCTAAGAAACTAGAGTCCTTCTTAAGTACTAGGTGTAAATCAGTAGTTATGGATGTTGAAACTGTAGTATATGATTGTCCCCAAGAGATATTAGATAAAGAGGATAAGTGTAATTTCATTGCTAGAGAGGATACTGCTTTCTTAACAGTTGGAGAAACAACAGAAGATCAACAGAAGAGAGTTGTATGCCATGCTCATGAATTAGTATATTTAAATGGTAAACAAGTACATCAATTAGGATATAGAGATAGATTTAATTTACTAACTAAAATGATAGGAAAAGGTACTCCATATCTAGGAGTAGTTAAGAGTAAAGAAGTAAAGAACCTTAGGGACTTTACATCTACGGTTAACAAGTTAAAACAGTACCCTTCTGAGGGGATAATTGCTAAGACTTTTAATGGTGCCTATAAGGTAAAGTATTCAGGTGAAAGTCGGACAGGTAGTATGGCTAAACTAAAGAACCTAAAAGAGTTAGAAGTAATGGTATGGGAAGTAGTTCCCAAGAAGACTAAAGAGGGTAAAGAGTTAAACCAATGGGTCTATATAGCTGTCTTTAAAGTACCCTGTTCTATGAAGAATAAGTTTAGAGATCTAATAGAGTGGAAAGACCAATGTTATGTTAAGATAGGAAGAACATATGGAACTAAGATAAAATGTAAAAGAGGAGATATAATCACTATAGCTACTATTAGAATAGAGAAGACAGAAGATAAAGGTAAAGAAGTATTCACTTGGATGTTCCCTTATGTTGTGGAGAAGAAACCTGGTAAAACAACTCCAGATAGTTTAACAGTAGTAGAGAGAATAATGAAAGTCAAGACAGGACCTTTATCTAGAAAGCTTAGTCACGATGAAAGCTTATCTGATACCCGGGTATTGGAATTAACTAAAATACCTACTGTAATAACTTTAGAAGATTGTCCTTACTATCGAGATAATGATCTATGTCCCTTTAAGAGAAGGTTTAAACTATTGAATAACCATAGTTTATCTAAGACTATAAAGATGCAGATATTAAAACATCCTATCAATTGTCCTTTTGCTAATAGATTTGTCTGTAAATATGTTAAAGATTACTATTATCCTTTTATCAAAATAATAGGTAAGGAAGGAAATGTAATTGTCAAATGAAAGAGCATTTAAGATATTGATTAATAGGAAAAAGAGAACTAAGAAAAAACAAGCAGATTACTTTGATAAAGATTATTGGGAGACTGGAAAGTATACTTTAGGGTATGAAACATTAAATGTGATTAGACCTGAAATGACTATGTTAGCAAATGCATTAGAAGAATATTCTGCCCCTGAACCTATCCTTGTACTTGGTTGTGGGAAAGGATACTTGAAAGATCTATTGTCAGATAAAGATTTAGAAGTAATAGGAGAAGATATCTCTAGATGGGTATTAGGAACACATAAGGACAAAGGTAATATCTTTAGAGGAGATGCTGAGAAACTACCAGTTAAACGTAACTCTATAGGTACTATAATCAGTTTAGATCTTCTAGATCATCTATTAAAACCTCAAGATAATATAAGAGAGATGAATATGATCTTAAGAAGTAAAGGATGGGTCTTCCTTAAAGTAAACAATGTCTTTGATATAGGAGATACTACTCATGTCCAAGGTTTCACTGAAGCAGGTTGGGTAGGTTTGTTGGAGTTATATGGATTTAAATTAATACAACGATTAACTCCTGAAGCTATAACTACTTTATTCTTAACAAAAGTTACAACAGTAGATTATTATCTAGATGAAATTATAGAAGAACAGAAAATATACTATAGAAAAAGGAGGGAATAGATATTAAAATATTTGTAACTGGTGGAGCAGGTTTTATTGGATCACATTTATGTGAAGAACTATTAACAAGAGATCATGATGTAACTATCTATGATAACTTCAAGTTCTGTAATATAAAGAACATAGAGGAAATAGTGAAGAACAAACATCTTAAAGTTATTAAAGGAGATGTCTTGATAAAGAAACAATTAACACCAGCAATGGAAGATCATGATATAGTGGTACACTTAGCTGCTTCTTTGGAGATATTAAATATGATGGAATATCCTGAAGTGGACTTAATGGTAAATGCAGGTGGTACTCTTAATGTTTTAGATACTATGAGAAAACTAGATATCAATAAGATAGTATATGCATCCTCAGCTGGAGTATATGGTGAACCACAAAGGATTCCTATGTTTGAGGAAGATAGACTAGAACCTTATTGGTACTATGGAGTTAGTAAATTAGCAGGAGAACACTATTGTAAAGCCTTTAACAAATTATATGGAATCAGAGCAGGGATACCTAGATATAGTATAGTTTATGGGCCAAGGGAATGGTTTGGTAGAGTATTAACTATCTTTATAAATCATGTCTTGGATAATAAACAACCTATTGTATTTGGAGATGGACAACAGCTAAGAGACTTTGTATATATCAAAGATGTAGCTAAAGTAACAGCGGACTTAGTGGAATATCCTTTCTATTATGATATATTTAATATTGGAACAGAGAAAGGGACTAAGATAGAAGACTTAGCTCAAATAGTATTAAAGATCATGAAGAGAGAAGACTTGAGTTATAGATTTGAAGATCCTAAATCAGGGGAACTTGGAAGGAAATATGGTGAACTAAAGAGATTAGTACTTAGAATACAGAAAGCTAGAGAGAAGTTAAACTATAGACCTACTACAGCATTATCCTCTGGTATAAAGAATCTAATCGAATGGGCAAAGGAGAATAGAGATGAATACTGGAAAGGTAAAACTCCAAGATATTAGTTGGGATCCTCCGGAAGAATATAAATATCTATCTCCAGATAGACTGACTATTGGATGTCCTTTCTACCAAGCTAAATGGTGTTGGGAGGAGTTTAGTACTAGTATCTTAGATTTAGATTATCCTAAGAAATTAATAGATATTATTTGGGTAGATAATAAATCTACAGATGGTATGGTAGAGGAACTAAACAAGTTTAAGAGGAAGTATAAAAGAGAATATTCATCTATAAAGATATTCTCTATGCCTAGGGCTAGAGTTGGACATAAACGATGGAGAACTAATATCATTAATTGTTGTAATCTCATTAGGACAAAGAGAGATCAAAGTACAGACTTGGTGTTACTAGGTTCTGATTGTATTCCTCCTTCTAATGGTCTTTGGAAACTATCTGATATGAAGTATCTAAAAGGGGATATCTGTGGTGGAATAACAATAATCTTTGGAGCTAGGAGTTTCTCTCCTGGAAGTCAATCAGTTAAGATATTTCCTTCTTTCACTGGTTACTACCAACTAATGGATAATGGAATGTTTGCTCTAGTACCATTTGCGTGGGATAGTAAAAGTGGTCAGTTAATACTTGAACAATCTTATATGCAGAAAGTAATTAGAGTAATGGCTATTGGTACTGGGTTTTGTCTTATTACTAAAGAAGTATTGGATAAGATTAGTTGGAAACCAGATATGCAATATGGTGAAGACTTGAGGTTCTGTTATGATGCCCATAACTTAGGGTTTAATATCTATATGGATACTTCTCTATGGTATGATCATTTACATTATAGATACATAAGGATGCTTACGAAGAAAGATGGTAAGATTATATCTTGGAAGGTTAAGTTCTTAGGTAATAATACAAAGAGGACTAGATGGAGTTATGAATAAGTTACCTAACCTAGCTATAGTTACTCCTTTTTATAATGAGAAGAGAGCATTACCAGATTACTTAGAACATTTAAAGAATCTAGATTACCCTAAAAGTAAACTAGGAATTAGTTGGGTAGATAATTCTAGTACTGATAATACTCTAAGTCTACTAAAGGCCTATAGAAGACAATTTGGAAGTAAATATAAGTGGTTTAGGATAAGACAAACTCCCCATCTTAAAAGTCTTAAGTTATCCTTTGAAGGTCATAATAATATTGTTATATCAGTAAGGACAATGATTAAAGATATTAAAGAAGACTGTGTGTTTATAGGAGCAGATTGTTATCCTCCTCCAAATGGTATCCTAAGACTAAACTATTTAGTTCAAAAGAAAGGAGCAGATATTGCTGGTGGAATTACATTAGTAGGAGGAGGTAATATCAATACAGGTAGATATAAACTATCTAATGTACCTGTAATATCAGCTTACTTCTATAAACCTCAGAAGGAGACATTTGAATCTATAAGTTTAGTCAAAAGGACTAAACCTCATCTCCTAATTATCCCTGCTAAACTAGTTAATAACAGATTTAAAGTAGGTGGAGTAGGTACTGGATTTGCTTTTATTAAAAGAGAAGTATTAGATAATATCCCATTTGAATTTAGTGCTAAGTTTGGAGAAGATCTATGGTTTTGTTTAATGGCTAGGATGCAGGGTTATAGAATATGGGTTGATACTTCTTTATGGTATGAACATTGGCATATAGTCTACAGGAGAAGAATGTTAAGAGATGGTAGACTTCAAGTAGAAACTGTAGCTAAAAGAGATAAGAAGACAGGATCAAGAACAGATATATATTCAGGTAGAATCAGAGTATAATTTAATGAGGGATATCTTTGGAAATAAGTATTGAAATGCTTAATAGTGAAGCACTTAATCAATTATTACAATTTGAAGATCGGAGAATACAGATTGCTAGATATATGGAATATCCAACTAAGAACTGTACTAGAAGATTTGTATTGCAGAATCATTGGAGAGGAGCTTCAGTTCACAAAGATCTTAGAATGGAGATGAATGGTCATCTTGTTGGATGGACGATCCTTGATAATTATAAAGGTACTCCAGATGTAGCTACATTAGAAGATGCTAAAAGAGTATATGAACAGAATAAGAACAAGTTCCAGTTTAGACCTGATAATAAAGGAATAGGACGTAGAGCAGAACCTAAATGTAGGTCAGAGACATGTGATGAATGGACTTATAAAATAGATCAATATGATGAGGATAAAAAGGTAATAGAAGTGGTACCCCGGTACCAAGATGATTTAACTAATCTAGAAGACTTAGCTGCACAACCTAAAGTCTGGTTGAAGGTAGAAGGAGTAGTTAAACCTGGAGGACCAGGAGCTACAAGAAATAAACCAGGGGTATTTCATGTTATAGATAAAGGTATATTCTACGAAGGAGCACAGAAGCCCTTCTTCCATGAATACTTCTTAAAAGGTACTAAGTTGTTTAAAGATTGGACTAGAATAGTAATTAGATCTATAGGAGTTCCTGTCTTAGATCCTGAGACTAAAGAACCTAAAAGGGCTAAAGAGATAATGTGGAGAGCACTAGTTACTAAAGATCAGATTCCTTATGCTATCTCTAAGAGAGCAAGGTCAAAAGATTGGATACCACCTAAAGGTATTATACCCATACCTCCAACTTGGAGAAAGGGAGAACAATATAATCAATGGTATGGATGGGTACAAGATAAGTGGAAGGAGAAACCTAAAGGTACAGAGAAAGGATCTAAATTAGTTAGATGGTCTTTAGCTTTAATTAGTTGGCGTGGTCAAAAGGTAATACGAGGTATGCCTAGACTCAGGTTCTACTTGAGAATAGATACCGGTATGGCTAAAGTGAGATCATGGCAGGTAAATGGTAATCCTACTATCTTTGCTCCTCTATCTGCTAGATATGAAGGAGAGATATCTAAGAAGTGGTTAACTTATGAAGGAGAACTACAGCCCATGACAGAGTACAATCCTAATAAGAAACTTAAAGCTAAGGTCAAGATGTTGGATAAAGGTACAGCTAAAATAGAGAGTATAACTAATGAAAAGATCAAGGGAGAACATTTAGTTATACATTTCAAAGGTAGTAGACTTAAGGGAAAATGGTTATTAAAGCAAGGAGAGAAGGGATCTACCTTCTATTCTTTAGATATATTAAGTAATCTAGAACTATCAGATATCAAAGGAGGATATGTATATCATCGTCATTATTGGGATAATAAAGAACATTGGGTTCTAAGGATGAAGGTAAGTAAAGATAGTCTTCAAGAACTTGTTCTCTATAAGGATATTAGATATATTGAGGTAGAAGAACCAGTTAGAGTAATAAGGAAATATTGTGATGACCCTGAGAAATGGTTTATTACAAAAGGAACTAAAGTAGAAAAGAAGATAGGAGGACTCCAAACATACATAGATGTATTGGAAGTAGGTAAGTTTAGGATTATTGAGAATACTGCTGAATTCATGTCTATGTTCTTGAAAGGTAAAGATATTAATGGATACTATATTGCTAAGAAAGAAGAAACCTGGGTATTCATGAAAAGTAAATTACCTCATCCGATGAGAAGTTTACTCTTAGGAGATCTAGCTTAATTGAAATTTAATGAATATAGACAGAAGTATAATAATCTAACTTTTAAAGAAAAGAAGAGAATACATGAGGGGTGGGAAAAGGTATACCCTCAGACATTCTTTCCTTCAAAATCAGCCTTTTGTAAGATCTGTATTAATATGATCTTAGAAGAAGTAGTTAAAGAGAAATTGAAGATACTAGAAGTAGGAACTTATGATGGGAAAATGGCTTTACATATCCTTACTGTTTTTCCTACCTTTATCTGGATAGGTTATGATATCTTAAATAGACCTATTGAATCTGCATTGGTAAAATATGATTTTAAGAGGATAATCTTAGATAAGGAGATATATGAAACTAACTTAGACAAAGATTATGATATCTTCTATTCTGGTGATACTTTAGAACATTTTAGCAGTAGTGAAATTATAAAGATCATAGATAAGACATCATTCATTCCTTATCAAATCCATGTAGTAGATTTTGGTAGATCAGGTTCCGATGCTCATGTAATGATGTTTAATCCTTTGACTTTAGATAGTGTCTTTTTAAAATATTATGATATTATACTAAAAGCTAAAGATGGTGCAAGGAAGTTTTATTTCTTTAAAAGAAATAGTTAATATACTATTTTATTAAATATGATTAGATAGAGGGGACTCTCCTTGAGTGAATCTGGAATAGAAGAAATACTTGCTACAGAATTAGTTGAATCTAAAACTGTTATCCAAAACTTACAAGATAGAATAGGGAAACTTGAACTTATAAATAACTTAAGTAATCATCCATTTGAAATACTATCTACTAAACCATTAATAATATCTGGTATTGCTCTAGCTGAAGGACTATGGAAAGGGGTAAACTATGTAGGAGAAGAAATATCTAAAGCAGTTAAAGCTCTTGTCGGTATGAAACTAATGGTAGAACATGGGATGGACCCAGGTTATAGAAACAGAGAAGTTGGTAAAGTACAAGAAGCTAGATGGGATAAAGATCTTAAAGCTATAATCTTTAAAGCTAAGGTTACTGATTCAGATGCTTCAAGAGATGTTGTTAAGAAGAGATTCGGTGCTGTATCAATGTCAACTCATATGAACTATTCTCCTGTTGCAGGAAATATCGTTGGAAAGGATATGAACTTTCTAGAACTATCACTGGTGGAATCACCAGCTTGTAGTAGATGTCTAATATTCTCTAAGGAGCAGAGCCTCTCTAATAAAATTAAGGAGGAAAATATAATGAATGATCAAAAGCCTCAGCCTGAAAAGGACACACCAGAAGATAAAGATAAGAAAGAAGAAGTCAGCAATGAATCTACCTCTCAAAAGGTAACTGAAGATGTTTCGAAGCGAGAGGACAAGAAAGAAGAGGAAGACAAAGATAAGAAAGAAGATACTAAAGAAAGTGAAGCAAAGGCTGCTACTAAGGAAACAGAAGAGGATTCTAAGAAAGATAAACAACTTGACCCAGAGGAAGATAAATGTCCCAAGGGTAAATATTCAAAGTATAAGAAGAAATTAACAATTACATTAGCTGAAGGAACTGTTCTAGTCCAAGAGTGGAAAGATGAAGATCTATGTGATATTAAAGCTCTTAAAGAGAGACTTGGTATAACTCAAGAAGAAAAGAAAGAAGAAGAAGAAGAACCTAAGACCTCAGAGGAACCTAAAACTCCAGAAGAAGTTCCAAAGGAAGACAAACTAACAGAAGAGATGGAGAAATTACTAGCAGAAGAACTAGTTGGGTACCAGGCATTTATGAAGAAATGCATGAAGGAGAAGAAAGATATCAAAGAAGTAACTGCAAGAATGAAAGCTTGTGCCTTAGAGTACAAGAAACAGAAACCAGCTGAAGAGAAGTCTGAAGAGAAAGAAGAACCTAAGGAAGAAGAGCCTAAGAAAGAAGAAGCAGCTAAACTAGAGGAAGATAAACCCAAACCCAAAGAGGAACCTAAGGAAGACCCAGAGAAGAAAGCAGAAGAATTCAAATGTTCTCATTGTGACTATGTAGCTAAGGATGAGAAAGACCTAGTAGCTCATATTAAGAAAGAACACCCAGAGAAGTACAAGGAGAAGTATGGAGAAGAGAAGAAATCAGAAGAGAAAGAAGAAGAGAAGAAGAAACCAGAAGAGAAGGAAGAAGCTTTAAGTGATGAGAAGTTAAGTGCTGCAGAACTAATTGTAAAAGCATATTCACATGTACCTAAACCTAAACCTCTAAAGCAGACAGATCCTGAGAAGTTAACTGGTGCTGAAGCATTAGTGTTGTTTTCTAGAAAGTTGGGGAAGAATAAGAGGAGAGCCTCAGATGAAGAAGAAAACTAATCTAAGTAAGACTGTAGAAAAGCTTACTTCAGACAATGAAACATTAGCTAATCTGGTTAAAGAAAGAGATAACCAGATTGAAGTACTAAAGACACAGGTTGAGAACTTAACTGAGAAGTTAAGAAATACTCCAATGGTGTATACTCGACCCGATTACAAAGTAGAAGTGTCTAAAGACTCTGAAGCTGCTGAAGCAGTAGTTGAAGTTGCCGAACAATTTCGGCAGTAATCTCCCCTTTTAATACTATTTTTATATATTATTATATCTCGGTAAGGTAAGGCATATATCTTAATCCTTTTAAATAGTTATATTCTTACACTATACTTGAACTAATAATAATAATGGAGGAGGTGTTAATAATGCATAATCCCGAATATCTAACTACGACTACTAATGTCTCTGTATTATATCCTAAAATTATGACTGCTGTAGAAACAGCCATGAGAGAAGCTAGATTTGGTAGACAATTGGTTGCTAAAGTAAATACTGATCTAATTGGTGGAAAAGGCCGTACTCTAACTGTACCTTATAGGCCAACAGCTGGAGGTCTAATGGAAGGAGCTTTCTTACCTTATGCAGGTGAAACAAGTTCAGGCACTGCTATCTCACTAAGTTATACTTCAAATGAAGTAACAGTTACTAAACTAGCTCATCAATTCAGTGTTAGTCAACAGGCTATTGATTCTGTTCAAATAGATATCATTAAAGATCATATCCAAGAAGTTGGCGAGAAACTAGCCAATGATGAAGATTGGATGATAATGTTGGAATGGTTTGGTGCTGCAATTGCAACTATAACAGTCGCAGCTTCTGCAACTGATCCAGGTAGTACTTTTACTCTATCTGAAGCAACTTATGTTTTAGATGTACTAGCTGCTAGAGAAGCTAATGCCACTGGAACTTTCCACTACTTATCACACGCTACTATTTGGTATGCTGCTGCAACAACTGCAGATCATATCTTTGCAGTACAAACTGCTATGGCTGCGGTGACACTCTATTTGTGGTATGCTTACCAGACTTCAGCTTCTAGTAAACACAATGTAGACTTAGACTGGTATGGTACTAATGTTACTGATCCTTACTCTGACAAAACTAATTGTTACACAGACTTGATTACAATACGTAATGAAGTTTGGAGGAAGAGATTCAGTCCTAATATTGCTATACTTCACTTTGCCCATATGAAATCACTATTGACTGATCAAAGATTTACTGACAAGTCTGCCTATGGTGGAGAAGCTGTTGTTATGAAAGGAGAAGTCGGTACTGCTGCAGGTTTGAAGATACTTCAACCTATGCATACCTTTGCTGGAGCAATGATGGTCTTAGATACAACTAGAGCTGGATGGCTTATAATGAAGCGTAATCTAGACATGAAGGTTGAAGACTACCCAAGAGAAGACAGTTACTACTACTACTTCTTTATGGAACTAATACCAGCAGTAATACATGAAGATGCTATAGCTATCGGTTGGATCAATGGTTACGTCTATTAGACGTAATACCCTAATATCCCAAAATAGTCCTGCTTTACTCTTGTAGTGAGGTGGGGATTAACTTATATTTTTTATAATTGTATTTATTATCAGAGGGATCAAGATGGTTTACAATACTCCTGAAGAAGTAAGAGTAGTATGTGGTATTGATTTAGAAGATGCTCCAGATTGGAAGTTAGAAGACCAAATAACTAAAGCAGATAATCTTGTTATTAGATCACTTGGTATTCAGAGAGAAAACGAGAAGATGGTAGGTAGTCAAGATAATATCACTATATCTCCGATCTTAAATGGACATAATAGAATATTCTATACTCAGAATCACCCATTAGCTGATATAGATGCAGATACGGTTGTATCAACATCTGAAGTAACTGTATGGGTTTGGACTACTTCTAATGATAGTTCAATAGGTTTTGAAGCAGTAAGGGCTCAAGCCACTGTCTCAAGTATAGATGCTTCTAGAGGAAGAATAGAACTAGCCAGTGCACCTTCAAATCTAACTATAAAGATAACTTGTGACTATTGGTTTTATCTTAATGAAATGGACTTCGTATTAGTGAAGTATGCTGCTGCTCTAGCTACCGGAATGATATGGGCACAGAGTGAATACTTCTTTATACCTGATAGTTCAACTATAGGCCCTATACATGTAGCTTTCATACCCCGGTTCGGGAAAGGACCTAAAGGGTTACCAGCTGAAAGGACTGGAGGACTACCTTATGAACGTATAGCTAAAGAATATCTTAAGATAATGCATACCCTTAGGATGAAACCAATAGTGAGATCTAAGTATGTTAATAAGCAAAGAATACAAGATATCTTTCAACAGACCTATGGGTGACTTAAATGAGGAAATCTTGGCTTAGACCTTTACTCAATTGTACTTATATTCTTGATAAAATAGTAGAAACAGAAGTAGATGAATACTATGGAACTACAACTAAGTCTACTACAACTTATGAAATAACTGGTAAGATTATACCTTTTACTTTAGAAGATGTTAGATTAGATATGACTGGTAAGACTAAACTAGGTGATGCAAGAGGTTATTTCTTTAGTATATATCCAGGTGAAATAAGAGTACAAGCTAAAGACAAGATAGAAGATATCTACTACGATCCAGATGGTGAAATTACTGAGACTATAGTTTATGAAGTTGAGACTAAGTTCTTCTGGAAAGATAAACACTGGGAGTTTATAGAAGTATATCTCCGGAGGCTTAGACCTTGAGAGGATGTAAGGCTATAGATGACTCCAAACTTATTAGTCACTTAGAGAGATTTAGGAAAGGACTAATTAAGAATGTACAATTAGAAAGTAGAGGTATGGCTAGTAGACTAGGACAATCTATTAGAAGGGCATGTCCTGGTGGAGCTAAGATGAAGAGTTCTATTAAGTGGAAAAGTGTAAATAAACAAGATGGTGCAGTTATATCTATTTACTCAGACTATCAGACTATAACAACAGAGGGAGGACAAAGAAAGGTACTAAATACTCCTTTAGCTATATTTGTCTTAGAATATGGTAGAGCTAGACTTCCTGCTAGTCCTATAGGTAGACCCTTAAAAGTTAAGGGTGTAATAAAGAAATATACTAAGGCTACAGAAGCTGGAGGTATAGGTTCAGTAGCTTCCCCTGCTGAGTTAAAGAAATGGTCAGCTGAAGGATATGTAGTAAGAAAGGGAAGTATAGCTGGTGTTAAAGGTACTAGATTTATTAGGAATACTTGGAGTACTGAAAGACCTAAATTAGAGAAGAAAGTAATAGAGGTAATAGTGAATACTGTAAAGAACTTCCAAGTTAGGTGATAAATATGTCTACAGACTTTATTAGAGTATTAAACAAGAATATGATTGAGTTCTTAAGAAACAATATTACTGATCCTATCTCTAGAGGACCTAATTGGATATACTTTGGGTATCCAAGGACAGATGCAACATTCCCTAGGATATCTATAGTTCAAAGTGGTGGATTAGGATATTCTCATCAAGTAGGTGGATCAGATCAAATGTATGAAATAACTTATGATATTGATGTATGGGGAGATTCAGAACATAGTGCTTCTATCTCGGGTCATACATATGCTGGTAGTGAATTAGTAGAATATCTAGCAGATCAAGTAATTCTAGCTTATATGAGGAATAAAGAATATCTATTAACAGAATATGGTATTAAAGATGTAATCCTTACATCAGTATATTTCCTTCCTTATGATGAAGACTTTGATCTATATAGGAAGAGTATGACTTTTAATATTCAAGTAGTTCAGGCTTAAGTATATAAATGATATTTATTAATACTACTTGATGAGGGCAAGAAGTCCTCAATAAAATACCAAGTAAGGGAGGTTGTTAATAATGGCAACAATAGTTAAAGGCTGGAAAGCCAAGATTCTCTGGAATAGCGGTGGAATAGGTACTACTTATACTCAAATAGGTGAAGCTGAAAGCATGAGCATCAGTATCGATGCTTCATTGGATGAATACTTAGCTGTTGGCTCTAAACAAGTAGCAGCTATAGTAGAAGGACCAGTTATTCTAACTGGAAGTCTTTCAAGAGCATGGATTGATACTGGAATGTTAGCTATCATCTATGGAGATTCTGCTACAGACTTTCTGCAACCAGGATTTGATATCTATGCTTATAGAGCAGTCGCTGATGAGGAAGCTTACATTTGGGCTTACAACTGTAAGATTGAATCACTTAGCTTTGATATACCCGCAGATGGATTCCTTAAAGAGGATGTTGACTTCAGAGCCACGTATTGGGTCTATGGTACCACACCTGGTGCTTAGGATGGACTATAGAGTGCAATATAAAGTAATCCAAGTAAGGAGGTTAATATTTGTCAATTGATAGTGATAAGGCTAGAGCAGAGATATCTGACTTAGTTGATAAAGGTGGAACTAAGACAGTAGAGTTAGAGAGTCTAGGTAAAAAGACTATAATTATTAAGAAGATACTTCTAGGCGATATGGGTCGTATAATGAAGAAAGCTGGAGAAGACCCATTTGAGAACTTGAAACTAATGATATTCGTAGGTCTAGTAGAACCAAAGTTAGCTCCAACTCAGATAGAGAAGATGAAAGCAGGTGTAGCTAATGAGATAGGTACTGCAATAGCAGATTACTCTGGTCTGACTAAAGAAGCTATTGAAAGAGCAAGAAATTTGTCTCAAGTGACTTCGGAAGTGCAGTCTGGTTAACTCTATACGAGTTTAAGCAGTCAGATCCGGATGTCATAAAAAGCTGGTCTTATGGTTTCCTTAATTTCCTTATATCAGGATTAGAGGATAAATATAAAGAAGAGAAAAGAGCATTAAGAAGAGCAAGAAGAAGAAGAAGATAAGTAAGAGGAGATAGGTTAGAGGGGGAAAGAAATGGCAGGTCCAGGAACTCCAGTAGCTAGATTGATTATTGAATGTCAATTAGTCTGTAAACAAGCTACTAAAGGAATAGAGACCCTGCAGAAGAACCAAAAGGCATTAGAGAAGACTACTAAGAAAAGTACTGAAGGCATGAGAGCAGCCTCTAAAACAATGTCTTCAACTGTAGGAAAACAGTTAACAAGTGTTGGCAAAGGTGCTAGTGAATTACAAGATCAGTTAAAATCCCAACTTTCTTTTAAACCAACAGTTGCTTCAGAAGAAGCTAAAAAGAGGATGAGTGAACTCTTAGGACAAGCTAAGAGTTATTATAATCAAAAGAATAGTCTAGAAGCTAAAGCAAGAATAGCTTTGGCTAAAGGTGATAAGAAAACTTATGATGAGTTAAAGAAGGAAGCAGATAGTCTAGGTCAGAAATGGTCTGATACTATCTCTCAAAGAAACAAGTTATCAATTAAGGCATCTAAATATCTTGTAGCTCAAGAAGAAGAGCTTAGAAAGGCAGGACCTATATCTGTTGATACTACTAGTTCTAAAGCTATAAAACAGATGGCAGACTTAGAGGAAAAAGCTAAAGGGTACTATACAATGTATCAACAGCAAAGTAAAGTAGCTACATCATTATTTGAAACTGGAGAGAAGACTAAGGCATTAGCTGCTAAAAGATCTGCCTCTGCATACCTGGGTATGCATACTAGAGTTATGAATAAGATAGTTAGTCTACAACCTAAAATATCAGAGGGAATGATAGAAACAGCTAAGGGTGCTGAAGAAGCTACTGCTGGACTAAAAGATATTCCAGTAGGAGTTGATATAGGAGATACAGAAAAGAAGATAAAAGAAGTAACTATCCCAACTAAAGCACCTATACAATGTGATTTTATATGTTATAAGACTACCAAGAAGATGATAGATGATTTAACTAAACCTAGAGAAGAAGTTATCAAATGTAAGACAGAAGCAGAAGGAACAGATATTAAAGATCTAGGAGAAGATGTAAAGAAGTTAAAGAAGGATGTAGAAGATACTGCAAAAGCAGGAGAAGAAATACATCTTCAAACACCAGTTAAAGACGTAAAGAATCTTAAAGATAATGTTAAAGACTTAGGTAATACTGGTGATAAGACAAAAAAGACAATGGCTAAGATGACTTTAGATGTATCTCGGGTTGGTATCAAATCAAAGTGGACTGAGAAGAAAACTTCATTATTAACAAGTACTATGGGTGAATTGAATACTCGATTTGCTGGATTGGAAACTAAACACCTAACTAGACAATTTCGTTGGATCGGAAGAGATTTAATGAGAGTAGGTTTCCTCTCACAATTGGCAGGAGGTTTTATGCTCAAAGCTTTTACAATGGCTGCTAGAGCAGGTGGAGACTTTGGAGATATGATGGAAGATATAGGTTATGTTGTTGGAGATATGCTTGATGCTATGGCTAGACCACTTCAAGCAATAGGTCAAGTTACTGAACCTCTATTTGAAATGGTGCAGATCTTCTTAGAAGCTCATCCAGCTGTAGCTGCTTTTATAGCTATCTTTATTCTTGCATCAGCTCTCTTCTTGATTATTGGTGGTCAAGTTCTAAACTTGGTAGGAGTATTTCTAGTACTAAGATATGGAATGATGGGTATAGCTGAAGAGATGGGTATACTCAAAGTTGAATCTACGGGTCTAATAGGTGTATTCCAAAACCTAGGTAAAGCAATGAAAGTCCTAATTTTAGGCTTACCAGCTGTTAGTTATGAATTCAAAGAATATAAACAAATTAGTAAGGATACAGGGAAATCTTTACAGGAACTTTGGAACACTGCTGGAGCTGGGAAGAAAGTAAATAAAGAGTTAGCTAAGACTTTTGGAGGAGAAGCAGAGGCCATTAACAAAGTAACTAGGAATACTTTGATGCTTAAACAAAGGGTCAAGGGATTAGATGGGGCAATTGGACTTGAGACAAAGAGCATAGATGGTCTTTTAATGGCTATGAAGAGTGGGGAAAAATACTTCCTAGGATATGATAATATACTTTATAAAATGCAGACAACGATGAAGGAAAGTTCAGGTATAATTGGAAGAATGAAGAAAGCTTGGCAAAGTACAGGTGCTGAGATAACTGATTGGAAAGGAATAAAGGTTATAGATAGATTAAAACTATCTCTCAAAGATACAGGAATTAGAATTATAGCAGTAGCTAAAACTTCATCTTTTATTAACAATCTTAGTGATGCATGGAGTGATAATGTTACTGCTATGGGTAAAGTAAAAGGGATGGTTGGTGTAGTAGGAAATGCACTGAAAGGATTAGGATCTAAGTTTAAGGGTTTCCTGAAGTTTATAAGTACTTGGGGAGCAGGAGTAGTCAGTGTTATGTGGGGTATAATTATAACAATCCCTGCGTTTGCTGACTTCTTTGAAGATGCTTTAGAGACAACAGCTGATCTAATGGACGCTTCTGGGATAACAGTTTGGTTAGAGAGATTATCTGATATCTTAGAAAGATTCCCATATTTAGCTCCAGTCTTTCTAGCTGCTTTTGCTACATTTCCTATCTGGGTAATTCCTTTATTGAAAATGATGATTGGACAATTTAAGCAACTAATAGGTGTCGGGAAAAAGGTAGGACAAGTTGGAGAAGGAATGACTACAATAGCTAAGACTGAGACCGGGGTATCAAAGACAGCTAAAGAATTGGGTAATCTTAATAAGGAAACAAAATTAGTAGGACACCAGATTCCCAAAGTATCTAAACCTATGTATGATATGGATGGTGCTGTAAAAGGTTTAGGAAATACTATGAAAGGAGTTACTTCTGAAAGTGGAGTTATGATGAAGAGTATGTCAGGAATTGGTAATGTGGCAGGAGGAACTATAAATCAGATGAGTGCGATGGGTGGAGCAGTTGGTAACTTCAATTCAAATATAGTTGGAGCTAATGTGGCAATGTCTAATGCTGGAATGCAAGTAGAATCATATCAATATAAACTAGGAAATGCAATTGGAACTATGAAGGATACTTCAGTTCAAGTAACTAATATGGCAACAGACTTTGGGGCAGTAAGTGTAGCAGCTAAAGGATCAGCAGGAGCACTTAATACTATTAAGAAAAGGACTAGTGGATTCATGGGTAGTATGAAAGGCTTAGGTAGTTCAATAGGAAGAGTTGTTGGACTTGGTATTTTATTTGCTGCAGTATTCCAGGTGATGGAACCACTATTTGAAGCAATGTCAGATGCATTAGAACCAATCATGGATGCTTTATCACCACTATTTGAAATATTAGCTGCATGGATTGAAGAGAATCCTGAGTTAGCTGCAGGTATATTTCTATCTATAGCTGGATTACTTCTACTAGGTCCAACATTAGGAAAGGTAGGTAAATCCTTTGGGATATTTGGAGAAGGAGGAGCTGAAGCAGGTGGTACTGCTATTAAATTCAATGCTACTTTACCTGCCATTATAGCTTCAGTAGCTGCTCTAGTAGCAGCCTTTAGTCTATTGATAGACTCATTCTCTAAGTCTAATATGAGCTTTGAAGAACTAGGTATTCTAATAGGGATAGTAAGTGTAGCAGCCATAGGGATAATAGCTGCTGTGCAAGGTATCACTAAAGTAATGGGTACATCTGCTACTGGTACTGAAGGATTTGCTCTTGGGATAGCAGCTATAGTTGGAGCTATATCTGCACTTGTTGGGGCATTCTCATTATTAATTAAGTTCTCTGCTGAATCAGGATATTCTTTAGAAGAAATACTGTTACTTATTGCAGGAGTTGGAACAGTAGCAGTTGGAATGGTAATTGCTATAGAAGGGATAACTAAAGCATTGTCTAGTACTTCTTCTTCGGCACAAGGATTTGCATTACAAGTAGCTGGTATTGTAATAGCAATAGCAGCCTTAATAGGAGCTTTTGGCTTACTGATTAAATTCACTACGGAGTCTGGAGAGGACTTAATGACCTCAGCTAATTTCATTACTCAAGTTGCTCTATCAGTTACTTTGTTAGTAGGTTCTATAGCTGCATTAACAGCCTTACTTGGTAAATTTGGTACTGCTTGGGATTCAGTAGCTTTTGCTGCTATCGTTGCATCAATAGCTGCTTTAGTATTAGCCTTTGGAACACTTGCTGCTTCAGTTGCTCCCTTTAAAGATGATCTAGGAGCTTTAACAGGATTTATAAATAACTTAGCATTAACAATGGGTATTTTAGTAGGAGTAATTGGAGCATTAGCAGCAATTCTTAGTTCAGCAACAGGTGGTCTAGGAGCTTTAGGAATGGCTGCAATGGGTGTATTAGTAGCTGCATTTGCTGCTTTAATCTTATCTATTTCACAATTGATAAACTCCTTAGTTCTGTTTGCCCAGAATTGGGGTGCAATTAAACAAGTTCTACTAGAGATAGGACCAACTATAGTTCAATCTATAGAAAATACTGTTGATGCTATTCTTGATATGTTGAATAATAAAATCCCTAAGTGGGTTCTAGCTTTCACTATAGGTCTAAGTAAAATAGGGAAAACAATTAAGAAGAACGGTCCAAAGATAGTAAAAGCCATGGGAGATATAGCTAGTGGAGTAGGTCAAATACTAGGGGGTTTAGCAGGAACAATACCACAAGTTGTAGCAGGATTCTTAATGGGATTTGAACAACAACTTAGAGATGCAACTCCAAAGATTATTGATGCTTGGGCAGGTATATGTGATTCACTAGGGTCAATATCTGCAGGAGCTTTCAGTGGTGTTCTATCTGGAGTTAGTACATTCTTAACTGATATAGAAAGAACAATTAATAGAGAAGGACCCAAGATCAGTACTGCCTGGTCAGGTATTGTTACTGGTATATCTAATGCTGTAACCTCTATGACAACTACAGTAGTTAATAACTTTGGTCAGATGATAACTAATATTCTAGCTGCTGTCACTGGAGTTGTAGGTAAGATAGCAGGTGCTTTCATAGGTCTTGCTGAGAAGATATTAGAGAATGTTGGAAACATGATAGCAGTAGGAACCAAGATTGTCTCAGATATTATTATAGGAATAGGAGATGCTGCTCTAACTATAGGTGATGTTTTCATGGATGTAGCTACAAAGATTGCTAACAAGATAGGGGATATGATTGCATTGGGTACACAGATAATGACTGATATTATAACTGGTATTGGAGATGCTGTTTTAACGATTGCTGATGTATTTATAGGAACTGCTACAAAGATAGCTGAGAAAATAGGAGACATGTTAGTTCTAGGAGGAGACCTAATAACTGATATAATTACAGGATTAGGAGATGTTGTAACAACCATTGCTGATACTTTCATAGGGACTGCTAAGAAAATAGGAGAAAAGATAGGTGATCTATTAGCTGTAGGAAAACAAATAATTATAGATATAGTATGGCAAATAGGACAAGATATAGGAGATATAGCTGATGAATTTATCAATGTAGCTACAAACATTGGAACTAAAATAGGTAGTATGATTGACACGGGAGCAGATATAATAAAAGACATAGTAAAAGGAATGAGTGATAATGTTAGTGATGTGATAGACGCAATAGGTGATATGATAGTAGACATAGCTTCTGAAATAAC
>Ga0114921_10000024_pt1 | contig 65878 bp, 38 predicted proteins | sample BentaG_FD_87016 | JGI IMG/M metagenome (GOLD analysis project Ga0114921, IMG submission 87016) | Deep subsurface microbial communities from South Atlantic Ocean to uncover new lineages of life (NeLLi) - Benguela_00093 metaG | ecosystem: Environmental > Aquatic > Marine > Oceanic > Sediment ... | reverse complement strand
TCGTCGACGCCCTGCGCCGACACGCCCGCCCAGAAACCGGCCCCGACGCCGAATCTGTCAGGGCCGCCGCCTAGAGTTCGCCATGGATCGTCACCGAAATTCCACGCGACTCGGGACATGCTCGCAGACAAACCCGATCCGGTTTGTGCGGAGTGGGCACCACTGCTCGATTCCTATAACGCAAAGATGAAGACTTGGACCAAGACAGATCCAACGATTCCAGCGAAGCGCTGGTCGACCGAGCAACGCGAGTTGAGCTTGTCGATAATTCCAGAACTTCAGGCAGAGGCCGCAGACATGCGTCGGCTGGCAGATAAGGCCGAAGACCCCTACCTAGCCAGCTTATTGAGGGGACAGGCTATGTATAAAGCGGAGTACGCCGAGCGCATCCCAAACTACGACCCTAGCGACCATCGTTTGTGGCGCGCGGTGATCTCGTTTAGCGGCGCTGTCAAGGCCCTCTGTTCGGCTCAATGATTGAACGTCCGCCATGATTGAACGTCCACCGAGCCCCCACGACCTGATCGGGGATAACTGGCCGGTCATCGATGAAATAGCCCTCGCCTCCCTGAGCTTTGCGCTCGCGAATGCGGCGGCGGCTTCGCAGGCTGCAGAGCAAAAGGCATACGCCGACGGGACCCGCCGACCACTCCGCCGGACGTCGCAACATGCTGTTGCGGGCACTCGATGCCCTCGGCCTGGGCTTCGATTCCTGAGATTATTCCTGAGCTGTTCGACTGATCCGACCCTGCAGAACGCTCCTGACTGTCCTTGATGGGTCATATGTAACGCCCCTTTTCCCGATCGCGATGTGCCCGTTACACAAGCCACACGCCGTCAGGGCGGGAAGAGCGAAGGGGGCGCTATGCCTGTTGGGTCTGCGTCTGATGGGTCTGCGTCTGTTGGGTCGGCAACACAGTCACCACGTCGATTGGTTCACTTGCTGCTCGTAGTTGCCGCACCGATCGTCGCACTGCTGCTGCCCTTGGCATCGGCCCACGCCCAACCTGGCGTGCTCGTCCATCCCGGCATGGAGATCCATCAGGATTTGGTGCGGTGCACCCTCGGCTACGTCGACCCCCAAACACGGTTGGCGTTCACCGCGGGCCATTGCCGGGCATCGGGGTCGGTATCGGACAAGCAAGGCACCCTGATCGGGACTCAAGGCTCCTTCCGCGACAACACGCCCGACGGCACGGTCATCACCGCCAACCACCAGATCACCGACTGGCAGGTGATCCACCTCGGCTCCGATGTCATCATCAACAATGTGCTGCCCAACGGGAACGTGCTGGTCACCGATCCGTCCGTCCTGCCGTTGGTGGGCATGCCCGTCTGCCACTTCGGTGTCGTGACGGGGGAGAGCTGCGGAGCCGTCGAGTCGGTCAACAACGGTTGGTTCACGATGGCCAGCGGTGTGGTGAGCCAGAAGGGCGACTCCGGAGGTCCGGTGTACACAACGACGCCGGACGGCCGCACCGTGCTCATCGGCATCTTCAACAGCACCTGGGGCGTCCTGCCGGCCGCGGTGACCTGGCAGGTCGCCAGCAACCAGGCGCGTGAGGACACCATCACCGCAGCGTCGGTGAGCCTTCCCGCACCGCCTGCCCAGCCCTGACGACCGACTCGAGCAACACCGTCGACCGACTCGAGCAACACCGTCGACCGACTCGAGCAACACCGTCGACCGACTTTGAGTACCGCCATCGGCGCACTCAAGCATCACCGTCGACCGACCTCGAAATCACCGTCGGCCGCTGACACCACAGGTCGGCCGGCGCGGCTGCGCACCCGGGAAACGCCAGGATTAGAACACGTTCTAGCCAGGCGGCAGCGCTGGCGATATTCTCATGGGAATGCTTGACCAGACACCTGTCCAGATTGCCTGGGTAACCCGGGACCTCGCAGCCACCGAATCGGTTCTGACCGCACTGCTGGGCGCCAAGAAATGGGTTCGCATGCCCGGTGTTCATTTCGGCCCGGAAGCGTGCACCTACCGCGGCCAACCCGCCGACTTCGTCGCCGATATCTCGCTCAGCTACGCCGGTGATACCCAGTTGGAACTGATCGCTCCGGTGTCGGGCCGCAACATCTACACCGAGTTCCTCGAGCAGAGCGGGCCAGGACTGCACCACATCTGCATCGAGGCCGGCGATGCCGCCCAATTCGACGCCGCAGTCCGTGACGCCCAGCGCGAGGACCTACCCGTTGTCATGGCCGGCACAATGCCGGGCGGGATGCGGTTCGCCTATGTTTCGGCCGAGAGCTCAGGCGTTCCCTACATCGAGATCGCCTACATTCCAACCGAAATCCACGCCTTCTTCAACCAGATAAAGCAGGAGACCCTATGAAGCAGGAGCAGCAGTGACCATGCGGCACATCCCGGAAACCGTGAACGAGGATGAGGTCACCTCGTGGTCCGAAGATGCCGACGTGGTGGTCCTCGGATTCGGAATCGCAGGCGGATGCGCGGCCGTCAGCGCTGCGGCCGCTGGGGCCCGCGTACTGGTGCTGGAGAAGGCCGCGGCCGCCGGCGGGACCACTTCGATGGCCGGCGGCCACTTTTATCTCGGCGGTGGGACCGCTGTACAGCAGGCGACCGGCCACGCTGATTCACCCGACGAGATGTACAAGTACCTGATCGCGGTGTCCCGTGAACCCGAACGCGACAAGATCCGCGCCTATTGCGACGGCAGCGTGGAGCACTTCAATTGGCTTGAGGCGCTTGGCTTTCAATTCGAGCGCAGCTTCTACCCCGGCAAGATCGTCGTACCGCTGGGCACCGAGGGACTTTCCTACACCGGCAACGAGAAGGTGTGGCCGTTCTGCGAGCAGGCTGAGCCGGCGCCCCGCGGCCACTCCGTGCCGGTACCGGGCGAGTTGGGCGGCGCGGCGATGGTGATCGATCTGCTGCTCAAGCGCGCTGCGGAACTGGGTGTGCAGTTCCGTTATGAAACCGGCGCAACAGGGCTGGTGGTGGACGAGAACCACGCGGTGGTCGGCGTGCGCTGGAAGCACTTCGGCGAAACCGGGGAGGCCAGGGCCAAGGCGGTCATCATCGCCGCCGGCGGCTTTGCGATGAACGCCGAGATGGTGGCCGAATACACGCCCACGCTCAGCCAGGAACGCAAGACCAAACACCACGGGACGGTGGCTCCCTACATCCTGGGCAACCCCAACGACGACGGCTTGGGCATCCGACTGGGCGTCTCCGCTGGTGGCGTCGCCGACAACATGGATCAGCTGTTCATCACCGCCGCTGCCTACCCGCCCGAGATCCTGCTCACCGGCGTCATCGTCAACAAGGACGGTCAGCGAATCGTCGCCGAGGACTCCTACCATTCGCGCACCTCGGCTTTCGTGCTTGAGCAGCCCGATCAGTCGGCATACCTCATCGTCGACGAAGACCACATGCGGATGCCCGAGATGCCGTTGATCCGGTTCATCGACGGCTGGGAGACGGTCGCCGAGATGGAGACCGCGTTGGGGATCCCGGCGGGCAACCTGGCGGCAACACTGGACCGCTACAACGCGAACGCAGCCAACGGCGAAGACCCGGACTTTCACAAACAGCCGGAATACGTTGCGGCCCAGGACACTGGCCCATGGGCGGCCTTCGACCTCTCGTTGGGCCGCGCGATGTACTCCGGGTTCACGATGGGCGGGTTGACGGTATCGATTGACGGTGAGGTGCTGGACGGGAACGGCGGCGCGGTCCCCGGGCTCTACGCAGCGGGCGCGTGCGCATGCAACATCGCCCAGGACGGCAAGGGCTATGCCAGCGGCACGCAGCTGGGCGAGGGTTCGTTCTTCGGGCGGCGGGCCGGCGAGCACGCAGCCCGGCGCGTAGGCGAAGACGCCGCGCGCGCTTAGTCAAAGTTCAAGGTGCACGAAGGCGGCGGCCACGACATCGATAGCCTGGCACGAAGAATCGCGAGCGTGCGAGCATGTTCGGATGTGGTGGTTCTATACGGTAATCCTGGGCATCGCCTTCGGCCAACTGATAAGCCAACTCACTGTCACAGTGCGGGATTGGTGCTGGGAGCCGCAGCGCCGCCCGTTCGTGCCTGCGATGCTATGGCAGATCTTCCTGCTGGTGTTGGTCATCGAGGTGTGGCTGGCGTCGACGTACTACCGAGAAACCGTGACGCGTACAACCATCCTCGAATTAGTCGCGTATCTCATCGTGCCAGCCGGAATCCTCGTCATGTCCGTCCTGTTGCCGCCTTCGAATCCAGCTGTGGAAACCGATGGCACCCTCTCGCGTTCGGTGGCCTTCGCCCGGGTTCGACCGATCTTCTTCGGGGTGCTGATCTTTTTCATCGCGGTCAACCTGCTGCACGACACCCTCATCGGCGAGCAGAGCTGGGACTTGGACCTGCTTTTTCAGGGCCTTATCGTGGCCGGGGGGGTTGTTGGGCTGTTCCTGCGCAAGACGGCCGCGGACATTGCACTCGCCGTCCTCATGATCGGCTTCGTAATCACCTACATCGGAATGGGTTACGCGTCGGTCGTCGTTGACGACATGGTCTGAGACGACATGGCCTGAGACGACATGGTCTGAGACGACATGGTCTGAGACGACATGGCCTGAGACGACATGGCCGATCAGATCGCTTAAACGTGCGCGGGTTCGTCGCCGACCGCACCGAGGTACCAGCCGCCGTCACCGAGCAGTTGCAGCTCTTGGGTGTGGTGCTGTTCGACGGTGGATCGATGGCTGACGCTGACCAGGATGGTATCCGGCAGTTGGGTGCGAACAAGCCGGTAGAGCATCAACTCCAGACCCTCGTCGAGTGCCGAGGTCGATTCGTCGAGGAACACCGCTTGGGGCTTGGTGAGCAGGATCCGAGCGAACGCAATGCGTTGTTGTTCGCCTGGCGACAGCACTTTGGCCCAGTCTTGCTTTTCGTCCAGCCGGTCGGTCAGGTGGGGTAACGCGACCTCGTTGAGCACCGCGCGAAGGTCCTCGTCGGTGATGGCACCGCTCTCGTTCGGATACGACACAACGGTGCGTAGATCGCCGAGTGGCACATAGGGCATCTGCGAGAGGAACATCGTCGCGTTCTCTTCGATCGGGTATTTGATGGAACCCGAGGCGAACGGCCACAGCCGTCCGAGGCTGCGCAGCAGCGTGGTCTTTCCAGTGCCGGAAGCGCCGGTGATCACTAATGCATCTCCCCGTTGCAGCGAGAGATCCAGTGGGTCTATCAGCTGACGACCCGCGGGGGTCCGCACCTCGACGTCGTCGAGCACCACGCGGCCATCGGTGGAGTCCTCGGCGGTGAGGGAGGGCAACGCCCGACCCTCCTCGTTGGCGATCACCAGGCCGTGCAGCCGGATGATCGCGGCGCGGTAGCCGGCGAAGTTGTCGTAGGCGTTTCGGAAGAACGACAATCCACTCAGGATCTCCCGGAAGGCACTTGCCGTCTGCGAGAGCTGACCCAAGGTGATCTCGCCATTGTAGAAACGGGAGAACTGCACGATATAGGGAATCAGCTCCTGCGCCTGGCTGATCGAGAGGTTCCAGCCCAGGAACGCCGCCAGCCGGTTCACGTACTTCTTGTAGTTCGCCACGATCGGGGCGAACCGGCGGCGCAGCCCGGTGCGCTCGACGAGCTCGCCGCGGTAGAACGCGACCGCCTCCGACGCGTCGCGCAGTCGCACCAGCGCGTATCGGAATACCGCGTTGAACTTCTCGTTGTTGAAGGACAACGTGATGATCGGGCGGCCGATCCAGAAAGCGACGACTGTCGCGAACAAGATGTAGACGATGCCGATCCAGAACATCGCCTTGGGCAATTCGATGTCGATCAGCGGCAGGGTTACCGGCCCCGACAAATTCCACAGGATCGCGGTGAACGAGATCATCGCCGCGATCGACGAGACGGCACCGAACAGCAGCGTCGAACTAGCGGTGTTGTTCGGTGTGTTGGGCAGTGCGCCGACACCGGCGGTGAAGATGTCGATGTCGGCCTGGATGCGCTGGTCGGGGTTGTCGATAGTGTCGTCGATGAATCGCGTCCGGTAAAAAGCCTTGCCGTCGAGCCAGTCGCCGGTCAACTGGTCGGTGAGCCAGGTACGCCATCGCAGCATGAACCGCTGGGTGACAAAGAGATTGAGCATGATGAGGGCGACGTTGATGACCGCCAGGACCGAGAAGACCCCCATGGACAGCCAGAAGCCGTCACGGCCCGACTCCCGGACAGCGTCGTCACCGGCACCGACTCCGGACGCGATGACCTGGAAGCTGATCATCATGTCGTTGCCCTGGAAGCTGAAGAGCACCGACAGGCGGACGCTCGCGATGACCAGTAGCAGGATTCCCGCCAGCCACACCCACACGACCACGCTTTCGGGGCCGGTGAAATAACCCCGGGTGACACGCCAGAACTGCTTCCCCCAGGTGGTGTAGCGCACGATCAACACGAGAGCCACGAAAGTGGCCACCGCTGCGTAACCCCAGGCCTGGGCGATCCACCACAGCGAGGTCCAGATCTCGCCGGTCCAGTCCAGAGTGGGGGTGAACAATTCCATTCGGGCAAGGTACCGCGACAATCTGCCGGCGAGGTATTGGAGGAGGCCAGGCCGATGGGGCGAGTCGGCCCATGCCCGCACCAGCGCGACTTCTGGCCCGCTCGGCCTACAGGTTGGGGTGCGACCCGCGCCGCGTACCGTGACTGTGTGGCTCGCAACTCTTCGAAGACTTCGGCGAAACCCAAACCGGGGCGGATCTCCAACCGTTTCTGGAAGCTGCTCGGCGCAAGCGCGGACAAGGACCAGACGCTGTCGACAGAGCTGGTCGATCAGTCTGCCGAATTCGATGCCAAGGTTGCTGAGCTCGACGACGAGCAGGTGCGCGCGGCAGCCCGCCTACTCGAGCTCGAAGACCTGGCCGACTCCGCCGACATACCCCAGTTCCTGGCGATCGCCCGTGCGGCGGCGGAAAAGACGACCGACCTGCGTCCCTTTGATGTACAGCTGCACGCCGCACTGCGGATGCTGGCCGGCGACGTTGTCGAGATGGCCACCGGCGAGGGCAAGACGCTCGCCGGCGCGATCGCGGCGGCCGGCTACGCGCTCGGGGGTCGCAGTGTGCACGTCATCACGATCAACGATTACCTGGCGCGCCGTGATGCCGAATGGATGGCTCCGCTGATCGAAGCGATGGGACTCACTGTCGGCTGGATCACCGCGGAATCCACCGCTGCCCAGCGCCGCGAGGCCTACCAATGCGACGTCACGTACGCGTCGGTCAACGAGATCGGTTTCGACGTGCTGCGCGACCAGTTGGTGACCGATGTCGAGAACCTCGTCTCCCCGAATCCCGACGTGGCGTTGATCGACGAGGCCGACTCGGTCCTTGTCGACGAGGCGCTGGTGCCGTTGGTGCTGGCGGGAACCAGCCATCGGGAGACCCCGCGCGTCGAGCTGATCCGACTCGTCGGCGAGCTCGTCGAGGGCAAGGACTTCGCCGCGGACACCGACAGCCGCAACGTGCACCTCACCGAGGCGGGCGCCGTCAAAGTCGAGGCGGCACTGGGTGGCATCGACCTGTACTCCGAGGAGCACGTCGCCACCACGCTCACCGAGATCAACGTCGCCCTGCACGCGTACGCGCTACTACAACGCGACGTGCACTACATCGTGCGGGACAATGCGGTGCATCTGATCAACGCTTCCCGCGGCCGCATCGCGACCCTGCAGCGGTGGCCCGACGGTTTGCAGGCCGCCGTCGAAGCCAAAGAGGGAATCGAGACCACCGAGACCGGGGAGGTGCTCGACACCATCACCGTGCAGGCGTTGATCAACCGGTACCCGCGAGTCTGCGGGATGACCGGCACCGCGCTGGCCGCCGGTGAACAACTTCGTCAGTTCTACAAGCTCGGCGTCTCGCCGATCGCGCCCAACACCCCGAACATCCGCGAGGACGAGGCAGACCGGGTGTATGTCACCGTCGCTGCCAAGAACGACGGCATCGTCGAACACATCGCCGCCGTTCACAAAACCGGCCAGCCGGTTCTGGTGGGCACCCGCGACGTGGCCGAATCCGAAGATCTGCATGAGCGACTGGTCAAGGCCGGCGTGCCGGCGGCCGTGCTCAACGCCAAGAACGACGCCGAGGAGGCGGCTGTCATCGCCGAGGCGGGCGCGCTGAACGCGGTCACGGTATCCACCCAGATGGCCGGCCGCGGCACCGATATCCGGCTGGGGGGGTCCGACGTAAGCGATAACGCCGCCGAAAAGAAGCGAGTGGCCGAACTCGGGGGACTGCATGTCATCGGCACCGGCCGCCACCACACCGAGCGGCTGGACAACCAGCTTCGCGGCCGCGCCGGTCGGCAGGGCGACCCTGGATCGTCGTTGTTCTTCTCCAGCTGGGAGGACGACGTCGTGGTCGCCTATCTCGACTCCGACAAACTGCCGGTCGATTGTGACGAGGACGGCCGGGTGGTGAGCCCCAAAGCGGCCAATCTGCTCGAGGACGCGCAGCGGATCGCCGACGGCCGACTGCTCGAAGTTCACGCCACCACCTGGCGTTACAACCTGCTGATCGCCCAGCAACGCGGGATTCTCGTCGAGCGGCGCGACACGTTGCTGCGCACCGCGACGGCGCGCGAGGAGCTGGCAGAGTTGTCGCCGACGCGCTACCAGGAACTGGTCGAGCAGCTTGGCGAGGAAGCTGAAGAGAAGCTGGAAAAGATCTGCAGGCTGATCATGCTCTACCACCTGGACCGCGGCTGGACCGAGCATCTGGCATACCTTGCCGACATCCGGGAGAGCATCCACCTGCGCGCCCTGGGTCGGCAGAATCCGCTCGACGAATTCCATCGGATGGCAGTCGACGCCTTCGCCTCGCTAGCCGCCGACGCCATTGAAGCGGCCCAGCAGACCTTCGACACCGCGACGTCGATCGAGGACGAGCTGGGTCTTGATCTGTCCAAGCTGGCCCGGCCAACCTCGACGTGGACGTACATGGTTCACGACAATCCGCTGGCCGACGACACCATGTCGGGACTCAGCCTGCCCGGCGTGTTCCGCTAGGTTCTACTGCATGGTCAAGGCGGCGGACGGGAACGCCGCGACCCCGGGATCGGAACCGCAGGACCGGGTTCTGACGGTGCCGAATGTGCTGTCAATCATCCGCCTGGTTCTCGTACCGGTCTTCCTCTATCTGCTGCTGATCGCCGGTGCGACGGGTTGGGCGGTCGCCGTGCTGATGTTCAGTGGGGTGTCCGACTGGGCGGACGGCAAGATCGCGCGCCTGTTCGACAACCAGTCCTCGCGGCTGGGCGCGTTGCTCGATCCCGCGGTCGACCGGATCTACATGGTCGTGGTACCCGTCGCGATGGCAATAGCCGGCGTGATCCCGTGGTGGACCGTGGTGCTGCTACTCGGGCGCGACGTGGTGCTGGCCGCGACGTTGCCGCTGCTTCGCACACGCGGGCTGTCGGCGCTCCCCGTCACCTACGTCGGTAAGGCGGCGACATTCGCGCTGATGTCGGGCCTTCCGCTGGTGCTGCTGGGACAGCACGACGCGACTTGGGCCCGGGTGGTGTTGGCGGTCGGGTGGGGCTTTCTGATCTGGGGCCTCGCCATGTACCTGTGGTCCGCGGTCCTCTACCTGATCCAGGTGTTCATGGTGATGCGCACGATGCCCCCTGCCAAATCCGACACCACCCCTGGCAGCGACTAGTCACCGGTGAGCACTTTGGGCGGTTTCGAGGCCGGAAGCAACGCGAACGAGACCGGCGGTCCGACGCTGATACCGGTGCCGTCATTGCTGCGAGCGTTGCTCTCCGACCACCTCGACCCCGGTTATGCCGCGGCGGCGAAGGCGCAGGAGCAGCGGGCACGGCCTGCGGAGTGGACCTGGCAGATCCTCGCTGCGGTCTTGGTGACGGCGGTGTTCGCACTGGCCTGGGCGCAGGCGCAATCCACCGCGCCCAGGGTGCGCGAATCGCAGCAGCTGCTGGCCGCAAGTGTGCGGTCCACCGAGGCGAGCGCGGCAGATCTCGCTGCCCGCCGTGACCGGGTGGCTGGGGAGGTGAACGCCCAACGACGCAGCCGTCTCGCGGGCGACGCCACTGGTCAACAGCTGCTCGACGACCTGGAGCAGGCCATCTCCGCGGCCGCAGCCATCTCATTGATCGGGCCCGGCCTTACCGTCACCGTCACCGATCCCGGGGCTGCGCCCGATCTCACCGACGTGTCCAAGCAGCGCGTGGCCGGCAGCGGGCAGGTAATCCTGGACCGAGACCTACGACTGGTCGTCAACTCGTTGTGGGCCAGTGGAGCCGAAGCCGTCTCGGTGGGCGGGGTGCGCGTCGGCCCGAACGTGACGATCCGCCAGGCCGGGGGAGGCATGCTGGCCGACAATCAACCGATCACCAGTCCCTTTGTCATACAAGCGGTCGGTCCGCCGCACGCAATGCAGGATGCCTTCGCCCGAAGTGCGGGTCTGCGGCGCCTGCGACTGCTGGAGGCGTCCTACCGGGTGGGCGTCGCGGTCGCCGCCGGCGAAGGGCTAATCCTGCCCGCAGGGTCGGTTCGCAAAGTCAGCTTCGCCAAGCAGATCGGGCCCAATTGATCGGAATCCTCGCACTCGTCGTCGGCATCGTGCTCGGTGTCGTCCTCCATCCCAGCGTCCCCGAGTTGGTCCAGCCTTACCTGCCGATTGCGGTGGTCGCAGCCCTCGATTCGGTGTTCGGCGGTCTGCGGGCATACCTGGAAGGAATCTTCGACTCCAAGGTGTTCGTCATCTCTTTCGTCTTCAATGTGCTGGTGGCCGCGCTGATCGTCTACGTCGGCGATCAACTGGGCGTTGGCACTCAGCTGTCGACGGCGATCATCGTGGTGCTCGGAATTCGGATATTCGGAAACGCGGCCGCGTTGCGGCGCAGGCTCTTCGGGGCGTAGCGATGAGCGCTTGCGCGAAGAGCAGAGGATGGCGATGAGCGCCGAGCCACCCCAGGGCAACCACGAACCGTCGGCGAACGCAGAGCCGCGCTCGAGCGAGCTGACAGGTCCGGATTCTGGGGGACGGTCCCAAGCCGTCTTCGGGGTGCTGGCTGTGCTGCTGTGCCTCCTGCTGGGCGTCGCACTCGCCGCCCAGGTCCAACAGACCGGGTCCGGCGACTCGCTGGACACGGCGCGACCCGCCGACCTGCTGGTATTGCTCGACTCGCTGCAACAGCGTGAAGCGGCGCTCAATACCGAGGTTGCCGACCTGGAGCGCACGCTGGCCCGACTGGAGGCCTCCGGCAGCAGCGATCAGGTGGCGATCGAGAACGCCAGAGCGCGACTGGCGGCGTTGTCGATACTGATCGGCACCGTCCCGGCGACCGGCCCCGGCATAACGCTGACCATCGAGGACCCGGTGCAGGGCGTTTCGGCGGAGACCATGCTCGACGTGATCAACGAGTTGCGCGCGGCGGGCGCCGAGTCGATGGAGATCCGCGGCGGCCAGGATGGTGAGCAGGTCTCGGTGCGGGTAGGGGTCGACACCTGGATTGCCGGTGTCCCGGGGGCGCTGATCGCCGATGGCACGACGCTGAATCCAGCGTATTCGGTTCTCGCGATTGGGGATCCGCCCACGCTGGCCGCGGCGATGAATATCCCGGGCGGAGCGAAGGACGGCATCGAGCGCGTTGGCGGCACCGTGGTGGTGCAACAATCCGACCGGGTCGACGTCACCGCCTTGCGGCAACCGAAACCTCGCCAATACGCTCAGCCCGTCAAGTGACCAATACCGCCGGCTGCCGAATCCGATCAGCCCGACCTACGACCAGAGATACGACCCTAGACAGAGGAGCGCCGTGACCGATATTCCCGCCGAGCTGAACTACACCGCCGAACACGAATGGGTACAGCGGACCGGCGACGGCACGCTGCGCATCGGCATCACCGACTTCGCGCAGTCCGCACTGGGAGACGTGGTGTTCATCCAGCTTCCCGATATCGGCGCGGAGGTGGCCGCCGGAGAGTCGTTCGGCGAGGTGGAGTCCACAAAGTCGGTGTCTGACCTGTATGCGCCTGTCTCTGCGAAAGTCGTTGCGGTGAACGGTGATCTGGACGGGGAGCCGCAACTGGTCAACTCCGACCCCTACGGCGCGGGCTGGCTGGTCGAACTGCAGGTCGAGGCGGATGCGCTGAACGACAGCCTGGCCAAACTGCTGGACGCGGACGGCTACCGCAGCCACGTGACCGACTGATGGGCTTGTTAGGGTCATGCAGACCGGATCGCAACGCGCGAATCCGGCGTTGGTGGACACAATCGGGTGCACTGCGCGGTACGGTCGACACCATCGGCGTGACAGCTGGGCTTCCAGCCTGAGATCGCCACAGCAGCCAGTGAGGAGCAGCGGGTGACGGACAAGGACTTCAATTCTGGGGCTGACTCTGATGAGGTCACCGTGGAGACGACATCGGTGTTCCGCGCAGACTTCCTCAACGAACTGGACGCGCCACCGGCCCAGGCCGGCGAGAGCTCGGTTTCCGGCGTCGAAGGACTACCCGTCGGATCAGCTCTGCTGGTTGTCAAGCGCGGACCCAACGCCGGGTCGCGCTTCCTACTCGACCAGCCCACGACCTCGGCCGGTCGCCATCCCGACAGTGACATCTTCCTCGACGACGTCACCGTGAGCCGGCGGCACGCCGAGTTCCGGCTTGAGGGCGGCGAGTTCCAGGTCGTCGATGTGGGCAGCCTAAACGGCACATACGTCAATCGCGAACCGGTCGATTCCGCCGTGCTCGCCAACGGCGACGAGGTCCAGATCGGCAAGTTCCGCCTGGTGTTCCTGGCCGGCCCGAAGGGCGAGGGCGCCGCGAGCTGAGTGTCGCCGACGACCACACGACACCATCAGCGCCAGCGCCAACGGCCAGATGACACAACCCGACGCACCCGGGCCCAGCGGGATGTCCATCGGGGTGGTCCTCGATCTGCTGCGCCGTGACTTCCCCGACGTAACCATCTCCAAGATTCGCTTCCTGGAGGCAGAGGGCCTGGTCACCCCCGAGCGCACTCCATCGGGTTACCGGCGGTTCACTGCCTACGACTGTGCCCGCCTCCGATTCATCCTCACCGCTCAACGCGACAAGTACCTTCCGCTCAAAGTCATCAAGGCCGAGCTGGATGCGCACCCCGACGGGGAACTTCCGCAAACCGAATCGGCGTATGGTGCGCCGCGTCTGGTGACGGTCGCCGACAACAACGCAGACCACCCGGGCCAGACCGGTTACCCAGCCACATCCGCGGGCCTGCCCGCCCAGGTGCGTTTGAGCCGGGAGGACCTGCTCGAACGTTCCGGCGTCAAGGACGAGCTGCTCACCTCGCTGATCAAGGCCGGCGTCATCACCCCGATCTTCAAAGGCGGCGGGACGGTCCTGTTCGACGATCACTCTGTCGTCATTGCCCAATGCGCCCACGCGCTCGCCGACTACGGCGTCGAACCCCGTCACCTGCGGGCTTTCCGGTCTGCTGCCGACCGGCAATCCGACCTCATCGCCCAGATCGCCGGGCCGGTGGTCAAGGCGGGCAAAGCGGGAGCGCGGGACCGTGCCGACGACCTGGCCCGCGAAGTGGCCGCACTGGCGATCACATTGCACACGTCGTTGATCAAGTCGGCCGTACGCGACGTTCTGGATCGCTGAGTACTAGACTCGCTGTGCCGGGTTCTCGACGGCAATGTGGTGGCATCCGGGCGTTTTTTCCACCCGGATCGAATTGAGCAATACACCGGTGCGAAGGGCAGGCACAGATGGGTGAGGTTCGCGTGGTCGGCATTCGAGTTGAGCAGCCCCAGAACCAGCCCGTCCTGTTGCTGCGCGAGTCCGACGGTGACCGCTATCTGCCCATCTGGATCGGCCAGTCGGAGGCAGCCGCCATCGCACTGGAACAGCAGGGGGTCGAGCCGGCCCGTCCGCTGACCCACGACCTTATCCGCGATCTTATTGCTGCCCTTGGTCATTCACTCAAAGAGGTGCGCATCGTCGACCTTCAGGGAGGCACCTTTTTCGCGGATCTGATCTTCGATCGCGACATCAAAGTGTCCGCCCGCCCGTCGGACTCGGTGGCCATCGCACTCCGCCTGGGGGTGCCGATTTATGTCGAGGAGGCCGTCCTCGCCGAGGCGGGACTGCTCATCCCCGACGAGAAGGACGACGAGGCGACCGGCGCCGTACGCGAGGACGAGGTCGAAAAATTCAAAGAGTTCCTCGACAGCGTGTCACCCGACGATTTCAAGGCAACCTGACTTCAAAGCAACCTGACGGCGGGCCGCGTTCCCGCCGAGAACGTTGGTCACGGATGAATCTCGTCAGGCTCGACACGCGCGGCGCGTATGTCCCCCCACCGAATTAGGCAGCCATACTTGTTCGCGACCGGCAGTCACAGCAGGCCGTCGAGAGTATGATCTACACAATTCGGGCCGAGGTGAACGTGCGCCACTTAAGTCTGGACGCGGAATCGAGAGCGCTTCAAGGCGAAGGGATTCGACAAGTGGGAGACACGCCAGGCCAGGAAGAACTGAACCTGACCACCGGTGCCCCGCAGGCGGACACTCCTTCCCGGGTGGCCGCTGAGCCCGTCCAGGACGGCCTCTTCCCCGACGATTCAGTGCCCGACGAACTCGTCGGATATCGCGGGCCTAGCGCCTGCCAGATCGCCGGAATCACCTATCGCCAGCTCGACTACTGGGCCCGCACCTCGCTGGTCGTGCCCTCAATCCGGGGTGCGGCAGGGTCCGGCAGCCAGCGGCTGTACTCGTTCAAGGACATTCTGGTCCTCAAGATCGTCAAGCATCTGCTCGATACCGGCATCTCGCTGCACAACATCCGCGTCGCGGTGGACCATCTGCGACAGCGCGGCGTCCAGGATCTGGCCAACATCACCCTGTTCTCGGACGGCACCACCGTGTACGAGTGCACCTCCGCCGAGGAGGTCGTCGATCTACTTCAGGGTGGGCAGGGCGTGTTCGGTATCGCAGTATCGGGCGCAATGCGGGAACTGACCGGCGCGATCGCCGATTTCCCTGGTGAGCGGGCCGATGGCGGCGAATCGATCTCCGCACCGGAAGACGAGTTGGCGTCGCGGCGCAAACATCGCGACCGCAAGATCGGCTGACCCGAGCAAGCCGTAAGGGAGCTGATCGACCTCCAGGTGCCGCGCGCCGGTAGAGTGGGTGACGCATCGCCCTTGCGCGGGAGAGTTCCGTGGCCGCCAGCCACGGGCGCCGAAGGAGCAACACCTCTCCGTCAACCTCTCAGGCAACCAGGACCGCGCGAGGCCCCGATGCCTCTGGAAAGTGGTGCGCACGCCCCTGGACTAGTTGGACAACTGGACTAGTTGGACAAGCTGGGTAAACCCGGGGGCTGGTTCACCCGCCCATGGGGAAAGGCTCTGTCGGCTGATGCCATCAGCCGGGCTGGCTGAATCTCTCAGGCACCCGATTGGGTTGACGACAGAGGGGGAGGAGCTCAGTGCGCCTGCGCTCCTCGCGCCCGCGGCAATCGTCGGGAGATGTCTGTCATGTCGGATTCCAGGTCCGGTACCCCCAAAGAACCCTCTGAACTCAGCTTCACCGACCGGCACATCGGGCCGGATGCCCGTGCGGTCGACACGCTGCTGAGCACGATCGGCGTCGAGTCGCTCGATGAGTTGGCCGCCAAGGCGGTGCCCGCGGACATCCTCGACCTGATGGATGCCGACCTGATGGATGCCAACGCGGTCGCGCCCGGGTTGGAGAACCTGCCACCGGCCGCCACCGAGGCCGAGGCGCTTGCTGAGCTGCGCGCGATGGCAGACTCGAACGCCGTCGCGGTGTCCATGATCGGGCAAGGCTACTTCGACACGCTGACGCCACCCGCGTTGCGGCGCAACATTCTTGAGAACCCGGCCTGGTACACCGCCTATACGCCGTATCAACCCGAGATCAGCCAGGGCCGGCTGGAAGCGATGCTCAACTTCCAGACGATGGTCACCGATCTCACGGCGTTGGAAGTCGCCAATGCCTCGATGCTCGACGAAGGCACCGCCGCGGCCGAGGCAATGACACTCATGCACCGCGCGGTGCGTGGGTCGAGTAACCGTCTTGTCGTCGATACCGACCTCTATGCGCAGACGGCCGCGGTGCTGGCCACCCGGGCAGCACCGCTGGGAATCGAGATAGTGACGGCCGATCTGCGCAACGGCCTTCCAGAAGACCTGACCGATGACGGCGGATTCTTCGGCGTGATAGTCCAGTTGCCCGGAGCCAGCGGACGCGTCAATGACTGGACCGCGGTGGTGGCTCAGGCTCATGAACGCGGTGCCCTGGTCGCTGTGGGCGCCGACCTGTTGGCGCTGACATTGATCACCCCACCCGGCGAGATTGATGCCGACGTCGCCTTTGGCAGCACCCAACGCTTCGGTGTGCCAATGGGATTCGGCGGGCCACACGCAGGCTATCTGGCTGTGCACTCCAAACACGCCCGCCAGCTACCGGGGCGCCTGGTGGGTGTCTCCAAAGATGCCGACGGATCGCCGGCCTATCGACTGGCGCTGCAGACCCGCGAGCAGCACATCCGCCGCGACAAGGCCACCAGTAACATCTGCACGGCGCAGGTCCTGTTGGCAGTGATGGCAGCGATGTACGCGAGTTACCACGGCGCACCGGGTCTGACCGCTATCGCAAAACGGGTGCACCGGCATGCGCGGACGCTGGCCGCAGAACTGGCCGCCAACGGGATCGAGGTGGCGCACGACAGCTTCTTCGACACCGTGCTGGGCCGCGTGCCCGGTCGGGCGCGCGAGGTGCGCGCCGCGGCCAAGGAACGTGGCATCAACGTGTGGCTGGTCGACGAGGACCACATCTCGGTGACGTGCGACGAGGCGACGACCACAGACCACCTCGCGGCTGTGCTCGGCGCGTTTTCCGGTGTCACCACCGACGCGCAGGCCCTCCGACTCGATCGCGCTGACGCCGACGCTCATGGTGGATCGCAGTTGGACGCCATGGCCAGGACTTCGGAATTCCTGACTCATCCGGCCTTCACCGAGTACCGCACCGAGACAGAGATGATGCGCTACCTGCGCACCCTCGCAGACAAGGACATCGCACTGGACCGCAGCATGATTCCGCTCGGATCATGCACGATGAAGCTCAACGCGGCCGCGGAGATGGAGCCGATCACCTGGCCCGAGTTCGCCCGCCAGCATCCTTTCGCCCCAGCGGGGGACACTCCCGGACTACGCCGGTTGATCGCCGAGCTGCAGACGTGGCTCACCGGTATCACCGGGTACGACTCCGTATCGCTGCAGCCCAACGCCGGGTCACAGGGGGAGTACGCGGGCCTGCTGGCCATCCAGGCCTATCACGCTGCCCGCGGCGACTCCGGACGCCGAGTGTGCCTGATCCCGTCCAGCGCGCACGGCACCAACGCCGCCTCGGCTGCCCTGGTCGGCATGAAGGTGGTGGTCGTGCAGTGCCGGGCGAACGGCGACGTCGATCTCGACGATCTGCGAGCAAAGGTGGCCGAACACGCCGACAGCTTGTCGGCGCTGATGATCACCTATCCGTCCACACACGGGGTGTACGAGCATGATGTCGCAGACATCTGTGCGGCAGTGCACGATTCGGGCGGACAGGTCTATGTCGACGGTGCCAACCTGAACGCCCTGGTCGGGCTCGCCCGCCCCGGCCGCTTCGGCGGCGATGTCAGCCACCTCAATTTGCACAAGACGTTCTGCATCCCGCACGGCGGCGGCGGCCCCGGCGTGGGACCGGTCGCGGTCCGCGAGCATCTGGCGCCTTACCTACCCGGCCACCCGTTGGCCGCCGAACTGGCCGACGAGCACACCGTTTCGGCGGCCCCGTATGGTTCGGCATCAATTCTGCCGATCACCTGGGCTTACATCCGCATGATGGGGGCGCAGGGACTGCGGTCGGCGTCACTTGTGGCGATCGCCTCGGCGAACTACATAGCCCGCCGGCTCGACGAGTACTACCCGGTGCTCTACACCGGCGAGAACGGCATGGTGGCCCACGAATGCATCCTCGATCTGCGCCCCATCACCAAAGCCACCGGAGTCACCGTCGACGACGTCGCAAAGCGGTTGGCGGACTACGGCTTTCACGCACCGACGATGAGCTTTCCGGTTGCGGGAACGTTGATGGTCGAGCCGACCGAAAGCGAGTCGCTACGTGAAGTCGATGCGTTTTGCGATGCGATGATCGCGATCCGGGCAGAGATCGACCGGGTCGGGTCCGGAGCCTGGCCGGCGGAGGACAATCCACTGCGCAATGCGCCGCACACGGCGCATTGCCTCCTGGTCAGCGAGTGGAGCCACCCCTACACCAGGGAGCAGGCCGCCTACCCCCTCGGCACATCGTTCCGGCCCAAGGTCTGGCCACCGGTACGCCGCATCGACGGCGCCTACGGCGACCGCAACCTCGTCTGCTCCTGCCCGCCCGTGGAGGCCTTCGCCTGAGAGGCCCGCAGGCTACGGAAGACGGGCGGCGACAAACGGCAGGCCATGCCAAACGCTGGGCCGCGACAAACGATGGGCCAGGAGGAGCCCAAAGGTACTGTGACGGCATGACAGGAGGCGCTGCCGGCACCAAGAACACACAGCCGACGTTGTTCATCTTTCCGCACGCCGGGGGATCAGCGCAGTACTACGTGCCGTTCGCCAAGACCTTCTCCACCGACATCAAGCGGGTGGCAGTGCAGTATCCCGGGCAACGCGGCAAGCAGGATTTCGCCTCGTTCACGAGCTTGCCTGCGTTGGCCGACGAGGTCTGCATAAGGGTGTCTCCCGAGCAGAATCACGACGGCCCGATCAGTTTCTTCGGACACAGCATGGGCGGATTGCTGGCGTTCGAGGTGGCCCGCCGGTTCGAAGCCGCCGGGACGCCGATCGCGGCGCTGTTCGTCTCGGCGTGCGCGGCGCCGGGCCGGGTGGGCTACGAAGACATTCCGGAGACCGACGACGGCCTCCTGGCAGCGGTGAGCACGATGACCGGGGCCAGTCCGGAGTTCATGCAGAACCCGGAGTTCGCTGCGGCGATCCTGCCGACTCTGCGCGGGCTGAAGGCGATCGCCAACTACGACTGCCCCCCTGAGGTGACGTTGTCCTGCCCGATCCAGGCGTTCTATGGAGACGACGACGAGATTGCCACCGCCGAGAAGGTGGCTCCCTGGGCCGAGCGGACCACAGCAGGGTTTTCCGCGCAAGAATTCAAGGGACACCACTTCTACCTCAATGATCACTTGGGCGAGTTGGTGCCCGTGGTCGAGCAGAAAATCTGGTCGCGCTGCGGCGACTAGACCCGGATCGAGTAGGCCCGGATCGATCAGGCCCGGATCGATCAGGCCCAAATCGATGTGGCTATCACCACACCCCGTTACGTCGCTGTGACCGTCCAGAGGACTGACGAAAACCCCCAAAAAACGGGGCTGCCAAGCCCATATCGAGGCCCGTCGACAACCTTTTTCTGCGCCGAATCAGGACCCATACACCGCACCGAGCCGCGATCCCCGCAAACCGTTTAGGCACGCGCCAAAAGGATCGGGAGCACTGTTTTCGGCCGGCCCGGCGCCCGGTTCGCGCGCCCGGCTCGTGCCCAGCCGAGCAACCCGAAACCCTGGACCTAGGTGGGGCGTTCCCCTGCCTGGCAAAACCCTCAAGCCGCCGCCGGCAATGCGGTGTGGACGTGCGGTTGCGCCCTGCAGGCGAAACCCGCCAGAAACCGTCAGCTTCCCTCTGGCAAGCAATTCGTGGTGTAATCCTTGCCGGAAACAAACAACATTGTCGACGGGTCGGTGTTAGCCTTCGGGTGAGCAGGGGGACGCGCGGCCATGAGTAACGAATCGGTTTGCCAGTACGACGGTGAAGCCGAGGCGCGAAGACATTTACGAAAGGACGTCGCCATGCCGCTGCTTGAGTCGACAATTCCTAGCTTGCTCGCCGAACGGGCTGCCCAGCAGCCCGACGACGCGGCCTATACCTTTATCGACTACGACGTCGATCCTGCCGGATTCGCGGAGACCCTGACCTGGTCACAGGTGCACCACCGAGTCCAGGTCGTCGCAGAGGAGCTGCTCCGGCACGGCTCGAAGGGCGACCGTGCCGCCATTCTGGCGCCGCAGGGCCTGGAGTACATCATTGCTTTCTACGGCGCGATGCAGGCCGGCTTCATCGCCGTGCCGCTGCCCGTGCCCGCGATGGGACAACTCGACGAGCGAGTCAACGGCGCGCTGCGTGACTGCCAGCCGGTCGCCGTGCTGACCACTTCGGCCGTCGTCGCCGACATCATGACCTACGTCGGGGCACAACCTGGCGGGTCCGCGCCCAATGTCATCGAGGTCGACGCCCTCGACTTCGATTCGCCGCGCACTGTCGAGGTGAACGTCGGTCCGCTGCCCAAGACTGCGTATCTTCAATACACGTCAGGGTCGACCCGCGCGCCCGCCGGCGTGATCATGACGCACAAGAACGTGATCGCGAACCTCGATCAGATTTTCACCGATTACATGGATTGCCGCGGCGGCGTGCCGCCCCAGGACACCACGATGGTGTCCTGGCTGCCCTTCTACCACGACATGGGCCTCATCCAGGGGGTCTTCGCCTCTCTGCTGTGCCCACCGGACGGCCCGAACGGTTCCTGGGGGCGGCCGGCTGTGTTGATGAGCCCGGTGGCCTTCCTGCAGAAGCCGGCCCGGTGGATCCAGCAGCTAGCCATCAACACCCACGCGTGGTCGGCTGCGCCGAACTTCGCCTTCGAGCTGTCCGTACGCCGCACGTCCGACGCCGACCTCGAAGGGATGGATCTGGCCGGCGTGCTGGGCATCATCAGCGGCAGCGAGCGCATCCACTCGGCGACCATCAGACGGTTCAACACGCGCTTCGCGGCGTTCAACATGCCCAGTACCACCGTGCGTCCCTCCTACGGCCTGGCCGAAGCCACGCTGTACGTGATCTCGGCGCCCACTGAGCACACACCCGCGACGGTGCGGTTCGACTACGAGAAGCTCTCGGCTGGACATGCCAAGCGCTGCGGTGCCGAAGGTGGCTCCGAGCTCGTGAGCTACGGCGCCCCCCGGTCTTCTACCGTGCGCATCGTGGATCCCGAGACGCGACTGGAGCATCCCGACGGCCGCGTCGGTGAAATCTGGGTACACGGCGACCAGGTGGCGATGGGGTACTGGCGTAACCCACAGCAGACCGAGCGGACGTTCGGTGGCGAGATCGACGACCCGTCCCCCGGAACGCCGCAGAACACCTGGCTGCGCACCGGCGACCTGGGTGTCATGTCCGAGGGTGAGATGTTCATCATCGGCCGGATCAAGGACCTGCTGATCGTCGACGGGCGTAACCACTACCCCGACGACATCGAAGCCACCATCCAGGAGATCACCTGCGGCCGCGTCGCCGCGATCTCGGTCCTGGACGACACCAGCGAGCAGCTGGTCGCCATCGCAGAACTCAAGCAGCGCGCCGGCTCCGAGGCCGAGGCATTCGACAACCTGCGTGCTGTAAAGTGTGAGGTCGCCTTGGCCATCAAGAAATCTCACAGCGTGCGGATGTCTGACCTGGTGCTGGTCGCCCCCGGCACCATCCCGATCACCACTAGCGGAAAGATACGGCGCTCGGCCTGCATTGATCGCTACCAGCAGGACGAGTTCAGCCGCTTGGACATCAATAGATGACCTTTGCTTTCGACGAGGACGGCATTCGGCACTGGTTGGTTGACTATCTCGTCACTAACATCGGCTGCAGCCCCGACGAAATCGATTTCGATGCACCCCTGAACGATCTGGCCGTCGGCTCCGGCGACGCGGTGGTCCTCACCGGCGAGCTGTCCGAGTTGCTCGGCCGCACTGTGTCCCCGGTGGAGTTCTGGCAGTACCCGACCATCAACGCGTTGGCCACCTTCCTCACGGGGGGTGAGGTCGAGCCCATGGCCGAGGCGTCGCCCATGGGACGCGTGATGAGCGACGACGCGATCGCGGTGATCGGACTCGGCTGTCGGTTTCCCGGTGACATCCACGGGCCGGAAGCGCTGTGGGAATTCCTGGCGGAGGGCCGGTCGGCAGTCAGTCAGGTCCCGCCGAAGCGGTGGTCGTGGTACGACGATGGTTCGGCCGAGGGTGCCGCGGCGCTGGCAGGGGTGACCCGGTGGGGTTCCTACCTGAGCGATATCGACGAGTTTGACGCGGAGTTCTTCGAAATCTCGCCCAGCGAAGCCGACAAGATGGACCCCCAACAGCGACTGCTGCTAGAGGTGACCCACGAGGCGCTCGAGCATGCGGGCGTCCGGCCCGAAACATTGCGCCATACGCAGACCGGCGTGTTCGCCGGAGCCTGCCTCGGCGAGTACGGAGTGATGGCATCCCAGGACCTCTCGGAGGTCAACGCCTACTCCGGAACCGGTGGAGCGCTGAGCATCATTGCCAACCGGGTGTCGTACTACTTCGATCTGCGCGGCCCATCGGTGACAGTCGACACCGCGTGCTCATCGTCGTTGGTGGCTCTGCACCTGGCCTGTCAGAGCCTGCGTACCGGCGATTCGGATGTGGCGCTTGCGGCCGGCGCGAACGTCATCTTGTCACCCGCTGTGACAAGGAGCTTCGACCAGGCCGAGGCGATGTCGCAATCGGGCCGATGCCACGCCTTCGACGGGCGAGCCGACGGATTCGTCCGCGGCGAGGGCTGCGGAGTGGCCGTGCTCAAGCGCCTCCCCGACGCGGTGCGCGACGGCAACCGAATTCTCGCTGTGGTTCGCGGCTCCGCGGTAAACCAGGATGGTCGGTCCAACGGTCTGATGGCACCCAATCCCGCCGCGCAGATGGCGGTGCTGCGCGCCGCCTATGCGGCCGCGGGAGTCGAGCCCCGTGGGGTCGACTACATCGAGGCCCACGGCACCGGCACGCTGTTGGGCGACCCGATCGAGGCCCGCGCCCTCGGCACCGTCCTGGGACGCGGCCGCGCCGCCGATGCTCCGTTGTTGATCGGCGCAATCAAGACGAACCTCGGGCACACCGAGGCGGCTGCGGGCATCGTGGGCTTCGCGAAGACCGTTCTCGCCCTGCAGCACGGCCGAATCCCCGGCAACCTCGACTACCAATCGCCCAATCCGCACATCCCGTTCGACAATCTACGGCTCAAAGTCGTTGCCGAACCGACCGACTGGCCCCAGGCCGACCGGCCACGGACCGCCGGCGTCTCCTCCTTCGGGTTCGGCGGTACCAATGCACACGTCGTCCTGCAGCAGGCGCCTGACTACACGCTCCAGAGCATTGCCGACGAGGGATCCCGTTCGCCGATCACCACGCTGGTGTTGTCCGGCAAGTCGCCTCACCGCATTGCGTCGAATGCCGACGCGCTGGCCAATTGGATGACGAGCGCCGGCGAGCACGTCACGCTGGCCGACTTGGCACACACGCTGAATCATCATCGTGCCCAACACGCGAAGTTCGCCACAGTCAGCAGCCGCGACCGAGCCAATGCGCTGACCGGATTGCGGGCGCTGGCCCGAGGGCAGTCCGCACCCGGAGTCGTCACCCCGCACGTGGGGTCGTGCCGCCCGGGCAACGTGTTCGTCTATTCCGGCCAGGGTTCGCAGTGGACCGGTATGGGCCGCCGACTGCTGGCCGACGAGCCCGCGTTCGCCGCCGCGATCGCCGATCTGGAATCAGTGTTCGTCGAACAAGTCGGTTTCTCTTTGCAGCAGATCATCCTCGACGGCGAGACAGTGACCGGCATCGACCGAATCCAGCCGGTGCTGGTCGGGATGCAGCTGGCGCTGACCGAACTATGGCGCGCATACGGCGTCCACCCCGACGCCGTCATCGGCCACTCCATGGGTGAGGTTGCCGCGTCAGTGGTCGCCGGCGCGCTGTCGGTCGCCGACGGATTGAAAGTGATCGCCACCCGGTCCAAACTGATGTCCCGGCTCTCCGGCCAGGGCGCGATGGCCTTGATCGAGCTCGATCCGGAGGCTGCCAGCGAGCTCATTGCGAGGTACCCGAACGTAACCCTCGCTGTCTACGCGTCGCCGCGGCAGAGTGTCATCGCGGGCCCCCCCGATCAGGTGGACGCGGTGATCGCGGTTGTCTCGGCTCAGGACCGGTTGGCGCGACGCATCGAGGTGGACGTCGCGTCGCACCATCCGACGATTGACCCCATCCTCCCCGAACTGCGGGCAGCGCTCAGCGATCTGAGCCCTGCGGTACCGAACATCCCGATCATCACCACCACCCGGGACCACGACGGCCCCGAGCCGGTGTTCGACGCCGCCTACTGGGCAGACAACCTGCGCAACCCGGTCCGGTTCCAGCAGGCAGTCGCAGCAGCAGGCACCGAACTGGGCACCTTCATCGAGGTGAGTCCGCATCCGCTGCTGACCTACGCCATCAGCGACACGATCGGAACGACGCATCATCACAGCGTGCCCACGTTGCTTCGCGAAACCGACGATGCCGCCGACGAAACCCTGTCCTTCCACACCAACCTCAACAGCACCTACACCGCAAAGCCGCCGGTCTCCGAGCACCCACCCGAACCGCATCCGGTGCTGCCCGCGACCCCGTGGCACCACACGAAGCATTGGGTACCCGCGACAAAGGCCGATCGGCACGGACCATCGGCGCCCCAGCCGGGCACCCTGCTCGGGGATCGCACCGCGGTATCCACCAGTCCGCCCACTCAACTATGGCAAGCCCGGCTGCTGCGAGATGCCAAGCCCTATCCGGGATTCCACCGGATTCAGGGCGTAGAAGTAGTTCCGATGTCGGTGCTGCTGCACACCCTGACAGTTGCCGCGGCCGAGTGTGGCGCCTCGGCGCTGTCCGACATCGAATTCCATAGCCCGGTGGTCGTTGACCGGCCCCAGGTGATCCAGGTCGTCGCCAATGCAGATCGACTCACGATAGCGTCGGCAGCCGCCGCGGATGCCGACGCCACCCGATGGGTGCGTCAGGCCACGGCGCGGATTTCCACCGACCCCACGCACCGCAGTCCGGTTCCACAGGACGATGGCGCGGTCGGGGAGGGCGTCGACTACGACCGAGTCACGGTCGACGAACTGCAGGCAAAATGGGGTGTCGAGGGTCAGCCGTTCCCGTGGTCGATCACCTCGTGTCAGGCCACGTCCGACGGCGTCCGCGCCGAGGCCGAATGGCAGGACGCGTCCATGGTGGCGCTGCTTGACGCCGCGGTCCAGATCGCGCGTCTGGCCGATGTCACCGACACGCGACTGCTGGTGCCCGCCGGCCTGGACAGCATCTGCGCGACGGGTGACCTCACTGACAATTCCGGCTCGGTCACCGTACGCCGCCGTGACAACAGCGGCGACGACCTGGTGCTCGACATCTCGGTCACGGTGCCCGATGGCAGCGCCCACGTCAGCCTCGGTGGACTGCGATATGTCGACGTTCAGGCTGGTCCGGCGCAGCCGACAACTGTTGCGGCAGCCCCGCAGGAGGTCGCCCACGCGATCACCTGGCAGCCGTGGACCACCGATGTCAGTCCTGCCGCCGAAATTGCCCTAGCGGTGCTGGGGTCTTCCGACACGGCCGCGTCGTTGCGAGATCGTCTGGCCGGCGCAGGCTACGCGCTGACTGACGAGACCGACGCGCAGTGCGTGTTGTACGTACCGGACACCGATGCGGCATCCAGCGATCTCGACTGCGCCGTAAGACTTTCCAGCGAGGTGGCCGCAATAGTGTGCAGACTCGCCGCTCGGGATCATCGGGACGAAGCCAGGCTGTGGATCGTCACCGAAGGTGTCCGCGACGCCGAGTCCGCGAGGTCACTGCGACAGAGCTGCCTGTGGGGCATCGCCGGTGTCATCGGAGCTGAGCAGCCGGAGGTGTGGGGCGGGCTTGTCGACTTCACGCTTGCCGACGATCTCGGTGCCGCCGCCCGGGCGCTGGCCAACGCGCTGCCCACCTCGGCCAAGACCATCCTGTCGCTCCGTGACGGCCAATTCTTCACACCCGGCCTCGGACCAATCACCGCCGACATCGTCGGAGAGCCACTGCGGTGCCGGCCCGATGCCGCCTACCTGATTACCGGCGGATTGGGCGAACTAGGGCTACTCACGGCGGATTGGCTCGTCGACCGAGGCGCCCGTCGCGTCATACTCGCTGGCCGCACGCCCCTGCCGCCGCGCCACCAGTGGGACACCGAATTCAGCGACAGTGGCCTGCGACACAAGGTCGCCGCGGTCCGCGCGCTCGAGCGGCGCGGGGTGTCCGTCGAAGTCGCTGCGCTCGACATCGGCTCGCGGTCGACTATGCAGGCATACCTGGCGAAGCGGGACTCCGACGGCGCTCCACCGATCCGGGGAGTCGTCCACGGTGCCGGGTTGGCCGAGAGTCAGTTGCTGACAGATCTCGACGAGGATCGCCTGCGTGGCACGCTGTGGCCCAAAGTGTCCGGTGCGCAGGTCCTACATGAGGTCTTCCCGGTCGACAGCGTGGACTTCCTGTACCTGACCGCGTCCGCGGGAACCGTCTTCGGCATCCCCGGGCAGGGCGCATACGCCGCAGGCAATGCCTATCTCGACGGCCTTGCCCGGGAACGGCATCGACAGGGCGGTCGTGGCGCCAGCCTCGACTGGGTCGCCTGGCAGGGACTTGGGTTCGGGGCCAATGCGCAGGTCGTCGTCGATGAGCTCGCACGGCACGGATCCCGGCCGGTCATCCCGGCCGAGGCCTTCGCGGCGTGGGAGTACGCCAGCACGCTGGACACGGCGCACGTGGTGATGGCGCCCATGCCGTCCACCGTCGACCATGCGCCCGATCTCTCGGCCTCCGGTGTCACGCGCATGGCGACGAAGGACTGGGCAGAGATGTCTTCCGACGATGTTCTCGCCGAACTCGAGGGCGGACTGCGGGCAACCCTGGCATCCGAGCTGCGAATCGCGGTCGACGAGGTTGACCGGGACCGCCCGTTCGCCGAGCTCGGACTCAACTCGGTGATGGCAATGTCGATCCGCCGCGAGGTCGAGCAGCTGGTCGGTCTCGAATTGTCGGCCACCATGCTCTGGAATTTCCCCACCATCGGGTCTCTGGCGGCTCACCTGGCCGAAAAGGTCGTGCCGCAGACCGTGGCCGCAGAGGACACGTCGGACGACTACTCGGACAGCTTGTTGGACAACCTGTTCGACAGCGTCGATGGCGGCGTGGAAGCGCCTTCCTCCGGCAGCGAGGGCAGGATTTGATGCATGTGGCGACCAGCCAAACGACATCCTGCACACTGGTTTGGTCCGCAGTCAGGTACTTCGACGCTGATCGTCCCGGCGTCCGTGCCACTCCGATCGCACCTGCGAGCAGAACCGAAAGGATGCCGCAATGTCACTGACCGAGCTCTCCATTCCTGCGGCACTTGCCAACCGGGCGCAAGAGCAGCCTGACGACATCGCGTACACGTTCGTCGACTACGAAGCGGATCCATCCGGGATTTCGGAGAGTCTGACCTGGTCTGAAGTGCACGAACGCGCGCAGATCGTTGCCGAGAAACTAGCGAGGTGCGGCTCCCCGGGAGACCGGGCGGTGATCCTGGCACCGCAAAGCCTGGAATACGTCGTTGCCTTTTACGGCGCCGTCGCGGCGGGCTTCATCGCCGTACCGCTGTCGATGCCCCAGCTCCGTCAGCACGACGAGCGGGTCACCGGCGCGATGCAGGACGCCACTCCGGTTGCGGTGCTGACCACATCGGCGGTCGCTGACAGCGTCAGAAAATACGGTCAGGCCGACCCCAGGCAGCGCGGCCCGAAGTTCATCGAAATCGACACCTTGGACTTCGATTCCCCGCCCAAGCCCGCGGCGCGGATCTCACTTCCCAAGACGGCCTACCTGCAGTACACCTCGGGGTCCACCCGCAGGCCCGCGGGCGTAGTGGTCACCCACGCCAACGTGGCCATCAATGTGGGGCAGTTGCTGACCGACTACTACGAGGCCTACCCCGATGGCGCCCCGGAGGACACCACGGTCGTGTCCTGGCTGCCGTTTTATCACGACATGGGTCTCATCGTCGGCGTCTTCATTCCGATGTTGCTGGGCTGTCCGGCGGTGTTGATGAGCCCGATCGCATTCATGCAGAAGCCGGCCCGCTGGATGCAGCAGCTGGCATCGGCCACCGCCGCGTTCACCGCGGCGCCCAATTTCGCATTCGAGCTGGCCGTCGCGCGAACCACCGATGAGGATCTGGCCGGCCTGAACCTCGGCGGGGTCGCCGTGATGATCAACGGGGCCGAGCGGGTGCACGGGTCGACGGTGCGTCGGTTCAATGACCGCTTCGCGGCGTTCAACCTTCCCGAATCGGCGATGCGCCCGTCCTTCGGTATGGCCGAGGCGACGGTGTACGTGGTGGCCTCGGCCGGTGGACGTCCCCCCACAGCGGTGCGCTTCGACTACGAGAAGCTGGCCGCCGGTCATGCCGAGCAGTGCGAAGAGGGGAGTGGCTCGGAACAGATCGGCCTCGGTAGACCGCGGTCGATTACCGTGCGAGTGGTCGATCCCGAGGCCTGTGTGGAGAATCCAGCCGGCAAGATCGGTGAGGTATGGCTGCATGGCGAGCATGTCGCCGGCGGCTACTGGCACAACCCACAGCTGACCGAGAAACTTTTTGCCGGACAATTGGAGGCGCCGAGTGCGGGCACCCCGCACGGGCCGTGGCTGCGCACCGGCGATCTGGGCGTGATGTTCGATGACGAGCTCTACATCGTCGGCCGGATCAAGGATCTGCTGATCGTCGACGGCCGCAATCACTATCCCGACGACATCGAGGCCACCGTCGCCAATTTCACCGGCGGACGAGTGGCCGCGATCTCCGTCCCCGACGACGCCAGCGAGAGCCTGGTGGTGATCGCCGAGCTGAAGAAGCAGACCGACAGTGACGTGCTGGAGTCGCTGAGACAACAGGTAACAGCAGCGGTATCGCTGACCCACAGCGTCCGGCTCACTGATTTCGCCTTGGTCGGGCCCGGCACGCTGCCGTTGACGACGAGCGGCAAGGTCCGCCGCGCGGCCTCTGTCGAGCTGTACCGCAGCAAGGACTTCACCCGTCTGGACGTCACTACATGACCTCAGCCATCGACGAGCCTGCTGTTCGGAGATGGTTGGTCGATTATCTGGTCGAGAACAACGGTTGCAGCCCTGAACACATTGATCGTGGCGCCTCGATGCACGATCTCGGCGTCGGATCCCGCGACGCGGTGGTACTCACCGGGGTGTTGTCGGAGTTCCTGGGCCGCCCCGTGTCTCCGGTGGATTTCTGGCAGTACCCAACAGTGGACGCGCTGGCGAAGTTCCTGACCGGTGGCGAGGTCGAGCCGCTGGCCGAGGCGGTCGTACGTCGCGAGTACGGTTCCGATGACGAGCCGATCGCCGTGATCGGTTTGGGCTGCCGGTTCCCGGGCGGCCCCGGCGAGGGCAACATCGAAGGAACGGATGCGTTCTGGGAGTTCCTCACCGAGGGGCGCTCGTCGGTCGGCGAGGTACCCGAGCAGCGCTGGACGTGGGCTGACGACGGCACGCCGGAGGGCGGCGCGGCGCTGGCGGGTGTCACGCGGTGGGGTTCGTTCCTGCGCGACATCGATGCCTTCGACGCGGAGTTCTTCGAGATCTTGCCGCGCGAAGCGACACGGATGGATCCGCAGCAGCGGTTGCTGCTGGAGGTCGTCCAGGAGGCGCTGGAGAACGCCGGCATTCCTGCCGATTCGCTGGCCGAGACGCAGACCGGTGTGTTCGCCGGTGCGAGTGCGGGTGACTATGCGCATCTCTCCGGGGGCAACCTGGACCAGGTCGACGCCTGGTACAGCACCGGTGGCGCGGTGAGCATCATCGCCAACCGGGTGTCGTACTACTTTGATCTGCGGGGTCCGTCAGTCACGATCGACACGGCCTGCTCGTCCTCGTTGGTGGCGGTGCACTTGGCATGTCAGAGCCTGCGCTCGGGCGACTCCAACCTGGCACTGGCTGCCGGGGTGAACCTGCTGCTGTCCCCGACGGCTACCAAGAGTTTCGATCAGGCCGAGGCGATGTCGAAGACGGGTCAGTGCCACAGCTTCGACGCCGCGGCCGACGGGTTCGTCCGCGGCGAGGGCTGTGGGGTGACCGTGCTCAAACGGTTGTCCGACGCACAGCGTGACGGCGACCGGATCCTGGCGGTGATCCGCGGTTCGGCAGTCAACCAGGACGGCCGCTCCAACGGTCTGATGGCACCCAACCCAGCCGCCCAGATGGCGGTGCTTCGCGCGGCCTACGCAGCAGCGGGGACAGAGCCCCGCGAGGTCGACTACGTCGAAACCCACGGCACCGGAACGCTGTTGGGTGACCCGATAGAGGCACGCGCACTGGGTACCGTGCTGGGCAAGGGCCGCGCCGCCGATGCGCCGTTGTTGATCGGGGCGGTCAAGTCCAATCTGGGCCATCTGGAGGCGGCGGCCGGTATCGCTGGATTCGCCAAAGCCGTGCTGGCGTTGCAGCACAACAAGATCCCGGCCAATCTGGACTATGAAAATCCCAACCCGCACATCCCATTCGACAAGCTGCGTCTGAAAGTCATTGCCGAGCACACGGATTGGGCGCCGGCCGGACGGCCACGCCGCGCCGGGGTGTCGTCGTTCGGGTTCGGCGGCACCAACGCCCACGTGGTGATCGAACAGGCCCCCGTCACCGCCCCCACCGCCGAGGAGCACATCGAGCCGGCGGTGACCACGCTGGTGGTGTCGGCCCAGACGACCGACCGCATCGCCTCCCAGGCCGGCATGCTCGCCGACTGGATGAGGGGCGCCGGGGCCCAGGCCTCCCTATCCGAGGTGGCCCACACCCTCAACCACCACCGCTCCCAGCACGCGAAGTTCGCCACCATCGCCGCCCGCGACAAGGCACAGGCCATCACCGGCCTGCAGGCCCTGGCCCAGGGCCGGACCGCACCCGGGGTGACCGCTGCAGCGGCCGGCAATCCCAAGCCGGGCACCGTGTTCGTCTACTCGGGCCAGGGATCGCAGTGGCCCGGCATGGCCCGGCGACTGCTGGCCGACGAATCCGCGTTCGTCGCGGCGCTGGCTGACATCGAGCCGGTGTTCGTCGAACAGGTCGGCTTCTCGCTGCACGACATCATCGCCAACGGAGAACCGATCAGCGGCGACGCCCAGGTCCAACCGGTGCTGATGGGCCTGCAACTTGCCCTGACCGAGCTGTGGCGCTCCTACGGCGTACACCCCGACGCGGTCATCGGCCACTCGATGGGCGAAGTCACCGCCGCCGTCGTCGCCGGCGCCCTGAGCCTATCCGACGGCCTACACGTCATCGCCCAACGCTCCACCAACATGTCCCGCCTGGCCGGCCAAGGCGCCGTCGCGCTGATCAATCTCGATGCCAACGCAACGGGCGCCCTGATCGCCGACTATCCCAGCGTGGAGATCGCCGGCTACCTGTCACCGCGCCAAACCGCGGTCGCAGGCCTGCCCGACCAGATCGACGCCATCATCGCAGCCCTCACCGCACAGAACACCTTCGCCCGCCGGGTCAACATGGAGGTCGCCTCCCACACCGCGCTGATGGACCCTGTGCTGCCGGATATCCGGGCGGCCATTGCCGATATCGCGCCGAATAGCCCGACGCTGCCGTTCCTGTCGACAGCAACCGAGGCGACCGGTGACAACGGAGCCGCGCCCACTCTGGATGCCGACTACTGGGTGGCCAACGTCAGGCAGCCGGTGCGGTTCAGCCAGGCGATCACCGCGGCGGCCGAAGACCACGGCGTCTTCGTCGAGATCAGCCCGCACTCGACTCTGGATCAGTCGATCAGCAATACTCTGGCCACCCTGGCGAGCGACGCCGGTCATCGAACGATCGGGACCCTCGCGCGCGATGCCGACGACACGGTGACCTTCCACGCCAATCTGAATGCCACCTTGTCCCGCCCCCCGCGGACCGAGCACCACGCCGAGCCGCACATCGCACTGCCGACCACACCGTGGCACCACACCCGCCATTGGGTTGATGTCCGGCCGGCGAAACGCGTCGGTGACCGACGAGTCGGCGCACTGCCTGCCGACAGCGCAGTCCCCGCGGCCTGGTTCTGTGAGCTGACCTGGCCTGTCAAGGCTCTGCTGGGACCGGCCGCAGCCCCGCCGAGCAGTTCGCAGACCAGCTGGCTGGTCATCGCCGATGCCGCACTCGGAGCCGAAATGGCCCGTCTGCTCGAGGGCCACGACGACTCGAAGGTCACCACGCTGTCGTCCGCGGACGGCGAGACCGCTCTTTCCCAGGCCCTGGACACAGCCACCCACGTGCTGTACGCACCTCCCGTGAGCGACCGTCAAGACCTTGGTTATGGCGTCTTCGAAGCGGGCCGCGCCATCGCCTCGGCGGCTGCTAGGAGTGGGCCTGCACCGAAGCTGTTCCTGCTGACCCGCAATGCGCAACCCGTCACCGAGGGCGACCGCGCCAACCCCGCGCACGCCGTGCTGTGGGGCCTGGGCCGCACGTTGGCGCTGGAACATCCCGAGATCTGGGGCGCGGTGATCGATGTCGACGAATCCGTACCCGCGGTAGTCGCGGCCCGCTGGGTGCTGACCGAAGCCGATAACGCCGACGGCGAGGACCAACTCGTGTACCGGGCAGGCGCCCGCAGGGTTGCGCGGCTGATCCATTCGCTACCGCCGGCCACCGGCCCCGAATCGGAGACACTGGATCCAGACGGTGCCCACCTGGTTATCGGCGCGACGGGCAACCTCGGTCCGCAGATCATCGAGCAACTCGCCGCCATGGGCGCCCGTACCGTCGTTGCGGTGTCCCGAAACCCGGGTACGCGGCTCGACGGGGTCACCGCCCAGCTTGCGTCCACCGGCGCCACGGTCGTGACCGCGGCGGCCGACGCCTCCGACGAGATGTCGCTGAGTGCGGTGTTCGACCGATTCGGCGTCGACCTTCCGCCACTGGCCGGAATCTACGTCGCAGCGATGAGCGGGGGCCCGGTAACGCTGGCCGAGATGACCAACGACGACGTCCTCGCGATGTTCCGCCCGAAGATCGACGCGGTGGCACTGCTGGACAAGTTGTCCCGGGGACATCCGGTGCAGCAGTTCGTACTGTTCTCGTCGATCTCGGGGGTGCTCGGCTCTCGGTGGCTGGCCCACTACGCCGCGACCACCACCTACCTGGACACGTTCGCCTACGCCCGACGAGCCGCGGGTCTGCCGGCCTGCGCCATCAACTGGGGGCTATGGAAGTCGCTGGCTGACGCGCAGCCCGAATTCGAACGTCAGGCGACAATAGAGTCAGGTCTGGAACCGATGGAGGACAGCATCGCGATCACCGCGCTGCGGTCGTTCGTCGGGCCCCAGGCGCCGGCTCAGGCCACCGTGGTCGCCGCTGATTGGCCTCGACTGGCCACGGCGTTTCACACCCGTGCGCGATTGCACATCCTCGATGACCTGCTGAACACCGAAATCGGCGGGGAGCAGATTGCGCTCTCGGCGAACACAGAATTCCGGGAAGAACTGCGGGAATGTGAACCTGCGGAACGGGTCGACCTGCTGACCGATCACGTAGCAGCTCACATCGCCGCCGCGATGGGCCTGGCCTCGATAAACACCCTGGATCCAACCGTCGGGTTCTTCCAGTTCGGGATGGATTCGCTGATGAGCGTCACCTTGCAGCGTTCGCTGAGCGAGAGCCTCGGTGAGGTGCTGCCGGCGTCGGTGGTTTTCGATTACCCGACCCTGGAGGCGCTCACCGATTATCTGGCATCGATCCTTCCTGAGATAATCGACGCCGCAAGTAACGAGAACCGGGTGGGGGACCCTGACACCCCGGATAGTGCAGATGGTGCAGGCCGCTCGGGTGATACTGAGGATGCCTACGACGACCTCGCCGAGGACGAACTGCTTGCGCGACTGTCGGAAAGATTGAGTTAGACCGAGATGACCCAAACATCGCCAGGAGCACCGGATCGCCGCGCGATCATCACCGAGGCCCTGCGCAAAATCGACGATCTCACCGCACAACTAGAGGTCGCGGAGAAGGTCGAGACCGAGCCCATCGCCGTGGTGGGTATCGGCTGCCGACTGCCCGGCGGGATCGACGACCCCGACGGGTTCTGGAAGCTGCTGGTCGATGGACGCAGCGGCGTAATAAGGGTGCCTGCCTCGCGGTGGGATGCCGACGAGTTCTATTCGCCCGACCACAGCGTGCCCGGCACGATCTGCAACCGGGAGGGCGGCTTCCTGACGTCCTGGCAGCCTGACGAATTCGACGCGGAATTCTTCACCATCGCCCCGCGCGAAGCTGCTGCGATGGATCCCCAGCAGCGGTTGCTACTCGAGGTGGCCTGGGAGGGCCTGGAGCACGCGGGGATCAAACCCCGGAGCCTGCGCGGCTCGGCGACCGGCGTCTTCATCGGCATGACAACCAACGACTACTACCACTCGGTGGTGGGCAAGCTGCGTCCAGAGGACATCGACCCGTACATCCCGTTCGGCAACGCACCGAACTTCGCCGCCGGCCGGCTGTCCTACTTCCTCGGCGTGCGGGGCCCCGCAGTGGTCACCGACACGGCATGCTCGTCATCGCTGGTCTCGATCCACCTCGCCTGCCAGAGCCTTCGCCGCCGGGAGACCGACCACGCCCTGGCCGCAGGCGTCAACCTGATTCTGAGCCCGGATAACAACATCGCCTGCTCCCGCTGGGGAATGCTGGCCCCCGACGGGTTGTGTAAGACCTTCGACGCCGACGCCGACGGATACATCCGCAGCGAGGGATGCGCCGTGGTGGTGCTCAAGCGCCTGACCGATGCGCGACGTGACGGCGACCGCGTGTTGGCCGTCGTACGCGGCTCCGCGGTCAACCAGGACGGCGCGAGCAGCGGCCAGACCGTCCCCAACGGTCCGGCTCAGCAGGAGCTGATGCGCAAGGCACTGGAGACCTCGCGGCTGGTGCCGTCGGATATCGACTACATCGAAGCGCACGGCACCGGTACCTCGCTGGGCGACCCGATCGAGCTGGACGCTCTCAGCGCGGTGTACGGAGACCGCCAGGACTCGGCTCCGTTGGTGCTGGGATCGGTGAAGACCAACCTTGGCCACCTGGAGTCGGCGGCCGGTGTCACCGGATTCGTCAAGAGCGTGCTGAGCGTTCAGCACGGCTTCATTCCCAAGCTGCTGCACTTCACAAAGCTGACACCACAGGCGGGCGAGGCCGCATCCCGCTTCCACATCGCCGCGCAACCGCTGGACTGGCCCGCAGTGACCCGGCCCCGTCGGGCGGCAGTGTCGTCGTTCGGCGTCAGCGGAACCAACGCTCACATCGTCATAGAACAGGCACCCGAGACTGAACCGGTTGCAGCCCAACCTGATCCGCCGGTGTGCACCTTGGTGGTCACCGGTAAGACCGAGCCCCGCATCGCTTCGCTGGCGGGGCGGCTCGCCGACTGGCTCGAAACCGTCGAAGGGGCTGCGGTAAGCGTTGCCGACGTCGCGGACACCCTGAACCACCGTCGCGCCCAGCACGCCAAGTTCGCCACTGTCGCGGCCTGCGACCGCACGCAGGCTGTTGCCGGGCTACGTGCGCTGGCCGGGGGGTACCCGGCGCCCGGCGTGGTCGCCGCCAGCGAGGGCCCCGCCGGGCCCGGCACGGTGTTCCTCTACTCCGGGCAGGGCTCGCAGTGGGCCGGAATGGGCAAGCGCCTGCTCGCCGACGAGCCGGCCTTCGCAGCGGCTGTCGACGAACTGGAGGGCGACTTCCTGACTCAGGTCGGGTTCTCCCTGCGCGACGTTCTGACCTCTGGCGAGTCCGTGGTCGGGATCGATCGGATCCAGCCGGTACTGGTCGGCGTGCAACTGGCATTGACTGCGCTCTGGCGCTCCCACGGGGTGAAACCCGACGCGGTAATCGGTCATTCGATGGGCGAGGTGACCGCAGCGGTGGTCGGCGGTGCGTTAACCCCGGCCGACGGTCTCAAGGTCATCGCGACCCGGTCGCGGCTGATGAAACGGCTCTCCGGGCAGGGCGCGATGGCGCTGCTGGAACTCGACGCCGCGGCGGCCGAGGAGCTGATCGCCGGCTATCCGGACCTGACCGTCGCGGTGTACGCGTCGCCGCACCAGACGGTGGTCGCTGGACCACCAGATCAGGTCGACGCCGTTGTTGCCGTGGTGGATTCTCAGGAGCGCCTGGCCCGCCGAGTCGACGTCGACGTCGCGTCGCACCACCCGATCATCGACCCGATCTTGGCCGAGCTGCGTGCAGAGCTCGCCGTTCTGCAGCCTCGGCAACCCAGCATTCCGATCATCGTCACCACCGACGAACGGCCCACCGACGGTTCGTGCGTCTTCGACGCCGAGCACTGGGCGGCCAACCTGCGCAACCCGGTGCGCTTCGCCAGGGCCGTCGCTGCCGGCGGCGCCCACCACGCTCTCTTCGTGGAGGTGAGCCCACACCCGCTGCTCGGCTACGCGATCAAGGACACGCTCGCTGACAGTCACCACCGCAGCCTGGCCACGCTGCAACGCGACGCCAACGACACGTTGACGTTCCGCACCAACCTCAATGCCACCTACACCGCACGCCCGCCGAAACTGCCGCACCGGAACGGCCCGCGAGTACAGCTGCCGACTACCCCTTGGCATCACGGGCATCACTGGATCCAGCTGCCTTCGAGGCCAGAACCCCTACAGCACAACGGTTCTGATATCGGCACGGCCCAGTCTGATGGCGCGTACCACGAGTGGTTGCACCGGCTCAGTTGGCCGGTACGCGAGCTGGGCCCAGGCCACCTCGACGGCTCCTGGGTGGTGCTGGCCAACGAGTCCGGCGCCGACCTCGCGCAGCTGCTGGGACCGAACTCCCGCGCGCTGTCGCCCTCGGCCCTCGACGACGACCAGAGTGCATCGCTGCCCAGCGAACTCGGCGGCGTTGATTATGTCCTCTACGCCCCATCGGCGCCGGCACGGCACCTCGACGCCGCTGCCGGCTACCGCGCGTTCGGTGAGCTGCGCCGTCTCGTGGTAGCGATGGCGGACGCGACAAGCACTACGGAGCAGTACGCCAAGCCGTGCCCTAAGTTGTTTGTCGTCACCCGCAATGCCCAGCCGGTCGCCGCCGGCGACCGGGCTAACCCCGCCCACGCTGTGCTGTGGGGGCAGTGCCGCACACTGGCTCTCGAGCATCCCGAGTTCTGGAGGGGTGTCATCGACGTCGACGACACGCTCCCGCCCGAGCTACTCGCCCAATACCTGAACGCCGAGGCAGCGATAGCGGGCACCGATCGCGACGATCAGGCCGTTTACCGCAGCGGAATCCGCAGGGTGCCGCGCCTGGAACCGCATCCACTGCCCACCGTCGCGTTGACCAGGCTGGAGAGCGACACCAGCCACCTGGTGATCGGCGCGACCGGCAACGTTGGGCCCTATCTGATCCGCCAGCTAGCCGAGATGGGGGCTACGACTGTTGTCGCTGCGTCGCGGCGCGGCACCGGGCTGGCCGACCTCGCCGGCGAACTCGCCGCCGGCGGAACCACGCTGGTCGAAGTTGCCGCGGATGCGGCCGATGAGGCCTCGATGGCGGCGGTCTTCGAACGTTTCGGTGCCGACCTGCCACCGTTGGAGGGCATTTACCTCGCCTCACTGGCAGGCGGCGAAGCGCTACTGACCGAGATGACCGACGAAGACCTGAACCCGATGTTCCGGTCGAAGATCGACGCCGCCGCGGTGCTGCACAAGCTGTCGCTGAAGATGCCGGTGCGCCGGTTCGTGCTGTTCTCCTCCATCACCGGACTACTCGGCTCGCGGGGAGTCGCGCACTACACGGCGGCCAACGCGTTTTCCGACACCTTCGCCTATGCGCGCCGTGCACTCGGGCTGCCGGCAACGGTAGTGGACTGGGGCCTGTGGAAGTCGTGGGCCGATGCCCAGCCCCAGATGAAGGCGGCCGGACTGGAACCCATGCCCAACGACGTCGCGATCCGCATGCTGCCCGCCGTGCTGAGCCCCGACGCCCCCGTCCAGACCGTGGTGGCCGGCGCCGACTGGAGTCGGCTTGCCGATGCCTACCGCATGCGCGCCCCGGTGAAGGTGCTCGACGGTGTGATGTCCGGCAGCGCGGCGGCCCCGGACGCCGGCGACCTCGACTCGCTGCCCGCGCCCGCCTGGGGCACCGTGCTCGGAGAGTCGGTTACCGACACCACCCACGACCGGCTCTGGCGCGCGCGCCTGCTGCCAGACGCGCGGCCGTATTCAGCCGCACACCGGGTCCGCGGAGTCGAGGTGGTCCCTGTTTCGGTTCTGCTGCAGACACTTTCGGCAGCCGCGGCGCAGCTCGGCGTTGCGACCGTGGGCGATATCCGTTTCGAGTACCCGATCGTGGCCGATCAGCCCAAGGCCATCAACGTGGTCGCTGAGAGCTCCACTGGCCCGGATAGCTCCGGCACCACTGTGACGGTGTGGTCATCTTCAGGCCCGGACACCCCCGAACTGCGCTGGACGAGGCACGCTAGCGCTCAACTCGTCGAGGCGCCCAGCACCGCTCCGCAGGGCGATCAGAGCCCCGGGGGCGAGACGTTCGACGTTGCGTCGATCAGCGCTCTGCAACAGGCGTGGGGTGTGGAGGGGCAACCGTTCGCGTGGACGGTCACCGACTGCGTCACGACCGCCGCCGGAATGCGTGCCGATGTGGAGATGCCGGAATCGGCGGAGTTCCCTGCGGCGGTATTGGTGGATGCCGCGGTGCACGTTGCCCGGCTAGCCGATGCCGCCAACACCGCGCTCTTGCTGCCCGCGGCCGTCGAGAGCATTGGCGTGGCCACCGAACCGGGCGCCGTCAGCGGCGTCGTGGAGGTATACCGCCGAGACCCGACATCCGACGGGCTCGTGGTGGACGTGCTCGTCAAAGCGCCCGACGGTACGACGAGCGTGGACATCCGGGGGCTCAACTACACTCCGGTGGAGTCCGTACCGGCGCCATCGTCGGGCGAAGCAGCCTCGACTGCAACGGAATTCGTCGACTGGTCGTCGATGACCCCCAAGGAGTCGGCGGCCGAACTACGGGTACGGCTGCGCGCCATCTTGGCTCGCGAACTGGGAATGCCCGACGGTGCAGTTGATTTCGACATGCCGTTCCCCGAACTGGGCCTGGACTCGATGATGGCGATGAATCTCTTGCGCGATGCCAAACAGCTGGTCCGCATCGAGCTTTCCGCCACGATGTTGTGGAACCATCCGTCGATTTCGCAGATGTCGGAGTTCGTAGCCGAACTGCTGGCCCCGCAGCAACAGAACGCGGACGAACTTGAAGAACCCGAAGGAGGCGATGCCGACTCGTTCAGTGTGCTCGACGAGTTGTTCGACAGCATCGAATCCTCTTCCGCCGAATCGGCGAATGCCGGTAGTGAGGGCACCATCTGATGAAGACCACCTTCGACCGGATCTCGGGCATGAGCGCCGAGCAGCGCGGCAAGTTGTCCGAGCAGTTCGAGAAGGCCTCGCGTGTCGCCGGCGCGGAACCCATCGCCGTGGTGGGCATCGGCTGCCGATTCCCTGGCGGGGTGAGCGGACCCGACAGCTACTGGCGGTTCTTGGAGAACGGCACTGACGCCGTTCGCGAGGTGCCCGCCGACCGCTGGGACGCCCAAGAGTACTACGACCCCGATCCGATGGCGCCCGGCCGCATGCCGACAAAATGGGGTGCCTACCTCGACGATGTCTCGGGTTTCGACGCCGAGTTCTTCGGCATCACGCCGCGCGAGGCCACCGCTATGGACCCCCAGCAGCGGGTGCTGCTGGAGGTTGCCTTCGAGGCGCTGGAGAACGCAGGCCTGCCGCCGGACACGCTGCGGGAGATCCGGGCCGCCGTGATGGTGGGCGTCTACTACAACGAGTACCAGAGTTCCTCTGCCGGCGACCCCGACACCATCGACGCCTATTCGGCCACCGGCAACGCCCACAGCGTGACGGTCGGTCGGATCGCCTACCTGCTGGGGGTGAAGGGACCCGCAGTGGCGATGGACACGGCGTGCTCGTCGTCGCTGGTGTCGATCCACCTGGCCTGTCAGAGTCTGCGCATGCGGGAGAGCGACCTGGCGCTGGCCGGGGGAGTCAGCCTCAGCTTGCGCCCGGAAACCCAACTGGCACTGGCTAAATGGGGAATGCTGTCGCCCAACGGCAAATGCTACGCGTTCGATTCGCGGGCCGATGGCTTCGTCCGTGGTGAAGGTGCCGGTGTCGTGGTGCTCAAGCGACTCACCGATGCCGTGCGCGACGGGGACCGGGTGCTGGGTGTCGTGCGTGGCTCCGCTGTCAATCAGGACGGTCGGTCCAACGGCCTGACCGCACCGAACGCGCCCTCACAGCGCGACGTGATGACCCGGGCGCTGCGCTCGGCTGACGTGACCTCAGGCTCGGTGAGCTACGTCGAAACCCACGGCACCGGAACATCTCTCGGTGACCCCATCGAGTTCGACGCGCTCGCCGCGGTCTACGGCCGCGGCGATACCCCCTGTGCGTTAGGGGCGGTCAAGACCAACATGGGCCACCTGGAGGCCGCCGCAGGCGTTGCCGGATTCATCAAAGCCGTCCTCACACTGCAACACGGCACGATCGCGCCGAATCTTCACTTCCAGAAATGGAACCCGACGATCGACCCTTCCGGGACCCGGCTGTTCGTTCCCACCGAGACCAACCAATGGCCACAGATCGAGACACCACGACGCGCTGCGGTGTCGTCGTTTGGCATGGGCGGCACCAACGCCCACATCGTGCTCGAACAGGGCCCCGAACTCGCGCCGACGGCCGCAACGGAAAAGCACGTCACGACACTGGTCGTGTCGGGCAAGACGTTGGCCCGCCTGGCCGTTTCGGCCACGTCGCTGGCCAACTGGCTCGCCGACGAGGGCGCGGCGGTGCCACTCGAGGATGTCGCGTTCACCGTCAACCACCACCGCAGCCGCCACCACATGATCGCCGCGGTATGCGCCCACGATCATGACGAAGCCGTTGCGGGTCTGCGGGCACTCGCACTCGGCCAGCCGGCGCCCAACGTGGTTCCGGCCCATGACACGAGGCTCGGCTCGGGCACCGGAAACGGCACGGTGTTCCTCTACTCGGGGCAGGGCGCGCAGTGGGCCGGAATGGGTAAGACGCTCCTGGTCGAGGAACCTGCGTTCGCCACCGCCATCGACGAGCTGGAACCCACCTTCGTCGACAAGGTCGGCTTCTCGCTGCGGGAGGTGATCGAGGCCGGTGAGCCCGTCGTCGGTATCGACCGGATCCAGCCAGTGCTCGTCGGGATGCAATTGGCACTGACCGCCCTGTGGCGGTCCTACGGCGTGGAACCCCATGCGGTGATCGGCCACTCGATGGGTGAGGTGACCGCTGCGGTAGTCGCCGAAGCGCTGACCGCGGCCGAAGGCCTGGACGTGATCGCCACCCGGACCAGGCTGATGAAACGGCTGGCCGGCCAGGGAGCTATGGCCCTGCTGGAATTGGATGCGACGGCCGCCGAGCAGCTCATCGCAGACCGTCCCGACATCACCATCGCGGTGTACGCCTCACCGAAGCAGTCGGTGATCGCGGGTTCACCCGATCAGGTCGACGAACTCGTCGCCATCGTCGACGCGCAGGGCAAGCTGGCACGCCGCATCGAGGTGGACGTGGCCTCCCACCATCCCACGATCGATCCGGTCCTGCCCGAAATGCGCGACGCGCTGGCCTATCTGGCTCCTACAGCGCCGAAGATCCCACTCATCTCCACGGTCGGCTATACCGGCGCGGCGGCGCTGTTCAGTGCTGACTACTGGGCAGCCAACCTGCGCAACCCGGTACGTTTTGGCCAGGCGGTCCACGAGGCGAGCGCCGAACACAGCAACTTCATCGAGATCAGCCCGCACCCACTGCTGACCCACGCGATCACCGACACCCTCGCTGCCCAGTCCACGAGTCGCACATTCCACGTCGGCGGGACCGTCAACCGCGACCACCCCGAGTCGCTGGCATTTCACACCCAGTTGGCCGCGGTGCGACCGCCGGCAATCGAAGCGCCCGCAGGCAGTCGAGGCCGGATCGCCGACACACCACCGACGACATGGCAGCACGAGCCCTACTGGATGGTGGGCCGCTCGGCCGCAGGGGAGTTCTCCGGAGCGCACCCGCTGCTCGGCCTGCACGTCGAACTGCCGTCCGGCAGCGGCCATGTCTGGCAGTCCGACGTCGGACTGGAGGCCTACCCGTGGCTGGCCGATCACATCGTGCACGGCCTGCCTGTCATGCCGGGCGCCGGCTTCGCCGAAATCGCGTTGGCCGCGGGACAGGAGGCCCTCGACCGCCCTGCTACCGAGATCGAGGTCGAAGTCGAGGTCGAGCAGATGCTCCCGCTCGACGACCACACCAAGCTGACTACGCAGCTGACCCAACAGGAGAGCACCGGGGAGTTCCTGGTCGAGATCCATTCGCGCTCCGACTCGGGCACGTGGACGCGGCACGCTTCAGCTACCGTCCGGACGGCCGAACCGGTTGCCCAGGCCAGGCTGGCCGAGTCGGCGGCCGACGGCACCCCGGTCTCACCTGCAGACTTCTACACCGCATTGCGCCGTACCGGGGCCCATCACGCCCCCGCGTTCGCTGCGCTGACCCGTATCGTGCGCAGCAGCGGTGCCGCGGATACCGAGATCGTGTTGCCCGACGAGGCCACGCCGCACCGAGGACTCACGCTGCACCCCGTGATGCTGGATGCGGCGCTACAGGGTCTGGCCGCGGCGATGAGCGACGAGGTCCTCTCCAATGCCACCGACATCACGTTCCTGCCTGTCGGTTTCACGTCCATCCGGGTGTTCGGCGAGATCGGCCGGCGGGCCCGGTGCCGCGCCGAGTTGGTGAGCGTCGCCGAGGACAGCGGTGACGCGATGGGAAGGGTCACCCTGGCCGACGAGGCTGGCATCGTGCTGGCGGTGGTCGACGGCGTGCACCTCAAGTGCATCCAGCGCGGCACGGTCCCATTGCCGTTGTCGCAGAAGATTTTCGACACAAGCTGGGTCGAATCGACCGTCTCGGCGAGCGGCTCACCGAAGGGAAGCTGGCTGGCCCTGGCCGATGGCGCCTCGGCGTTGACAGCCGCGAACGAGTTCGCCGGCCGGTTCGGTGGCGAGCAGCGCCGGGTACTCACCGCCGAACTCGGTGACGAGAACGCGGTGCGGGAGGCGTTCGGCAGCGCCACCGCCGATCCGGATCTGCCGCCAGCCGGCGTCGTCGTGATCATCGACCAACCCGATTTCGACGGCACCGACGCCACGGGAGGACTGTCGCACGCACGCGATGTCATCTGGGCGATAGCGGGCACCGTGCGCGCGATCGTCGGCAGCTGGCACGGCAAGCCGCCGCGGTTGTGGCTGCTCACCCACGGCGGCCTGGTTGTCGATGACTCCGATGGCCCGGGAAACCCGGGAGTCGGCAGCCTCACCGGCCTGGTGCGCGTCCTGGCCTACGAGCACCCCGAACTGCAGGTGACGTTGCTCGACGTCGGTGCCGATGGGGACGCCACGCAGACGCTGGTGAACGAGATCGAGAGCGCCGGCAGCACAGGCCACACCGAGGATGTCGTCGCCTGGCGTGGTGACACCCGATACGTCGAACGGCTGTCGCGCGCCAAGCTGCCCGCCGGGCCGGCCAAGGCCGACGTCCGCGGCGACGGCGCTTACCTCGTCACCGGCGCTTTCGGCGGCGTCGGCATGGCGGTGGTTCGCTGGCTGGTCGACAACGGCGCGGGCCGTGTGGTCCTCAACGGCCGCAGCGCGCCCTCCGACGACGTGCAGGTGGTCCTCGACGCGCTGTCTGCGCACAGCGAGATCGTCACCGTGCTGGGTGACATCGCCCAACCGGGTGTCGCCGAGCGGCTGGTCGCCGCCGCCGAGGAGACCGGCAAACCCTTACGGGGTCTGATCCATTCGGCGGCCGTGCTCGACGACGAACTAGTCGTAGGTCTCACTCGCGAGAGCCTGGACCGCATTTGGGCGCCCAAGGCGGCGGGCGCTCTTCGCCTGCACGAAGTGACTGCCGGCTTGAATCTCGACTGGTGGGTCGGCTTCTCCTCTGCGGCATCGCTTCTCGGTTCACCTGGCCAGGCGGCGTACGCGTGTGCGAACGCATGGCTGGACGCGCTGGTCGCGTGGCGCACCGCCGGGGGCTTGCCCGCCCTCGCGATTGATTGGGGCCAATGGGCCGATGTCGGTCTGGCCAGCTCGCTGAGGTTCTCCGTGCTGGACCCGATGTCTCCCGCCGAGGGGGTCGACGCGCTGGGCGGAGTACTGGCTGCGGGATTCTCCCGTGTCGGAGTTGCACGGCTGCGGCTGGACCGCGCGGCCGCCGCTTTCCCCGAGATTCACCAGATCGGCTTCTTCGCCGATCTCGCTGCGGAGTTCGGCGGCGACGAGGACGACGAGGACTGGGTCGGCACCGAGGCGCTCAAGAGCATGGACGCTGCCGAGATCGGCCGCGTCGTGCTGGCACGTTTGCGCAGGCGCATTTCAGCGGTCATGGGTTATTCCGACGACAGCGCCGTGGACACTGCCCGGCCGTTAACCGAGATAGGTCTGGACTCGCTGATGGCGGTGCGGTTGCGCAACACCATCCGAGGGGATTTCGGGGTGGAGCCGCCAGTGGCACTGTTGTTGCAGGGCGCGTCGCTGGCCGACGTGGCGCTGGATCTGATTCGTCAGCTCGGCCTGGCTGAGGAGGACACCTCCGAGCGCCCCAACGCCTTGCGCGATCGGGCACAGCAACGGGCCGCATCGCGTCAACGGGCCGCATCGCGGCGGAAAGTGGGACCACGATCGTGACGAGCAGTACGACCGATCCACGGTCAGCAGACGTGCCCGAGAACGCCGTGGCCGTTATCGGCATGGCCGGGCGCTTCCCGGGAGCGGATTCGCTGTCGGAGTTCTGGCGCAACCTGCGCAGCAACGTGGAGTCCATCGTGGACCTCGATGAGGACGACCTGCTCGCGGCCGGGGTCACCGAACAGGCCCTCGCCAATTCGTCTTACGTGCGCCGCGCCGCGCTGATGTCAGGCATCGAGGAATTCGACGCGGACTTCTTCGGGTTCACCCCCTATGCGGCCCGCGCGCTGGATCCCCAGCATCGGTTGTTCCTGCAGTCCGTCTACCACGCCCTTGAGGCCGCCGGTTACGACCCGGCCGAGCTCGAGCCCACCGTCGGCGTCTTCGGCACCAGCTCGACCAGCGGCTACCTACTGCACAACCTGATGTCGAACTACGACCCGATGATGGTCATCGGGCAGGGCGCCAGCTTCGACATGGTGAACCTGTCACTGTCCAATGACAAGGACCACCTCGCGACGCGGGCGGCCCACCAGTTCGACTTCCGCGGTCCCGCATTGTCGGTGGCCACCGCATGTTCGTCGTCACTGGTCGCCGTACACTTGGCCTGCCAATCCATCCTCAACGGCGAGTGCGAAATCGCGTTGGCGGGCGGCTCGTCGCTGCGCATCCCGCACCAGGTCGGGTATTGGTACGAGCAGGGCACGATGGTCTCGCCGACCGGTCGTTGCCGACCCTTCGACGTACGCTCCGACGGCACCATCTTCGGCAGCGGCGTAGGCGTCGTGGTGCTCAAGGCGCTACCCGACGCGCTCGATGACGGTGACCACATCCACGCGGTGATTCGCGGTTCGGCACTCAACAACGACGGTTCGACCAAGATGACGTACGCCGCGCCCAATGCGATCGGTCAGGCTGAGGTGATCGCCGAGGCGCACGCGGTAGCCGGAGTCGACGCAGCGTCAATCGGCTATGTCGAGACGCACGGCACCGGCACTCCGCTGGGTGACCCTATCGAGATCGAGGGTCTGCGGCAGGCATTCGACCTGTCGGAGGAGACTCGAAGCGGCCCGTGCTATCTCGGATTTGTGAAATCCAACATCGGTCACCTCGAGACCGCCGCGGGCATCGCAGGTCTGATCAAGGCCATCCTGTGTCTGGAGCACAAAGCGATCCCGGCCACCCTGCACTACACCAGCCCCAACCCGGAGCTGCACATCGACCGCGGACCGTTCCGCGTGCGCGGTGCGGATGGCCCGTGGGAGGCCGACGGAATCCGTCGTGCCGGCGTCAGCTCGTTCGGCGTAGGTGGCACCAACGCCCACATCGTCTTGGAGGAAGCCCCGCCCACCCAGGCCCGGCCCACCCATCGGGCCCCGGAGGTTCCGGGACAGCCGCAGGTGCTGGTGCTGTCAGCGACCACCCAGGAGGGGCTTGCCCAGTCACGTTCGGCGCTGGCCGAGGAGCTCGCGGCGGCTGAGGGCATCAGCCTTGCCGACGCGGCCTACACACTTACCCGGCGTCGCAAGGAACCGATCCGGCTCGCAGCGGTCGTGCACGATCAGCAGGACGCCGCGGCAGTGCTCAACGCCACCGAGACCGATAGCGTTTTCATCGGCGTAGGACTCCCACAGGAGGGCAGCCCGGAAAGTTCGGGCGACCGGGTCGCCTTCCTGTTCCCAGGACAGGGAGCTCAACACATCGGCATGGCGCGTGGCCTGCATGACAGCGAGCCCGTGTTTGCCCGGCATTTCGATGAATGTGCCACCGCATTCAGCGACGAAATGGGCTACGACCTGCGGGCGGAGATTTTCGACGGGGTCGGACGTAACCTTGAGCACACCGACCGCGCCCAGCCCGCCCTCTTCACCGTCGAGTACGCGCTGGCCAAACTGCTCCAGTCCTACGGCGTGACACCGTCCGTCATGGCCGGACACAGCATCGGTGAATATCCGGCAGCCACCCTGGCCGGCGTATTCGACCTCGACACCGCCGTCAAGGTGGTGTCGACGCGGGCAAGGCTGATGCACGCCGCCCCGCGCGGCGTCATGCTGGCGGTGACGCTGACCCCAGAGGCCATCGCCGAACATCTCACCGCCGGCGTCGACCTCGCCACGATCAACGACCCCGGCAGCTGCGTGGTAGCGGGTAGCGAGGAGGCCATCCGCCTTTTCCAGACCGAGCTTGCAGCCAAGGGCATCAAAGGCGCCGTGGCACGGCGGGTTCGCACCGCGCACGCGTTCCACTCGCGATTGATGGATCCAGTCGTCGCGGAGTTCACCGAATTCTTGTCCCAGCTCACGCTGCGCGAGCCGCAGATCCCGCTACTGTCCAACGTCACCGGCACCACGATGTCTGCGGCCGAGGCCACCAATCCGGCGACGTGGGCGCGCCAGATTCGGGCTACCGTCCGCTTCTCCGACGAACTGGGCATGTTGCTGGACGATCCGAACCGCGTCCTCATCGAGGTCGGGCCCGGCGGCACGCTGACGTCCTCGGCGGGGCGCCACCCGCGCTGGTCAGACCGGCACCGCGCGGTGAGGTTGATGCGCCACCAGGCGCAGAACCGCAGTGACCACGACACCTTCCTGCTGGCGTTGGGCCAGCTGTGGGCCGCTGGCGTGGACATCGACTGGAATCCAAGCTGGACCCGGGGCGGTACCGAAGCCTCTGCGGGTCCGCACCTGGTGACGCTTCCGGGCTACCCGTTCCTGAAACAGCGCCACTGGGTCGAGCACAACGCGAGCGCTGGCTGGCTGGCCGGCGCGGCCAACGGCACCGCTGCTGCCGGCGGCGGCGCAGCAGGGACCACCAAGGCGCCTGCCGCCAGCGGCAAATCACAGGTGGAGACCGTGCTACTGCGCATTTGGACGCAGTGCCTCGGGCTTTCCGACATCGACCGCAATGCCAACTTCTTCGAACTAGGCGGCGACTCGCTGATCGCCATCAGCGTCGCGATGACAGCCGGCCACGAGGGGCTCGATCTCACCCCACAGGATCTCTACGAAAACCAAACGGTGGCCGCGTTGTCCAAGGTGCTGACGGCCCGCTATGCCGAGGGCGGGCTGGCCGGTCAACCGCTCGATGACAGCACCAATCCGCCGCTGCCGCCCAATGTTGCCTATCTGCTCGAGCATGGCCTCCGCGACGTCGGGCGCTGGCGAACACCGCTGATCCTGCACCTGCGCTCAGACATCGATGAGGAGGATGTGCGAGCGGTACTGAGCGCCATGACCGCCACCCACGACGTTCTGCGGGCGCATATCGTGCAGCGCGCCGGCAATTGGGACCAGCACATCGCCGAGGTGGGGGAGTTCACCGAATTGGCGACCCGGCGGCTCCCCGACGGTCCGGACGCCCCCGCGGCCGGCAGCTCCGAGGAGCACGAGGTGGTACGGGCGATCCTCGACGAGCAGAACCGGGAACACCAGTTGCTGCATTCACCGCTGACGGCGACGTTCATCCGCGGCGCGGAGGCCGGCCCCTCGTACCTTGCGCTGAGTGTCCATGGCATCGCGGCCGACATGCCCGGTGACTCGACATCCCGCGACGTGCTGCTGACCGACATATTCACCGCGTTCAACCAGCGGATGTCGGGGGAGGCGGTCGCGCTCGCGCCGGTCTCGACGTCGTGGCGCGAGTGGTCGCAACGGTGTGCAGGCCTCGCCAGCCACCCAGCGGTCCTGCAGAGCCGCGACTATTGGTTGGAGTCCGCCGCGAAGTCCACGTTGAGCGTGGCGGGCCCGGAATCCAATCAACCGCCGGGTGCCGATGACCTCACGCGCCTGTCGTCAACGCTTTCGGTGGCCGACACCGGCGAGGTCGACGACGCACGGCGCCGGTTGCGGTTGCCGGTCGAGGAAATTCTGCTGGCAGCGCTCGGACGCACCGTCGCAGCCACCGTCGGCGACGGCGCTGTTGCTGTCGACCTGGGTGGCCGGGCCCGCTCGGTGCTCAAGCCCGACGTCGACTTGCAGCGCACCGCCGGCCTGTTCACCGCCTTCCATCCTGTCGCGCTGCCCTGTGCCTCGGCCCAACAGGCCAGTGCCAGGCGATTGCTGGACGACGTGCGGGACACCTTGAAGGCTGTGCCGCACTACGGGATCGGCTACGGTCTGCTGCGCTATCTGTACGCGCCGACCGCAAGCGCACTTGGCAGCACCCGTCCGGCCGACATTCTGTTCTCCCACGTCGGAACGATTCCGGATGTGCCCGCCGAACAGCCCGAGGACGCACCGGTGCGGTTGGACTCCGACACGGCGATGCCGATCCGTGACGCCCTGCCCGGCCTCGGCCATGCCTTGGAACTGCGGGTGTACCGGGCTGCGGGGGTGCTGCATCTGGACTGGTGGTTCGACAATCGCCGGCTCGGTTCCACCGATGTGGAATCCTTTTCCCGGCAATACTCGCTCGCATTGCTGGAAATTACCCGAGATGCGCTGGCCGAGGACGACGCCGATTCTGCGGACGACGAATTGGCTCTGGTTGATTTGTCGTGATGACAAACAGCGTGATCGTTACCAGGTAGGAGGAGCGCGTGGCAAGCTCTGACAAGGCGGTCCTCGTCGCCGGAATCAAGAAGTCTTTCGGTGAGATCGCCGCGCTCCGCGACGTCAGTTTCGAGGTTGATCGCGGCGAGGTTCTCGGTCTGCTCGGGCCCAACGGTGCGGGCAAAACCACGACGGTGAACATCCTGTCAACCCTCATAACGCCGGACGGCGGCCGCGCGAGCATCGCCGGTCACGACGTCGTGAGCGATCCCGCCGGGGTGCGCCGCTCGCTGATGCTGACCGGTCAGCACGTCGCCCTCGATGACCTGCTCACCGGCCGGGAGAACCTGCTAATGTTCGGCCGTCTTCAAGGTCTGAAGAGGAGGGCGGCCAAGGAGCGGGCGCATGAGCTACTGGAGCAGTTCGACCTTGTCGATGCCGGCGATCGCGTGGTCGGCAACTACTCCGGGGGAATGCGACGCCGCATCGATATCGCATGTGGACTGGTGGTGCGGCCCGAAGTGGTGTTTCTCGACGAGCCGACGACCGGGTTGGATCCCCGCAGCCGGCAAGCCATCTGGGAACTGGTCACCGACTTCAAGGATGCCGGTATCGCGACGCTGCTGACGACGCAATATCTGGAGGAAGCCGACCTGCTCAGCGACCGCATCATCGTGATCGACAAGGGGACCGTCATCGCCGAGGGCACCGCCGATCAGCTCAAAGAGCGCACGGGCGGCACCTATTGCGAGATCGTGCCGCGCCGGCCCGGTGACATCGCCGCGATGGTCCAGGTATTGGGCTCGATGGTGCCCGACACGATCCGATCGACGCTGTCGGAGACCTCCGATCGCATATCGATGCCCGCACCCGAAGGCCCCGCGACCCTCATGGAGGCGCTGCACCGGCTCGGCGGGGCGCAGATCGAGCTGATTGACATCGCGTTGCGCAGGCCCTCGCTCGACGAGGTTTTCCTGGCCCTGACCGGCGGCAACGCTCACTCTGACGCACAAGAGGATCCGGATACTCTCGAGGTTGCGGACATGTACGGGTGATCGAGCAATCTCTTCGGCCAGCAGACCCGCGCCCGGTCGCGATTCCACCCGCCGCCCGTCCCGCGGTCTCCGTTATCCAGCAGTGGTGGGTTCTGACTGTCCGGATGATCACCCCGACGCTGCGTAACGGAGAGCTCCTCACCCAGGTCATCGGTTCGATCGTGTTCACGATCGGCTGGTACTTGCCACTGAAGCAGTTGATGGGTGCGGTGCAGCCGCTGAGCAGCTACGCCCAGTATCTGACTCCGCTGATCGTGCTGCAGGCGATCTGGTTCGCCGCAGTGTCGGCAGCGTTCCGGTCGGCCACCGATTCCGTGCAGGGCATCAACCGACGGTTCCGGGCGATGCCGATCCCCCCGTTGACGCCGCTGGCCTCACGGATGACCGCCAGTATGTACCGCTGCGGTATTGCGCTGGCGGTATCGGTGCTCTGCGGCTACGTCATTGGCTTCCGGTTCCACAACGGCATCCTGTGTACGGTCGGCTTCGCGGCCCTGGCTCTGCTAATCGGTGCGGCGCTGGCATTGATCGGTGATCTGATCGGCATAGCCACCGAGAACCCGGAGGCGACAGCACCGCTGATGCTGGTGCCCCAGCTGACGCTGGGGTTGGCCTCGGTAGGTCTGCAGCCGGTCGAGAATTTCCCGGACTGGATTCAGGGTTTCGTACGCAACCAGCCACTGTCCCAATGGGTGTACGGGCTGCAGGCCTTTGCAGGCGACAGCACCGGCGCGGCACCTCAGGTGACGTGGTCGGTGCTGGGCCCCGGTTTGGCGTGGGCGCTGGGCGGCATCGCGGTGGCACTGTCGCTGCACGCAATGGTGACAGGGAGACGACGCTGATGGCACCCGCCACCAAGTCGACCGGTCATCCTTCTGCACCACCAGCACCTCGCCGCAACCGCGGCCGACACCGCATCCAGAAGGTGTGGGAGAACTCGCCCATGCGGCTGATCCCGCAGACATGGGTGCTCACCGCGCGGATCCTACGCCGCTGGAGCCGGGACCCTGCCACGCTGGTGCAGTCGCTGGTGATGCCCGCGGGCTTTCTGGTGGCGCTGGACATCGTGCTGGGTGACGGCATCGAGCGGGTGACCGGAAACAGCGGCCTCTACGGCCAGGTTCCGCTGGTGGCCCTGGTCGGCGGGATGACCGGCACCATCATCGGCGCGGTCAATATCATGCGAGAACGCGAAGTCGGTCTGCTGTCACGGTTTTGGGTGGTACCGGTGCACCGCGGTGCCGGCCTGATGGCCAGACTGACTGCCGACGTCATCCGCATTGTGGTGATCACGCTGGTGGTCCTGGCTGTGGGGGTGGCCCTGGGTTTCCGTTTCGAACAAGGCGTTCCGGCGGCCATCGCCTGGTTGTTCATGCCCGCGATCTTCGGCGTCGCGCTGTCGGCGGCGGTGCTCACACTTGCGTTGTACTCGTCCAACACGATCGTGCCGCAGGCCACCGAGATCATCGTGGCCATGCTGATGTTCTTCTCGATCGGCTTCGTTCCACTCGACCAGTACCCGGACTGGCTGCAACCGGTCGTTGCACACCAGCCCGTCAGCTATACCATCGAGGCGATGCGAGGCCTGTCCCTCGAAGGGCCAATCGGCCAACCGGTCCTGTGGACGGTCGTGTGGTCGGCCGGCATCCTCGCCGTGTGTGCCGCACCGTTGATGATCGGTTACCGCAAGGCCAGTAAACGTGGCTGACCACAGAGCCTTCTGAGAATCACCGACCCTTTCAGGGAGTTGAATATCATGTTTCCTTCATCGGGTATCCGGAAGCTGGCGCGCAGCGAGGAGATGTTCGCTGAGACGCACAATTTCGTCGGGTTGGCGGCCCACGCCGAAGGCCCGCTCGACACCGACGCACTGTCCGATGCCTTCGACGCACTACTGCAGGCACATCCAGTGCTCGGCGGCCACCTCGAGCAGGTCTCCGACGGCCGCTGGGAAATTGTGCTGGACGATCTGATGCATCCCGGCATGGAGGTGGTGGAGCTAGACGGCGATGTTGAGGCTCCGCCGCTGATCTTTGACCAAACCGTATCGCTGGTACATCTGCGGTTGACCGTCCGTGACGGCACTGCGCAGCCGACGCTGTACATCCACCACAGCCTGGCCGATGGCCACCACCAATTCAGCCTCGTCGAAGAGTTGTTCTCCACCTACACCGATTTGGTCACTACCGGCACCACCCGACCGGTCACTGTCCATTCGGCTCCCGAGTCCCTCGAGGTGATCCTGGCCAACCGTGGTGTGCAGAAGAAGACCCGGTCAGGGCTCGAACGTCTACTCGCCGCGATGTTCGTCTATGACCTGCCTGAGTCGCGGCGTACCGCCTCGGAGGTGAACCCCGTTCTGCCGCAGCGTGTGCCGATGCGTTACTGCAAACTCTCCGAGCAGGACACCGAGAACATCATCAACTTCTGCCGGGCTCACCGGCTCGGGCTGAACAGCCTGCTGTCAGCGGTCGTCCTGATGGCCGAGTGGCAGCTCCGCGAGACCCCGAATATCCCGGTGCCCTACGTCTACCCGGTCGACCTTCGTTACCTGTTATCGCCGCCGGTATCGGCCACCGAGTCCACCAACCCCGTCGGTATCGCCACTTACCTCGCTGAGATCGAGCGGGGCACCGACGTCGTCGCACTCGCCCGAGACATCAACGATACGTTCAAGACCGATATTGCCGAGGGGGTGATCCAGCAGAGCTTCCTGCATTTCAGTCCGCAGTACGTGGGTAATCCGCCGGGACTTCCTGATGTCGTGATGTTCACCGATAACGGAGTCGTTCCCCAGTTGCGCACGCCGCCGGGCTTGGAACTCACCGGCAGCCACGGCGAGCTGTACTTCGCGGTCGGTTCCGGCATCGAGATATACACCAGCAAGATCTTCGCCGGCCAGTTGATGATCGAGTACCACTCGCACGGGCCGGAACCTGAGAAGTCCGTCGCCGCCATCGAAGCCCAACTACGCGGCATTGCGGCCAAGCAGGCCACTGGCAGCGTCGGCTAGTCAGATAGTTTCGTTTGATTTGGCGACCCAAACGCAAAGCGGTGATACTGCAGCGCTTTGTTCAGCGGTGGGAGCATCCGCGCCGCTCGCTTGAGTGCCTGCATGCTCTTCGATGTTCGGCTGTAGGTGCTGGCGCTGAAAAATGTTTCAGCCGCCAGCAATCGGATGCCTGGAATCTTGGCAAGTACGTCCTGCGGGCTGTTGACGGCCCAATACAAAGTCGAACCCGAAGTGCGCACCAGCGACTGAGTCTTCTGCGACTTGATTACCAACGAACTGAAGAAATCGATCTGCAGCTCACCGGTACCGAAGCGGTCGATGAATCGCCGCAGCAGCGCGATGCCCTCGTCCTCGGTCAGGTACATGCTGATGCCCTCGGCGATCAGCAATGTCGGCCGGTCGGCGGGAATCTGGTCCAGCCAGTCCGGCTCGGTCGCGGCTGTGGCGATGAGTTCGTAGTTCGGCCTCATCGGGTAAATCTGCTCGCGCAGCGCGATTACCTCCGGGAAATCCACGTCGTACCAGCGCACGTTGGCTCCGGGATTGATCCGGAACACCCGACAGTCCAGGCCGCACCCCAGGTGCACCACGGTGCATTCCCTATTGGCCGAAAGGAACTCGCGCACCCAAATGTCGTACTGGGCGGTGCGCACGGTGAGCAGGGGAGCCCATTTTGGCGTGATCTTGAGCTCACGCCAATCGAAATCGAGCTTGGCGATCGCTTCCTTGGCGAAAACGTCACCCAGAATCGGGCGGTCGAAGTCGGCGTCGAGAGCCTTCATATACAGGGTCGACAGCATCGTCTTGGCCGGACCGCTGAGGTTGACGGACACTTTCTCACTCACGTATGTGAGGCTAAGCGCAAGGGTCCCCGCATTACCCGTCGGGGCACGATTCACCAGAGATACGCACGATTCAGCAGAGATATGTCTAGGAGTGTGCACCATGACCGAAGTCGCCGAGGGAAAGCCGCAGGGGCGGCCACCGCGCGTTCTGCTTCTGTACTACAGCTACACAGGACAGTCGCAGAAGGTCCTCGAGGCCGCCGGCGAGGTATTCCGCGAGCGCGGATACGACGTGAGCGAGGCCCCGATCGAGTTCACGGATCCGCGTTACGCCGAGCGATTCTCCCGATTCCCGATGCGCAAGGTGTGGCCGGAGTTCTTGGGCATGCTGCCGGCCCAGACGTTGCAGCGCACCGGCGATATCCGGACCCCCGATGCGGTGCGGACCGGTGACTACGACCTGATCTGCATCGGATCGCCGACGTGGTGGCGTACGGTCTCGATGCCGCTGCGGACGTTCCTGAAGTCTCACGAAGCGCGAGACCTGCTCGGCGGCAAGCGCTTCGTCGTCTTCGCCGTGTGCAGGCGGTACTGGCGGGAGAACCTCACCGGGGTGCGAAAGCTCGCCGAGAAAAAGGGGGGCCACTACGCCGGCGGCATCCACTTCACGTATCCCGGCGGCCAGTTGCCCTCGATGCTTTCCCTGACCAGCTATCTAGGTTCTGGACAATACAAGGACCGATATCTGGGAGTGAAGCTGCCGCCGACCAACATCAGTGCACAACAGGTCGAAGAATCCCGGCGCTTCGCCGCGCGCACCGCCGACAAGTTGTTCGGCAAGCGGGAAGGCTAACGGTGCCGCGCTTATTCGACGTGACCTCCGAGACCGCAGCCGATGTGGCCGCGATCTGGAAAGCCTTCCAGGACAAGACCTACTGGCTGGCCAGGCTCGCGAACTACGGTGGCGATTCGATGACGCTGGAATCGCTGGAGGTGGGTGACGACGGCACTGTCCTCGTTCGCACCATCCAGGACCTGCGCAAGGGCATACTGCCCGGCAGTATCAGCCGCGTGCTGCCGGGTGATACGAAGATCGTGCGCACCGAACGATGGTGGCCCGCATCTGCCGATGAGTTTCACGGCGAGTTCACGATGTCCGCTCACGGGGTGCCCAGTTCCGGTTCGGGCACCATGGCGCTCGAACCTGCTGCAGACGGTTCCAGCCTGCGTATCCGTGGGACGCTGGAGGTGAGGATCCCGGTGATGGGCGGCAGGATCGAGCGTTACATCGCCGACCTGATCGCCGTCGAGGTACCGCAGATGCAGCAGTTCACCGCCGAATGGATCGCAGGGGAGGCCTGACCATGCCCGCACCGATTCCGACCACTGCCGAGGCCCTGGCCCGTCTGGACATGCCCCTGGCCGAGGCGATGATGACGCAGCGCGCGATTCGCCGGGTTCTTCCCGACCCGGTCGATGACGAGATCGTGCTGAAGTGCATTGAGTTGGCGCTGCGCGCCCCGACCGGCGCCAACGGGCAGAATTGGGAATTCATCATCGTCAAAGATCGGCGGATCAAGGAGAAGCTGGCCCGGCGGTACCGGCTGGCGTGGCGGGTGTTCTACCGCACCTCGATCCGCGATATCGCCGCCTACGACGAGGAGATGGCCAAGAGTGTGCGCGCCATCGAGTGGCAGGTCGATCACTTCGCCGATATCCCCGTTGTGGTGATTGCTTGTCTGCGACTGAGCGCCAGAGAAGGCCGGATCCCGTATGTGCCGATGCCGCACGCGGCGGTGTCAGGGTTCTTCGGTTCGATCTATCCCAGTGTCCAAAATCTGCTGCTGGCAGCGCGGTCAATGGGGCTCGGAGCATCCCTTATTACCTTGCCATTGTGGAATCTGACCTCAGCGCGGCGAGTGCTGAAGCTGCCGACATCGGTCACCCCCTGCTGCGTAGTGCCGCTGGGTTGGCCGCAGGGCCGCTACGGCCCAACGACACGGCGGCCCGTAGATGAAGTGGTGCATCTGGACAGTTACGGAAACCGCACCTGGTTCGGTCCGAAGTAGCACCGGGATCCGAGGTCCACTTGCCGCTGGTCAGCGCCGCCGCGCCGCGCCGATCCGGAGCGCGGGTAGCAGTAGCGCGCGCGGAGCGAACCGCCCGGCGAGTCCGGTCAGTTTGGGCACCAGCCCAGGCACGACCACGCGCTTAGCGGCGAGCATGGCCGAAATCCCCACCTCGGCGACTTCCTCGGCAGACAGCTGAGTCGCCCGGCCGGGCACTTGTTCGCCGGCCACCTCCCACCATTCGGTGGGCACCGGCCCCGGGCACAGCGCCGTGCACGACACCCCGGTGCCGCGCAAACTCTCGTGGACGGCTTCGGAGAATGTCTGGACGTAGGCCTTGGTCGCCGAGTACACCGCCGCGCCTGGCAGCGGCTGGAATCCCGCGATCGATCCAATGTTGAGCACTGCGCCCGCGCCGCCGGCGATCATCGGAGGCAGGGCGGCGTGAGTGAGCTCGGTCAGGGCAAGGACATTGACGATGACCTGGTCCCGCTCGCGCCCCCACGGCAGCGTGTGAAACGGACCGTTGGTGCCGAACCCCGCGCTGTTGACCAGGCCGGCGATCTGCCTACCCTGCAACCCGTGGAGGAGTTCACCGCGCGCCACGCTATCGCTGAGGTCAAGCGGCGCGACCTCCACTGAGACACCGTGGGCGCGACGTAACTCGTCGGCGAGCCCGTCCAGACGGTCGCGTCGGCGCGCGACCAACGTCAGTGGGTAACCACGCCGGGCAAGTCCGCGGGCGATCTCGAGTCCGATACCGGAAGACGCGCCCGTGACGACAACGGTGGCGTCGGCGCTCGGTGCAGCAAGGCTCATGGGGGCCGATAGTACGAGACCCCCGTATACGCTGATCGCGATGCTCGAGGTTATCGACAAGGGAGCGGTGAGTGAATCCCACCCTGCCCCATTGCTGTTCGTCCACGGCGCCTGGCACGCCGCCTGGTGTTGGGATGAACACTTTCTGGATTTCTTCGCCGGTCGCGGATATCGGGCCCTTGCGGTGAGCCTGCGCGGGCACGGTGGCAGCCCAACCGAGAAGAAGCTGCGCCACCTGTCCTTTGCCGACTTTGAGCAGGACCTCAGCACCATCGCCGACGAGCTGGCCACCCCGCCGGTGGTCGTGGGGCACTCGATGGGTGGGGTGCTGGTGCAGCGCTACCTGGAGTCGCGTCCGGCGCCGGCTGGCGTACTGCTGGCCTCGATGCCGCCACAGGGCAATCTACGATCCGGGCTTCGCTGGATCCGGCGTCACCCGTGGCACTTCGCGAAACTGACGGCGACCGGGAGATCGTTGCCTTACGTCAGCACCCCGGAGCTGGCGCGGGAGCGGTTCTTCTGCCGGCACACCCCCGATTCTGTGGTGCTGCGCTGCGCCGCCCGGCTACAGGAGGAAAGTGCGCGCGTCGGGCTGGACGGCCTCGTTAAACTGCCCAGCCCCGAGCGAGTCAAGACACCGTTGCTGGTTTTGGGGGCCCAAGATGACGGTGCGGTCACCCCGGGCGAAGTACGGGCGACCGCACGTGCGTACGACACCAGGGCCGAATTCTTCCCACAGATGGGCCACGACATGATGCTCGAGCCAGGATGGCAGACGGTCGCAGAACGCCTCGACGCCTGGCTGCGGGTTCGTGGACTATGACCGTGGTTGCCGTGCCCAGCTTGGTCGCCAGAGATCGGTCCGTCTTTCTCGCCGGAGATCGGTCCGTAGCCGTAATCGGGTAACTCAACTTCTCACCCGCCCCTGTTCTGTCGGCCGGATAGCCAGGACCCCGCCTACGCCATCGTCAGCAAATTTTCGAATCGATACAGCACCTGAAGGCGGCCGTCGGCCTGATCGCCCCGCGCGGCGGCGGTCGAACCGGCACGCTCAGCGGTATTCACCATGGATATCGGACAGACGGGGCGTCGCCGGTCACATCGGCGATCCGCCCGTCGCCCGAACCACGACAAGCCCGCACGGCCAGCCATCCTGCGCGGTCCAAAGGTTTTGCACGTCGCGGCCGCCACCAGGCACCACGGTCATGACACATCCAGCGGCAACCGTCGCCGGTCGATTTCCGCTCCCCAGCAGAACCACTCACTTCTGACGAGCTGGATGCATGAGCAGTGAGCAGTTGCCGCGGAACCAGTGGCCGCCTCCGGGGAATCTGCCGAGGACGACCGAATGTCGACTCTGCTGCGCAACAGCCGGACCCGCGTAAAGCAGTTTGCTGATTGATTCCGTCATTACCGGATTGTGATGTAGTCTGCGTTACAGATCGACGATTTGGGCCAGGGCTTGGGGAGCCCCTTCAAGAGTCCGCGCGGTCACGGTTGCTCTGGTCAGGGTCGCCGTCGATCGCTGGGCAAGTACCTACGGTGCTGCTCTTCAGGAAAGGGATGTTAGTGAATCGAGCGACGAAGGCCGCCATGACGGCGGCGCTGCCCTTCATGGCGCTGCCCCTCACGTTGGCCGGGCCGCTGCCGACCGCGGCGGCAGCGGCGTCAGAACCCTCGGTGACCTCGGAGGTCTTTCCCTCGGGTCCGTCGACCGTTCTTCATACCGGCCCGTTTCCCTGGTCCGTGCAAAACCATTTTGATGGCGTCGTGTGCGCTGATGCCGCGGTCTGCCAGGAGGTCTTCTACCAGGCTGTCCAATCCTACGGCCCCATTGAGCTGGGTCTGTTAGAGAACGTCAAGAAGCTGGATTTCGCGATCAACAGCACGGCCGGCGACAAGGTCGTCTACGGCTTCAGCGGTGGCTCACGGGTAGTTTCGAAATGGCTGGAGCAGCAAGCCAACTCGAATGCAGAACCTCTCGCAGACACGGAAATCGTGCTGGTGGGCAACGGCGGCCGCAAGTACGGCGGCGTCAACGGTTTCTTTTGGGGAAATCTCCTCAACATTCTGATGACTCCCACCGACACCGACTACGACGTGACCGACGTAGCCCGCGAGTACGATCCCATCGCCGACTTCCCGGACAACCCGCTCAACCTGCTCGCCCTGGCCAACGCTGCCCTCTCATTTGAGGGCGTCCACATGAAGTACTCGGAGGCGGACCTCGACGCACCCGGTAACTACGTGTGGAAGGAAGGCAACACCACTTACATCTACATCCCCACCCAGCAGCTGCCGATCCTGCAGCCGCTGCGCGCTCTGGGGCTGGATACGCTGGCCGACCAGTTGGAAGCTCCGCTGCGAGAAATCATCAATCGGGCCTACGACCGCGACTACCTTGCGAGCGCGACCGTCACTCCTGAGCTCGGCACCGAGGACGAGTCCACCGATTCCGTTCAGCCGGCGAATTCCGTAGCGACGTTGGCCCCCAATAACGCCTGCTCCGGTTACAACACCGAGGGATGCGACATCTGGGCCGAGCAGGAATACACGCCGGTGTCTATGCCGGACTTAGACAATCCGAACGTGTTCAACATTCTGCCGAATCTGCTCAATGCGATAGCGAGCATTCCGCGTGCCTACCTCAACGGACTCAACGACCTGTCCCATGCGCTTGAGGTCACCGGCAACTGGTGGGTGTATGCGCCGACCAACGTGCTGGGCTACGACCCTGCCGATCCGCCGAAGATTACCGCGATCGCGAACCTGCTTGTCCCGTTCGAGCCCCTCTCAAACCCCTTGGGCGAGCACCTGTCGTGGTGGGCGAAGGGCAACCTGCCGATGGACGCCGGCTGCACCGGCACTGCAGGTCCTGCTTGCAGCAACCCGGACCAAATCGTGAACAAGATGTTCAAGGCGCCGCTCTGGGACCTCTTCTCCGGCTACGAGTTCCCTGAGCTGAATAATCCGGTCAGCAATGCCGAAGCGGCCGTCGGGGAGGAAATCCCCGGCGAGGAAGGTACGGCCGTGCCGTGGTCGGGGGAGCCGGTCCAGCTGAACCCGATGGATCCGGTATACAGCGTCCTCAACTACCTACTCGCGCCACCAGAGCAGAACAAGCCAGAGGCATTCACCCTGACCGACGTCGTCGAGTCGGTCAAGCGATTCGGTGATGCGCTCATGCTGGCCTTCAACCCCTTCGTCCCGGGTAGCTACCTGTTGAAGGGTGGGCAGTACACCTCGCTGACCCCGCTGTTCACGCCGTTCTTGCCCATCCTGTGTTCGCAATGCGACCCTGACAATCCCGGGGACCCGACGCCGGGCGAAGACGAGAATGCCGTTGAAACGGCAGACGTCGCTCCTGAGACGAGCAGTCGGTCCGCAATATCAGCCGTGGCCTCGCAGGTTGCGTCGGTCACCGAGGGTGTTGACGAGGACAGTTCCGCAGAGGTCACTCCAGCCGAGGAATCGACCACCGAGGCATCGTCGGCCGAGGAAGCGCCTGCCCAGGAAGCCCCTGCCGAAGAGACCACAGTCGACGAGGACACGGACGTCGACTCGGAACTGGTTGCGGACGAGGAGGAATCTGAGGCCCTCCCCGAAGAAGCTCTGGACGATCAGGACGCTGCGGCCGATGACCTCACCGACGCGGACATCGACAAGATCATTGCCGAGGAGGCGGCTGACGAGGATTCGTCCGTCGAATCCGTCGACGAGTCGGCGGCCACCGGCGAGAACGCGACGGTCGGCGCCAGGGACGACGACAGCGGCTCGGAGGAATCGGCATCGCAGGACGCTGGCAGCGAGTCCGATGCCGACAGTGCCGGGAGCAGCGCGGACGCCGACAGCGGCGCCGGCGGCGCTGACGCGGGCAGCGGCGGCGATGACTAGGAATCGCCGTAGTATCGCGCTGTGAAAATGGAAACCTTTGATGCCGTCATCGTCGGCGCCGGGTTCGGCGGAATGGGTTCAGCCATTCAACTCAACCGCCTGGGCTATCAGAAGATCGCCATCGTCGATCGCGAGGACGATCTCGGCGGCACATGGCATGTCAATCGCTACCCTGGTTTGACCGTTGACGTCCCTTCAACTACCTACTCCTACCGCTTCGAGCCCAACCCGTACTGGTCGCGGCTCTACGCACCGGGCAGCGAGCTCAAGGCCTACGCCGAGCATGTCGCCGACAAGTACGACCTGCGGCGTTTCATGCGATTCAATACCACCGTCGAGGGCGCACGCTGGGACGAGGACGCCCAACTCTGGCTGGTGGCGCTCGCCGGCGGCGAGACTCTTCGCTCCCAATTCCTGATCCTCGCCACGGGCTATCTGTGCCAACCCAAGACCCCGGACATCCCGGGCATCGACAGTTTCGGCGGCCGCGTCCTGCACGCCCAGCAGTGGGATGACAGCTACGCGCTCCAAGGCAAGCGGGCGGCCATCATCGGGACCGGCTCTACCGGGGTGCAGCTCATTCCCAAACTCGCCGAGGAGGTCTCCGAGCTGACGGTGTACCAGCGCACCCCGATCTGGGTGATGCCCAAGCTGGATTTCGGCTTCACTGCGGCCGCACAGCGGCTGTTTGCCAAAGTGCCCGCCACGCAACGTCTTCTGCGGACATCGAGCGACCTGTTCATGGACATCATGGTGACGATCGCGATGTGGCGGTTCCGACGTTTCCGGCCGGTGAACCGGGCGGCGGCGGGCATCGGCGCACTGCACCGGTTCCTCGCAATCCGGGACAAGGCACTGCGCCGCAAGCTCACCCCGGACTACGACTTCGGCTGCAAGCGGCCGACATTGTCCAACGTCTACTACCGCACCTTCACCAAACGGCACGTACAGCTGGAAACGGCTGGCATAGACCGGATCGAACCCGACGGAATCGTGGCGAAGGACGGCACCAAACAGGTTATCGACACCCTGGTTCTGGCTACCGGATTCGACGTGTGGGAGTCCAACCTGCCCGCCATCGAGGTGATCGGCCGTGAAGGTCGAAACCTCGGTAAGTGGTGGCGGGAGAACAAGTTCCAGGCCTATGAGGGCCTGACGGTCCCGATGTTTCCGAATATGCTGACCCAGGCCAGCCCGTATGCGTGGGTCGGTATGTCGTGGTTCGACACCGTCGAGTGCCAGATGCGTCACATGAACCGCTTGCTCGGCGAACTGCAGCGCACGGGAGCGCAGACCTTCGAGGTCACCGAGTCGGCCAATGCCCGGTTCCTCGATCGGATGCTGACACTGCTCGAGGACTCGGTATTCCGGTTGGGCGACTGTGCGAACTCGCGTTCCTACTGGTTCAACAGTTCCGGAGAATCTCCGCTGTTCCGGCCGACGTCCATACGGCAGGCCGTCAAAGAGCAGGACAGCTTTCCGCTCGCGGACTACACGATAGCCTGAGCTCACACTTCGGCAGTGAAGGTCCAATTCTCAGAGATTTCATCGAGCACCAGCCTGAAGGGGTGACAACATGGCAACGGCGACAACCGAGCCGGTCCGGCTACCGCCCGGTCCCCGGCTGCCAAAGCTCATTCAGGGCGCCGCCGTCTTGACTGCACGTTACGGCGCGATCGCCGCTTTGGGACGGCGCTACGGGTCCACCTTCACCCTCAACATCCCGGTGTTCGGCGAAACCGTGGTGATCAGCGATCCTGTCCTGGTGAAGGAGCTGTTCAGCACCAGCCGCGAGCTGATCGGCAGGCCCGTGAACAACCTCGGCGGCGACGTGCTCGGCCCTGGATCGATTTTCAACCTCGACGGCGACGCATTGCTCGCCCGTCGCAAACTGCTCATGCCGCCGTTCAGCGGCAAGAGCATGCGTGGCTACGCGGGCATCACCGAAAAAGAAGTGTTGCGCGAGATGCAGACCTGGCCGGAAGGTGTCGAGTTCACGACGCTCGAACCAATGACGCGTATCACCCTCAACACCATTCTTCGCGCGGTATTCGGCGCAGAGGGCAAGGAGCTCGACGAGCTGCGCGTGCTGATGCCCTCAGCAGTCGGGTTCGGCACCAAGATCGCGCTCTTGCCCTCAGTGGTACGGCGCGATTTCGGACCGTGGAGCCCGGGCGGGAAGTTCGCCGAATACCGGCGTCGGATGGACGAAGTGATCAACTCACTGATCGCCGATGCCCGTTCGGATCCAGGCTTCGACGGCCGGGGCGACGTGCTGTCCCTGCTGCTGCAGGCGCGCTACGACAACGGCGAGCCCCTCCCGGACTCCTACATCGTCGACGAACTGCTGACGATGCTGGTAGCCGGACACGAGACGACCTCGACCCAGCTGGCCTGGACCATCGAACGGATTCGCAGGCACCCCGACTTGCTCACTCGCCTGACCGAAGAGGTCGACGCAGGTGGCTCGGAGCTGATGCTGGCCACGATTGCGGAGTCGCAGCGTACCCGGCCAGTGCTGACGGCTGCTCTGCGGCGAACGAAGACTCGGATTCGGCTGGGGGAGTGGGTCATTCCCGAAGGCGATACCATCATGGCGAGCACGCAGCTGGCCATGGCGGCCGAGGAGAGCTTCCCGGAGCCGGAAAAGTTCAATCCCGACCGGTTTGTCGGCAACCCGCCCAATCCGTTTGCCTGGATTCCGTTCGGAGGCGGCATGATGCGCTGCATCGGCGCTTCGTTCGCCACGATGGAGATGGAAGTCACGCTGCGCACCCTGTTGCGCGAGTTCCGGTTGGAACCCACCAATCAACCCGATGAGAAGCCGCGCAGCCGCGGCGTCACCGTGACGCCGGCACGCGGCGCGCTGGCCATCGTCCACCGCCGCAAAGCTGCCACCCCTAAGGCTTCCGGCTCGGTGTCAGCCGCCGAGTGCGGTCTCTAACTGCCGCTCATCACTGGGTAATCGCATGTGTCGGCGATCCCGGTTCCGACTACGGTGCCCGGACCAGCCACGATGGCGCACACCGCCCACGGCAGGCCCGCCTCCTACAGAAGTTCGGTAGGAGGCCAGTGCGCAACACGGCGTCTGCCTATCCGGCTTCAAGACCACCGCGTTGCCGGCAATCAGGGCGCGTACCGAATCACCCCCACCGCACCTTTGGGCTGGCAACCGACGGTGGTCTTGCCGAGCACCGGCAGCAGTCCCTGCACCGTTCGCGGCTTCCGCAGGTCCTCGGCACCCGGGCGTAGTTTGCGTTCGCCATAAGGCCGACGATCTCTTTTTGCGCTACCCAGCGGGCCTTGCCCGTCTACGCCTGCAACATGTCTAGCAGAAATTCGCGATTCTTCACGACCAAATCTCGGTAGCGGATCACCGCGATTCGATCACTCACCGGGCGGCGCGCCCAATCAGCCTGTGCTAAGCGGGCTTTCACGATGACAATCTCGGCTTCGGCCAGGGCGCCGGCCGGGATGGTCGCCAGTGGGGCTTGCCGGTGGACAGCTGGGTCTCTGCGGCGGCGGCACACCGTTTAGGCCGCTGCAGAACATTGCACTTACATGACATTGCACGCACTGACGAGGGCAGAAATCCCTCGCGCATATGCACCCGCTAAACACCCAAAGCAGTCAGCATTTCGCAAGGAATCCGGGCTAGAACTTGTACTGCAGAATCCTCGACTTGCGGGCAATGGCCGGCAATCGGCGTGACAAGCGGCTGGCGACCCGCAGTCCGGCGGGAAACAGCTCGGCTTCTGGCTGTTGCATCGCGCTGGCCTCCTCCATGAGAGCCAGCCCGTTGTGCCAGCTCTCCGGATGCCGGGCGTTCTTGAACCCACGGAACCGCCATTGGCTGTGCGGTGAGTTTGCTTTCCGCGAGGTGGCCAGCCCGGCAATCAGCTGATTAGCCTTGCTGACGGGGCCGTAGTCGTTGAACGCGATAACACCGGAATCAAAGTGCGCGGCGATAGCGCGCACGATCGCGATGAACTCGGCCTCATCCAGAAAAGCGACCAGCCCGTCGGCGAACGCCATTGTCGGGCGAGCTTGGGGAATGGTGTCGGCCCACCCTGGCGCAAGCAACGACGCCGCCACCGTCTGGTCGCCGACCTCGGCGGGCAATAGCGCCTCGCGTAACGCTATGACCTCGGGCAGGTCGACGCTGTACCAATCCACTGTCGGCGGGGGATCGACCCGGACCACCGCGCTGTTCAGTCCGGCGCCGAGGTCGACCACCACGCCCTTGGGGTTCTCGACTACGAACTTACGGATCCGCTCGTCGAGCATTTTCGCCCGTACCGCCACCAGCGCCACCACGCTGGGCGTTACGGCCAGACTGGAAAAGTCGAAGTCGATCTCGCTGACGGTGCCATCGGCCAGTGGATCACCGAGGATCGGACGGGCAGCCTGGCTGTCGAGCGCACGACAGTACTCGGTGAGCAGCGCGGTCTGTTCTATCGGTTCAAGGCCGCTGACATCCATGTCGCCAGCCAAACACACCCGGTTTGCCGAACAGCGCCGGGGCTGCTGCCACGGCGATGCACGCTGACCAACAATGTTGCAAAGCTGCGTTACTGGTTACCGGCGAGCGAATTCTCGCCGCCCGGTGGTCTCTAGCTGCCCGACGATGTGTCACTATCCGACGAAGAGGTCTCACTATCCGAGGAAGAGGCAGCCTCTCCCCGAGAAGGTTGGGGCGACTCGCTTTCTTCGGAGGCCGCGGCCGCGGCGCCCTGATCATCGTCCACCTGGGAGTCCATGGCGCTGTCTTCGAGGGCACTGTCTTCGAGGGCACTGTCTTCGAGGGCACTGTCTTCAAGGGCACTGTCTTCGAGGTCCCGGTGCCGGGCCATGCCATCGGCATCGGCATCGGCATCTACAACGTCCACACTCACAACATCGGCATCCACAACGGCCACATCGACAAGGTCGGCG
>Ga0114921_10000023_pt1 | contig 72112 bp, 80 predicted proteins | sample BentaG_FD_87016 | JGI IMG/M metagenome (GOLD analysis project Ga0114921, IMG submission 87016) | Deep subsurface microbial communities from South Atlantic Ocean to uncover new lineages of life (NeLLi) - Benguela_00093 metaG | ecosystem: Environmental > Aquatic > Marine > Oceanic > Sediment ... | reverse complement strand
GCTATACCGCAAGTTCCCATATGTACAGTAATCTTTGCCCTACCAGCGCCTTCTCGTAAAAGGGTTACCCTTCTTACTTCCTCGCTTATCCTATCTAGATCCTCAACCTTTATTCTTGGCATAACCTACTCCTTAACGACCTTCATTTCTGTATATTGTTCAATAATTTTCGGAAGTTTTGCCGGAGCTACCCTACCATATAAATCTTCACCGACTGTCATTACGGGGGCTAATCCACAGCAGCCAAGGCAATTAACCGTCTCCAGAGTAAAATTCATGTCTTCAGTACTCTCACCTGTTTTTATGCCCAACTCTCTTTCCAGGGCATCAACAATCATAGGTGCTCCTTTGACATGACAGGTTGTCCCCAAGCAAACGGTTATTACATGCTTCCCTCGTGGTTTCAGACTGAAGGCATTGTAAAAAGTTGCTATTCGGTATATCAAGCTTAAAGGAGTGTCCAGTTCTTCAGAGATATACCTCAATACATTCTCTGGCAGATAATTGTAGGCAACATTAATCTCCTGTAAGATGGGTACCAATGTGCCCGGCACATCCTTATACTCCTCAATTATCTTTTTCATCTTTTCCAGGTCTTCTGGCTCAAGCTTTATCTCGACCTTCTCCTCAGCATATATCTGGTTCCTTACCGGGCAATTCTCCACACATGCTCCGCATCCCGTACATTTGTCCTCTTTCACAAACCTCGGCCTCTTGCTCAGTGTCACGGTGAAGTTGCCAGGTTGACCCTGGAAATCTTTCACATCTGCCAGGGTAATTAGCTCGATATCCTTGTGCCGGCCGATCTCGACCAACCGTGGCGCCATAGTGCACATCGCACAATCATTTGTGGGAAAGGTCTTGTCAAGCTGAGACATTACCCCGCCGATGCAAGGTTTGTTATCCACGAGGTAAACCTTTATCCCTGCTTCGGCAAGATCAAGGGCGGCTTGCATACCACCTATGCCACCCCCCAGTATCAGTGCCGCACCTATCTTTTTATTATGACGCTCACTTCGTTCACTAGAATTCAAATTGGCAACCGAATTTAAATTATCAGGCATTCCTTACTCAACTCCTTCTCGGCATATCTTCATTGCAACTTGTCCTCGCTTGGCCTAGTATTTACACTTACCTGCCCACCATCGGCCTGAGCCGAAAGCGATGGCAGGCGGGTCGACTGGCTCTGAGTTCTTCGGTCTCAGAGGACGGCTGTGTGAGGTAGGTCTTCCTCAGAAGCTTTTCCTCCGCTTGCCCCGTAGATAAGCTTTGCTATCAACGGGGCTTGTCGTCCCCTTCGGGCGGGGGACTGTTAAGAAATTCACTCCATCCTGAATTTGACGGCGCGCTTCGCTTGCGCCTCGATTGAGGATGCGGCGTCAAACGAGGTTCTCGCCGGAGGCGAGCATCCTCAATTTCTAAAAGTCACTTCGGAAAACTCCTTCGGAATACCTACCATTTTCTCGCTTTGTTAAAATGAATAAAGATGCACAAATTGAGAGGCCTCTGAGAATATTTGAATGAAGAGGCGTTAGTTCCTGAGCATTTAGCCCAAGTGACTCAGGAACTTCGAAGCCACCAGCCATAGGTGGCCGTCCTCTGAGGCCAAATTTCCCAGAGGCCTCAGGAAAAGCTCCCTTGGCCTCACAGACTGAACTATAAAATGTGAACACCTATCGAAGATACTACAGCTAACTACTGTAACGCTTCTAAAGCCAGTTCCGAAATCTCCTTAATTTCAATAACGTCAGCTTTGTCCATAGTCAGCACGCTATCGTCGAAATTGAGGATACAATAAGGGCATGAGGTGGCCAATATTTCTGCCCCAACCTCAATCGCCTGCTCCAATCTTAAGTCGGAGAATCTTTCACCCTTCTCGGTTTCTGTCCAGATTCTCCCGCCCCCACCACCACAGCAGAGGCTGTTTTCACGGCAATTGGGCAACTCTATTAGTTGCACGCCGGGTATACCCCCGAGGACCGCCCGAGGTTCGTCATATATGCTATTGTGACGCCCAAGATAGCAAGGGTCGTGGTAGGCTACTTTCTTGTTGAGTTCCTTGTTAAAATGCAATCTCCCTTCTTTGATAAGTCCGGCCAGATATTGAGTATAATGAATTATTTCAAAATCACCCCCAAGTTCAGGGTACTCATTTTTGAAAGTATGATAGCAATGCGGAGAGCTGACGACGACCTTACTGACACCATGTTCCTTAAAAGCATCGATATTGCTTTTGGCTAACCTTTGGAAGAGATCCTCGTTTCCAGCTTTACGGACAGACTCTCCACAACAGCTCTCCAGGGAACCCAGTATTCCAAAATCCACCTGCGCCTTTTTAAAGATGCCAACCAGACTGCGGGCCACCCTTCTCACTTTGGGGTCATACGCAGGGACGCAGCAGGAAAAATATAATAACTCTTTAGCTTCGGTAAAAGTGTCCACATCCAGGTCTTTTGCCCAACCCCCTCGCTTCTCTGAAGGCTCCCCCAGTGGATTGCCTGCGGCCAAGATTCTGCTCATTGTGGCCTTTATCGGGTCAGGAACAGGACCTACACCCAGTTCCACCGTAATTCGGCGCAAGGCCCTCATTATGTTTATGATCTCTACCTCATGAGGACACCGTTGGGCACAAGCACGACAAGTGGTACAAAACCACCAGTCTTCGCCTACAACGTCAAATAGACCTAATCGTGCCTGGTGTATCATCCTGCGGATATCAAATTTCCTGACCAGATTCCAGGGGCAGGCACTAATACATACGCCACATTGATAGCACAATGTAAACGCCTCACCACCGGCTTCCTCTATGAGGTCAGCTGTCTCCATATCGACATTCAGCGGCTCAACAGCCATAGGCACTCCTCTCCATCTATTTGTCTTAGCTTGGCTTAATGTTTACACTTATCGAATGGCTCAGTAGCTGCACCATCTTACCTGCCTGCCGGCAGGTGATGCCCTAAAAGCGCTATGCGTTATAACGCAGGTTAAAACCTGCTAATCCTGGAGTAGCAGACTTCACTCTGCGTTTAGGGTAGCGCAAGGCGCTGCAAGTATTATTACCTATGTAGTCGCTGATTTATCAGGCTCAATAAATTGAGCAACCAGAACAATTTGTGAAGTTTTTCACAATATTGGTCAAAAAAAATTCGCCCTTCTGTAGTCGCCGAGCTTGCTCAGCTTAATTGCCAGGCTTTACCTTTAATTTGACGCTCGCTTTGTTCGCCCCGTAGATAAGCTTTACTGTCAACGGGTCTCGCTAGATTGAGAATGCTGCGGCAAATCGAGACTCTCCCCCGACAAGTCGGGGGAGGCATACTCAATCTCCCTTATCGGAATTATCAACTACTATTTTACCACAACGTGACTACTCTGCCAAGAAATATTGTGAAATTTTTCACAATATCCATCAAAAAAATTTAACTTTGCTACTATATATTTTACCATAAGAAAGTCATTGTGTCAAACAAATTTAAAAAATGCCGACTTTAGAGGGTTTCGGTCAGAGAAAAACGTCTTTTGTATCCCAGAATTCGTAGCCCTCTAACTTCAGGTCTAAGATTTTGGCCAATCTGCCAATCTGGTCGGGAGGTTCGGGCCTGACCGATAAAGCTATTAATTTGATAAAGTCCGCGACTAAAATTTTGCTCTCATCAATCTCTCTCTCACCCTCTACCTCTTTTGGGGCTCACCATACCGGTCTTTACAAAGTATCCCTTGATTTCCAATCCACCCAAAGATTTGCTATCCTACCTTTTCCAGTAATTCCGTGGTCTTGACTCTATTGAGGTTTAGCCCCAATTCTTTCGGGTCTATTCCAAATGCTAACCCAAGAACCTGATTTAGATATAATATTGGCAAGTTATACGTGGCATTGAACTTTGATTCAATCATTCGCTGGGTCGTATCATATTGGGTGCTGCAGGCAGGACAGATTAACACCATAGCATCAGCACCACAGCTCTTTATGTGGTCTAACTTCTGATTTGCTATGGTCCAGGAGATATCCTGATCTATCCCAACTATTACGTTTCCACAACAGAGTTTTTTATCCTCATAATCTATTGATTTTGCACCAGTTACTCCGACTATCTCATCAAGGGATTTTGGGTTCTCCGGGTCGTCAAAGCCCTTATAGATCTCAGACGGCTTAAGGTAGTGACAGCCATAGTGAACAGCAAACTTGAGCGTCGAAAGGTCTCTTTTAACTTTTTCCTTTATTTTTTCAACGCCTATCTCCTCATACAATATCCTGGCAAAGTGCCCCACCTTGATAGTCCCCTTAAACTCATGGCCTATATTGGATAACTTCTCATTTACCTCATCCCTCAATTTCTTGTCTTCTTTAAGCTCTTTGTTAGCTTCTGTGAGAACGGACGTGCAAGCAGGACAGATGGTGCATATATCTAATCCTTTCTCCTCAGCTAAACATAGGTTCCTGGCCGCTGTGAGCAGGGCAGCCTCATAACTTGCATTCTTTATGGGAAAGCCACAACAGGTGAAGTCATCTAAATCTACAAGCTCTATCCCAAACTCCCTTGCAATCCTTCGAGTTGATAGCTCATTGTGGGGAACCCTGTACGGCGTTATACAGCCAAGATAGAATGCATACCTCATTTTTCCTCACCTTCTCTTTCGGTCAAAAAATCGCTCACTCCTGTGACCTTAAAGATCTCTTCCGTCTCATCTGAGTTAGGCTGAACCGGGGGCAGGCCGTATCTCTCCCTGCGCTTGTTGTCTATCTTGTAGACAGCTCCATTTTCGGAAATAAGCTTCATCTGCTCCTTGTAGAGTGGATGGATGTAGCCCTCCTTTACAGCCATGTTCTTGAGGACTGTCATTATGTCTACCAGCTTTACATCTTGAGGACAGCGCTCGGCACAGGTGTAGCAAGTAGCGCAAAGCCAGATGAAATCTGATTTTAAAACCCGCTCTCGCATTCCCAATAAAACCATTCGTATTATCTTTCTTGGATTATACTTGTCGTCGATCGCCCTGACAGGACAGCCAGCGGAACAGGTTCCACAGGCAAAGCAACGTTTTATGTTCTCTCCCCCAGGCTGGGCTGCCACCTCATACTTAAAGTTCGGGTCGAGGTCGCTGACCATCACCACGGGTGTCTCTTTTTGCTCTTTTGAGGCTTCCAATTCTGACACCTCCTCTATTCTGTGAAATTGTTCATAATATTCATCAAAACACTACGTTTATCTTACTAATAGAAAGTTATTCTGTCAAGCAAAACCTTTATTCGCTTTTACATCATTTAATTTTTATAAAAACTCTTCTGGGCGCTAAGAAATTAATTAATTACCAGTAGCTGACCCAAGAGCAAGAAAGATACCGGGTTTAGACGTTTCAACTAGCGAAATATCTTCTGCATCCCAAAATTCGGATGTCTCTATCTCCAAGTCCAATTTTTTAGCCAGTTCTCTGATCTTGCTTGGGGGTTCGGGCCTGACTGATAAAACTATTAACTCGAATTCCTCTGTCATTGCTTTTCCGTTCTCGATGAATTCTACGACTAAATTCTTGCCCTCGGCAACTTCTCTTATCGCTATCACTTTGCCTGTTTTAAAACTAATTATACCTGTATTTATACAGCGTCGTTCAATTTCCTCTCCCACGTCCGAAAAGAACATGCATACTTCTAAATTCTTTACCTTCTCCTTAGCAACAATCGCCTCCTTCATAGCATACATAAAAGAAGGATAATAGGGCTTATCCCTTTTTCTATTTTGAGCCTCAGCACAATCGACAAATCCTATCCTCTGGGGTATTTTGCCATCATTGAGCCTGATTAGTAGACCTCCATAGGGTCCGGCAACGCTAAGGATACGCTCAAATCCAACGCTGGTAGCGACGTTTACGTGTTTACCATAACCAAACTTTTCAGGAATAGGAGAAGCAAATCTTTCAACCCCTGGGGCGATTATTATCCGAACAACAGTAAATCCGATGTCTCTGGCCACCTGCTCAAAATCTATGGCCTTCTTCTCGCAGACAGAGTCCACCGCCGAGATACTCATCCTGCCTTATGAAGCGCCTCAAACATGGTCACTTTATAGAGCTTGCTCCGGGGGTAAGGGTGCACTAGAGATTTTTAGTCTCAGCTGACATCTTAAACACCGATTTGCCTCTTCTATTGCTGTTTTTTCATCATAACCACATTCTACTTGAGGAAAACCATTTAGTCTCTCAGTTATAGAAAGAGTGGGCACTTCAGCCCTTTCTCTATAAGCAAATCGTCCTTCTCTTCCCAGCCAAGGATTTTCTTCTTCTTCTGGAATAAATTTTTGGTCAATTTGGCCTGTACCTCCTAAATATTTGTCTATGGAAATCGCGGCTTTTCTACCAGCCTGAATAGCTTCAATAACAGAAGCAGGACCGCTTACTATATCCCCTCCGGCAAATACACCTTTCCTGGAACATGAAAGCGCTTCTTCATCTACCTGAATATTTCCTCTCTTGCTCATCAAAAGATCAAATTCCTTTGGCACTACAGATCTTTGACCAATAGCCATTATCAAACTATCCACTGCAACCGTAAATTCGCTGCCCTCTATAGGAACAGGTCGCCTTCTGCCGCTCGCGTCAGGTTCACCTAACTTCATCCGTATGCATTCTACTTTTAATTTATCACGTTCAGATAACACGCTTTGAGGGGCCACAAGAAAACTAACCTTTACTCCTTCTTTCAATGCATCTTCTACTTCTTCTGGAGATGCGGGTATTTCTTTTTGAGTTCGCCGATACATTATAGTAACTTTTTTTGCTCCTACTCTTAGCGCACACCGTGCTACATCTATGGCTACATTACCCCCTCCAACAACTGCAATTTCTTTGCCAATGTTCACCGCTCTACCTAAATTTATAGACCTCAAGATAGAGATTCCATCTAACACTCGGGAATCATCTTCTCCAGGGATCCCCATTTTTATACCCTCGGTTGCGCCTAAGGCCAAAAAGAGCGCATCGAAACCCTGCTTAAACAGTTCATCAAGCGATTCTATTTTTGTATTGACTTTTATCTTCACACCAATATTTTCTATATCCTTAATTTCTTTATTTAAAACATCTCTCGGTAGTCGATATTCGGGGATGCCAGCCCTCATCATTCCACCTATTTCAGATAGTGCTTCAAAAACAGTTACAGAATGCCCTTTCTTCCTCAGAAAATATGCGGCAGTTAGCCCAGCAGGCCCTGAACCCACAATTGCAACCTTCTTTCCTGTTTCCGGTGCTATCCTGATTTTAAATCGCCATCTGCCGGAATCCTGTTCAGCTACAAATCTCTTCAACGTTCTTACAGCGATTGGCTCGTTTATTTCGCCTCTACGACATGCTTCTTCACAAGGATGATCACATACACAACCCAATACATTTGGGAATGGAACTTTTTCCCTTATTGCTTCTATGGCATCCTGAAACCTTCTCTCCGCAATTAGCCTTACATATCGCGGGATATCTATTCCTCCAGGACAGGTATTTTTACACGGGAGAAGTGTTTTTTCACGATCCTCTTCACCAAATTTTGCTTTATCAACCAAAGCCCCCGAAGGACATACTTCTACACAAGCACCGCAGAATTTACAGTCAGCGTCTCTCATAGACAAATTGTAACTAGTACCCACAATGGCATTTATACCACGATTTATAAACCCAATTGCCCCCACACCTCTCACTTCTTGGCACACTCTAACGCAACGTCCACATAAGATACATTGATTAGGATCCATGACAAATAAAGGTTCATCTGAAATCACAGGAAGATCTCTTGGATGAGGAATGTATCCAGGGAGTATTTCTTTTACACCTATCCAATCAATAACTTTCTTCAATTGAGATGTTTTGTTTAGCTCTTCTGGGTATTCACTTAAGATGAGCCAAATAATGTTCTTTCTAAGCTCTTGAATCCTCGAAGTGTTGGTATGGACAACCATCCCTTCTTTAACAATGGCAGTACAAGCGGTAGGGAATCCTTTCATACCTTCGATTTCTACAATGCATAATCGGCACGCACCTATAGGAGGTAAGTCCGGATGATAACATAAATTAAGTATATAAATACCAGCTTGGAGGGCTGCCTCAAGCACTGTCATACCCTCCTCTGCTTTAACCTCTCTACCATCGATATTGAGAGTAAAATCTCTCATTGCTTATACCTCACTTTATGCCTCGTTCCATTCGGCAAAATGATTACTGTGATGAAGGCACAAGATTACGGTGATAAATTCCATCATCATAATCACTGTAATCGGCTTTAAAAATCGCTGTAATCATATAATTGCAAATTATTCTTTCTTTCGGATAGCCCTTGCCTCTATCGGAAGTGGTCCGGGCATAGGCTTACCTGAAATCCTTACCACGGCTCTAAACTTATCCGGGCAGACATCAAAGCAGGTTCCACACTTTATGCACCTCTCCTGGTCGATCACGTGGATCTGCTTTTTGCCACCCTCGACCGCCTCAACGGGGCATTCCTTAAGACAAATCCCGCAGGCTTTACACTTATCCGGGTCTATATAGTATAAAATTAACTCTTTACAGACATAGGCCAGGCATTTCTTCTCCTTAATGTGTGCTTCGTATTCATCTTTAAAATATCGTATGGTGGTCAACACTGGATTTGGAGCAGTATTCCCGAGTCCACAAAGCGCCGTATCTTTTATAGTAGTGCTCATTTCTTGTAAAAATCTAATATCCTCTTCTTTGCCTTTCCCTTCAGCAATCCGCTCAAGAACCTCTAACATTCTTTTCAGACCAACCCGACAGGGCACACATTTGCCACATGATTCCGCTACCGTAAAGCTTAGAAAAAAACGCGCCATATCAACCATACAGGTGCGTTCATCCATTCCAATCATCCCGCCGGAACCCATAATTGCGCCTGTCTGCGTAATAGATTCATAGTCAATAGGAGTATCTAAAAGACCTTCAGGAAGGCATCCCCCCGAAGGACCACCTATCTGTACAGCTTTGAAACCTCCATTTTTATTCAGCATTCCGCCACCTGGACCGTATATGAGTTGGCGAATCGTGGTTCCCATCGGAACCTCTACTAGACCTGTATTTTTTACTTTTCCTGCCAGTGCAAAAACTTTTGTGCCCTTACTCCTTTCAGACCCTATAGATGAGAACCACTCTGCTCCTTTCGTAATAATATGCCTGATGTTAGCATAAGTCTCCACATTATTAATAAGTGTTGGCTTGTCCCATAACCCTTCCTGTGCGGGAAATGGTGGCCTTGGTACTGGCATGCCTCTACGCCCTTCAACCGACGCAAGAAGAGCGGTTTCTTCACCACATACAAAGGCCCCAGCACCCTGTTTTATATTAACATCAAATGAAAAACTGCTGTCGAGGATGCTCTTTCCCAAAAATCCTCTTTCTCTGGCTTGTGATATTGCCTTGTTCAATCTTTTTAACGCTAATGGATATTCCGCACGGCAATAGATGTATCCTTCGTTCGCACCAATGGCGTAACCCGCAATAATCATCCCCTCAATCACGGAATGCGGGTCTCCTTCCAATACACTACGATCCATAAACGCGCCTGGATCACCTTCATCTGCATTGCACACTACATATTTTTCATCGCTTTCTGCACTTTTACAGAACTCCCACTTTAACCCCGTGGGAAATCCAGCTCCACCTCTACCCCTAAGACCTGATTTTTTGATTTCATCTACTACTTTCTCTGGAGCTATATCAAAAACTTCTTTTAAGGCATTGTACCCCTCGTGTGCTATGTAATTATCGATATCCTCAGGATCAATCTCTCCGCAATTTGAAAGAACAATTCGCATCTGGTTAGAGAAAAACTGCTTATAATCTTTACCAGCTCGTAACTCTTTTACCGGGTTCCCTTGCAGGAGATGTTCATCCACGATTTTAGGTACATCTTCAGATTTTATATACTCATAAGTAACTCTGCCAAGCTCTGGAGTAATAATGTCTACCAATACATCTCTAAATAAGCCTCTATCACCAGTCCTTACGACCTTACATTTGTCAATTAATTTGTTACGCCTAAGTTCGCTTTCGAAAATCCTTGCTACCTCTTCAGCGCCAGCTGAAATGCCACTTGTGCCCATACATATAAGTATTTTAATCTCCATCTATTTCGCCTTCCTTAATCGATACTTATCTAAAAGCTTATCTCCCTTTTGAATTCCGCACCTTCCATAGAAGTCATTGTCAATTACAATAACAGGAGCCATACCACAACATCCAAGACAGGCAACCCTTTCCAGAGAAAACGTGCCATCTCCTGTAGTCTCGCCTTCACCTATTCCTAATTTATCTGATAAATAATCGAGAATCTCCTTTCCACCCATAACATGACAGGCTGTGCCCTGACAAACTTTAACTATATGTCTACCCCGTGGAGTAAGAAAGAATTGAGTATAAAATGTCAATATTCCATAAATATCCACAGGAAAGATCGATAATTCTTCAGATATTAATTCTACAGATTCCTTAGGAACATAACCATAAATAGCTTGAATATCTTGCAATAATGGAATTAATATACCTTTTTTCTTACGATATCGCTGGATTATTTTTCTTGTAGCAGAGAGGTCAGTTTTCATTTGTCGCCATCGGAAATATGCCGTATTCATACCCTCTCTTGACGCTGGCAGCAAACTCATCAAAGCCTGGCGCTAAGCTAACAGCTCCCGCATCAAGCTCGACAATCTCGTCTTCCTGGTCGAACCTTACAGCTCCAGCCTGACAGAACTTCTCGCAGACCTTGCACTTACCTTTCTCGAAATACACGTAGTTTTCTCTATCGATCGCTGGGATGTTTGGAACTGCCTGAAGAAACGGAACATAGATGGCACTCCTTGTCCCTAACCCAAGATCGAACTCAGAAGGAACCTTTTCCACAGGACATTTGCTCCAGCAGGTGCCACAGCCCGTACACAATGACTCATCAACATACCTCGCTCTCTTCCTTATCTTAACTTTGAAATTTCCTGGCTCTCCCTCAATGCCCAAAACGGCTGAATATGTTAAAAGCTCAATGTTCAAGTGCGTGCCAACCTCCACCATCTTAGGCGAAAGAATGCATATTGAGCAATCCAAGGTTGGGAATGTCTTATCAAGCTGGGCCATTCCCCCTCCTATAGCGGGCGATGACTCAACTAAATAAACAAAAAATCCAGACTCCGCTAAATCAAGAGAGGCCTGGATTCCACCTATCCCACCACCAACGACCAAAACTGCACCAATTTTATTTTTGCTATCCATTTGTCTCCCTATTAAATCTCAGCTCCCCCGTTCTTTCAGAGGTCTCCCGATAAATCGGGTTAGGAACGGACCTCATTTTGCAGATGCTCAGAAAAGAAGAAAGTCTCTTGCTACCGCTCGAGAATCTTCCTCTTTCGCTGGCGCTCAGAAAATGAGCCAAGCAAGTTGTCTTTTTTCTCGCTTCGCTCGAAAATAAGAATGCCTCACCTTCGGTGAGAACCTTGTTTTCTTTCGCTGGCGCTCAGAAAATGAGAGACCCTTTCCAATGCGACGGTGGAGTCAACATTAATAACTATTATCCTCTCAGGGACTGATATCCTTGTTGGAGCAAGGTTTAAAATGGCCTTGATGCCAGCAGCAACCAGGGCATCGGAAACCTCCTGGGCAGAACTGGCAGGAACAGTGATGAGCCCAATCTCAATATTCTCGCGCCCAACCACCCGGGGAAGTTCTTTTATATCCTGGATAGTCAAATTCCCCCGGCGCTTGCCAATCTTTTTCCCATCGTTATCGAAGAGGGCTATGATCCTGAAGCCCCGCTCCTTGAAGGCTTTGTAACTACTCAGGGCAGTTCCAAGATTTCCAACCCCGACCAGGGCCATCTTCCGCTCCTTACCCAGACCCAGTATGCTTGCAACCTTCTCTCTGAGTTTACTTACCTCATACCCAACTCCTGGCCTTCCGAATTGGCCAAAGTAAGTCAGGTCCCTGCGGACATGAGCGGGATTGATGCCTGTCTCCCCAGCTAACCTCCAGGAGGATATTGCCTTTCTCCCCTCGCGCTCAAGCCTCTCCAGAGCGCGCAGATATTCAGAGAGCCTGCCAATGGCTATGGGAGGTACCTTGACCCATTTCATTTTTCTTTCCCATTAATAACAGATGCTAACTCTTCATTATAAGCAAACAAATTAAGGGCGGGGTAGGAGACCTGCTGCCTCTACTATCTCGGGCACAGTCTCCTCCCACTCAATAGCAAGTGATTTTATCACACCCCTTTTAATGTAATATGGCGGGGATGACCCATTTTAGAGTAATCCTTCAATGGCTGAGGAGCATAAAGTTCGTCCAGCCGCCCCATCTTCTTCAATCTCTGATAAATCTGAACCCAGGCGCAATCACGTTTAGGGTCGACCTCGCACTTGCCGTCGTGATAGCCGCCACAGGAACCATTAACCAATCCTTTAGGACAGGCGGTTAAGGGGCAGACGCCAGCAGTTCTGCCCAAAAGGCAATCGCCACAGCCAATGCATTTTTCAATCTGTACACCTGTTTCCACGGGCATTCCCATAAACATGGTATTAAGCCCGGGCAAGGCTGAATTCTCAGGAAAGTGTTCTGCAATCGCCTGAACCCCAACACCACAGGCTAGGGAGAGAACCGCATTCACTTCTTTAATTTTATCAGCTACTTCATCAAGATATTCCCACTCACATTGACGCCTAACTGTATATTCAATAAATTGCCTCTCCGATTTGCCACTTATCCTTTCTGCCAGCCGCAATTTGGATGCAAGAATAGAAACCTCCCTTTCTCCGCCGGCGAAACAAATAGTGGTACAAGTGCCGCAACCTAAAATCAAAATTCTATGGTAAGGCTCGATAAGAGCCCTTATCTCTTCTAATGGTTTTTGTTCTCCTACGATCATAGGTGTCCCCTGCTATTTAAATTTGTTTAGAATCGCTTATTTTAGACTCAAAATCGGTGAGCACTTTATCAAATTGCCCTATCTCAGTGGCAGTCAGATTATACATCTCTAGGCGCTCAGGTCCTAAACCTAATTCAGAGATAGCTTTTTTGGTGTTATCCACTCGTTGTTCTACTTGAGATATAACATCGGGATGCTGGCAGTCCTCTTGACTACAGCTGCAGATTAGCACCTTTTCAGCACCAAGTTCAAAAGCCCTTATTAAATGGAATGGTTCCAATTTGGCTACGCAAGGCATTTTAACAAACTTAACCCTATGGGAACCTATCTTTCTCAGGAGCTGTTTAAAATCACTGGCAGCATAAGCCCCGTAGCCACAGTGGAACGCAACAACTATTGGCTCAGACTGAACCGGAGTCACGCCTGCAAAGACCCTTGACAACTCCTCAAGCACTAGTGGCCCATCTTGTTCTCCCCTCAGGCTTATTGCTCTTGCTGGGCATTCCCCAACACAAACACCGCATGCTTGGCACTGTTCAGCTCGTATCTCCACACCCCCATAGGGGTTGATAATTGGGACGCCATATGGACAGATACGCAAGCAGGTAAGGCAGGTAGCGCATCTAGCGTCAAATAGGATTTCCGCCCCAGCCCCACAGCCAAGGCATCTCTTAGCCTCTGCCAATGCCATCTCCTCAGCATAACACAGCTCTACTTGTTGGAATCCTTTTTTCCTTTCGTCCGGAGATAATGCAGGGATCTCTTGACGCTCTGCCTCTTTGATTTTATCCACAACTTCTGGAGAAAGGTCACCCAACGTTACCTGTGGTGCTTCTTCAGAAGGAAGTAATGGTTCTCCTTTGAAGAATCGATCTATGGAGAAGGCAGCTTGTCTTCCGGCGGCAAGAGCATCTACCACCAGGGCTGGACCACTGACTGCATCACCTCCAGCGAAAACCCCAGTTAAGTTGGTAGCTAAGGTATCCGGCTCAACCCTGATAATTTCACCACTTCCCTTCTTCAAACCAAATCCATCAGGAATCTCTGGCACCTGCCCAATTGCAACTACTATGGTATCAAACTCTAAAGCGAACTCACTGCCCTTAATCGGTACTGGCCGCTTCCTTCCACTGGCATCGGGTTCCCCTAATTCCATACGAATACATTCTAACTCTAACAAGCCTTCTTTCTCTTCTATCCGCCTCGGAGCAGCCAAGAAAAATAGCCTCAGTCCTTCCTGGATCGCTTGCTCTATCTCCTCGGAGCTGGCTGGCATTTCTGCCCGAGTCCGGCGATAGATGATAGTTACCTCTGTAGCTCCGGCGCGCAAAACCATTCGAGCCGCGTCTATAGCAGCATTGCCTCCACCTATCACTGCTACCTTGTCTCCAACTTTTACCTTTTCCCCAAAGTTCACCTGCTTGAGAAAAGAGATGCAATCTATTACCCTGGGATTATCTTCACCTTCAATACCCATTTTGAGCCCTCGGTGTGCTCCTATTCCAACAAATATAGCCTTATAGCCTTGCTCAGAAAGGCTGTTTAAAGACTCAACTTTAGTATTCAAATAGATGCTAACTCCCAAGTCTTTCATTCTCTGGATTTCAGCATCAAGTATTTGGCGTGGCAGCCGGTATTCAGGGATACCCACCCGCATCATCCCACCGGGCTGAGAAAGAGCTTCGAAGACATCCACTAAATACCCAAGCCGAGTTAGATAATAGGCAGCGCTTAAGCCTGCTGGACCAGAGCCGATTACAGCCACCTTTTGATCAGGATTAACCTCGACCTGTTTTGCCGGTATCTGAGCATCGACATGCTCCATAACGAATCTTTTCAGTGCTCGGATAGCCAGTGACTCATCGACCTGCCCTCTACGGCAATGGCTCTCGCAAGGATGAGCACAAATAGTGGCACAGATGGATGGGAGGGGATTTGTCTCTAATATAGTTTCCCATGCCCTGTCAAACTCCCCCTGAGCAATAAAAGCTATATACTTTCGCACATCTTGATGAAGAGGGCAACCAACCTGGCAAGGTGCCTGGATGCTTCTGTCATTAACACTGGGATCTACTAACGCATAGAAGGGGTTTTTAATCTCTTTCTTATCTTTTTTCACTTGCATCATTCCTATTCGTGTCTTTAACCCATGCAAGAAAAGGAAGCATTAAACAAACCACCATTGCTCTCATCCTCAACTAAGCAGACTCGGCAAGCGCCTGACGGGGTAATGTGAGTGTTATGGGATAGAGCAGGAATATAAACCCCATTCTCTTAAGCCAGTTCAAGAACCGTCATCCCAGGGCGACCGCCCACTGGAGAGCCGTTAAGAATAACTGGAATTATTTCTATTTTTCCCTCCGCAGCAGAATTCAGGCCTAACCCTGCCTTATTGCCGTCTGCTTTTTAACCACTTCTCAACTCGAATGAGAAGCTCATTTGGAGCCACTGGTTTGTCAACAAAGTCTTCGGCTTCCAGAGTAAGTCCCTGACTTACTCCTATTGAAGTTTCCATATACCTCTCTGAGAAGGAAGTAATCATAATCACGGGGATTTGAGATAGCTGAGGGTCTTTTTTCAACTGCTGGCAAACCTGAAAGCCGTCTACCTCAGGCATAATGATATCCAGGAGAACTAAGTCAGGCTTTTCCTCTCGGGCTTTCTTCAGCCCCTCCTCACCACTGAGAGCGGTGATCACCTGATAAGGTTTACTCTCGAGCACCGCTTTAGTCGCCTCAACAAAATCAGGGTCATCATCAACTAAAAGAATCTTAGCCATTTTCGTCATTTCCCCACCTCAACTACTCCGTTTCTTCTTCAAAAGATTTTCCACTCGCTTGACCAGCAAAAAGGGATCGATGGGCTTTTCTACATAGTCATCAACATCGAGGCTTAAGCCAGTTTCCAGTTCATAGCGCCTTCGGCTGACCTCTTCCCTCACTGAAGTGAGGATTAGAATAGGGATATCACTATATTTTGACCATCGGGGATCCTCCAGTTCCTTACAGACAGCAAAGCCATCCTTCCGAGGCATTAAAAGGTCTAAAATCATTAAATCAGGTCTTTCCTCCTTGAGTTTGGACAAACCCTCCTCCCCATCACGAGCGGTGATAACCTGATAGTTTCGTGTCTCAAGGACAGCACCGATGGCGGTTAAGATATCCGGGTCATCATCCACAACCAAGATTTTTGTCTTCTGCTCTGCCATTATTGCCTCCTTTTTACCACAAATTTATACCACTGGTCTGGGAAGAAGCTCAGCCTCTTCCACAATATGAGGAACGATTTCTTCCCAGGCAACAGCCATAATATGAATGCCATGAACTCCTTGAATCTCTTTCAGTTGCTCAATTGTTTCAAGACATATTTTGACCCCCTCTTCCTTGGCGTTTTTGGCACCCTCAAAACGGGTAACAATTTCATCAGGAACATAGACTCCTGAGACATAGTCTCTTATGTAACGAGCCATCCCCAACGACCTAGTAGGAATGACCCCGGCAAGAATATGAACCTGTTTATCCAAGCCACATTCTCTTACCATCTCCATCCACTTGGCAAACTTAGTCACATCGAAAATGGCCTGAGTTTGGATAAAATCAGCCCCAGCTTTCACCTTCTTGGCTAACCGCAAGAGCCGATATTCAAATGGGTCAGCAAAGGGGTTAGCGGCAGCACCAATGAAGAGAGGCACCTCTCCGGATATCTCCTCCCCGCATTGGAACTTTTTTTCATCCCGCATGGTCTTCAACATCTGAATCAACTGGATGGAATCAATATCATAGACTCCTTTAGCCTCGGGATGATTGCCAATAGCCTGATGATCTCCCGAGAGGCATAAGATGTTCTGGATCCCCAGAGCTACAGCTCCCAAAACATCACTTTGGATAGCCAGCCGATTCCTGTCTCGGACAACAATTTGCATTACCGGGTCAACCCCAAATCGCTTCAAGAGAACACAACTGCTCCAGCTTGACATCCTTACCACTGCCGATTGGTTATCGGTGACGTTCATAGCATCACAATAAGACTTGAGCATTTCGCCGTTTTTTTCAATGGCACCAGCAACAGCTCCTTTAGCTGGCCCCACCTCAGTGGTGACGGCAAAAGCACCACTTTCCAAAACTTTCTCCAGATTAGTCCCTGCTTTCATCGCCCTTCATTTCCCCTTTTTTAGTTCCATTTTTGGCAAGGTAAAAACGAACTTGCTGCCCTTCCCGGTCTCAGGACAGGGGCTTACTGCCCAGATCCTTCCACCATGAGCCTCGATAATCTTCCGGCCAATGGAAAGCCCCAAACCTGCTCCTTCAGCCACGGTATCTCCAGACACCCCACGGTAGAAATCATCAAATATCCTGGGTAAATCCTCGGTCGGAATACCCACGCCAGTATCAGCTACTTCTACCCTAAGGTAGTTATCATCCTCTTTTAGCTTGACTGAAATCTCCCCCAGAGAAGTAAACTTGATCGCATTGCTCACCAAGTTGGAGATTACTTGTTTGAGGCGTGACGCTGAGCCTTTAATTTCAGGCACTGCCTGAGGTAGATCTAAGGTAAGATTCAGTTCCTTTTCCTGAGCTAGAGGGCGGAGTGTCAGGACTGTATCTCTGACTATCTTGGGCAAGGATAATTCTTTCATCTCGAGCGCACCGGCTTCAAAGCGGGAAATCTCCACAATATTACCAAGCATCTCAATGAAGTCAGCGATTCTGATGCAACTTCGGGAGAGCATCTTCTTCTGCTTTTCATTTAGCTCGCCAGCAAAACCACCGAGGATAACCTGGAGGTAGCTCTGCACAGCAGCTAAAGGTGCTTTCAAGTCATGAGAGACGACTGAGAGAATATGTGCTAGGACTTTCTGAGTGGCCTCAATGCGATGGCGAAAACGGGCTGCCAGCTCCTCCATTATCGAGGAGCGAACTCGAGGGTCTCGTTTGCACAAAGAGCGCAAGATTTGCCCATCAATAACAACTAGCTTAGTTGGCAAAATAGTTAGAGCGGCCGTACTGTGGGTAGGAGCGCCAAGCAACGCCGAATAACCGAAGGCTTGTCCTGGTAATTGGGTCTCGACTGCGGCTTGCTTCATTGAACCGGGACGAGTTGCTAGATTGATATTAAGGACTACCTCTCCCTCAGCAACAATATACAGCTTTTCAGCAGCATCGCCCTCCCTGTAAACAGCTTCTCCTGGCTTATAAGTTTCCTCATCGCAGATGGCAGCCACTTCAGAGAGCACCTTCTCAGTCATTCCCTCAAATATACCACAACTTTTCAAAATCGTTAATAATTTCGCTTCTTTGTCCAAAAAAGCCCTCATCTAATTTATCCGCTTCCCTTTTCTTACCTATTCTATTTATAACACCTATAATCCAGCGGCGTCCAACACGGGGGGGACTTTCTTCTCCCACCCGAGGGCCATAATATGTACCCCATGGCAAAACCCCTTAAGCTCTCTAATCAGTCTGGCAGCAATTTCAATGCTCTTTTCCCCCTTCTTCTCCGCCTTCTCCATCTCCTCAATGAGACTATCAGGCACATGAACTCCAGCAACATTTTTATTCATAAAACGAGCCATACCGGCTGACTTCAAGAGAATGATTCCCGCCATCACTGGCACATCAAGATATTTTACCGCCTGCATGAATTCCTCAAATTTCTCAGGCTCGTAGACAGCCTGAGTCTGGAAAAATTGAGCGCCCGCCTTGACCTTTTTCTCCATCTTAATAATCTGTGGTTCAAGGGGACTGGCACCGGGGGTAACTGTGGCGCCTAAGAAAAATCTTGGGGAACCCTGAAGTTCCTTCTCTGCTAAGTCTTTACCTTGCTGTAATTGAACTGCAGCTTCAAGCAAAGAAACTGAATCGAGATCAAAAACCGGTTTAGCTTGGGGATGGTCACCTAAGGTGACGTAGTCACCGGTGAGGCAAAGGACATTCTCAATTCCCAAAGCGTAAGCACTGAGCAGGTCTGATTGTATAGCAATGCGATTGCGGTCACGGCACGTCATCTGGAAAACAGGCTCAAGTCCCTTCTCTTTTAGAAGATGGCAGGCTGCCAACGAACCCAGCCTCATTACCGCACTTTGTTGGTCAGTGACATTGGCAGCGACCACCTTCCCCTTCAACAGTTCAGCCGACTCCAGCATCTCCTGAATCGCCACACCTTTAGGTGGACCAATTTCACCCGTGACCACAAATTTGCCTGATTGTAATGCCTCGCTAAGCTTGCTCATTCCCCTCGCTCTTTTAGTTCCCTTCTAAACTCTAGCGCCTGACTGGTAGCCCAGCTATAAGGCTATCCTTCCATTTTTTAGGTGCCACGATCTTCTCCAGCCTGTCAAGTTGCCCTAATTTAGTCAGCCTCTCAATAATCGATTGCCAGGCACAAGGAATGCTCGGATCAACCTCACACTTGCCATCTTGCGAGCCACCACAAGGACCATTAAGCAATCCTTTTGAGCAGCGAGTTATTGGACAAATCCCACCCATTATATCCAGGAGACACTCCCCACACAAGGAACACCTCTCCTCATATTGACCAAATCTCTTGATAGCACCTAAAAATACAGTATTAAGTGCAGGGTGTACCAATTTGTTACTTGCCTCCATTGCCGATTGTACTCCAGTGCCGCAAGTCATCACCAACAAGGAATCTGCGGAGTTCACTGCTTCCTTTTTTTCGCGAAAGCCTCGTTTGGCCTCCAAGATATGGCAGGCTGGGTTTAAGATTATCCAGCCAGTGACGGTCTTCCCTGCTTCCTCCAGTTTTGCCTCCATCTCCTTAACTTGTTCCTCTCCACCAGTTTGGCAAAGAGTAGCGCAAAGCTCACACCCAACGATGAAAACCTTCTCCTCACCCTCCAGAAATCCCAAAATCTCTTCAAAGGGCTTCTGTTCAGAAATTATCAATCCCCTTCCCTCCCTTCATTAAGTCAGTCCAGGACTTTGTGAAATTTTTCACAATCCCTGACAAAAAATTTAAGCTGTGATACATTCCCTAACAAAAAGGCCGGGTTACTAATCCTTGCTTCGGCAACCCGGCTGACCCTCCCCGATCTAGGTTCTTTCGCATAGGAATATTCACTTCCATTGCCTCTGAATATCATAATACGTCTGGATAATTTTGTCAAGCCCGAAAACAAAAGTTCGATGATATTGGGTCGATGCCGCCCCTGAATCAAAAAGAAGCGGGATAAATCAGAGTTTCACTAACCTCACCTGGAGTAGCTCCTTTATTTTGCCAATCTCCTCTATTACCCCTTGGGGTGGGGAGGCGTCGAGGTTGAGGACTGTCATCTCTCGCTTTCCGGTCTCCTCCCTCCCGAGGGTCATCTGGAAGATGTTTATGTTATTCTTGCCGAAGATCGTCCCTATCTTGCCAACGATGCCCGGCCTGGCCTGGTGTGAGCAGATCAATATATAGCCCTGTGGGGAGGTGTTGACCCTATACTCATTCAGCTTTACAATCCTCGGGTCATTCTTGCCAAAGAGGGTGCCGGCAACCGTGCTCCTTGCCTTATGAGTCTCGAGCTCTACTGTGATCAGGTTGGCGAAATCTTGAGCCTCCTTTGACTTTCTCTCAATTACCCGTATGCCTCTCTTTTTTGCAATGATTGGAGCATTAACGAAGTTTACCATCTCCGGGATCAGTGGCTCAAGCAATCCCTTCAGCAATGCCACCGTCAGTGGAGATACATCCCTATTGAGCGTGGGGCCACTATAGTTGACCCTAACAGACGTGATATGGCCCCCTGTCAACTGTGCCTGTAGACAACCTAACTTCTCAGCTAATTTGAGATAGGGCTCTAGAGCTCCTCGTTCCTCCGGCCTGACCAATGGCAAATTTACTGCGTTTCGCACGCCCCTACCCTTGAGGGCGTCTATTACCTGATTGGCCGTATCGACTGCCACCTTAACCTGAGCCTCCTCAGTGGCTGCCCCGAGGTGAGGGGTCGCAATAACCTCCGGAAGCTCCAAGAGGGGACTTTTGAACGGCGGCTCCTCCTCATAGACATCAAGGGCAGCTCCTGCCACCTTCCCCTCCCTGATGGCCTTATAAAGGGCCTCCTCATCGATGACCCCACCCCTGGCACAGTTGATGACCCTCACCCCGTGCTTCATCTGGGCAAACTCAGATGCGCCGAGTATATGCCTTGTATCAGGGACCAGCGGGATATGGAGAGTGATATAATCGGCTTGCCTCAGTAGGTCTTGCAAATCAACAAGCTCAATCCCCAGCTTCTTGGCTCTCCATCCTGGAACGAAGGGGTCATAGGCGATTACCTTCATCCCAAAGGCCTGTGCTCGCTTGGTTACCGCCCTCCCGATCCTACCCATGCCAATGACGCCCAGGACCTTATCGTATATCTCAACCCCCATGAATTTCTTGCGCTCCCAGCGCCTTTCCTTAACTGACTGGTTTGCCTGTGGGATGTTTCGAGAGAGGGCAAGGATCAGGCTCATAGTATGCTCAGTGGCTGCGATTGTGCTGCCGCCAGGAGCGTTCATGACTATGATCCCGCGCTCAGAGGCAGCCTCGACATCAATGTTGTCCAGACCCACTCCCGCACGAGCAATCACTTTGAGCCTATCTGAGGCCTTTATCACCTCTCTGGTCACCTTGGCTCCACTCCTGATAATCAGGGCGCTGTAGCCCTCGATGGCCTCGCCCAGCTCCTCCGGGGAGAGCTTCAGTCTCACATCCACCTCTATATCAGGCTCGCGCTCCAATATCTCCAAGCCTTCCGGGGAAAGCGCATCGCTTATCAAAACCTTCATGGGACTTACTCCATCTGGTTAAATAGTAATCAACCAAATTGTCGTTCGGCTTTCACAATCACCAATTACCAATCACTGATCTTATTTATTACAAGGCCGCTGAGGAGTTTGGGATAGAAATATGTCGACTTCCTGGGCATCAACTCGCCTGCCAGTGCTATATCCCTAACCTGACTTATCCTTAGAGGATTGAGGAAGAAAGCGATCTGCCAGTCCTCTTCCCTAACTAGTCGAATTGCATCATCTATATCTTGTGTGTAGGCAATATTATCTTCACTTAACCTATCGCCAAGGCCAAGAATCCGATCCAATATCAGCCTATGGAGTATGGCCGTGTCCAACCTCCTGTATTGGTAAGACCTATTTAGACCTCCCGCACTGTCCAGTATTTGCTCGTCCTTCAAAGCCAGAAGATAATATCTGTTAGTCCCGCTATACATCCCAAATAGGTGATCTCTCAGGACGCCTGTCGCCTTTGGCGAACCTCGCCTTCGGCGGGCGGCCATTTCTTTAAATATCTTTTTCCTCTGTCTCTGCTCCTGGCGCAAAGACCCAAACTCGAATGCCTCTATCTCAAAGAATTCGCCCAATCTCTCATTTAGCTCGGCCATATTCAGCCCGGGCAGGTTGCGAACCAACCTATGGGTCGGCAGAATAGTAAGGCCCGGATCGTCCACGTTGACAAAATAGACCATCGTATAATTATATGATTCCGCCCCGGTATACCTGCCGGATTGCTCGCGCCTAAAGTTTCGAAAGTTAAGCGCAGCCTCATACCTGTGGTGGCCATCGGCTATGAATACTTCCTTAGGCGCCATGAGCTCGGCTATCCTATCTATCGTAGCCCTATCAGTTATGGCCCACAGCGTGTGCCTCACCCCATCCTCATAGACTAGGTCGGCCAAAGGCCTTCTGGCTTTGGCCAGATACCTCTCGATTGACCTCTTGGGATCTGAATAGAGGGTAAAAATACTGGAGAAATTTGTTTGGCAGGCGGCAATCAGCCTGAACCTGTCGGCCTTTGGCCCGGGAAGTGTTTCTTCGTGAGAAAGTATCGCCCGGCTATCGAAGTCCTCAAACCTGACAAGGGCGATGAACCCAGACCTCTTCCTTCTGGCATCCTCAAAAAGATAATCGTGGGTGTAAAGATAGATGGAAGGCTCTGGATCCTGCTTTAATATCCCCCCTCTCAGCCAGGTCTTAAAATAATCTGCCGCTCTGGTATATCTGTTCTCATCTGGCCCATCGGATGGAAGTTCCTTTCCAAGTATGAGCCTCACGATATTATATTCGTGACTCTTGTAGTATCTATCTTGAGCCAGATCAGATATTATATCATATGGCGGTGCCATGACCTTCGCCAAATTACCTATCTTTTCTTGATTATACCTGATCCCCCTGAACGGAAGAACCTGGACTATCGGGACCCCTCCTTTCTCCGAATATGCCTCACTTCGTTCGCCCTATTCAAAATGTGAAACATTTTGAATCTTGCGCGCAAGCCCCGTTGCTAACAATATTACGGGCAAGCAAAAACGCGCCGTCCAAAAGCAAAAGTCAAACTGCAAAATTATCTCTTCCCCACTATTTCTCATTTTGCACTTTACATTTTGTATTTGAAGCTTCGCCAGATGTATCTCACTTGTCGGTTTGAGGCGAAGCTTCTCTGGTCCCCCTCGGCCTCCTAGCCCTCCTTGCAGCTTTGGGGGACTTGGCCTCTTGGACCTCAGGGGCCGATCCCTCGATCAATTCAATAAAGGCTAACGGTGCGGCATCTCCACTTCGTCTTCCGAGCTTGACAATCCGAGTATAACCACCTGGCCTCTGGCTGAACCTAGGCCCGATGGTATCGAATAATTTCTTGAGGGCATTTCTGCCCCTAATAACCTGAGCTGCCTGTCTCCGAGCGTGGAGAGTTCCGCGTTTTGCCAGAGTAATCAGCTTTTCGGCCATTGGCCTGAGCGCTTTGGCCTTAGGAAGGGTAGTGGTTATCCTCTCGTGTTCAAATAGGGATGTAACCATACTCCTCAACATGGCCTGGCGATGGGCCGGAGTACGATCCAATTTCCTGCCTCCGATTTGATGGCGCATGATAATCCCCTTAATCTATCACCATCCCTAAAGTGAGGTTAAACTTAATCAAGCTATCCTTCAGCCCCTGGAGCGAATTCTTACCAAAGTTCTCCATACCCAATAGCTCCCTTTCAGTCCTCCGGACAAGATCTCCAATGGTCTTGATTTTAGCCTCCCTCAGACAATTGGCGGCTCGAACCGATAGCTCCAGTTCCTCAACGCTTTTGGCCAAGGTCTTGGCCAGTTCATCTTTTATATCTTCTTCTTCGGCTGCCTCCTCTGGTGGCTCTTCAAAATTTAGAAATACGGTCAGCTGATCCTTCAGGATCTTGGCCGCCAAGGCAAGTGCATTCTCTGGATTAACGCTCCCATCGGTCCAAACTTCCATAATCAACCTATCATAGTCTGTCATCTGCCCTACCCTTGTAGCTTCTACTTCGTACTTTACCTTCGTCACCGGGGTAAATATAGAATCTACTGGAATTACTCCAATAGGTTGATTCTCTTTTATATTCTTTTCAGCGGGGGCATAACCCCTACCAGTACCCACCTCGATAGCCATCTCCAGTCTTGCACCCTTATCTAAAGTAGCAATATGCAAGTCGGGATTGAGAATCTCCACGTCAGGATTAGTAATGATGTCATGGGCCAGAACCTCCCCCTCCCCTTTGGCCTTAATGTAGAGAGTCCCTGGATTGGGTTGATGGGCATTAAGGCGTAATTCTTTGAGGTTAAGAATGATTTCGGTGGTATCCTCCACAACATGAGGGATAGTGCTAAACTCATGCAAGATTCCGTCTATCTTCACCGAGGTTACAGCCGCTCCCGTGAGCGAGGAGAGGAGCACCCTGCGCAGGGAGTTTCCGAGGGTAACGCCATACCCTTTTTCTAAAGGTTCAGCTATGAATCTGCCGTACGTATCAGTCAGGGGCTTACACTTAAGGCGCTTTGGCTTTTGAAAGCCTTTCCAGTGTATACTTATATCCATCGTTTAACTCCCTTGCAACCACAAAGGCCGCAAAAGCCGCTAAGATTTTACGCTCATATTTTGCGTTTTTTGCGTATTAACGAGAATAGAACTCAACGACCAGCTCCCCTTTGATGGGCATGCCTATCTCTTTCTGGGAAGGGAGCTTCAACACCCTTCCAATCAATTTATCCGGATCTACTTCCAACCACGAGGGCATCTCCCTTGTCTTTGCCAACTCAAGGGCCTCCTGAACCCTGTCCATCTTCCTACTCTTGGCCTTAATGGAAATCTTACCTCCTGCCTTTACCAAGTACGATGGGATATCGACCAATCTATCATTGACCAAAATATGTCTATGTCTGACCATTTGTCTGGCCTCAGCCCGTGAGGTGGCAAAGCCCAGTTGAAATACTACATTATCCAGTCTGCGCTCTAAAAGCCTCAACAGGTTTTCCCCCTTGTTTCCCGGCTGTCTAGACGCAAGCTTAAAATAATTTTTAAACTGTCGCTCGAGTATTCCATAGATCCTTCTCACTTTTTGCTTCTCACGCAGTTGCAAACCATAATCAGACGCCTTTCTCGGGGTCCTTCCGTGCTCCCCTGGCAGATAACCCCTCCGCTCCAGAGCGCACTTATCAGTATAACACCTGTGGCCTTTAATGAAAAGCTTGGTAGCTTCAGAGCGACACAATTTGCATACCGGCCCAATGTACCTTGCCATCAGATCCTCCGTCTCTTTGGCGGCCGACAACCATTATGAGGAACGGGGGTCACATCCTTAATGAGGTTAATCCCTAAACCCACCGCCTGAAGCGACCTGACTGCAGCCTCCCTGCCAGAGCCCGGCCCCTTTACGTATACGTCCACTTCCTTCAGTCCATATGCCATTGCCTTTCTGGCAGAAGATTCGGCGGTCAATTGAGCAGCAAAGGGGGTGCTCTTGCGCGACCCTTTAAACCCAACGGTGCCGGCACTGGCCCAAGAAATTACATCGCCCTTTTTATCGGTTATGGTAATGATGGTATTATTGAAGGTTGCTTGTATATGAGCAACTCCATAGGTAATGCCTTTGATTACCTTCTTCTTTTTCTTCCGAGGCTTCCCCTTGGCCACTTTAGGCATTCTTTTATCTCCCTACTTCTTCTTCCTCTTAACCCCAACTAACCCCCTGGGTCCCCTCCTAGTCCTGGCATTTGTATGCGTCCTCTGGCCTCTGACTGGCAGACCCTTACGATGCCTTAAACCCCGGTAGGTGCTTATGTCGATCAGTCTCTTTATGTTCATGGCCACTTCAGACCGGAGCTCCCCTTCCACCTTAAAGTCGCGCTCGATAACTGCCCTGAGTTTATCCACCTCTTTTTCGGTCAGGTCCTTAACCCTAATATCCGGATTAACATTGGCCACCTTAAAAATTTTACTGGCCGAGGACCTCCCAATGCCATAGATATAGGTCAGCCCAATCTCAACTCTCTTCTCCTTTGGTAGGTCTACCCCGGCAATCCTGGCCATTCTTTATCTCCCTGCAACCGCAAAAGTACCCACTAAAGCCGCTAAGATTCTACGCCCATTGCGCTCATATTTTTGCGTTCTTTGCGTATTAGCCTTGGCGCTGTTTATGTCTGGGGTTTTCGCAGATAATTCTGATGACTCCCTTGCGCTTGACAACTTTACACTTGGGACAAATACGCTTAACTGACGCTTTAACCTTCATAACAATACCTCTACAACCGCAAAGGCCGCGGAGATTTTGCTAAAACCGCAAAACCCTTGTGCTACCTGTTTTCTTTTTGCGGTCTATGCGGCCACAATTTTGTGGCTTTCGCGTTTACTTTATTTGTGACGGTAAGTGATCCTGCCCCTAGTCAAATCGTAAGGAGACAGCTCCAACGTCACTCTATCACCTGGCAAGATCTTAATGTAATACTTCCTCATTCTACCCGATATATGAGCGAGCACCTTATGGCCATTGTCTAATTCCACTCTAAACATAGCATTCGGCAAGGTCTCAAGCACTGTGCCTTCTACCTCTATTGCTTCTTCCTTTGGCACCGCGATACTCCCTTTACCTTAGGGTTCAGGGGTTAGGGTTTAGTTTTTGCTAAACCCTGTACCCTGCTACCTCTATCTTCTCCAGGATGGCGCAGATATTGCCAAAGACCTCCAGGGGTAGCTCATTCCCAGAGACGGTACCCAAAATCCCTCTTTCAGAATAGTACTCTCGCAATGGCAGGGTCTGGTCCCGATAAACCCTCAATCTATTTTTGATGGTACGGGCTCGATCATCTTTCCGTTGATACAATCGGCTCCCGCATTCGTCACATACCCCATTCTCCCTGGGTGGATGGTATACAAGGTGGTAATCCTTCCCGCAGTTCTGACATAGCCTTCTGCCCTCCAACCTCCTAATTATTATCGAAGGGGTGGCCTCAATCTCAAGTACCAAATCAAGGGGGCTTTTCATCTGGCGGAGTATTCTGTCCAAGCCCCGGGCTTGAGCAATGGTGCGAGGAAATCCATCCAGGATAAAACCATCTTTTGTGCCCTGGCCGTTCAATCTCTCTTCTATGAGAGCTATCATCAGCTCATCGGGTACCAACTCCCCACGCCCCATATATTTTTTGGCCTTCAATCCCAGGGGAGTTGAATTACATAGGGCTTCACGCAACAGGTCACCGGTTGAGATCTGAGGAACATTATACCTTTGAGATATCAGTCTGGCCTGAGTGCCCTTCCCTACACCAGGAGACCCCAAAAGTACAATATGCATAGATAAAACCTTTAAAGAGTTGTTGCGCCCGCCTGCCACTGGGAGGCCAGCCCTCCTGCTAAGTGGAGCGAGGCAGACAGGGCACGAGCGGGCAGGCAACTCCAATCGCAAATTTAAAAATGCGAAATGGAAAATTCAAAATGAAGAAACATCATACAACCACTAAAAAACAATCCTCTTTTACAAGTTTGCAATTTTCACTTTGCAATTCAATTCTAGAATCTTCCCTTGATCTTGCCCTTCTTTATGAACCCTTCATAATGTCTCATCAATAAATGGCTTTCAACCTGGCGCATGGTATCCAGGGCCACTCCTACAACGATGATCAACCCCGCTCCTCCGAAGAAGCTCGCCACAAGGTAGGGAATCTTCAGCCATAGCATAAAAACCCAGGGAAAGATGGCGATCAAGGCCAGGCCAATGGCCCCTCCAAGGGTGATTCTCGTCAATATATGATCGATGTATTCCGAAGTTGGTCTGCCCGGCCTGATGCCGGGGACGAACCCTCCATACCTCTTTATATTATCAGCCACGTCCACAGGATTGAAGACAATGGCGGTATAGAAGTAGCAGAAGAAGATGATTATAATGAAGTACAATAAATTGTACGCCACCCTGTCTGGTGCCAATTGGGTGGCTATGCTCCTGGTGAAAGGATGGTTAATGAACTGAGCCATAGTGGCTGGAACCATTAATATAGCTGAGGCAAATATGATGGGTATCATTCCGGAGGTATTGACCCGCAGTGGTATATGGGTGCTCTGCCCCCCATATATCTTCCTTCCTATGATGCGCTTGGCGTATTGGACAGGTACCCTGCGCTGCCCAGTCTCGAGGACGACTATCGCAGCAACGATGCCAACCATGATGGCCAGCATAAAGAGAAGCTTGACGAAGGATATTGTGCCAGCGCGCATGAGGCTGGCTGTCTGGACTCCGGCAGCTGGCAACCTGGCGACTATCCCGACGAGGATGATGAGTGAGATCCCGTTCCCTATGCCCCTCTCCGAAATCTGCTCCCCTAACCACATAAGAAAGACCGTTCCACAGGTCATCGTCAAAACGGCAATGACTTGGAAGGATAGGTCTGGGTGGGGCACGACGGAGATTCCTGTGGGGCTCTTGAGTGTCTGGAGCCAGAAGGTCAACCCAAATGACTGCAAAAGGCTCAAGATCACGGTTCCATACCTTGTATACTGGGTGATCTTCCTTCGCCCAGCCTCCCCTTCCCTGGCGAGCCTCGCCAGATTTGGCATGACCGCAGTCAGGAGCTGAAGGATAATGCTAGCGCTGATATATGGCATTATCCCTAAGGCGAAAATGGTTGCCCTTCTGAGCGCTCCGCCGGCAAAGAGATCGAATAACTCCATGAGCGTTCCCCTGGACTGTGTAAAGAAATCAGCCAGGGCATGCCCATCGATGCCAGGTGTGGGCACGTGACAGCCTAACCTACAGATAACAAGCGCTCCCAGAGTAAATAGGATGCGCCTGCGCAATTCCGGAATTTTGAAGGCATCTCCAAAGGCTTTGAACATCAGATCAAATCCACCCTACCCCCAGCAGACTCTATCTTTGCCCTGGCCGACTTGCTGAAATGGTGCGCCTTGACATACAGAGCCTGGGATATTTCTCCCTGGCCGAGGACCTTCACATTCCCTACATCCCTTGCCTTAATAAGACCTGCCTCAATCAAAAGCTTTGGTGTTACCTCCTGGCCAGCCTCAAACCGATTGAGGTCTTTGATGTTGACCAGGGCGTAGTCTTTTTTGAAGATGTTGGTGAAGCCTCGCTTGGGGACTCTGCGTTGCAAAGGCATCTGTCCTCCCTCGAATCCACAGCGGATACTGTAACCGCTTCGCGACTTCTGTCCTTTTTGGCCCCGCCCAGATGTCTTTCCATGACCAGAGCCTCGTCCCCGGCCAACCCTCTTTGGCTTCTTTTTACTACCAGGCGCCGGCTTCAACTCATTCAATCTCATTCCATCATGCCTCTTCTACTTTGAGCAAATATGATACCTGATTGATCATCCCCCTTATCTGGGGAGTATCCTCGTGGGTGACAACTTGATTAATCTTATGCAGCCCAAGTGCTTTAATTGTGGATCTATGCCGTGGAAGCCTGCCAACCGGGCTCCTTACCAAGGCAATCCTCAGGATATTCTTAGCTTTAGCCATCTTAATCGCCAACCATCTCTCACAGCTTTTATTCATGACCGATATTCAATTCAATATTTCTCTGATGCTTTTTCCTCTCAATTTAGCAACTTCGTCGGCTTGCTTCAATCCCCTCAAGGCCTCCATGGTAGCCTTCACAACATTGTTTGGGTTAGCTGAGCCAAGGGACTTGGACAGGACATCTTTAATGCCGGCCAACTCAACCACTGCCCTGACAGGTCCACCGGCAATGACCCCTGTCCATGGAGAAGCTGGCTTTAGTAAAACCTTTCCAGCACCAAAGTGACCGATCATCTGATGGGGTATAGTATTCCCCTTTAAGGGGACGAGGATTAAATTCTTCTTGGCCCGCTCAACCCCCTTTCTGATCGCCTCTGATATGTCGTTGGCCTTTCCCAAACCATCACCCACATGGCCAGCGCCATCGCCTACAACTACTAAGACGCTGAAACTAAATCTTCGGCCTCCCTTGACTGCCTTGGCCACCCTGTTTATATAAACCACATTCTCCGTTAACTCTAACTGGTCGGGGTCTATCCTTGGCATCTCAGAATTTGACGCTCCTCTCGTTCGCTAGATTTTAAATTCCTACGGAATTTAAAATTTCAATCCCTTCTCTCTGGCGGCCTGGGCCAAGGTCTGAACACGCCCGTGATAGGAATATCCACCCCTATCAAAGACCACCTTTTTGATCCTCTTGAGCCTCGCCTTCTTGGCAATTAACTCACCAATCGCTCTGGCAGCCTCTACATTCCCACCATAGCTTATCTTCCCTCTTAGCTCCTTGGATAGTGTGGAGGCACTTAGAAGTATCGTGTCCTTTACATCATCGATGACCTGGGCATAGATATGTCTCAAACTCCGGAATACAACAAGCCTTGGTCTCTTTGGGGTGCCAAAGATTTTCTTTCTTATTCGCTTGTGACGCCTCCGACGAGCGAGAATTTTATCCATTCTTAAACTCCAGTGCCGACTCCTGTCTTGCCAGCTTTTCGCCTTATATGTTCATCTATATACTTAATTCCCTTTCCCTTATAAGGTTCTGGGGGCTTGAGAGCCCGAATCCTGGCAGCCACTTCTCCCACCAGCTCCTTATCAATGCCAGAGACCGTAATCCGGGTCCCCCCCTCCACCATCAGTTTAACTCCAGTGGGGGGCAAGAACCTTACAGGATGGGAAAAACCCAGCTGTAAGATCAACTCATTTCCTTGAAGCTGGGCCTTATAGCCGATGCCGACAACCTCAAGAGTCTTCTGAAACCCCTTGGTCACCCCTTCTATTAAATTGGCAATCAATGTCCTTGTCAGGCCATGCAAAGATCTGGATAACCTGTCGTCCGATGGCCGTTTGACCAGGATTTGATTATCCTTGAGCTCTACAAGCATGCGTTCAGGGATACTTCTGGCCAATCTTCCCCTGGGGCCCTCTGTAAATATACTACCCCTTTGGATCTGGACCTTGACTCCCTCTGGGAGTGGAATTGGAACCCTCCCAACCCTGGACATCTTCCTTCTCCCTTAAATTTATCGCTGATTCAAACCAAGTTTACCAGATGTGACAGAGAACCTCACCACCTATCCGGTTACGACGGCACTCTTTGTCAGTCATGACGCCTCTTGGTGTTGAGAGTATAGCGATGCCCAAGCCCCCCAAGACGCTGGGGACCTGATCGGCTTTGGCATAGATGCGTAAACCAGGCTTACTAATCCTCTTAAGCCCGGTGATTACTTTCTCGTGCTGAGGGCCGTACTTTAAATATACCCTGACCAATCCCTGCTTTCCATTATCAATGACCTGATAGTTCTTTATAAACCCCTCCTCCTTAAGGATCCTGACGATCTCCACCTTCACCTTGGACGAAGGCATATCCACCTTCCCATGGAATGCAGTATTTGCATTCCGTATTCTGGTTAACATGTCAGCAATGGGATCAGTCATAGTCATCTTTACTCACCAGCTGGATTTGGTAACTCCGGGGATTTGACCGCGATGAGCGAGCGTACGGAAGCATATCCTGCATACCTTAAATTTACGCATGTACCCACGAGGCCTGCCGCAGATCTGACACCTATTATGCGGGCGTACTCTATACTTTGGTTTGCGCTTTGCACTTTCAATCAAAGACTTCTTTGCCACAGATATGCCTCAGTTCGTTCGCCAAAATGATTACACAGATTTTTAGCCTGCGATTACACAGATATGCTGAACGGTTTTTAATCTATGTAATCATGATATTTTTGAAATTACGATGCTGCGAGCTATTCCCGGAATGGCATGCCCATTAACTTCAACAGTAGCCTGGCTGGCTCATCACAGCCTGCGGTGGTAACTATAGTTATATCCATTCCACTTATCCTCTGAACCTTATCATAATCGATCTCAGGAAATATTATCTGCTCTTTAATACCCAAGGTATAATTACCTCGACCATCGAATGATGAAGGAGAAGTGCCCATAAAGTCTCTAATCCTGGGCAGAGCTATATTGAAGAGCCTATCTAAGAACTCGTACATTCTATCGCCTCTCAGAGTAGCCTTGCAGCCTATGGACATCCCCTCTCTCAGTTTGAAGCCAGCGACAGACTTCTTCGCCCGAGTGATGACAGGTCTCTGTCCGGTTATCAGTGAAAGCTCATTAGAGGCCATCTCCAGAGGTTTGGGATTAGCCACAGCCTGACCCACACCCATATTGACGACAATCTTGGCTATCCTCGGCACCGCCATCGGGTTTTTATAGCCAAACTCTTTCATCAAGCTGGGAACGACTTCATCTCGATACTTACCCTTTAGTCTTGCCATCTCAAATGATTTCTCCACATTTCTTGCAGAGTCTTACTCTCCTGCCATCCGGCATTATCCTCTTCGCTACCTTGGTTGCTTTATTACATTTGTTACATATGAGCATTACATTGGAGATGTGGATGGGCGCTTCCTTCTCTATTATTCCGCCAGGCTGACTTTGTCCCCTCGGCTTGGTGTGTCTCTTAACAAAGTTGATCCCCTGAACTATAACCCTATTCTTCTTAGGAAACACCTGAATGACCTTCCCCTCTTTGCCCCTTTCCGTCCCGGCTATTACCATCACTCTGTCGCTCTTCCTGATGTTAGCCACTCTGATCCCCCTTCGGTCAATACATCTTCAGATGACTTCCGGGGCCAATGAGATTATCTTTACAAATTTCTTGCCCCGAAGCTCTCTGGCCACAGGCCCAAATATCCTTGTCCCCCGAGGATTATTTTGTCTATCAATGATTACAGCTGCATTCCTGTCAAATTTGATGTAGGAGCCATCAGCCCTCCTGGTCTCCTTGGCAGTACGCACAATCACAGCCCTAACCACCTGGCCTTTGGTTATCTCCCCTCCTGGGGTAGCCTCCTTAACAGAAGCAGTGATGACATCCCCAACCCTGGCATACCTTCTCTTGCTTCCCCCAAGGACAGTGATACACCTTATCTTTTTAGCGCCAGTGTTGTCCGCCACCTGGATTATTGAACGCGGTTGGATCATTATCCCCTCACATCGTTTTTATAATCTCAACTACTCGCCATCTCTTCTGTCTGCTCAAAGGCCTTGTCTCCATTATCTTCACCCTATCACCAATATGGCAATTATTTCCCTCATCATGGGCCTTGAAGCGAGAGGTGCGCTTAATTACCCGACCGTATAAAGGATGTCTGACTCGTCGCTCCACGGCTACTACTACTGTTTTATCCATTTTATCACTAACTACTTTGCCGATCCGCACCTTGCGCTTGGAGCTGCGCTGGCTCATCCTTCCCTCTCTTTCATAATAGTCAATATCCTCGCAATCTGGCGTCTTGCCTGGCGAATCTTGGCTGAACTTTCCAGCTGGCCTGCGGTCAACTTGAACCTGAGGTTGAACAATTCTTCTTTCCCATCGGCAAGCTTTCTTTTCAACTCTTCTATGGTGAGTCCTCTCAAATCATCACGCTTGACCACCTCTACCATCCACTCCTTCTCGCACGAGAAATCTGCATTTAACCGGCAACTTATGGAATGCTAACCTTATGGCTTCCTCGGCCAAGCTCTGAGGTACGCCACTCAACTCAAAGAGGATCCTGCCCGGCCTTACCACCGCTACCCAACCTGCTGGAGCGCCCTTTCCCTTGCCCATTCTGGTCTCAAGTGGCTTCTTAGTCACAGGCTTATCAGGAAATACCCTTACCCACACCTTGCCACCCCTTTTGATGTGGCGGGTTAAGGCAACCCTGGCTGCCTCTATCTGGCGATCAGTTATCCAGGACGGCTCTAAGGCCTGCAACGCATATTCACCAAAGCTTATCTTCGAGCCGCGCTGGGCCCTGCCCTTCACTCGCCCCTTCTGCATCCTTCTATATTTAACTCTTTTGGGCATCAACATCTTAAACTATCCCTCATTCGTTTCCTTAGCTCTCTTTAATCTGTGCCGCCTTCTCTTCTCGCTGAGGAAGAATCTTCCTCTTAAATATCCAAACCTTTACTCCAACGACGCCACATGTAGTATGTGCCTCAGCCATCCCATAATCGATGTCTGCACTTATAGTATGTAACGGAACTCGCCCCTGGCGGTACCACTCTGTCCGGGCTATCTCTGCACCGCCCAGCCTTCCCGCACACGATATTTTGACCCCCTGAGCTCCCACAGCCATGACCGAGGAGACCATCTTCTTCATAGCCCTTCTGAAGCCAAACTTTCTCTCCAACTGAATGGCCATGCGCTCCGCCACCAATTGTGCATCAAGTTCGGCCTTCTTAATCTCCTGGATATCTATAGAGATATCTTTTCCCGTCATCTCCTCCAATTCATCCTTGAGCCTTTCAACCTCTGCACCCCTCGTTCCGATGACAATTCCTGGCCGCGCAGTCCAAATATTGATCTTGGCTCGATTGGCCACGCGTTCTATTTCAATCTTAGAGATGCCAGCTCGATGTAATCTATCCTTAATAAACTTACGAATCTTAATATCTTCAAGGAAGAAATCACCATAATCACGCTTGGCAAACCACTTAGAATCCCACTCCTTTCCATGCCCCAACCTAAATCCCAAGGGATGTACCTTCTGCCCCACTATTCAATCTCCTTAAAGCTCGTTATACGTTAATCCCACCTTCTTTTAATCCTGGATGCTCGATCCTGGTTTAAAAATACACTCTATCATCGGAGGTGCCAAACTCCAACATTGTAAAACCAGCATCCAGGATCTAGGGTCTAAGATTTCTCCTTCAAAACTATTGTAATGTGGCTTGTACGTTTCTTTATTCTACTCGCCCGCCCCATAGCCCTGGCCCTGAACCTCTTGAGGGTGGGTCCCTGATTGACGTAGGCTCTTTCTATAGATAGGTTATCCGCATTTATCTGGGGGTTCTGTCGAGCATTTGCCAGGGCAGACTTTATTACCTTGGCAACAATTGGAGAGGCGCCTTTTGGCGTGAATTGGAGGACATTCAGTGCCTCATCCGGATCCTTCCCCTTGATGATGTCTGTAACCAGTCTTGCCTTTCGAGGAGAAATCCGTACAAATCTAGCTACTGCTCTTGTCTCCATCGCGAGTCCTTCCAGTCGCTATAGTATTTTATTTTAATGTGGTTGTCCTCTCTCCATGAGCTACCCCATGACTCCTGAATGTCCTGGTGGAAGCAAACTCGCCCAATTTGTGCCCCACCATATCTTCAGTTATATAGACGGGGATAAACCTCTTCCCATTGTGGATCAATAAGGTATGACCAACTAACTGAGGAAAGACAGTAGAGCTTCTAGCCCATGTCTTGATGGCTTCCTTCTTGCCCGATCTATGCATAGCTTCAATCTTGGCCAAAAGCTTCGGGTCTATGTATGGCCCCTTTTTTAATGATCGGGACATAAAATCCACCTCACTTCCGTCGATAAAGCGCAAAAGCTAAACTGCAAATTGAAAATTAAATCTTGGTTACCATTTTTCATTCCCGCCTGCCACCGCTTCGGCTCAGGCCAATGGCGGATAGGTTGCTCTTTTCATTTTGATATTCCGATGCTTCTAATTACCTCCTCGGCTTGATGATCATCCTACCAGAGGGTTTGTGCTTCTTTCTCGTTTTATAGCCCTTGGTTGGCTTGCCCCAAGGAGTTACCGGATGCCTGCCTCCAGAAGACTTTCCTTCTCCTCCACCATGGGGGTGGTCAACTGGATTCATGGCCACTCCCCGCACCTTAGGCCTTCGCCCAAGGCGACGCATTCGGCCCGCCTTCCCCAAGGATATACCCTGATGCTCCAAATTTCCTACTTGTCCAACGGTGGCCATACAATCCAGAGAAATCAGTCTGACCTCTCCAGAGGGCATCTTAACATGGGCATACTTTCCCTCCTTGGCCATTAATTGCGCCGCAGCCCCAGCTCCCCTTACGAGTTGAGCCCCCTTTTTTGGCTTAAGCTCAATGTTGTGAATGACCGTTCCAAGAGGGATATTGCGCAATGGTAAGGCGTTGCCACATTTTACATCCGCCTCCGGGCCCGAGGTCACCACATCGCCTACCTTCAAACCATCAGGGGCAATGATATATCTCTTTTGACCATCCGTGTAATGTAATAAGGCGATCCTGACCGACCTATTAGGATCGTATTCGATGGTCGCCACTCTGGCGGAAATACTATACTTTTCACGCTTAAAGTCGATAACCCGATAAAGGCGTTTATGTCCTCCTCCCCGATGCCGGCTAGTAATCCTCCCCTGATTGTTTCGCCCACCCGACTTTTTCAAAGGCTTCAATAACGACCTCTCAGGCTCTTCGGTTGTAATCTCTGAAAAGGATGGGGTGGTCATAGACCTTCTTGCAGGCGAAGTTGGTTTGTATGTTTTTAAAACCATAGATTCACTCCATTCATAGATACTAAAAGTCAGAAATAAAGGTCAACAGTCTGCAGCTTACGGCCTATAGCTTTTAACTGTCGGCTACCTCATGCTCCCTCAAAAGACTCTATGCTGTCACCCTCCTTTAAAGTAACGATGGCCTTCTTCCAATCGGGAGTCTTTCCCTGATGGACGCCCACACGCCTCTTTTTGCCCCTTAACTTCATGGTATTGACCTTCACTACCTTCACCCTAAATATCTCCTCAAGGGCTCTGACTATTTCAACTTTATTGGCATGGATATCTACACAGAAGGTATACTTATTCTCTTTAGCCTTCAGGTCGGTACTCTTCTCAGTAATCAATGGGCGTTTGATGATATCGTATGAGCTCTTCATTTGAATATCTCGGCCAGCTTAGAAAGGGCACCTTGTGTAATGACCAATTTATTATGGCTCAATAAAGTATACACATTTAAGTTCTGGGCCAATGATATCCCCACCCCTGGCAAATTTCGGGATGCCCTGATGAGCTCCTCATTATGATCTGCTATCACAATTAATGGCCTCAGGCCAACCCGAAGATTGTTCAAGATATCAGCCATAAGGCTTGTCTTTGCCTCTTTTAATTTAAGCTCATCCAGGACGACGATATCCTTATCCTTCGCCTTGGATGAGAAAGCAGCCAACAGGGCCTGCCGCTTGACCTTCTTAGGGATAGAATAGCCATAATCTCGTGGGTGAGGGCCAAAGACGGTGCCTCCTCCCACCCAGATAGGAGACCTAATGCTGCCAGCCCGGGCTCTTCCAGTATGTTTTTGCCGCCATGGTTTCCTTCCTCCACCCCTAACTTCAGCCCTACGCTTACTAGAGGCTGTCCCACTCCTTCTTCTGGCCAGCTGGGCTATCACTGCCTCATGAAGCAGATTATGGTCTATTTTGGCACCAAAGAGACTCGAATTAAGGTTAACCTGGCCAATTTCCTTTCCCGTTATATCGTACATGCTCACCTTAGGCACTCTTACCTCACTTCGTTCGGCAAATTGTCTTCTTAAGTAACCCCAAAACACTCCGCTTTTAATCTGGTCACAGGTTTCTGCTTTCTTTTATTCAAACATTTTTCACTTCCACCTGCCATCGCCTTCGGCTCAAGCCAATGGTGGATAGGTTGCATTTTTATTTTCCAATTGAAGCTTCGCCAAATGTCTTTTACGTATATTTCTTGTCGGTTTGAGGCAAAGCTTCGTTATCTTTTGGGCTTCTTCGTCCTTGTAATTACTAAGTACCCTCCCTTAGCCCCTGGTACCGCACCCTTGACCAACAACAGGTTTCGTTGGGGGTCAACACTGACTATCTTTAGCCCCTGAACGGTGACTCTTTCGCCTCCCATGCGTCCGGGCATCTTCTTCCCCTTAAAAACCCTAGAAGGCGAAGCACTGGAACCAATGGAACCAGGGCGTCTGTGCCACTTATGGGCTCCGTGTGAAGCTGGACCACCGGCAAACCCCCATCTCTTCATCACTCCCGCAAACCCTTTACCAATAGATGTCCCAGTAACATCTACGTACTCACCCGGTTCGAAGATGTCGACCTTCACTTCCTGGCCCAATCGGTAATCATTACCCTTGTCTACTCTAAATTCTTTGACAAACCTTTTTGGCTTCGCCCCGGATTTATCGAAATGGCCCTGAAGGGGTTTGGTGACCCCTGATGATGAGGGGGAATCGAAGCCCAACTGGATGGCATCATAGCCTTCATGCTTTTTTGTCTTGATTTGGGTAACCCAGCATGGCCCTGCTTCAATGGCCGTCACGGGAATGGCCCAACCCTTCTCCTCGAAGAGCTGGGTCATGCCCAATTTCTTGCCCAAAATTCCCTCCATTTATCGCTCCGCTCAAGATTTAATCTCTATATCCACTCCAGCTGGTAAATCCAACTTCATAAGGGCCTCCACGGTCTTCGGGGTAGGCTCCAGGATGTCGAGCAGCCGTTTGTGGGTTCTGATCTCAAATTGTTCTCTCGACTTTTTGTCAACGTGAGGTGACTTGAGCACTGTATACTTGCTCGTCTGGGTAGGAAGGGGAATGGGGCCGGAAACCATAGCCCCAGTCCTCTTTGCAGTTTGAGCGATCTGGCTGGCCGACTGATCCAGTATCCGATGATCATAGGCCTTGAGTCTAATTCTGATTCTCTGCTTAGCCACGAGGCCCCCCCTGGACTCTACCCATAATTTCATCAGAGATACGCTCTGGGACCTCCTGATAACGAATAAATTCCATACTATAAGTCGCCCTTCCCTGTGTAGCAGACCGTAGGTTGGTGGCATAGCCAAACATCTCGGCCAGTGGAGCTTCTGCCTGTATAACTCGAGAGCCGGCCTTTGAGTCTATCTTTACGATTGTACCCCTCCTGGAAGTGAGATCGTCGATGACAGCACCCATATATGCAGGCGGAACTATAACATCCACGCTCATTATCGGTTCCAGAAGCACTGGCTCGGCTTTGCGCACCCCATCCTTGAGGGCCATACGCGCAGCCATCTCAAAGGCCAACTCAGAAGAATCCACTGGATGATAGGTGCCATCGTACAGGGTGACCTTAATATCCGCCAGAGGGTACCCTGCAAGGACGCCGTCAGCCATGGCCTCCACCACTCCCCTCTTCACTGCTGGAATATACTCCCTGGGAACCGCACCCCCAACAACCTCATTTATAAATTTGAGGCCCTGACCGGGTGGTAAGGGCTCTAATTTTAGGCAAACATGGCCATATTGGCCCCTTCCTCCGGTCTGGTGAATGAATTTACCCTCAGATACAACTTTTTGTTTAATGCTTTCCCGATAGGCCACCTGAGGCTTACTCACCCTGGTCTTTACCTTGAACTCGCGCCGGAGCCTCTCCACAAGGATCTCAAGATGTAATTCGCCCATCCCGGATATAATTGTTTGAACTGTCTCAGGATCGGTATTTATCTTGAAGGTGGGGTCCTCCTCAGCCAACTTGGCCAGGGAACTTGCCAACTTCTCCTCCTCTGCCTTCGTCTCTGACTCTATGGCTACCGATACCACCGGCTGAGGGAATCGTATCGCCTCCAGAACTATGGGATGGGATGGATCACAGAGGGTGTCCCCTGTGGAGGTCTTTTTCATTCCTATGGCTGCAGCGATATCTCCAGCATAAACCTCCTGCCTCTCCTGCCTTTTGTTAGCGTGCACCTCCAGGATGCGGTTAATCCTCTCACGCCTTCCCAGAGCTGGATTATAGATATATGAACCAGATCGTAAGGCCCCAGAATAGACCCTAAAGAAGGTCAGTTTGCCCACATAAGGGTCTGTAGCTATCTTGAAGGCTAAAGCAGCAAATGGCTCCCCGTCTCGCGACCTCCTCTCTTCCCACCTCTCCGACTTGGGATTGAAGCCCCGGATGGCTGGGACATCTGAAGGTGCTGGCAGATAGTCGAGCACTCCATTTAAAAGAAGCTGGATGCCCTTATTCTTCAGCGCCGATCCACATAACACTGGGATCATCCTTGAGGCAAGGGTAGCAACCCTTATGCCCTGCATAAGCTCCTGAGGAGTTATTCCCCTTCCCTCAAGATACCTCTCCAAAAGCTTTTCATTATGCTCGACGATTACCTCAATCAGCCTCTCCCTGTACTCCTTGGCCTGCGAGAGTGAATTTGGGGGTATACTAGTTGTTTCATAGGTCACCCCAAAGTCTTGGCCGCTCCAGATAATGGCCTTCATCCTCACCAGGTCAATGACCCCAATGAAATCCTCCCTAGCCTTGAGCGGCAACTGGATGGGGACGGCATTAGCCCCCAGCCTCTCCTTCATCATTTTACAGGCCCCAAAGAAATCGGCTCCGACCCTGTCCATCTTATTGACATAGGCAATCCGGGGAATTTGATATCTATCGGCCTGGCGCCAGACGGTCTCAGATTGTGGCTCTACGCCACCGACTGCACAGAAGATGGCAATGGCCCCATCGAGTACCCTCAGGGATCTTTCTACCTCCGCCGTAAAATCAACATGGCCCGGGGTGTCAATAATGTTAATTCGATGATCCCTCCAGGAACAGGTGGTGGCGGCTGAGGTTATGGTAATCCCTCGCTCCTTTTCCTGATCCATCCAATCCATCTCGGCAGTCCCCTCGTGGACCTCACCCATCTTATAGGTCTTACCAGTATAGTAGAGTATCCTCTCTGTAACTGTGGTCTTTCCTGCATCAATATGGGCCATGATGCCTATATTCCTGGTTCTCTCTAAGGGCAATTCTCTCGGCATATACCCTCACTCCGTTCGGGAGAAACCAGATACCAGCGTACTGAAACCAGAATAAAGGACTTGTTCTGGTTACTGGTCTCTGGTTACTTATTTTTACCATCTGAAGTGGGCAAAGGCCTTATTGGCCTCGGCCATCTTATGAGTATCCTCTCTTCGCTTAATTGCCGCCCCAAGCCTCTTCGAAGCATCGATTAATTCCCTCGCCAGCCTCTCAAACATAGTATGCTCAGGTCTCCTTCTGGCACACTGAATGATCCACTTTAAAGCCAGGGCTGTCCTGCGCTCAGGCCGAACATCCACCGGCACCTGATAGGTGCCACCGCCCACTCTCCTTGGCTTGACCTCTAAGAGTGGCTTCACATTCTCCACCGCGCGCTTGAAGACGTCAAGCCCATCCTCTTTAGACTTCTTTGTAATGAATTCCATGGCATTATAGAATATGGATTCCGCTAGGCGCTTCTTCCCCTCCCACATTAAGCAGTTGATGCATTTAGTGACCAGTTCACTATGGTATTTTGGATCGGGCGGCGTTTTCCTTTTAGCAACAGGTCCTTTCCTTGGCACTTTACCACCTTCCCTGCTATTTGGGCCTCTTGGCACCGTACTTACTTCGTCCTCTCCTTCGTCCCTCCACCCCAGCGGTATCCAGGACTCCCCTTATGACATGATAACTAACACCTGGTAAATCTCTTACTCTGCCACCCCTGATTAGGACTATGGAGTGTTCCTGCAGGTTATGGCCTATTCCAGGGATATAAGAGATAACCTCAATCCCATTGGTTAGCCTGACGCGAGCAACCTTACGCAACGCCGAATTCGGCTTCTTCGGCGTTGTGGTATAGACCCTGACGCATACCCCTCTGGCTTGGGGCGAGCCCCCTAAGGCAAGAGTGGAACCCCTCTTGGCTACCCTTCGCCTCCCTTTTCTTACCAGCTGACTAATCGTGGGCATTATCCCTCAGGCCCCTCTCTTTTTTACGTCTACCCCGTTAGGGGGCTCCACCATAACGGGGCTTACATCCTGGTAGCAAGGCAGACCTGTGCCGGCAGGGACGAGGTGGCCTATAATGATGTTCTCCTTCAGTCCCCGTAATTCATCCCTGCTACCGTTGGCGCTGGCCTCAGTCAAAACACGGGTGGTCTCTTGGAATGAAGCGGCTGAGATGAAAGAATCCGTACTCAATGAGGCCTTGGTCACTCCCTGGAGAACGGGGGTAGCAGTCGCTGGCTTGCCACCCTTGGCCTTCACCCTCTCATTCTCTTTTAAAAACTCAAACCTATCTACTTGCTCTCCTATGAGAAATTTTGTATCTCCTGGGTCCTCTACCCTTCCCTTGCGTAACATCTGACGCACTATCACTTCCACATGTTTATCGTTAATCTGGACTCCCTGTAATTTATAGACCGCCTGAATTTCGTTCACCAGATACGCCTGTAATTCTCGATCGCCCTTTACCCTCAAGATATCGTGTGGGACAACAGGCCCACTCATCAGCCTGTCACCAGCCCTGACCCTGTCACCTTCATGGACAGTGAGATGCTTACCAACCGGGATGGAATATACCCTCCGATCCGATTCGCCCCTGACGATAACCCTTCGCATCCCCTTACTGGTTTCGCCAAACCTAATCACTCCATCAATCTCAGTAATAACGGCAGGGGTCTTTGGTCTTCGGGCCTCGAATAGTTCAGCCACTCTGGGCAACCCTCCGGTGATGTCCTTGGTCTTTATTATCTCTCGGGGAGTCTTGATCAGGACATCGCCCGCTGATACATCATCCCCCTCATTGACCACAATATGTGCTCCAACTGGTGTGCTATATAATACCTCTCTCGCCGGACTTACCACTCCAATCTGAGGGTAAAGTTCTTCCCTGCCATGTTCTATAATAACTCTCTCGATCGAGCCAGTGCTTTCATCCTTCTCTTCCCTCATAGTCAAATTTTCAAGGATGTCGTAGAACCTCACTTTACCCCCCACTTCGGTAAAAAGAGAGGCAGTATAAGGATCCCATTTGGCTATGACCTTGCCCTTCTGGACCCGACTCCCATCGCTCACCTTCATCTGGGCTCCATAAGGTATTGAGTGCCTTTTGACTTCTCTACCCCTTTGGTTAAGAATGCTCACCCAGCCCGTGCGGTTTAAGACTATCACCCGACCTTTCTCGTCCTCTATGGTTTTTAGGCCATGATACTCTATCCGGCCTTCGTTCCTGGTTTTGATGGCCGCCTCCTCAACCACCCTCGATGCAGTCCCTCCAATGTGGAATGTCCTCAGAGTGAGCTGAGTTCCCGGCTCACCTATGGATTGGGCAGCAATGACCCCAACCGCCTGACCTAGATTGACCATCCTCCCCGTAGACAGATCTCGGCCATAGCACCTCCTGCAAACCCCATATGGCACCTCACAGGTCAATACCGACCTGATCCTGACCTCATCCACCCCGGCCTCTTCGATTATCTGGACTATCTCCTCTGTGATCTCCTCATTGGCCTTCAAGATGACGTTCTCAAGCCCTGAGATGACTATATCTTCGGCCGCAACCCGGCCCAAAGATCGCTCGGCGAGGGTCTCCACAATCTCGTCGCCCTCTCTTATGGGCCCAATGGTAATGCCATTGACAGTTCCACAATCCTCTTGGGTAACGATTACTTCCTGGGCCACATCCACCAATCTCCTAGTCAAATAGCCAGCATCAGCGGTCTTAAGGGCAGTATCGGCCAATCCCTTTCGCGCTCCATGGGTGGAGATGAAATACCCTAAAACGTTCAATCCTTCTCTGAAGTTGGACACGATTGGCAATTCGATAATCTCGCCAGAAGGTTTAGCCATCAGGCCCCTCATTCCGGCCAGCTGTCTTATCTGTTGTCGACTCCCCCTGGCGCCAGAATCAGCCATCAGAAAGATGGAATTAAACCCCTTTCCCTTCATTCCTTCCATCATTGCATCCGCTATTCGATCGGTGGTATGTGTCCAGATATCGATGACCTTATTGTGCCTCTCTCCACTGGTAATAACCCCTCTTTTATACTCCCTCTCTACATTCTCTACGCGCCTGCGTGCTTTCTGGATGAACGTCTCCTTGTCTGGAGGTATGACCATATCATCAATAGAGAAGGAGATCCCTCCCAGGGTGGCGTACTCAAATCCTATGTCCTTTAGGGCATCCAAAAGCTTTACGGTCTTGGATCTGCCAAGCCTCTGATAACAGGAAGTAACGAGATCGCTCAGGCCTTTTTTGTCCATCTCCTTGTTCAAAAAGCCAAGACCCTTGGGCAACACCTCATTGAATATTACCCTTCCACAAGTGGTATTGATAAGCCTCCCTTCAACCCTCACTCGGATCTTGACATGAAGCCCAATCACCCCAGCATGATGGGCAATGAGCACTTCACCAGGAGAGGCAAAGACCCTGGCAGCCTGGCCCCACTCTTTGGTCAAATAACAACATCCCAGGACTATATCCTGAGTTTGGGCAGCTATTGGCTTGCTATTGGCGGTGGAAAAGATATTATTAGGGGAGAGCATTAAGAGACGGGCCTCCATTTGTGCACGGATGGAGAGGGGCACATGGACGGCCATCTGGTCACCATCGAAATCGGCATTGAAGGCTGTACAGACCAACGGGTGGATTTGAATTGCCTTCCCCTCGATGAGCACAGGCTCAAATGCCTGGATGCCCATGCGATGCAGGGTTGGAGCCCGGTTAATCAAAACTGGATGTTCCTTAACTACCTCCTCCAAGATATCCCAAACCTCCCTTTCCCCTTTGGTCACCAGCTTCTTGGCAGATTTGATCGAGTGGATGTATCCTCTCTCTGTCATCTTCTCGATGATGAATGGAGCAAAGAGCTCTAAGGCCATCTTCTTTGGAAGACCGCATTGATGGAACTTCAATTTGGGTCCGACCACGATAACAGACCTCCCGGAATAGTCTACGCGCTTGCCCAGAAGATTCTGACGAAACCTGCCCTGTTTGCCCCTGAGCATATCGGAAAGACTCTTCAATGGCCTATTCCCAGGCCCCTTGACAATCCTTCCCCTCCTGCCATTATCGAAGAGGGTATCGACAGCTTCTTGGAGCATCCTCTTCTCATTTCGCAGGATAACCTCAGGAGCCCTTAACTCCTGTAATTTCTTCAGCCTATTATTTCTATTGATTACCCTTCTGTAAAGATCGTTCAGGTCAGAGGCAGCAAACCTTCCCCCATCCAAGGGCACCAAAGGACGCAACGATGGGGGAAGGACTGGAAGGACTTTCAGAATCATCCACTCTGGCCTATTGCCAGAATCCCGAGATGCCTCCACTAGCTTCAGGCGCTTGCCGACCTTGTGCTGGATTTGGGCTGATGAGGCCTTGGCAAGCTGCGCACGAAGCTCCCCGATGAGGCCATCCATATCCAAATCTTCAAGGAGCTCTCGTATAGCCTCTGCTCCCATTTTGGCAACAAATGCTCCCTGACCATACTGAGAGACTAACTTCTGGTACCTATCCTCGGTTAACAACTTCTTCTTCTGCAGAGGTGTCTTCCTAGGATCTATAACTATGTAATTTTCAAAGTAAAGCACCTTCTCCAGGTCGCCAGTAGACATCCCCAGGAGGCTTCCCATGCGGGAAGGCACCCCCTTGAAGAACCAGATGTGGGATACAGACGCTGCTAACTCTACATGGCCCAGCCTCTCTCGCCTCACACTCGATTGAGTCACTTCCACCCCACACCTTTCACAGACGATCCCATTATGCTTTATGTGCTTATACTTACCGCAGTAGCACTCCCAGTCCTTCGTAGGTCCAAATATTCTCTCACAGAATAGCCCATCCTTCTCTGGCCCGAGGGTCCTGTAATTAATGGTCTCTGGCTTCTTGACTTCCCCATGAGACCAGGATTTAATGATCTCAGGCGAGGCAAGCCCAATCCCCACAGCACTAAAGAAACCCATTCCCTTTGTCTTCTCCAGAGTGACATTCAATCCAAGGGACTGAAGCTCCTTGACCAACACATTGAAGGACTCTGGCACTCCGGGCTGAAGAGCCTCTTCACCCTTGGCAATAGATTCATATGCCTTGGTGCGCCCCATCACATCGTCTGACTTGATAGTCAACACCTCTTGAAGCGTATGAGCTGCCCCATAGGCTTCCAGAGCCCAAACCTCCATCTCACCAAATCGCTGGCCTCCAAAGTGGGCCTTACCACCCAGGGGCTGCTGGGTCAACAAAGAATATGGTCCTACGGATCTGGCATGAATCTTATCATCCACTAAATGGGCTAGCTTCATCATGTAGATATAACCCACCGTGCACTCTTGGTCAAAGGGCCTCCCTGTCCGCCCATCGAAGAGTTGTGTCTTGCCGCTCAAGGGTAGGCCAGCCTTACGGAGGTATTCCAGGATCTCATCCTCTGTAGCTCCATCAAACACAGGGGAGGCCACCAGAAGGCCAAGAACTTTACATGCCCAGCCAAGAGTGGTCTCAAGGATCTGGCCGACGTTCATCCTCGAGGGCACACCCAAGGGGTTGAGGACTATCTCGACTGGCGTCCCATCTAACATAAATGGCATATCCTCTTCCGGAAGTATCCTTGCAATGACTCCCTTGTTGCCATGCCTCCCTGATATCTTATCCCCCACAGAAATTTTTCGCTTTGTGGCGACATATACCTTGACTAATTTAACTACCCCCAAGGGAAGTTCATCGCCCATAGTTAGCCGGTCGACCTCCCTGTCAAGCTTTTGTTGTATCTGGGCAATCCTGCTCTGGGTTATGGCCTTCAATTCGGCCATTACCTCGGACTCCTCCAAATCTAGCTGGGCTTTATCAGTCTCGGTCAATCTTCTGTCCCAGATATCGTCTAGTCGCTTGATCTGGGCTCGCTCCTCGCGCTTAGCCTTCTCCTCTAAAATTCGAACTGCGCCGGCGACTTTATCTGACCTCTCCCTTCCTATATCCCTCCTACGCCTATTGAAGGTTTCAACATCTATTACTATGCCTTCGTCGCCAGGAGGCACCCTAAGGGAGGCGTCCCTCACCTCACCCGCCTTTTCGCCGAAGATGGCCTCAAGCAACCTCTCCTCTGGGGAAAACTCAGTCTCCCCCTTTGGGGTCACCTTGCCCACGAGGATGTCTCCTGTCTCCACCCTTGCTCCAACTCTAACAATTCCATCCTCAACCAGGTTATGTAATGCTTCCTCCGAGATATTTGGGATGTCCCGGGTTATCTCTTCGGCCCCCTGCTTGGTCTCCAACGCGCTCACTTCAAATTCCTTAATATGGATGGAGGTGAAAGTGCCCTCTCTGACCAACTTCTCAGATATCAAGATGGCATCTTCAAAATTATAACCCTCCAAGGGCATAAAGGCCACTAGGACATTCTTCCCAAGCGCCAATTCACCATCAGAAGTTGCTGGACCATCGGCTATAATCTGGCCAGCCTTTACGCGCTGACCAACCCTGACCAATGACCTTTGATTTATACAGGTATTCTGATTAGTTCTAACAAACTTATCCAAATGGCAAGTATCAATATCCAGAGGTTCTATGATCTGACCCGTCCTGGAGTCTAATATCTCATCGGTCCGAATGATGATCTCCTGGGCAGATACTTCTGTCACAATCCCATCCCTCAAGGCTGTTATGACCGCGGCCGAATCTCGAGCCACTTTAGACTCTATGCCAGTACCAACCAGTGGAGCCTCGGACTGGAGCAGAGGAACCGCCTGGCGCTGCATGTTAGAACCCATCAGGGCTCTATTGGCATCATCATGCTCTAAGAATGGGATGAGGGCAGTAGAGACACTCATAGTCTGGGAGGGCGAAACATCCATATAATCAATTTCATTCGCAGGCTTCTCGAGAAATTCGTCTTTAAACCTGGTGGACACCTTTTTGTCTATGAAACTACCAGTTTCATCCAATTTAGCATTGGCTTGAGCAACAATATACTTATCCTCTTGGTGTGCTGAAAGATACTCAATTTCTCCGGTGGCTCGCCCATCTTTTACCTTACGATAGGGGGTTTCAATGAACCCAAACTCATTCATCCTGGCATATGTGCTCAACGAAGTAATGAGGCCGATGTTGGGACCTTCTGGGGTTTCGATAGGACATATGCGGCCATAATGAGAGAAATGGATATCCCTAACCTCAAAACCAGCTCGCTCTCTTGTTAACCCCCCAGGCCCCAGAGCGCTCAATCTGCGCTTATGGGTAAGTTCCGCCAGTGGGTTTGTTTGGTCCATAAATTGACTAAGCTGACTGCGCCCGAAGAATTCCTTTATGGCTGCAGATAGCGGCTTGAAATTCACTAAATTCTGAGGGGTTGCGGGCTGGAGATCCTGGATCGACATCCTCTCTCTGATAGACTTCCCCATACGCATCATACCAATGTTCACCTGATTCTGTACCAGCTCCCCCACTGACTTAACCCTTCTATTCCCCAGGTGGTCTATGTCATCAACCGTTCCCCGGCCATATCTCAAACCTATCAGGTGTCTTACTACCTCCACCACATCCTCTGGCCGCAGAGTCCTCTGATCCAACGGGATGGCCATTCCCAACCTCTGGTTCAGTTTATATCTTCCAACCCGGCCCAAATCGTACCTCTGGAGATTGTAGAACAGGTCCTTCAAAAAGGACCTGGCTTTTTTGAGGACGCAAGGATTTCCCGGTCGCAATAATCTATATATCTCTTTTACGGCTTCATCCTGGTCGGCAATATCATCCCTGGATAATGTATCAGATATGGCCGTATCGTCCCTGATGACCAATGCCCTTACTGACTCTATGTTGGCCGCCACAATCTTATCGAGAATCTCCTGGTCGATCTTTTGGTTGACTGGAAGAATGACCTCGCCTGACCCGGTCTCAATTATATCCTGGGCAGCGATCCTGCCGAGGAGAACAGACTGAAAATTTGTTGCTCCAATCTCTTCTATATCATAAAAAGCAGATAAAATCTGGGCATCGGATGAATACCCCAAAGCGCGAAGGAATACTGTGACAAGCATTTTTTGCCTTCTGTCGATGCGAACATAGATGATATCATTGATATCAAATTCTAACCAAGCACCCTTATAAGGAACGAACCTTGCTGAATAGAGCTCTTTCCCGCTGACATGCTTGGTCCTTCCATAAGAGACGCCGGGCGACCTATGAAGCTGACTGACAATTGCCCTCTCTGCCCCATTAATGATGAAGGTCCCCCTGGAGGTCATGAGGGGTAACTCAGCCATAAAGACATCATGAGGTCCTCTTTCGATCCGTTCACCATCCTTTCCTTTGACAATCAACTTCAGCTTTGCCGTCAGAGGAGCAGCGTAGGTCATGCCGCGCTCGCAACATTCCGTGATGGTATACCTAGCCTCCTCCTGGGTGTAGCTTACGAACTCCAAAGATGCGATGCCGGAAAAGTCTTTAACGGGAAAGGCTTCGGAGAAAACCTGCTGTAGCCCCTGACATCGCCTCTTTTCAGGCTCGACATCGGCCTGCAAGAAGTCTTCATATGATCTGCGCTGGAGTTCGAGGAGGTCTGGCATCTCCATGATGGGCGGAATCTTAGCGAAACTAACCCTCTTATTCTCCCTCAGGTTGGCAGAAATAGCCATACTTCATCTCCCTTCGGTCGATATTACTTAAGTTCCACTGTCGCCCCTATTTCTTCTAGTTTGGCCTTAATAGATTCAGCTTCTTCCCTGGATATCCCTTCTTTGATAGGTCTGGGGGCACTCTCTACAAACTCCTTGGCTTCCTTCAAACCCAAAGTGGTGATCCCCCTGACAACTTTGATTACCTGGATTTTCTTGTCGCCAAATGAAGAAAGTATGACATCAAATTTCGTCTTTTCTTCTTTCGGCCCAGGTGCACCCGGTACAGCTGGAGCTTGAACTAACGTCGGTGCAGCAGCCGCCACCCCAAACTTCTTCTCCAGAGCTGTAACTAGGTTAGAGAGTTCCAGAACGCTCAAGCGTTCAACCTTCTCTATAATCTCCTGGCTGGCCTTGTTCAGCTTCGCCGCAATCTCGCCCTTAGCCTTCCCCTTCGCTTTCGCCATCACCTCTGGCTTCTCAACCTCTGGCTTAGCGGGTGCCTCTACGGGTTTAACCTTTGGCTTCACCTGTTTCTTCTCTGGTTTCTTCGACTTTTCTTCCACCACTGGCAACACCTCCCTTAACTCAGTCAACCCCGTTAAATAGTTCGGAACACGCTCGCTTGAGTTCGGAGTTTTCGAACTCCTAACTCTTAACCACGAACTTCAAAGACGAACCCATATAGCCTCATTCCTTCTGCTTACAAATCGCATCTAAAACATAGGACAGCCTTCTCAGGTTGGCCTGAAAGACATTTATCAAACTAACGAGAGGCAACTTCATCCTGTCAATAACCATAGAGTAGAGCGCATCTTTCCCTGGCAAGCGAGCCAACTCTTTAACCTTCTCCAAGCCAACAATCTTTCCTTCCAATAGGCAGGCCTTAATGGTAAAATTCGGATTCTCTCTCGCAAAACTGACCGCTATCCTAGCTGGGGCTATCGGATCTTCATAGCCAAAGGCAATGGCCGTTGGTCCGACCAAATAAGGTGCAAGCATAGATAGATTGACCTTGCTGGCCGCGAAGCGAGCTAATGTATTCTTCACGACCCTGTATTCGACACGGGCATCTCTCATTCTATTCCTCAGGGCTGCAATCTCACTGACGTTCAACCCTCGATAATCGCTCAAGATCAAAGCTTTTGCAGATTCTAACCTCTCGGCCAATTCCTTGACGGCCAATTCCTTCTGAGGGTGGACCAATTCATTTCCCTCCTTACCCGAATAAATTATTCACGTACTGGGGGTCCAATTTTATGGACGGCCACATAGTAGAACTTAATGTGATGCTCTTTAAGTACTGTCCCCGAGCTCCGTGTGGCCTGGCCTCAACCACTGCACTCAGAAGTGCCTTAGCATTGGTCAAAAGTTCTTCAGACTTAAAAGATTTCTTGCCGATAGGTGTGTGAATGATGCCAAATTTATCTGTTTTGTATTCGATCTTGCCCCTCTTGCTCTCCTCGACCGCCCTGGTTACCTCAAATGTCACCGTACCGCGCTTAGGACTTGGCATTAACCCCCTTGGCCCCAGAACGCGACCCAATTTGCTGATCTCGGGCATCATATCTGGGATAGCTATGGCTATTTCGAAGTCCGTCCAGCCTCGGCTTATCCTCTCTATTAGATCCTGGGCACCCACCCAATCTGCTCCAGCCTCTTTCGCCTCCTTTACCTTGTCCCCCTTAGCGAAGACAAGAACTCTGATCTCCCTGCCCGTTCCATGAGGTAAGATCAAGTTACCCCTTACCTGTTGAGCAGGATCTTTAAGGTTTATGCCGAGCCTGATGGCCAGCTCGATGGTCTCGTCGAAGTTGAACGGAGTTCCTCTCTTGACCAGTTCGATGGCCTCTTCAAGTTGATAGAACCTTCCTGGTTCGATCAATTTCTGGGCCTCTCTGTATTTCTTACCTCGCTTCATCCTTCTATCTCAATGCCCATACTTCTGGCAGTACCCTCAATTATTCTCACAGCCCCTTCTAAATTAATGGCGTTGAGGTCGGCCATCTTGATTTGGGCAATCTCCTGAAGTTGCCTAGCCGTAACTTTGCCGATCTTCTCGCGCTTGGGTTGGCCTGAGGCCTTAGCAATACCAGCCGCCTTCTTTAATAAGACGGCCGCTGGTGGAGTCTTGGTAACGAATGAATACGATTTATCCTCATATACTGTTATCACTACAGGAATGATCATGTCCTCTTGAGATCTGGTCTTCTCGTTGAAAGCATTACAGAACTCCATAATATTGAGGCCGTGCTGACCTAAAGCGGGCCCAACCGGGGGAGCAGGAGTGGCACCGCCCCCTAGAATTTGAAGCCTAATCTTTCCAATGATCTTCTCGGCCATCTTTATCTTCCTTATACGCAGATTTAAAAACGAATTCACAGACGTTGATTACCGTCATTCACTGGTCGGCTACGCTGCTCGAGCCGTTAGAGGCTTCGCTGGATCGACATCCCCTGTAGAGGCCTTAAATGCTCGCTAATCTCGTGGAGGTAATGTGACTCTAACGGGCCTCATTTTGGCTTGCGGTTTTCGCTCCGAGAGCTATCGGAACGCAAGCCTTTTGCCGTATGACGAAGCATATATAGATTACCTGGGACCATCTGCGTCCTCTTTTCACTATCTGCGTAAACCCCGTTAGAGAATCTCTTGATAGCGTCTCAAACCACAAAGAATCTCATCCATCTTGCGATGGAAGCTTTCTCTAACGGGATAAATCTGCATCTAAAATTTTTTCACCTGCAAGAAATCTAAATTTAAAGGCGTGGCCCTACCAAAGATGTTCACCATTATCTTGAGGGTCCCCTTCTCTGGATTCACTTCCTCTACTCTGCCATTGAAGCCGGTAAATGGACCTTCAATCACCCCCACAATCTCACCAGGCTCAAAGAGGGCCACTGGTTTGGGCTTCGCCTTCGTCTCCTTCATCTGGTCGAGTATAGTGGTCACCTCGCGCTCAGGAAGGGGCGTAGGCTTAACTCCTGAACCAACAAATCCAGTTACTCCAGGGGTACTTCTAACCAAATCCCAGAAGTCATCAGTCAACTCCATCTCCACCAAAGCATAGCCTGGAAAGAACTTCTTTTTCGAAACTACCTTCTTACCTCCCTTTATCTGAACCACGTCTTGAGTTGGAATGAGTACCTGAAAGACCTTGTCATCCACCCCCATAGACTTTAATCTATGTTCTAAGTTAGCCTTCACCTTATTCTCATACCCGGAATATGTATGGATGATATACCACTCTCTCGACATCCATGATCTCCCTTTGAAGATTGTCTTTACCCCGTTAGAGCCGCCCGGTTATAATGAGTACTTTTATGGTTCTAACGGGGTTTATTTGACAACCAATCTCAATAATTTGGTCAGACCAATGTCTATAATCCCGATGAAGGCGCCAATCAATACCACAACTATGACCACTACCCAGGTAGATCCTCTGATCTCCTTTCTGCTCGGCCATGCCACTTTCTTCAGCTCAACTCTAACCTCTTTCAGAAACCTTCCTACCCTATTTGCCATCCACGGTTCCTTAAAACATCTCCCGACCGAGGCCGGGATTTTATGCGGTGTTCTATAAATAAAATTCTATAGGACGAAAAACCCCGAGCCCCGCATACAGCGTCGCTTTTTGCGGGTTTTCGGGGCGGAACACTTCAAAAAGTGGCTAGGCCACGAAAACGTGGTTTAACCATCTTTTTCATAGCAGGCCAGGAGGGATTCGAACCCCCACCATCCGGTTTTGGAGACCGGTGCTCTCGCCAATTAGAGCTACTGGCCTGCACGCCGATCCAATTTACATCTTTATTTATTTGATTTGCGTGTGCAGTGTATGCTTACGACAAAATCTGCAGTACTTGCGAAGCTCGAGCTTATCAGGATTCTTCTTCTTATTCTTGCTCGTCGTATAGTTGTGCCTCTTACATTCTGTGCAAGCCAGGATAATAATCTCTCTCAAAACCATTACCTCTGTTACTTAATGATATTACTGACTACCCCTGCTCCTACAGTATGGCCACCCTCTCGAATGGCAAACCGCATCTCCTTCTCCATCGCAATGGGGGTAATCAATTCTATCTTCAAGTCCACATTGTCCCCTGGCATGACCATCTCAACGCCCTCAGGAAGACTCACCACTCCAGTGACGTCAGTGGTTCTGAAGTAAAATTGGGGTCGATAGCCCTCGAAGAAGGGAGTATGCCTTCCCCCCTCTTCCTTGGTGAGAATGTAGACTTTGGCCTCAAAGACAGTATGTGGAGTGATGGTCCCAGGTATAGCTATTACCTGGCCCCGTTGAACCTCATCCTTCTCAACTCCCCTGAGCAGAACCCCGATATTATCTCCTGCCTGACCCGAATCCAGGGTCTTCCTGAACATTTCCACTCCAGTGGCCACAGTCTTACGGGGTTCTGGGGCAAGGCCAACGATCTCTACCGAATCCCCAACCTTGATAGTACCTCTCTCCACTCGACCGGTTGCTACCGTTCCCCTGCCAGTAATGCTAAATACATCCTCGACAGAGAGTAAGAAAGGCTTATCTATCTCCCTCTTTGGAGTTGGGATGTAATCATCCACAGCATCCAGAAGTTCCCAGACCCTCCCACAGTTGGCACACTCGCGCTTTCCACAACCACACTCTCCTGCCTTGAGGGCAGAACCTCTAATTATCGGAATATCATCCCCAGGGAACTCATAGTCGCTCAGCAATTCTCTAACCTCTAATTCCACAAGATCCAGTAACTCTGGATCATCGACTAGATCTACCTTATTCAGGAAAACGACGACGTAGGGCACCCCTACCTGCCTAGTCAAAAGAATGTGCTCTCTGGTCTGTGGCATAGGTCCATCGGCCGCACTCACCACCAATATGGTCCCATCCATCTGGGCTGCTCCAGTGATCATATTCTTGATATAATCCGCATGGCCCGGGCAATCTATGTGAGCATAATGGCGCTTTTCAGTCTGATACTCAATGTGAGCGATGGCGATGGTTATGCCCCTGTCCTTCTCCTCAGGGGCATTATCAATCTCCTCGAACTTCTTCTCCACTGCCAGACCCTTTGTGGCCAAAATCTTGGTAATAGCTGCCGTAAGCACGGTTTTGCCATGATCTATATGGCCAACAGTTCCCACATTTATATGGGGTTTAACCCTTTCGAACTTCTCTCTTGCCATTCTTTTCCCTCCTTATTTTGCTTATTGTCTGACGTTTATGACGCTCGCTTCGCTCGCTAGATTTGAAATGTCCTGCGTTTCAAATATGACGGTCCGCATTCTCTTACCTAGATTTGAAATGTTTTTCATTTCAAATGAGACGGTCCGCATTCGCTTACCTAGATTTGAAATGTTTTTCATTTCAAATGAGACGCTCGTTTCGCCCGCTAGAATTGAAACGCCTTCGACATCTCAATTGGCTCCCTTTCGACTTGCAATTTACGGAATGCGATTGGCCAATTTGGAGCCCATGAGCGGGATCGAACCGCTGAACCTCTTCCTTACCAAGGAAGTGCTCTGCCGACTGAGCTACATGGGCAGAAAACTGATTTTTCATCCCTGAACTACATACAATCACCCCATATTAAATCAGAATTGTACCACATAACGGGCTTCTTGTCAACTATTTTATGCGGGCTGACCACATAGGTAACACTCCAGATGGATCACGAATTCTGGTAAGCTCTTTTCAATAACTCTATCGGGGTTAAATAATCAAGTGCCTCATGTGGCCGATTGAAATTATACTCTATTAGCCATTCGGCCAGATGCCTGTTGAACTCATCACAGTCCAGGGTCAAATTGCCGTCATTCCGAGGTGGAGCGGATGATGGGAATCGAACCCACGTACCGAGCTTGGAAGGCTCGTGTTCTACCATTGAACTACATCCGCCCTTCGTGGTGGGGAGAGGAGGATTCGAACCTCCGTAGGCATCGCCGGCGGTTTTACAGACCGCTCCCTTTGGCCACTCGGGCATCTCCCCATTCTTGCTCATCGCTTATGGCCTATCCGATGAGCCATTTGCGATATACGGCTGGCGGAGGAATTCGAACCCCTAACCCAGTGATATCCCGCCCTCTTAACCTGAAGCCGACGACCCCGCACAATGAATTTTACTCAAAGCCCACGGAGGGTCTCGAACCCCCGACCTGAGCTTTACAAGAGCCCTGCTCTACCAACTGAGCTACGTGGGCATTGATTATGCAGGGCAACAGCCTCATTACAAGTGAGGTGCTCTAACCATTGCGCTATGTCGGCAAAAATATAATTATACTTATTATACTAATCTTTGTCAAATTTTCTTGCCTTTCTCCAAGTAGTCTTGCCCGGCCGATCCTCTAAGATTATCCCCCTGGCCCTCAGGTCGCTCCTGATCCTGTCAGCTAATGCCCAATCCCCGTTGGCTCTGACCCGATTCCTCTCGGCAATTAACTCCTCCACCTCATCCTTTTGCGGGAGGTCTATCACTCTCTCCCATTTGTGCTCCTCAAAGAAGCCCAGAATAGCTCCCTTCTCCTTCAAGGTCTCATATGCCCTGGAAAGGAGCACCTCATTCTGACTTGCCTTTGGCCTATCCTTCAGGGCGTTAATAACCCTTACTAACCTATTTAAGGAGGCGAGCGCAGCTGCTGTGTTAAAATCGCCATCCATGGCCTTATCGAACTGGTTACGAGTCTTTTCTATTTGATCGTAGATCACCTTCTCCTGGTCATTCAAGCTAGCCTCATCGACATCCCCTTTCCGGAGCTTACCATCAAGGGCCTGGAGAAGAAAATCCAAGATATTGTAAAAGCGAATCAGGCGCCTTTGGCTTTGTCTGAGCTTCTCCCTGCTAAAGTCCATGGGGCTTCTATAATGTAAAGACAAAAGAAAGAGCCTGGCTACCTCTGGATCTGGAAATTCTGCAAAGAGATCTTTGAGGGCAAATACATTACCCAGGGACTTCGCCATCTTGGCGCCTTGGATAGTCACGAAACCATTATGAACCCAGTACTTACAGAATAGCCTTCCTGCATAGGCCTCAGACTGGGCAATCTCATTCTCGTGGTGGGGAAAGATCAGATCCTGACCACCTCCATGGATGTCGAAGCCCTGCCCCAGATACTTCATAGACATGGCACTGCATTCGATGTGCCAGCCTGGCCTGCCCCTTCCCCATGGGCTCTCCCAGCTTGGTTCTCCTGGCTTGGCCTCCTTCCAGAGCACAAAGTCCATGGGATCTCTCTTTCGATCATTAACTTCCACCCTCGCCCCGGCCTTCATCTCCTCTAACGTACGTCCCGAGAGCTTTCCATATCCTGCAAACTTACTGACCTCGAAGAACACATCTCCATCCACCTGGTAGGCATAACCCTTGGCCATCAGACCCTGAATCAGCTTTACCATCTCCTCAATATGTTCGGTGGCTTTAGGATAGATGCTCGCTCGCTTTACCTTCAAATAATCCATGCACTTAAAGTACTCTTCCGTATACCTGTGGGCAACCTCATTTACCAGTGCCTTCAGGTCCTTGGGTTCTTGCGGGCTCTGCAACTCTCTTGTTTTGGCTATTATCTTATCATCCAGGTCGGTAATGTTCTGCACATAAAAAACCCTATAACCCTTGTAGTCAAGATATCGCCTTATGACGTCGAAGGACACGTAGCATCTGGCATGGCCAAGATGGCAGTCGTCGTAGACCGTCACCCCACAGACATACATCCTAACCTCGCCCGCCCGCTGAGGTACAAACTTCTCCTTTCGGCCAGTCAAGGTATTATAAACCTTGAGGGTCATCTTTTCTTCTTCCCTCTTTGCTGAGTCAGCTCGCGCTCAAGCTTGTCGATCTCTTCCTGGAGGTGCTGGAGCCTTTCAACTATGGGATCTGGCAGGTTGGTATGATCAAGCCTGATCCCCGGCACAACTTTCCCCTCCTGCCTGACAACCCTCCCTGGCACTCCAACAACCGTCGAGTTTTGCGGAACCGACCTGATGATAACTGAGCCAGCGCCGATCCTGACGTTATCCCCGATTTGGATGTCGCCAAGGAGCTTGGCTCCGGCAGCGACTGTCACATTGTTCCCGAGGGTGGGATGACGCTTGCCCTTCTCCTTGCCTGTACCCCCCAGGGTGACACCCTGAAAGAGGGTTACGTTATCCCCTATCTCGGTCGTCTCCCCGATTACAACTCCCATCCCATGGTCGATGAAGAAGCCCTTGCCGATCTTGGCTCCAGGGTGTATCTCCACCCCTGTAAGGAACCTGCTAACTTGAGAGATGACTCGAGGAAGAAGAGGTATATGCAACCTGAACAGAAAATGAGCCACTCGATGAGCCAGAATGGCATGGAGCCCGGAATAGCATGCCAAAACCTCAAATATGTTTTTAGCTGCTGGATCACGCTCAAATACCGCCTTTATGTCTTCAAACACTCCTCTACCTCCTCGCTATCGCTCGTCGGAATTATGAATTATTTATCCTAGCTTGGCTTGGCGTTTACACTTATCGAATGGCTCTGAGTTCTTCGGTCTCAGAGGACGGTCACCTGTGGCTGGTGACCTCGAAGTTCCTGAGCCACTTAGGCTGAATGCTCAGGAACTAACGCCTCTTCATCCGTAAACTCAGATCCATCCAAGTATAAAGGCTGGCGGCTTTGGCATCTACCGGTGAGGCCAAGGGAGCTTTCCAAAGCGACTTTTAGAAATTCAGGCTGGAATGAATTTCTTAACAGTCCCTGCCCAAAGGGGACGACAAGCGGAGGAAAAGCTCCCTTGGCCTGACAGACTGAACCGTAAAATGTCAACACCTATCGAAGATACTACAAATTTATTAATGTTGAATTATGAATTTAAAGACCTCAACTCACAACTTATAATCCATAATTGTTTTTAGGGCCTTCTTTATCCTCTTTATACATTCTTCTTTGCCCAAAATGGGCAGGACAGAACGCAACTCCGGCCCTTCGAGCCGGCCAGTCAGGGCAGCCCTGATGGGAAGGTATAAATCCTTGCCTTTAACTCCCAAGGCCATGGCAAGCTCCTTAGCGATATTGCCAAATGTCACAGCAGTTAGGTCGGCCACGCGGCTCAACCTATCACACAAGGCTTCCAATACCTCCCTGGCCTGATCCCTCTGAAGCATCTTGCGTACATCTGGGCCAATATCAAGGTCTCTTTCAAAGAAGATATCGACACGCCGAGTTATCTCTGACATACAACTAAGGTGCCCACGAACGGCTCCCACTATCTCCCTCAGCCATCTATGCCTCTCAGGGTTAAAGCTGGCGGTCAGATATCCAGCCTCCCTCAGATATGGAATGGCCAGGTCGGTCAAGGAACTTAGGTCGGCATGCCTGATGTAGTAACCGTTCATCCAATTTAACTTATCAACATCGAAGATAGCCGCCGGTTTTCCCACATGCTCTAAGGAAAACTCCTCGATCAGCTCTTCTGGGGAATTGATCTCCTGGCCGTCAGGGGGATACCAACCCAACAGCGCCAGGTAGTTCAAAAGAGCCTCAGGCAGGTAGCCTAGCCTTCGATACTCTGCTATTGAGGCGGCTCCATGGCGTTTACTGAGCCTCGTGTGGTCTGGCCCTAAAATCATGGGGAGGTGGGCAAACCGGGGTTTGTTAAAACCTAACGCTCGGTATAACAAGATCTGACGCGGTGTATTGGACAAATGGTCCTCTCCCCTGATGACATGAGTTATGGTCATTTGTCCATCGTCGATGGCATTGGCAAAGAGAAAGGCCGCTACTCCATCTGAGCGCAAGATAATGAAGTCACCGAGCTCGGCACAATCAAAGGTCACATCCCCCCGAACTATGTCAGAGACTACGACCTTTCCTGAAGGGACCTTAAACCTCATGGCGGGCCTTCTGCCCTCCCTTCTGTATTCCTCTACCTGGCGAGAGGTTAAATTGCGGCATCTATTATCATATCTGGGGGCTATACCCTTTCTGAGGGCTTCTCTGCGGCGTAGATCCAACTCCTTGGCACTACAATAACAGTGATAGGCAAGCTCCTCCTTCAGAAGCCTCTTAGCACATTTCCTGTAGACATCCAACTTCTCAGATTGGCGATAGGGGCCATGATCCCCTCCTATCTCCAGGCCCTCATCCCAATCCAGCCCGAGATACCTCAGGTCATCGCATATAGCGCGCTCGAACTTATATGCGGATCGGGTCCTGTCCGTATCTTCCATTCTGAGAATAAATATCCCCTTATGGTGCCTTGCAAATAGCCAATTGAAGAGAGCCGCTCGAGCACCACCGACGTGTAAGTATCCAGTCGGGCTTGGAGCAAACCTTACCCTTACCATAAGATGTGTCTTCACTTCGTTCGGCCTATTCAAAATGTGAAATATTTTGAATCTAGACGCAAGCCCCGTTGATGACACAATATCTACGGGGTAAGCAAAAACGCGCCGTCAAAATGCAAAAGCTAAATTGCAAATTGGAAATTTCAAATTCAAATATTGGCTATCATTTTTCATTCCCGCCTGCCATCGCCTTCGGCTCAGGCCGATGGCGGGCAGGTTGCACTCTGCAATTTGAATTTGTCTTTCGAAGAGAGACAATGGCATAGACCGCCATCCCCTGACACTGGCCTATTGGCCCCAATCTCTCTGCTGTAGTAGCCTTAATGCCAACCTGATCTAATTTGACCTTCAGGATCTTTGCAATATTTGACTTCATCCGGTCCAAGTAGGGGGATAGCCTCGGGGCCTGAGCCACGATAACGGCATCTAAATTGCTCATCTTGAAATTTTTTTGACCCAGGAGATCATAAACCCTCTCCAATAAGAACAAACTTGATATCCCCTTATACTGATGGTCCGTGTCGGGAAAGTGATGGCCAATGTCTTTCATTCCTGCAGCGCCAAGAAGGGCATCGCAGACCGCATGGAGAAGGACATCCCCATCGGAGTGGCCCTTCAAGCCATATTCATATGGTATCTCCACCCCTCCAAGGATAAGCCTTCTCCCTCTTTCCAACGGATGGATATCGTATCCTATCCCAACCCGCATGGGTTATCCCCGTCAATTCGTCTGCCCGTCAGCCTGTTGTCGAACCCATCAACACGCTGTCGTATGATGTTAGTCGCTTTCTTCAAATAAAGACATGGTAAGTTGCTGTGTGTATTCTCGTATTCTTCTTTCGGCCAATTTCACATATTCTTTTTCAATATCATAAGCCTATATAGTGTCTTTTTGCTTTAATCGCTGCAATGGAGGCTGAACTACTTCCACAGAATGGGTCCAAAACAACCTCATCTTTGAAGGTATATAACTGAATTAATCTATTGGTCATCGTCATCGGCAATCTATTTGAAACGATTAATAACCTATGCATGAGACTTCCGCATCCCCTTGAGCTTTATATTTATGAATGGCGCATAATTTGTTCATATCCGAACTTGTGCGGCGAACCCAATACTCATTTGGTTTCAGCCAGAGGCGGCCTTCGGCAGATTTGTTAATCATATTTTTCACAGACCAAACGGGCTAAACCGACTTAACTGAATTAACGGTTTTACCCTCCCGCCTCTTCAAGATTATCTCCGCCAGGGCCAGGTCCTGGGGAGTGGTGATCTTTATGTTTTCGTAAGATCCCTCGACTATCTTGACTCGATGGCCCATTCGCTCCACTAAGGAGGCATCGTCGGTTGCCTCAAACTTATCCTCATGGGCTCTTTTATGTGCGTCCAAAATCAGGCCATACTTAAATGTCTGAGGGGTCTGGGCGAGCCAGAGCCTCGCTCTCTCGAGGGTTTCGGCAACGAAACCTTTACCCTCTTGAGCCAATTTGACGGTATCCACAGCAGGCACAGCACAGATACACGCTCCATATTTGATTGCTTCCGCGATAGAATTGGCAATCATATCTTCAGTCAGGAAAGGACGGTCGCCGTCTTGGATAAGAACTATGTCGCAATCGCCTCTAACCCTGGCAAGGCCGTTATAGACGGAGTCCTGTCTCCTTGGGCCGCCGATCACCAGCTCTCTGACCTTACTAAACTTGCGCCTCCTTACAATCTCATCCTGACAAAATTTTAAGTTTCTTTTGTCAATTATCAGAATGATATCGCAGATCTGGGGATAGTTTTCTAAAACTTGAAGGACGTGAGCAAGGACGAGTCTATCGCCCAGAGGCAAGAACTCCTTCTTCTGGCCCATGCGCTGGAAACGTCCTGCAGCAGGGACCAGGGCAACTACACTCATGCTTCCTTTCTCTCTTTTAATTGGGTGAAGATCATTCGTCCAGCCGTGGTCTGGAGCACCGATGTTACCGAGACAGGAACCGTCCGACCAAGGCAATCCCTTCCATTATCGATCACCACCATGGTACCATCATTCAGATAAGCCACTCCCTGACCGGCTTCCTTTCCCTCTTTTATCACTCTGACGTTCATCATCTCGCCTGGCAAGACTACAGGCTTTAAGGCATTGGCCAATTCATTGATATTGAGCACATCCACCCCCTGGAGTTTGGCTACCTTATTCAGGTTAAAATCATTTGTGACAAGGACCCCGTCGACAAGTTTAGCAAGCTGAACTAGCTTTCCATCCACCTCCCTTACCTCTGGGAAGTCCTTTTCATAAATCTTGACCTGGATATTGCCCTGCTTCTCGATCCTGTTCAGGATGTCCAGACCACGCCTCCCCCGATTCCGCTTCAAGGAATCCGAAGAGTCAGCAATGTCCTGCAGCTCCTTCAGAATAAATCTGGGTATGATGAGTGCCCCCTCAACAAATCCGGTCTCACATAAATCAGCTATCCTGCCATCGATGATAACAGAGGTATCCAGGATTTTAGATCTGGCTCCAGATTTAGCACCGGCCTTTTCTCTAACCAGCCCCAATGGCCCCAGCACAAGTTCGTCCTTCTTCTTGAGGCCGACGACCATTCCTAAATAACCCAGGATTAAGTTCAAGGAAATGCGAATAATAACTGTTGTGGGCTCACTAAAGCCAATGAAGCCCAAAGGATAAGCCATTAAATTGGCGGCTGTGAGCCCGAGGATCAAACCAACAATCCCGGCAATTATGGCTTTCAGTCTGACTCGTCGCAGGCCCACTTCCAACCCGATAACCAACAAGGCGACGATAGAAAAGCTTATCGCTCCCACAAATTTGTCGGCAAAGAGCCCATAGCCAGCTCCGGCGCTGCCCAATAAAAATAGGATACGAATAAAATAAGGTATCATCTTCTCCCCTCCTTTCTTAGACACGAACTATTCGCGTATATTCGCGACTTTTATAGCCTCCTTGATCCTCTCTACACCAACGACCTTAATGTCACAAGGCTCAGGCAGGTCTTTCAGGTTATGCCTAGGAATGATGCATTCTTTGAACCCAAGTTTTTTCGCCTCACTGATACGCAAGGGGATATGGCTCACTGCCCTTATTTCCCCACCCAGGCTCACCTCACCTATGGCGACCGTTTCAAACCCGACCGGTCTGTTTTTGAAGCATGAAGCTATGGCCAGAGCGATTCCCAAGTCAGCTGCCGGCTCATTAACCCTAAGTCCACCTGCTACATTGATGAATACATCCTGCCTGGCCAGGGACAGACCTACCCTTTTCTCCAGCACAGCCAGAAGGAGGGAAACCCTGTTGTAGTCCACCCCTGTTGTCCTTCGCTGAGGCATACCAAAGCCAGCTGGGATGAGCAAGGCCTGAAGCTCTACCAGAAGAGGTCTGGTGCCTTCCAAGCTTGCTATTACCACGGAGCCAGGAGTATCCCTTGACCTTTCAGCCAGAAGAACCTCCGAAGGGTTGGTCACCGGGACCAGGCCATCAGTCTTCATCTCAAAGACCCCAACCTCATTGGTGGAACCAAACCTATTCTTCGCAGCCCTCAATATCCTGTAAGAATGCTGGCCATCCCCTTCAAAGTAAAGCACTGTATCAACCATGTGTTCCAAGACTCGAGGGCCGGCCAGGGTCCCATCCTTCGTCACATGGCCGATGATGAAAATTGGAACCCCTCTCGACTTGGCCAGATACATCAACTGGGCCGTGCTCTCTCTGAGCTGGTTTATGCTGCCAGGGGAAGCTGGGATGTCTGATTTATAGACAGCCTGGATAGAGTCTACAACGATCAATCTGGGCTTGAGCTCCGAGACATATTGGCAGATACTCTCCACGCTGGTAGTGGATAAAATGTAGAGTTTCTCAGAGATGGCACCGACCCTCTGGGCCCGAAGCCTGGTCTGGGCAACCGACTCCTCTCCAGAAACATATAAGACCGAACCATAATCCCTACTCAAATTGCTGCTTGCCTGGAGAAGCAAAGTTGACTTGCCGATCCCAGGATTCCCGCCAACCAGGATCACAGAGCCAGGAATCAGCCCCCCGCCCAATACCCTGTCGAGCTCGCTTAGGTTAGTCTTAAACCTGGCGGCATCTTTTGCTTTGATGTCGGTGATGGGCTGGGGTGGTCTGGTGGTGCCCTCAAATCTTCGATACTCGAATTGAGTACTTGGCTCCTGTGGGGCCTCTATGAAGGTATTCCACCTTCCACAACCAGGGCACTTGCCAAGCCATTTGACGGTCTCATAGCCACATTCGCTACAGAAGTATTTACTCCCTCCCTCGCTCATTTCCCTCCTTTGTAGACCCTCGGTACCCTTTTAGAGAGCATACATACCACCTCATAGGGAATGGTCTGGATCTTTTGGGCTATCTCTTCAACTGATATCGCTATGTTTCGTCCCATGAGGATCACCTCATCACCGATCTTGACCCCAGGGATACTCCCCACATCCACCATAATCTGATCCATACAGACCCTTCCAACCACTGGTGCAAGCTTATCCTTGATGACCACCCGGCCGATATTTGAGAGCAACCTATTGTAACCATCTCCATAGCCTACAGGAAGGGTGGCAATGGTGGTCTCAGCCTTGGTGATATATGTCCTTCCATAACTGATAGGGGTACCTGATGGAACCTTCTTCAGATATGCCACCCTCGTCCTTAAACTCATTGCTGGCTTCAAGTACATCGATCTTTTTACACGGGATGAAGGGTATAAACCATAGAGGGCCAGGCCGGGCCGAACCATATTGAAGAAGCTTTGCGGGAACTCCAAGATTGCAGCGCTGTTGGCTGTATGCTTCAACGGTATATCTATCCCTCGACTTTGCAGCTCCCGGAGGACCCTCCTGAATTTAGCAATCTGGACTTTAGTGAAGCCATCATCTGGCTGGTCGGCCAAAGCAAATTGGGTAAAGATCCCTTCAGCGTATAGGTTTTCCGACTCCGATAACTCTTCAATGAAATCTATCGCGCGCTCAGGGGGGATACCCAACCTCCCCATACCCGTATCTATCTCTATATGTACCTTGGCACTTTTATTAGATTTTTTAGCCCACTCGGACAGCTTCAGAGCTAACTCCCTGGTGCAAACGGTCTGAGTGAGGTCATAATCGATTACACTTTTGGCGCACCTCGGCAGGATGGCATCCAAAACTAAGATGGGTAACCTAAATTCGGCCTCCCTCAACTCGATGGCCTCTTCGAGCGTAGCCACCCCTAAATAGCCCACTCCGGCCTGGCTGGCCACCTCGGCTACCTGAACCGCTCCGTGGCCATACCCATCTGCCTTAACGATTGCCATGACCTTGACAGAGGGGCCCACCCTGCGCTTGATCTCCTCCAGATTATGGGCTATTGCATCGAGGTCGATTTCAGCCCATGTAGGTCGCAAGTAGGGCATCTGCTTACATCCTAAGCAGGCCACGTTGATATAAAATATCTACGGGGCGGGGTTCTCAAATCTGGTATACTCCTTCCGGAAGTCTAACTTGAAGCTCCCAACGGGGCCGTGGCGTTGCTTGGCAATAATCACATCCACCTTGTCCTTATTCTCTGGGGTCGGATGATAATACTCCTCTCTCAGCAACAGAGCTACCAGGTCTGCATCCTGTTCGATGGCTCCTGATTCGCGAAGGTCGGCAAGCTGGGGACGCCTGTCGCTTCGCTGCTCCGGAGCCCTCGAAAGCTGAGAGAGAGCCATTACCGGGATATGAAGCTCCCTGGCTAAGGCCTTCAGGCTCCGTGAGACATCCGCTATCTCCTGCTGCCTATTCTCAATCCCAACCCGGCCCCCCATCAACTGTAAGTAATCGATGATGACGAGGCCCAGATTTTGCTCTGACTTGAGGCGCCTGGCCTTGGCTCGCACCTCTAAAGCGGAGATGCCTGGAGTGTCATCGATGAAGATGGGTGCCTCGGCAAGTTTGCCAGCTGCAATTGTAAGCTCCGGCCAATCGGATTCAGACAGATATCCGGTGCGTAGTTTGTAGGCATCCACTCTGGCCTCGGAGCATAACATCCTCTGAACCAATTGTGAGTTAGCCATCTCCAGAGAAAAGATGGCAACGGGTATCTTCAGCTGGATCCCCACATGCAGAGCCACCGATAGAGCAAAGCTGGTCTTTCCCATCGACGGCCTTCCAGCAACGATGACCAAGTCCGATGGTTGAAGGCCCGCTGTCTGGATATCGAACTCCTTTAGGCCCGTGGGGATGCCTGTCACATGCTCCTTCCTGGCATAGAGCTCCTCTATCGCCTCAAAACTATCCTTGAGCGCATCCTTCAATAGTACAAAACTTCGACTTACCCTGCGTTGGGAGATATCAAAGAGCTGCTGCTCGGCCCGATCGAGTATGACATCCACATCCTCAGTGCTCTCATAGCCCTGAGCCACAATGTGGATGGCGGCATTGATCAAATCTCGCAAGGTAGACTTCTCGCGCACAATCTTAGCATAATATTCAACGTTGCCCGCCGTAGGAACTGAATTGATCAAAGCGGTGATATAGGCTGGGCCCCCTATTTGATCCAGCTTCCCTCTGCTTCGCAGTTCTTCAGCGATGGTCACCAGATCAACGGGCTCGTTCTTCTCGAATAGGTCAAGGATGGCCGAATATATCTCCCTGTGGGATTCCTTATAGAAGTCACTTTCGCTCAAGACCTCTATGGTCTTCCCAATGGCCTCCCTCTCAATTAGCGTAGCTCCAAGCACAGACTGCTCTGCCTCCAGATTCTGGGGAGGAACCTTCTCCAGATCAAAGCTTCCTTTGGCCGAACGGGCAGACACCTTTCTGACTCCTTTATTTCTTTACGACCCAGACCTTCACCTGGGCTTTTACCTCCTGATGAAGTCTGATCGGTACCCTGTAGATTCCCAATTCCTTTATCGGCTCTTTGATAAGAATCCTTCGCCTATCGACCTCAAAACCCTTCTCCGTAAGAGCCTGAGCTATATCAGCTGCGGTCACTGAGCCGAACATTTTATCATCCTTGCCAACCAGCACCGGGACAGTACAGGATGACTTCGAGAGGCTCGCGGCCAACTCAATGGCATCATCCCTCTCTATCTTTAACCTCCTGGCCTCCCTCCTTCTGGCCCCTTCCAGGAATTTGATGTTCCTTGGTGTGGCCTCCAGAGCAAATCCACGGGGCAGCAGGTAATTGCGCGCATAGCCCCGTGCCACCTCGACTGTATCCCCGGATCTGCCCAATTTCTCCACATCTTCCTTTAATATCACCTTCATACGCAACTACTCCTCAACTTAGAATGGGTAACCAGTAATTGGTGAATGGTGATTAGTGATAAAGGATTGGCTATTAGTAATCGGTGGTTGATAGTCTAATTTAACCAGTTACCAATAATAAGTCGGGGAAATTGAGGAAGCGAGGGAGATTGGAATATCATTAGGAAGGCGAACAATTTATATTATAGTATCAATCCCTTCTCATTTCCTTGTAAAGGGCATCAATGCTATAATCCTGGCTCGCTTGATGGCCCTGGCCAACTGCCTTTGATGTTTAGCGCAATTCCCCGATATTCTCCTTGGGATGACCTTGCCACGCTGAGTGATGTAACTTTGTAGCTTCCCTACATCCTTATAATCGATGTACTTCACTTTAGCGGCACAAAAGCGGCAAACCCTCCTACGCTTCACAAACCTTGCGCGAGGCCTTCTACGTATCGCTTCCGCCATCAAAAAGGAACCCCCTCATTCTCGGTCTCTTTATCAGCAGGGCCCTTACTCACTCCTTCAACCCCGTTAGAGGCACCCTTTAGAGATAACGGTTCTTTAGAGTCTCTAACGGGGTCAACCTCCCTTGGCTGGCCGCCGGGCAGAAATTGAACCCGATTTGCTCTCACTTCGATGGTACTTCTCTTCTCCCCATCCGGGGTCTCCCAGGAACGCTGCTGCAGGCCTCCTTCAACCAGAACCAGCCTTCCCTTGCTCAAATACTCATTGGATAGCTCCGCCTGGCGTCCCCAGGTAACAATTCTGATGAAGTCTACTGCCTCCTTAGACTGTCCCTCTCGATCCTTGTAGACCCGATTGACTGCGATAGAAAAATTGGTCACGGCCTGACCACTCGGCGTGTATCTCAACTCTGGGTCCCTGGTCAAATTTCCTATCAAGAAGACCCTATTCAAACTCGTCCTCCCCACTACTTATCTCCTTTCAGTCAACATAATTAGGAATTCAGAATTACTTTTCCTTTACTTCTGCATTCTGAATTACTCAAGTTTCACCGTCAGATACCTTATGACCGAATCGACCAACCTATAATTTCTCTCCAGTTCAGCAATCGCCTCTGAAGGCGCCTTCAACCTAAAAAGCACATAGTAACCTTCCTTGTTTCCCTTCACCTCGTAGGCCAACCTCTTCAGTCCCCACTCCTCTATACTCTCAACCTGACCTTCATTATCAATAGCTACTCTGGTCAGCTTTTCAATTAACCCTTTTCTCTCCTCCTCGGCCAGCTCTGGGTCGATAATGAAGATGCTCTCATATGTCCTCATTGGGCTCCCTGTCTCCAATCATTTGCTTTAATTTTAACACAAAAAGGCATTTCTTTCAAGGAAAATTTCAATCATTTCCTGCTTCTGCTCTTTGTTCTAAACGCGGAAACGGAAGGTCACTATATCCCCGTTGCCAATGGTATAATCTTTCCCTTCCAGTTTGATCAAGCCCTCCTCCCTCGCCTTAGCCACTGAGCCAGCTCCTGCTAAGTCAGAATAGCCGACCACCTCTGCCCTGATGAATCCCCTGGCCATATCCGAATGAACCTTCCCGGCCGCCTGAATGGCACTGCTCCCGCTCTCAAGGGTCCATGCCTGAAGCTTCCCACGCTCAATGGTGAAGAATGTGACTAAATTCAGCAGCTCGTATCCAGCTCTAATCAATCTCGCCAATCCGGTCTCCGGGAGCCCCAGCTCCATTCGGAACTCTCCTGCATCCTCCGGGGGAAGCTCAGATATCTCGGCTTCCAATTTAGCACAGAGGGGAACTACCGGCGATCCCTCCCTGGCGCCATACTCCTGAACTTCTTGAAGGTAGGAATCTGCGGGAATGCCCACGGCCTCCTCAGCAATGTTTGCCACATAAAGGATTGGCTTGGCCCTCAGAAGCTGGTATTGACACACCCTTTCAAGTTCCTCTTTACTGAAGTCTCGACTATGAATAGACTCTCCCCTGGCCAGGATATCCTTGACCCTATCGAGTAGCTCTATCTCTCGACTAGCCTGCCTGTCCCCACCCTTTTGGATTCTCTTGGCCTTCGCAATCCTTCGCTCCACAACCTCGAGATCGGCCAGTGCAAGTTCTATATTCACTATCTCGATATCGCGCAGGGGTTCGATGGTCGGAGCAACGTGCGCTACCTGGGAATCCTCAAAGCATCTCACTACGTGGGCAATCCCATCCACCCCCCTTATCTGGGCCAGGAACTGATTCCCCAGTCCCTCCCCCTTGCTTGCCCCCTTCACCAGGCCAGCCAAGTCCAAAAACTTAATTGTTGTGGGCGACACCGCTTGAGCATCGATTAGTCTTTGGAGTTCAGTCAGCCTCCCATCCGGCACCTCCACGACGCCGATGTTGGGCTCGACGGTCGTAAAGGGATACCTTGCCACCGGGGCATGACCCCTGGTCAGAGCATTGAAGAGTGTCGACTTCCCAACGTTTGGAAGCCCTATGATTCCCAGTTGCACCTTATCTCCAACCTCGCTTATCGCCTATGGCTTATAGTCTTTGCGATTTTCGAAATGCGAAATATTATTCACTTCTGTAACAAAGCACAACCCGTCTTACATTCTCCAGGTTCATCAGCACAGCCAAAAGAAGAAGCGCCAAAAATGGTTGATTTATTATGGCTCCAACAAATATTATGAATATCCTGATGTCCCGCCCCATTCTAAAACCTCTGCCTGCCTCAAACCTCCTGGCCATAAGGCCATCGTATTTGTCAGCCGTATAGCTGTTCATAAAGGAGCCAATGATGGCCAAAAAACCAATAATTAAAGCCAGAATATTACCATTTGGAATAAAGGCGTGCCAAGTTAGACCAAAGAGCAGAAATGCATCTGCATACCGATCTAAGACAGCGTCGAACCATCTACCAAAATCGCTCTCCAGGTGCTTCAACCTCGCTACCTCTCCGTCACAACCGTCGATGATGGAAGATATTTGGGCCAGAAAGGCACCAGCGACAAGGGTAGCATACCCCCTAAAAAAGAAAAGAGCCGACCCTAAAAGGGATAGAATAAAACAGAAGTATGATATTTGATTCGGAGTGATGTCGGTCTTTACCAGATGGCCTGTGATCTTTCCAGAAAGTGGTCTATTGAGATATCTTGATATAGGTCCATCGGAAAGCTTTTTCAACCTACCAAGCAGGCACCTTTGGGCCTTTTGGAAGGCCCGTTCGTCATCCACATCTATCCAGAGGCCGTCTTTAACATCGAATGCCCTAACCTTTCCCTCTCCAGCCAGTAACCTTATCCCACCAGTCAGGGAACTGTCCTTCCGGGCGATGCTTGTTCTTATCGCCGTAAAGATCCCAGGCGAACACAAAAAAATCCCTGTGTCATAGGCGTTATAATCTGTGATATTCTTCCCTATATCCATAACTTTTCCGTCTTTGGCAAGCACCTTCGTAACATCCTGGATATCAATCATCGGATTTGCATCCTTCTTATAATCAACAGCCAATATGACCTCTCCGGCTCGGACCCGCTGAGCTTTCAGTCGTTTAAGGATCTGTTTGTCAAAGATATGATCCCCCATCAACAGAATAAAATTCTCCCGCAAGAGCTTTTCTGCCATAAGAACAGATAAGCCGTTTCCCTCCTGCCACTGGTCATTTACGACCTCGGTTATCCTTACATTCCTAGTCTGGCTAAGCTTGTCCAGAAAGAGTCTTACCTTCTGGCCGTGATACCCAGTTAGCACATAAAAGTCGTTTAAGCCGCTGGCCCTTGCTGTCAATATCACACGTTCCAAAAGTGGCAACCCCAAAAGCGGAACAAGTGGCTTTGGGTCCCCCCTTTTTGATAACCTGCTCCCCCTGCCAGCTGCCAGGATAAGGCATTTCATCGGCTCAACTATCCCTCTTGCCTGTGATGAACTCCTCGGTCATCCTGTATGCATCGTCATCGGCGAACTGTCTCGGTGGATGTTTCATGAAGTATGCAGAAGGTGAATACAAGACACCCCCTTGACCTCGCTCAAGGGCCAGCTTACAACACCTAATTGCATCGATCACCACCCCTGCGGAGTTCGGGGAGTCCTCCACGGAAAGCCGGAGTTCCAGGTTCATCGGCACATCGCCGAAGAGTCTTCCCTCCATTCGTATGAAGCAAACCTTGTTGTCCTTCTGCCACGCCACATAATCGCTAGGCCCAATATGGATGTTTTCTTCATCGAGCCTTTCGCCAAGAACCGACTGTACCGCCTCTGTCTTTGATTCCTTCTTTGATACAAGCCTGTCCCGGCTTAGCATGTTGAGGAAATCGGTATTACCCCCTGTATTTAGCTGGTAAGTTCTTTCTAACTTCACTCCTCTTTTCTTGAACAAATCGGACAACACCCGATGAACGATCGTAGCGCCAAGCTGAGCCTTTATATCATCGCCCAATATCGGTATGTTCTTCTGTTTAAACCTATCCGCCCACTCGGGATCGCTCGCTATAAAAACAGGCATGCTATTTATAAATGCTACGTCTGCCTCAAGTGCGCATTCGGTATAGAACCTTGTGGCCTCCTCAGAGCCCACAGGAAGATAGTTTAAGAGTATCTCGGCCCCTGACGAGCTCAATTCGTGGATTATCTCCACACTCGAGGCCTCTTTTTCATCGCTTGGAATGAACGTGCGGTCATCATCATAGTCCTCCATATGGTCGGAGACGCCATCGAGTACCTCGCCCATGCTCACTTTGACACCTGTCTTAGGCACGTGGTTACAAAATACTGTCGTACAGTTTGGTGGCTCGAAGATGGCCTCAGACACATCCTTCCCAACCTTTCTTCTATCGACATCGAAGGCACAGACTACTTCAATATCATACGGCTTGTAGACGCCGATGTCCCAGTGCATCAACCCGATGGCATCTTCTCTATCCTTGTTTTTATAGTATTCGATACCCTGAAGCAGCGAACTTGCGCAGTTACCAACTCCCACAATAGCGATTTTGATTTTTCCCATAAACGGATACCCCTTTCTCTTATATTCCATAAAAGCCAAAAATTCAGATATATGCGAAGTGTGGCATACACCGCGCTATGTGAAGCCATGAGCAAAACTAAGACCTAACATCCTAGCTCAACCTCCATCCGAAGCAAATATTCATCGTCTTACCCGGGTACTTCTTGATGGAATTCCAAAAAGTTTTGAACATCCTCCTGTGTGCCTTTAAAAGGTCCCAATTGGGCAAGCTTTAATGATGCCGTGGCAGCTGCGAACCTTCCCGATTCTTT